>Ga0187777_10000973_pt1 | contig 18785 bp, 17 predicted proteins | sample 1015_Q2_SP5_10_M_FD_132416 | JGI IMG/M metagenome (GOLD analysis project Ga0187777, IMG submission 132416) | Tropical peat soil microbial communities from peatlands in Department of Meta, Colombia - 1015_Q2_SP5_10_MG | ecosystem: Environmental > Terrestrial > Soil > Wetlands > Peat | place... | reverse complement strand
TGGATGGCATGGACGATGAGCACCCTCGACAACTACTACCGGGATCACGCGCACTGGTCGAAGCCGAAGCTGGCGGAGCCACCGAGCCACTACCTCCGCCGCCAGGTGCACGCGACGTTCCAGGACGACCCGGTGGCGCTCCACAACATCCGCTTCACCGGCGCGGGCTGCCTGCTCTGGGGCAACGACTATCCCCATCCCGAGAGCACCTACCCGCACTCGAACGAGTTGCTCGACGCGATGCTCGACGGTGTGAGTGACCACGACGCGCGCGCCGTCACCAGCGCCAACGCGCTCCGGCTGTTCGGCTTCTCCGACGACGTGCTCGCGGTCCGGCCCTAGACGACCCGCTCGTCGGCGCGTGCGGCACTGCCCGAGGCGATGCCGTCGAGGATCGCCGCGAGCGCGGCCGGGGCCTGCAGCGCGGGAGTGTGCCCCGAGTCGATGTCGATCACGTCGGCGGCCGCGCAGTTCTCGGCGAGGCGAGCCTGCATGGCCCGTGGTTGGATCCGGTCGCGCAGGCACCGCACGAAGGTGCGAGGCGTTCCGGGGTCCACGCCCTCCCACGACACCGTCTGGGACATGAAGTTGAGCGAGTCGATGCTCATCGCGACGCGGGGATCGTGGATGGCGGGCGCGGCGGCGCACGCGCCCTCGGGCTCGAGCATGTGACCCGCGTAGCGCGCCCGCAGCTCACCGAGCCGCTCGGTGAACTGCGCCGACCGACCGGGGCTGACGGTGTCGGCCACGGTGTCTCCATCCTTCGCGCACAGGCCGGCCACGAACACCAGGTGATCGACCCGACCGTCGAGCCGCGCCGCCACTTCGGGGAGCACGATGCCGCCGACCGAGTGGCCGACGAGGACGACGCGGGCCGCCGTCGCCGCGGTGACGTCGGCGGCGATGCCGGCCGCCGACTCGGTGATCGTGACCGCCGGGAGGTCGCCGGCGCGGTCGCGCCGACCGGGGAGGTCCACCGCGACCGAGGGCGCCGAGAGGTGACGTCGGACGGTCTCCCAGACCCGCGCGGTGTGACCGGCGCCGTGCACGAGGACGAGGGTGCTCGGGATCGCCGTCACGGGGCGTCACGGTACCGTCGCTACGCTCACCGCCGTGCCGGTGCGGCCCACGTTCACGAGCGCGCGCGGAGCCGAGTACTCGGCCCCGGGCGGGCCGTGGCACGAGCAGACGCTCGATCGCCTGCTGGTGGCGACCCCGTCCCGACCCGACCTCCTCACGACCGAGCGCGACGTGGTCTCCACCGACGAATTGCGCGCGCTCGTGCAGGCCGTCGCCGGGGGATTGCGGGCGCGCGGGGTTGGTCGCGGCGACGCGGTGGTGTGGCAGCTCCCGAACGGCCTGGGGCCGGTGATCCTCTACTGGGCGTCCTGGTGGCTCGGCGCAGTTGCGGTGCCGCTCCATCCGCAGCTCACCGGACGTGAGACCGACGAGGTCCTCCGTGCGATCGGAGGCGGCACCGTGCTGGCGGCAGCCGAGCTCGCCGATTCCCGGCTCACCGCGCTGCACGGCGAGCGGGTGCGCGCGCCGTCGGCCCGGCCCGAAGACGTCGCCGTCGTGCTCACGACGTCGGGGTCGTCCGGGCGCCCGAAGTCGGCGATCCACACGCAGCGCACCCTCGCCTACAAGGCGCGGCAGTTCCTCCCCGTGCACGCCACTGGCCCCGAGGATGCGGTGCTGATGCCGGCGCCGATGGCGCACCTCGCGGGCATGCTCCACGGCGCGCTGCACCCCGTCGCCGTCGGCGCCAAGGCGGTGGTGATGGAGACGTGGGATCCGGAGCGGGCCGCGCAGCGGGTCGAGACCGAGCGCGTCACGATGCTCTTCGGCCCGCCCCTGTTCGCGTTGGGTGTCGCGGGCGCGCGCCGCGCGACCCGCGAGCGGGTCGCGAGCGTCCGCCTGATCTCGAGCGGCGGCACGACCGTCACCGAAGAGTTCGCCCGCGACATGACCGACTTCTTCGGCGCGGTCGTGAAACGCTCGTACGGGTCCACGGAAGCGCCGGTGATCACCAGCTCGCTTCCCGGGGATCCACCCCGACGCGGGTGGACCACCGACGGCCGCGTCATCGCCGACGCCGAGATCGAGCTCCGCGAGCCCGGTTCCGGTCGCGTCGTCCCCGACGGCGTCGAGGGTGAGGTGTGGCTGCGCGGGCCCGAGTTGGCCGAGGGGTACCTCGACCGGGAGCAGACCGACGCCTCGTTCGTCGACGGTTGGCTCCGCATGTGGGACCTCGCGGTGTTCGACGACGGCTGGCTCCGCGTGACCGGACGCAGTGCCGACGTCATCATCCGAGGCGGCGCCAACATCTCGGCGTCGGAGGTGGAGGGCGCGCTCGAGCAACATCCGGCCATCCGCCAGGCCGTGGTGGTCGGCTACCCCGACGACGTCTACGGCGAGCGGATCGGCGCCTTCGTGGTGGCCGACGAGCCGATCGACCGCGACCGGTGTGTCGAGTGGTTCGCCGAGTACGGGCTCGCGAAGTACAAGGTGCCGGACCGGGTGGTCGTCGTCGACGTGATCCCGGTGCTCGCCACGTTCCAGAAGCCCGACCGGCAAGCCTTGCGGGAGCGGCTGGCGCGCGGCCGTTGAACGACGTTCGAGACGGTTTCTCCGTTCGAACCTGCGCGTCTTCGGTTCCGCCGAAATCTCCGGGGGCGTCGAGGTCGTTCACCACACCGTGCCCCCCGCACTCCGGTTCCGGCCGGCCACCGCCGCTGATCGCTCCGCGATCGAGGAGATGTTCTCGCGCTGCAGCGTGGAGTCCCGCTACGCGCGGTTCCTCGCACCCGTCGCCCGCATCCCCGCCGACCACCTCGACCGCATCCTCGCGCCGGCCACGGGCGACGAGGGCTGGGTCGTCGTGCGGCGCGACGAGCCCGACACCGTGGTCGCGCTCGGGAGTTGGTCGTGGCGCGGGTGCGACGCCGAGTTGGCGCTGATCGTCGAGGACTCGTGGCAGCGCAAGGGCATCGGCAGCGCGTTCGTGCGGTTGCTCGCCGAACGCGCGTGGAGCGCCGGTGTGTACCGGCTGACGGCCACCGTGCTGCGCGAGTCGCGTCACGTGTTGACGATGCTCCGCTCGGTGCTGGGCCCGGCGTCCACCCGCGGCGACGGCCTCGTCAGCCACGTCAGCATCGACCGCTGCGACGACTTCTGAATGGGGCTGACCGTTCCGAGCGCGGCCCGGGCCCGATGGCTCCGCGCGGCTACGCCAGCGTGAGCTCGCGCGCGTTCTCCACCATGATCCTGCGCTGATCGTCGAGCGAGAACTCCGCGACGTTCCGGAAGAAGTCGCGCGGTCGGCGCATGCCTTCGGCGTGCGGCCAGTCCGACCCGAACAGGATCCGCTCCACCGGGAGGTGCTGCGCCAACTCGACGACGCTGTCCTCCACGAAGGGCGCCACCCAACAGTGCTCGTGGAACTGGTCGACGGGGTTCTGCTCGAACATGCCGGGGTTCTGGCCGTGCAGCACCTGGAGGCCGTGGAGCAGGTCACCCACCCAGGTGCCACCGTTCTCGATGTACGCGACGCGCACGCCCGGATGCCGCTCGAAGAGCTTGTCGGCCACGAGGATGGCGGCGAAGTCGTGGACCAGCCGGTGCTTCATGAGCATGCTCACCACGGTCGACGCCGCGGCGTCGCCCATGCCGGTCGAGGTCGCGGTCCGGCCCCACTCCGCGGCGATCGCCTGTTGCACGGCGGTGTAGCCGTCCTCGAAGCCCGCGTGCGGCGCGACCACGACCCGGCCCTCGGCGACGCGCGCCCAGAACGGGTCGAACATCGGGTCGGCCGGTGACCTGGTGCCGTCCGGCGTGAACGCCGGCCCGTTCCGGATCGACACGACCCGGGCGCCCCGATCGAGACACCACTGCAGCTCCTCGACCGCGAGGTCGACGTCGGACAGGGTGAGGAACGGGACGCCGAAGATCCGGTTCGCGTACGCGAAGCCCCAGTCGTCGGCGAGCCACCGGTTGAAGGCGCGGAGGATGTGGACCGAGGCCTCGATGTCGGGCTGCATGGGTCCCTCCATGCACACGCCCTGCGACGGGAACAGCCATGCCGCCTCGACGCCCTGCTCGTCCATGCACGCGAGCCGGGCATCGCGGTCGAACCACTCCGGGTGTGCCGCGGGGTCCTCGCACGAGAGCTCGTTCCCGAGCCGTGCCTTGTCGCTCCTACCCGCGAAGTACTCGTACAGCGCGCCGGGTCTCGGGCGCAGGTGCACGTCGCCGGGACCCGGAAGGATCGGGTGGACCCGCCCGCCGTCGAACACGTAGCGCGGCTTGCCGTTGCCGTCGATGTCGACGAGGCGCACGCCGCGCTCCGCGAACTCCGGGTCGCGGTGCCGTGTGAACGCGTCGCTCGTCTCCCAGTAGTGGTTGTCGGCGTCGAAGACGGTCGGGATCGCGTCGGTCACGGTGATCGTTGAGCTCGCCGTCACGCGGTCCCGTGCCGCAGCAGGCGTCCGGGCGTCTCGCTCGTGCACTCGCCGTCGACGAACGTGGTGACGCCGTTGACGATGATGCGGTCGTAGCCCTGGGCCTTCTGGACCAGCCGCCACTCGCCGCCGGGATAGTCCCACGCGCGTTCCTGCGGCAGCGAGTCGACGGTGTCGAAGTCGTAGACGATCACGTCGGCGGGTGCGCCCTCGCGGAGGTAGCCCCGGTCGTGGAGGCCGACCGCCATCGCGGGGAGGGCGGACAGTCGCCAGTGGGCCTCCTCGAGGGGCATGAGCTCGTGCTCGCGGACCCAGTAGCCGATCAGCTCGGTCGCGTACTTGGAGGTCGTGATGAACTTCGTGTGCGCGCCGCCGTCGCTCACGCCGGGGAGGGCGCCGTCCCAGGTCGCCACCTCGCGCAAGGGTTCGACCTCGGGCTCGACGATCGTCGTGCCGAAGCCGCACCGGAGCCGGGCCGCGACCGCGATGTCGAGCATCGTGTCGAGGAGCCCCTTGTCCTCTCGGGCGGCGATCTCCCCGAGCGTGTAGCCCTCGTAGCGCTCCTTCAGCTCCGCCGCGTTCGGGACGTCGCTCGAGATCCAGTTCACGCGCATCTCGGTCATCGGGTAACGAGCGGCGCCGAAGCCGCCGCGCTCGCCGATGGCCTCCTGGAGCTTCACGCGTCGTTCCGGGTCGGCGAACTTGTGGATCTTCTCCTCGACGGTCCCGAGGCACGCCTCCTTCCACGCCGGGAACATGTCCATGAGGTTGTAGTCCTCGAGCGTGATCTCGGAGACGAAGCGGATGGTGTTGGCCTGCGCGAAGACGCGCACGCCCTCCTCGCGGTTGAGGTGGTCGAGGCGCGCGATCGTCTCACGGTGTGGATACATGGCCTCGCCGTGCTGGTTCACCATGCCGGTGGGCGCGAGCGCGTTCCAGATGATCGGGCGCCCGCTCTCCCGGGCGATGAGCTCGGCCGCGTCGAGCGATCCCGTGATCTGCGTCGTGCCGCGCCCGACGGCTCGGAGCGCGTGCGAGAAGGCGGTGAGCTCGTGGTCGGTCATGCAGTCGGTGACCATCGGCGTGCCGTCGTAGTCGCTCTGCAACGAGTCCTGACCCAGGAGCTGCGTGCTCCATCCGCACCCGCCGGCCTGCATCGCCTCCTCCATGAGGCGACACATCCCGGCGAGCTCCTCGTCGGAGGCGCGCATTTCCTTCGCCTTGTCGATCCCGACCACGTACGAGTACAGCGGCGCCAACGGCACCAACGACATCACGTTGACGCCCTTGGGGATGCGCTCGATGCTGTCGAGGAACTCGGGGAAGGTCTCCCAGTCCCACGGGAGCCCGGCGCGCATGGTCTCGAGCGGGACCGCTTCGTTGCGCGACAGGGCGAGCATCGCGCGGTCCTGGTCCTCGGCCTTGCACGGTGCGAAGCCGAAGCCGCAGTTGCCGATCACGACGCTCGTGACGCCGTGCCAACCCGAGATCGTGCACCACGGATCCCAGAAGATCTGGCTGTCGTAGTGCGTGTGCAGGTCGACGAAACCGGGCGCGACGATCCGTCCGGAGGCGTCGACGACCTCACCGGCGTCGGACGTGTCGATGTTGCCGATCGACGCGATCCGGCCGTCGGTGATCGCGACGTCGGACTTGTAGCGCGGCGTGCGGAGCCCGTCGACGACGGTGCCCCCCCTGATGACCATGTCGTAGGTCGGCACATGTCCCCCTGTTCCGGGTCGGTGGGTGTCAGGCGAATGTCAGGTCGTGGGCGTTCTCGTACATGATCCGGCGCTGGTCGTCGGCGGAGAAGTTCGCCACGTTCTCGAAGAAGTCCCTGGGCTCCGGGAACCCCTCGCCGTGGGGCCAGTCGGAGCCGAACAGGATCCGCTCCACCGGGAGGTGGCGGGCGAGCTCGTCGACGCTCTCCTCCACGAAGGGCGCGACCCAGCAGTGTTCGACGAACTGGTCCCGGGGGTTGGTCTGGTAGCCGCCGCCGTGGCCCAGGTACTCGAGGGCCTGGAGCAGCGACGGGACCCAGGCGCAGCCGTTCTCGATGTAGGCGACCTCGAGGCGCGGGAAGCGCTCGAACAGGCGGTGGGCCACGAGGATGTAGGCGAAGTCGTGGACGATGCGGTTCTTCATGAGCGACCCGATCACCGAGCCGCCGCCCATCATCCGCATGTTGTCGCCGACCGCTTCGGCGCCCAGCGCGGGCGAGTCGCCCCACACCCGGGTCAACAACGGGTACATCTCGGCGTAGGTGCTGTCGGCGCCGTCGTGTGACGACACGACCACGCCGGACTCCTGCGCGAGACCCCAGAAGCGGTCGAAGATCGGGTCGGCCGGCGAGCACAGGCCGTCGGCAGTGACCGCGGAACCGTGGCGGATGGCGACGACGCGCGCGCCGCGGTCGAGGCACCACTCGAGCTCCTCGACGAGCCGGTCGGGGTCCGACATGTTCAGGTACGGCACGCCGAAGATCCGGTCCTCGTACGCGAAGCCCCACTGGTCGTCGATCCAGCGGTTGAACGCGCGGCACACCTCGATCGTCGCCTCGACGTCGCGCGCCAGCATCGGTGCCTCGAGCACCACTCCCTGCGACGGGAACAGCCACGCGGCTTCGACACCCTGCTCGTCCATCACCGGCAGCCGGGCGTCGCGGTCGTACCACTCCGGATGCTCCGACGGCGCCACGTTGAACGACGCGGCGAACTCCTGCCGGGAGAGCTTCCCCGAGAAGTAGTCCATGAACGAGCCCGGCGCGGGCCGCGGATGAACGTCGCCCGGACCCGGGAGGCCCTGGAAGACCTCGCCGTCGATGACGTAGCGAGGGACGCCGTCGACGTCTCGCACCTGGACGCCGCGCTCGGCGAACTCGGGGTCTCGGTACCGTGTGAACGCGTCGCTCGACTCCCAGTAGTGGTTGTCGGCATCGAAGATCCTCGGGACGGCGTCAGCGCCCGTCGCCATCGGCTCCCCCTTCGCGCGCGGCGGGAGCGGCGAGCGCGGCGACGATCCATGCGTCACACGTCGTGCGCACGTTGCCCATGTCGGTGATGTCGGACTCCGTCAACAACAGCGCGGCGACGCCGCGCATCAAGCCGAACAGCGCCACGGCCGCCGCCGTCGCGTCGACATCCTGGCGGATCGACCCGTCCTCCTGCCCGTGCCGGATGAGGTCGGCCCACCCGTCGTAGCTGCGGCGGTCGGCTTCCAGCATGCCGTCGATCGACGCGCTCGCCGGGAAGGTCGCACCCCACATGACGATGAGCGCGCGCTCGTCGGCGGTCGGGTGCTCGAACAGCTCGAAGTACGTGTCGAGGGTCGTACGCAACAGATCGAGCGCCGAGACCTCCTCGGGCTTGCGGTGCGCGCGCTGCTCGAGTGCGTCGACCACCGCGGCCACGAAGTGGTCCTGCACTCGCCCGGCGAGCCGCGCGACGAGTCCGTCCTTCGAACCGAAGTGGTGGGTGGGGAGGCCCCGGCTGGCGCCCGCGGACTCACCGATGCTCGCGAGCGACGCCCGCTCGACCCCGCGTTCGGCGATGAGCGCCGCCGCCGCGTTCAGGAGCGCCTCTTCCGACTCGCTCCGTCGCTCGGCCTGCGTCCTCCGCTGCTGCGCGGCCTTGGGCGCCATGCCGGCAGGGTACCAAGCACTTGTTGGGCGCACAACAAGTGCCCTCTTCGTTTTCGGCGTTGCCGAAGGGGGGGGCCTACGCCAAGTGCGCGCGCATCCAGTCGGCTTGGCGTTCGGCCCAGAGCTTGGTGAGGCCGCAGGGAAACGCCTGGAACGCGTGCGGCAACTCCGGCAGCACGCAGAGGTCGACGTCGACGCCGGCCGCGGCGGCGCGGCTCGCGAAGAGCAACGAGTCGTCGAGCAGGTGGTCGCACGTGCCCACACTCACGAAGCACGGGGGGAGGCCGCGGAGATCGGCGTACGCAGGTGAGATCGCGGGCGCGCGCCGCTCGGCTTCGGTCGTGCCCGGCAGGAAGCACTCGGTGACGAATTGCGCGCCGTCGGGGCTGAGCACGTCGAACCCGTCGTGGGGGCGCATCCCCCGTTGGCTCGGGGTGCCGCCCCAGTCGAACACGCCGAACACCAGGTTCAAGCCGTCCACGCGATCGATCGCGCCCAACTCGTCGCGCACCCGGAGGGCGACGACCGCGGTCATGTACGCGCCGGCCGACTCACCGCCGATGAGCATCCGCCGCGTGCCGAACTCCTCCTCGGCGTGCTCGAGCAGCCAGGCCGCGACCGCGACGCCGTCGTCGGGTCCCGCGGGCCAGGGGTGCTCGGGCGCCTTCCGGTAGTCGGCGGACACGACGGCGACGCCGAAGTCGCGCGCCACGCTCCGGTTCGGGATGTCCATCATCTCCGGGTGGCCGGCGACCATGCCGCCGCCGTGGAAGTGGAGGTACACGGCGCGCGCCGCGCCCTCGGGCCGGAACACGCGGCAATGCACGCCGCTGACGTCGCGGTCCTCGCCGTCGTCGAGCCGGATGCTCACGCTGTCGTGCGACGCGCGCTGTTGCGCGACCCGTTCCTCCCGGCTCAGGCCCTCGGGCGCGGGCCCACCGAGGGGCGACGACTCGATGCCGGCGTCGATGGCGGACCGCGCCTCCGCCCGGAGCGCTTCGTAGTCGTCCGGCCACAACCGGAATCCGTCCATGCTCACCACCACCTCTTCGAACCTGCGTCAGCAACCGACGTATGGCGTCGGTTGCTGACGCTACTTCGGTTGTGGGCGGTCACGACTCGGCGCGCTCCTCCACGAGGCGCGACCGGTTCACCTTGCCCGCCGCGGACCTCGGGAGCGCGGCGACGATCTCGAACCCCTTCGGCACCTTGTAGGAGGCCATGCGCTCCTTGCAGTGCGCGCGCAGGTCCTCGGCCGTCGGGGGATCGGCCGGGTCGGTGGGCTGCACGATCGCGTGCACCCGATGCCCCCACTCGGGATCCGGGAGGCCGACGACCGCGACGTCGAGCACGCCCCGGTGCTCGGTGAGCACCGCTTCGATCTCCGCCGGGAACACGTTCGCACCGCCCGTGACGATCATGTCGCGGCGCCGGTCGGCGATGTAGACGTATCCGTCCTCGTCGACATAGCCCATGTCGCCGAACGAGCCGAACCCGTCGGGCGTGTTCTCCGGCGTCGGCACCCCGACATAGGCGTACTTCGGGCCCGAGACGTTGCTCCGCAGGTAGATCTCGCCGATCTCGCCGGTGGGGACCTCGTTGCCCTGCTCGTCGAGGATCTTCACCTGGGCGTCGAGTGGGAGGCCGACGGTGCCGGGATGCTCGAGCCACTGGTCACCCGTGCACATCACCAAGCCGTGCCCCTCGCTGCCGCCGTAGCTGAAGCAGAACGACTCCGGCGGGATGAGCTCGAACCACGCGCGCGCGACCCACTCGGGGATCGACGCGCCGCCGTACACGATCCGCTCGATGCTGCTCAGGTCGTGCGAGCGCACGTCGGGAAGACGGGCGATGCGCATCAGCATCGTCGGGACCATGCACGTGAGGGCCACGCGATGTTTCTCGATCAGGTCGACGGCGCGCGCGGCGTCGAACCTCTCCATCAACACCACCGGGCAGTCCTGGAGCAAGGGGTTGTACAGGTACGCCCACCCGTTGACGTGATAGAGGGGTGACGTCGTCAGGTAGAGCTTCCCGCTGGTCGCGCCCATCACCTGCGACATCTGCTCGTCGACCATCATGACGCCCGGCGACGGCGTGACGACGATCTTCGGCGTGCCCGTCGCGCCCGACGTGGCGATGAGCCGTGTGTACTGGGGGACGCGGTCGGGGTGAAGCGGTGTGTCGGGCCGATCGGTCGTGGCGCGGACGTCGTCGGGTGAGATCGTGCCCTCGGCGGCGTTGTCCCACGCGGCGACGACGAGCCGGGCGTTCGCGATGCGGAGGAGGCGGTCACGCTCCCACTCGGGCAGGTCCCAGCGCAGGGGCAGGACCGACGCGCCGAGCTTCCACGCGCCGAACACCGAGAAGAGGTGCTCGGGGGAATTCCGCAACGCGACGACGATCGTGTCGCCGTCGCCGACTCCCAGGCCCTCGAAGTAGTGCGCGGTCTGGTTCGCGCGGCGTTCGAGCTCGCGCCAGGTGATCGGCGTCTCGGCGCCGTCTTCGGCCGCGAACGTCACCGCGACGGTGTCGGGATGCGCGTTGGCGAGCTGGGTGAGCCGGTGCCCGTACGAGACCGACTCCGCCGTCGGCGTCTGCGTCACGCCGCGCTCCTCTCGTGCTTCACGGGTCACTCACTGGCGAACCGGGATACCCGTCTCGCCGACGTTCGTTCCTGATTCATGGGTCACTCACTGGCGAGCCGGGATACCCGTCTCGCCGACGTTCGTTCTACCTGCACGACCTTTCCGTTCGGGGCGTCGTCGACGACGAGCCCGAGCGCCACCTCGGCGCAATCCTCGACGGTCGGCAGCCCGCGCTCGATCATCGGCTCGAGCAGGTCCGGCGGGAGCTGGCGCAGCATGTCGGTGAGCGCCGCCGGCGAGAGCACGTTGACCTTGATGCCGAACTGCTCGAGCTCCCGCGCGAGGGTGAACGCGAGGGCCACGACGCCACCCTTGGCGGCCGCGTAGGCGGCGAAACCCGGCGTGCCGTGCGTGCCGGCGGCCGACGTGACGTTCACGATGCGGCCCCAGCCCATCGCCTTCATGCCGGGCACCACTTCGCGGATCGTGTGCATGGATCCGGTGAGGTTGACGGCGATGCTGGCGTTCCACTCGTCGTCGGTGAGGCGGGTGATCGCGCTGCGCGTCGCCACGCCGGCGTTGTTCACCAGGATGTCGACGGTGCCGGCCTCGTCGCGAGCGCGATGGCACATCGTGCGTACCGCGTCGAGGTCGGCGACGTCGGCCGCGATGCCGATCGCGTTCGGCACTTGCTCGGCCACCGTGTCACTCGCGTCCTGGGTGCGGCTGTTCACGATCACGCGCGCGCCCTCCTTCGCGAACCGCTCGGCGATCGCGCGACCGATGCCGCGAGTCGAACCCGTGACGAGGGCCACGTGCCCGTCGAGCGCGCCCACACGCGTCTCAGCGGGTCGGCTCGAAGCGTTCGAGCCGCTCGATGCACTCGGCCGTGAGGGCGGGGATCGCGGTCTGCCAGTTCCCGCCTGCACCGGCGGCCGCGCCGGACTTCACCGCCCGCTTCATGAGCAGCGCGGTCGCCGCGGCTTCCTTGTAGCGGATGAGGCAGTGGAACCACTCCATGTTGTCCGGCTCGCGTCCCGATGCGTCGACGTACGCGGAGTAGAGCTCGTCGGCGGACGGCATCCCGGTGGGGCCGAAGTTGCTCGCCATCGGGTGCTTCGCCTCGGGCGTGAAGAAGAGGTACCAGGCGAGGTCGAGGCGTGGGTCGGACAGCGACCAGATCTCCCAGTCGATGAGCGCGGCCACCTCGCTGCCGTCGCACAGCATGTTGCCGAGGCGGTAGTCGCCGTGGCAGACCGTGTCGGGGAGGGCGGGGGGCATGGTGGCGAAGAGCAGCTCGTGGGCTTCGAGGTAGCGCGCGCTCATCTGCGCGTCGACCGTCTCGAACGCGCGCGTCCAGCGCTGGACCTCGTCCTCGAGGCTCGTCTCCTTCTCACCGCTCAGGCCCACCGCGTCCGGGTCGACGCGGTGGAGGGCGGACAACATCGCAGCGGCCGCGAAGGCGCGCGCCGGCACCAGCGGCATCACCTCCGGCGGGGGCGCCTGCAGGATCGGCTCCAGGCACTCGCCGGGCACGACGTTCATCGCATGGAACGGCGACACCTCGGGGGGTTCGCCGTCGTCCTCGAAGAACACCTTCGGCACCCGCACGCCCGGCGCGCCGTCGAGCGCGCGCATGAGGCGCGCCTGCCGGGCCACGTCTCGGTTGCGGACCGGCTCGAGCCCGGGCGGAGCCACCTTCAGCACGATGCGTTCGTGCTCCGGCGGGCCCCCCGTGACGTGCGCGGTGAAGGTGAGGCTCGACGCGCCCCCCGTCAGCGGCTGGACGTCGTCGATCGTGCAGCCCGGAGCCCACACCTGCGCCGCCCTGGTGGCGCGCTCGGCCAGGTCGTTCGGGTCGACTTCGGGCATCCGGACCCCCTTGTTCGCCGGTCGGCAGGACGTTACGCGGAGATCGGCACCCCGGTGCGCTCGAACTCGGCGCGGGCCGCACTGATCCAGCCGAGGTCGTCCCGCGCCCGTCGCCCCCGCGCGGCGTCGGCGTCGATCCCGTACAGGCGCGCCGCGTTGAGCCCGAGGATCTTCTCCTTGGCGCGGTCGGTGAGCTCCGGGTAGCCGAACTCGTCGCGCATGCGCTCCGGGATCTGGAAGGCGCGGAAGGCGTCGACCACCGGGCGGTTCGGGCCGTACCACACCGAGTCGGTGCCCCAGACGATGTTGTCGTCGCCGAACGCCGCGAGCAGCTTGCCCAGCACGTGGGCAGCGGCGTCGGGCCGGCGTACGAGGCAGAACCACGTCGTGCCGAGCTCGGCGGAGACGTTGCCGCCCGGGCCGAGGCCGTGCTCACGCATCGTCGCCACGAGGCGGTTCACGCCGACGCCGGCGGCGCGCTCGGTGAACGGCCCCTCCACCTCGCCGACGCCGGCCTCGGGCATCTCGTAGCCCGAGTGGTAGATCACGAGGTGCACGCCGGGGTGGGCCCGGGCCGCGGGTCCGACGTCGGCCGGCGACCCGGCCGGGGCGAGCATGGCGATGCCCTTGTGCGCGCAGACGAGCGGCACGCCGAGCCGCTCCGCTTCGTCGAGGAACCGGTGCCCGTCGTCGTCGTCGAGTCGCCACGTGGAGACCCACTCGCCGTCGACGAGCTTGCCGAGCGTGTACGCCTTCCAGCCGACCGGACGGAAGCGGTCGCGCCACTCCTCCATGCGCTCGACCTCACCTGCGTTCGGGTGCACCACCGCGTGGTTCAGCAGTCGCCCGGTCCCCGCGAGGCGGTCGACCAACTCACGGGTTCCCGCCATCTCGTCGTTGAAGAGCATGCGGCGCTCGCTGACGCCGGGATTCGACGTGAGGACCGCGACGTCGACGTCGGCCTCGAGGAACACGCAGCGGAGGTACTCGGTGAAGTCGTACTCGACCATGCCGTCGAGCCCCTCCCACCACTCGGGCGCGAGCGCCTGGTACATGCCCATCGTCCAGCGTTGGAGATCGACGTTGTCGGGACGCGGCGCGACGTAGTGCGTCTGCACATCGACGAGCAGGTGGTCGCGCGCGAAGGCGGCCTCGGCGGCGTCGGTGTCGAGCGCGGCTTCCCGCGGGACGCGGTAGTACTCGTCGCCGAACTCGTCGTTCAGCGCGAGCAGCCCGGCGGCCGTACCCACCCGGCTCGTCGCGTACAGCGCGTTGCTGCGGCCGAGCGCGGCGGCGCCGTGCCGAACCTGTTCGGCGACCCGGTCGCGGACGCGCCGGTCGCGGTCGGTGAGCGGTGGTGGCGCGTACTCGTCGGTGTTGCGCTGCTGGAGGAGGACCGGGAGGGGCACGCGACGTCCCGCGCTCAGGCCCACGGGTCGAGGACGACCTTGCCGACGGCGCGGCGCTCCGCGAGGTCGGTGAGCGCGTCGGCGACACGGTCGAGCGGGTAGACCGCCGAGATGTGCGGGTGCACCTTGCCCGCCTCGAAGAGCGCGTCGAGCTCCTCGTGGTCGCGCCGCGCGTCCTCGGGCGCGTGCTCCGAGAACGTGCGGATCTCGAACCCCTTCACGACCACGCCCTTGAGCAGCACGAGGTTGAGCGGGATGCGCGGGATCTCGCCGGACGCGAAGCCGATGGTCACGAAGCGCCCGCCCCAGCGCGTGGCCCGGAGCGCCTGCTCCGCGTAGGGGCCCCCGACCGGGTCGAGCACGACGTCGGCGCCGCCGCCTGTGATCTCCTTGATCCGCTCCTTCAGGTCCTCGGTGTCGTAGTCGACGGTCGCTTCGGCGCCGGCCGCGCGGCAGGCGTCGAGCTTGGCCGGCGAGGACGCGGCGGCGAGCACGCGCGCGCCGAGGACCTGGGCGAGCTCGACCGCGGCGAGCCCCACGCCTCCCGCCGCGCCCAACACGACGACCCAGTCGCCGCGCCGGGCGTCGGCGACGCTGCGCAGCGAGTGGTACGCCGTCCGGTACACGACGCCGAACGCCGCCGCGTCGACCGTCGTGACCGCGTCGGGGACCCGGGTGAGCGCGCGGGCGGGGGTCGACGTCATCTGCGCGAACGCGCCCACGATCCCGCCGCCGAAGACGCGGTCGCCCGGCGCGACGTCGGTGACGTCGTCGCCCACGGCCACGACGGTTCCGGCGTACTCGCTGCCCGGGATGAAGGGCGGCGGGACCGACACCTGGTACTTGTTCGCCACGATCAGGACGTCGGGGTAGTTGAGCGCGGCGGCTTCGATGCGCACCACCGCTTGGCCGCGCTCGACCACCGGGTCGGGCACTTCCTCCACCACCACCGACTCCGGTGGGCCGTACTCCAGACACCTCGCCGCGCGCATCACCCCATTCTTACGTTGTGGCGTCCCCGGGCTGCCATCTCCGCGACGGCGGACGTCGCCACGGTTCGGGGGCGTAGCGTTCCCGCATGGAAGTGAAGGGGATCCTGCTCGCGATGCTCGAGATCGAGCCGGAGGACACCGAGGAGTACAACCGCTGGTACGACCTCGACCACCTCCCGGAGCACATCTCGAAGCGGGACGTCCTCACGGGGAAGCGGTACGTCGCACCCCGTGACCTCCAGGGCCTCGGCGACGGCGACGACGACGCGACGGGCGGGCACCCGCCCTACCTCACGGCGTACTACCTGGGGATCGACGACTTCGACAGCGAGGAAGCGGCCGCGCTCTGGACCACCAAGGACCGGGGGATCATCAAGTCGGGCCGGTTCTGGCGCAGCGGCCGCGTCCCGTTCTCGGCGAAGTTCCGGCTGGCCGCCGCGTTCACGCGGCCGCCGGTCCTCGTGAGCGACGAGGCGGTTCCGTACCTCGCGCACCGCGGCGTGGTCGTCGCGCTGGGGCGTGCGCCGTCACCCGATCGCCGCGACGATGCGCTCCGCTGGTGGGACCGCACGCACCTCGTCGACCTGCTCGCCGTCGACGGCGTGCTCGCCGCCCTCCGCTTCGACGCCGTCGACGCGCCCGCGCGTGACCTGCTGCTCCACCTCCTCCTCCTCGAGGACGACCCGACCACGGTGATGCCCCGCATCCGGGGCGCCCTGCGCTACGGCGAGGCGACCGGCCGGTACCCCGCGTACGGCGGGGTGTACGAATCGGTCGCGTTCCTGCCGTACCGCTCGATCGTGCCGCTCGAGTACGACTTCGAGTGGTGACCGACTCCAAGTTGCGTCACCAACCGACGCTCTACGTCGCTGGCTGACGCAGGTTCGGGGGGATTGCCGCCCCCACGTCCCGGGCTTAGCGTGGAGACAACCCGGAACACGGTCGGGCCGGCGGGCCCAGGGGGGACGGTCGAGATGGCTGACGACAACCAGAACTTCGTGTACATGCGAGAGCGGCGGCTGCCGTATCCCACGTTCGACGCCGACAACCACATGTACGAGAACCGGGACGCGCTCACGAAGTTCATCCCGCCCGAGTTCGACGGGATCATCAAGTACGTCGACATCGGCAACCGCACCAAGGTCGCCATCAACGACAAGTTGAGCGACTACATCCCGAATCCCACGTTCAACGTGGTCGCCGTCCCCGGCGGCTACGGGCAGAACCACGCCCCCCGGCAGGACCGCGGCACCGACCGGCGGGGCGAGAAGCCGAAGATCATGCCGAGCGTCGACGCCTTCTTCGACCCCGAGCCCCGGCTCGAGCTCATGAAGGACATGGGCATCGACCGCGCCCTCATGTGGCCGACCCTCGCCAGCGTCGTGGAGGAGCGCCTCGCCGACGACCCCGACGCGGCCTGTGCCGTCGTCCACGCGCTCAACGAGTGGATGTACGAGCACTGGACGTTCAACTACTCCGACGCCATCTTCGCGACGCCGATCGTGTCGCTCGCGCGCATGGACCTGGCGATCGAGGAGCTCCAGCGCGTGGCCGAGCGGGGCGCCCGGGCGTTCCTCCTCCGCGTCGCCCCCGTCCCCACATACCGCGGCCGGCGGTCGTTCGCGCTCCCGGAGTTCGATCCGTTCTGGGAGCTGGTGAGCGAGCTCGACATCGTGGTCGGCATGCACTCCGGTGACAGCGGCTACCAGCGCTACGTCAACGACTGGGAGGGCCTCGGCGATCGCGAGTTCCGCGCCTTCGTGGGCAACGGCACACCCGGCTTCCTCACGCTCATGTCCGAGAAGTCGAACGTGCACGACGCGATGGCGTCGATCATCGGCCACGGCCTCGCGACGCGGTTCCCCACGTTGAAGTTCGCGCCGGTCGAGTTCTCGTACCAGTGGATCCGCCCGTTCGTGGCCAGGCTCCAGCGCGCGAGCGAGCGCCAGTCGGTGCTGTTCGACGAAGACCCGCTCGAGGTGTTCAAGCGGAACGTCTACGTCCACATCTTCCACGAGCCGAACCCGAAGGAGCTGCTCGAGCTGCTGCCGGCCGACCGGCTCATGTTCGGTTCCGACTTCCCGCACCCCGAAGGTCTCGGCGATCCCCTCGGCTACGTGGAGGTGGTCGAGGACCTCGACACGGAGACGCAGCGCCTCATCATGGGCGGCACCCTCGGCTCGATCATGAAAGTGGAGGCGTAGGCCGCGTCCCCGTGCCGGCGCTAATTCCGGAGGGTCTGGCTCCACGCGACGCCGCGGTCGACCGCCGGCTCGCGCGGCAGCCCCAGCACGCGGTCGCCGATGATGTTGCGCTGGATCTGGTCGGTGCCCCCCGCGATCGACATCGCCGGGCTGCCGACCACCGACCGCTGGATCACGTACCGGCCGTTCCGCGGGCCGTCACGCCGCATCATCGACGGCACGTCGTCGTAGCCGTCGATGAGCATCGCGTCCGGGCCGATGAGCGCGGGCATGAACTCGGCGAGGCGCCGTCCGACCACCGACGTCGCCAGCTTGCCCAGCGACCCTTCGGGCCCGCTGCCGCCGAGCGCCCGCAGTGTCGCGGCGCGGGCCTGGAGCAGGCGGAGCGCCTCGGCCTCCACCCAGTGCTGCATCACGCGGTCCCTGAGCGCGAGCGCCCCGGCCGACGTCTTGTCGGCGCGCGCCTGCCACGCCGCCACCGCGACCGCGATCGGGCCCGAGCCGCGCGCAGGGATGCGCGGCATGTTGTAGCGCTCCTGCGCGAGCGTCGAGTGCGCGACCGCCCAACCGGCACCGACGTCGCCGAGCCGCTCCGCATCGGGAACGCGGGCGTCGCCGAAGAAGACCTCGCTGAAGTCGGCACCGCCGTTCATCTGCCGGAGCGGGCGCACCTCCACCCCGGGCGCGTGCATGTCGATCGCGAACGCGGTGAGGCCGGTGTGCTTCTCGGCGTCGGGGTCGGTCCGGGCGAGGAGGAGTGCGTAGCGTGCCCGTTGCGCGCCGCTCGTCCACACCTTCTGCCCGTTCACGATCCACTGGTCGCCGTCGGGCACGGCGCGCGTCGCGAGCGACGCGAGGTCGGAACCGCTCCCCGGCTCACTGAAGAGCTGGCACCACTCCGCGTCGCCGGTGAACACCTTCGGCAAGTAGTGCTGCTTCTGCGCATCGCTGCCGTAGAGGAGCACGGTCGCCGCGCACTGCCCGGCGCCGATCGCGTTGAACATGCGGCCGTTCGGCGGCGCCTTCGCCTCCGCCAGCCGGTCGTCGATCGCGGGCTGCAGGTCGATCGACGCGTCCGACCCTCCGTACCCGCGCGGGAAGTGCACCCATGCCAACCCGGCGTCGTACTGCGCGCGCAGGAACACCTTCGGGTCGGTGGACTCGGGTGGGTGGTCGCGGAGGAGGTCGTCGGCGCGCGCCAGCAGCTCCTCGAGCGTCATCCGAACCCCACCTGGACGACCTCGTCGACCACCCGCGTCTCGTACATCGTGAGCTGGCCGGTGAAGCCGTCGTCGGACGCCATCACGCAATCGCCGGAGCGAACGTCGTACATGCTGTGGTGCTCCGGGCACACGATCAGGCACTTGCGCTGGAGCGGTTGGCCGCCGAGCGGCGTCGCCTGGTGCGGGCAGAAGTTGCCGAACGCGTAGTACTCGCCCTCGACGTTGGCGATGGCGACGGGGATGCCCTCGACGTCGACCGTCGTGGTCTCGCCGGGACCGATCCAGTCGTCGGGAATGGCGTCGAAGAAGTTGGTCATCAGGCAGCAATCAACTCCATGGCGTTGTCGCGCATCACGCGACGGATCTTCGTGTCGTCGAGGCCCGCGAGGCACTCGGC
>Ga0187777_10000970_pt1 | contig 18806 bp, 13 predicted proteins | sample 1015_Q2_SP5_10_M_FD_132416 | JGI IMG/M metagenome (GOLD analysis project Ga0187777, IMG submission 132416) | Tropical peat soil microbial communities from peatlands in Department of Meta, Colombia - 1015_Q2_SP5_10_MG | ecosystem: Environmental > Terrestrial > Soil > Wetlands > Peat | place... | reverse complement strand
ATCTCGTCTTCCACGCCGCGTACTTCGGCATTCCGCGCGAGACCGCGTCAGCGCGCGCGGTCGAGCTGCTCGAGCAGCTCGGCATCGGCGATCGCGGCGAGTCGAAGGTGGACCAACTCTCGGGGGGACAGCAGCAGCGCCTGATGATCGCCCGCGCTCTGATCCATGAGCCGCGCATTCTCTTCCTCGATGAGCCGACGGTCGGCCTCGACCCGCAGGCGCGCCACGCGCTCTGGGACATCCTTCGTGATCAGCATAGCCGCGGCCGCACGATCGTGATGACGACGCACTACATGGAGGAAGCGGACCGGCTCTGCGAACGTGTGGCGATCGTCGATCACGGGCGACTGCTCACCCTCGGAACGACGGCTGCGCTCAAGGCGGAGGCGCCGGGTGGAACGCTCGTCGAGCTGACGCTCGATGGCGCCGCCGCCGCGGTTGCGGAGGCGGTTCGATCGGCGCCCGGCGTTCTTCGGGCGGAGGCGGCGGGGAACGTGTTGCGCGTCTTCAGCGAGCGCGGGGGAGAGGTGATCGAGCCTCTCCTTCGAGCGGCGCAGACGCACGGGCGAGCGGTGCAGAACATCCATCTCTCGCCACCCAGCCTGGAGACACTCTTCATCTCTCTCACCGGACGAAAGCTCGATTGACCGACGTCGCCACCGTGCCCGATCGGGCGAGCGTGGGGCGGATCTTCCGCGCCCTTCTCCTACGCGACATCTACGTCGCGCGCCGGGAGCTCCCCTACTTCCTGGTCCGCACGACCCTCCAGCCCCTCATGTTCATCGTGGTGTTCGGCGCGCTGCTGCCACGGATGGGCTTCGTGCGCGCGAACTACGGGTCGGCACTCCTGCCCGGCGTGCTGGCGGTGGGCCTCGCGTTCTCGAGCGTGCAGTCGGTCGCGCTGCCGATGGTGCAGGACTTCGGCTGGACACGCGAGATCGAGGACCGGTTGCTCGCTCCCGTCCCGATGCAGCTGATCGTGATCGAGAAGGTCGTCGTCGGAATCGTTCAGGGGCTCATCGCCGCGCTCTTCATCCTCCCGGTGGCACGCTTGATCATGGGGCCGATCCCGGCGCTCAGCGTTTCCAACTTCGGCCTGGTGCTCCTGGTGACGCTGCTGAGCGCCTCCGCCTTCTCCACCCTCGGTCTGCTCATGGGAACGGCGATCAGCCCCCAGCAGATCGGTCTCATGTTCAGCGTCATCGTAGCGCCGATGATCTTTTTCGGCTGCGCGTACTATCCGTGGCAGGCGCTGGCGGTGGCGCCGGTCATCAAGTACGCGGTGCTGATCAATCCTCTCGTCTACGTGGCCGAGGGGATGCGCGCCGTGCTGACGCCGGACCTGCCGCACATGCCGCTGGCGGCGGTCATGCTCGCGCTGATCGCGATCACCGCTCTCTTCTGGACGCTCGGCTTCCGCTCCTTCACCAAGCGGGCCATCAGCTGATCATCAGGGCGCCCGCCCCTCGCCGCCGTGACGCTTGACGTAGTCGAGGGCCATGCTGGCGTACTGCGGCGCGCGGAGGCCGACCCGTTGGGCAATCTCGATCGCCTCGTTGAGCGGCCTCTTCTCGTCGAGAACGAGGTAGGGGATGAGGAGCCCACCCACGCGATTCGCGCTGGCGCAGTGGAAAACCACCGGCTTGGTGTCCGACTCGCGAAGGACCTCTCTCACCCGATCGAAGTCGGCGTCGCCCAGCGTCACAGGCGTGACCGGAACCTGGACGTATTCGAGGCCCGCCGCCGCGACCGCCGCCGGCTCGTCGTAGCCCCGCGGCTCTGCCGACGGGCGAAGATCGAGAACCGTGCGGAATCCGGCCTCGGCGAGTGTCCTCCACGCCGACGATGGCGGCTGCCCGGCCGTCGCCACGCCGGCAACGGGATAGTCGCCGTAGGGAAGGGCACTGGCCGCCTCGCGGAGGGTGTTGTCGTCTGCCACCGCTCGACCTCTCGACTCGGTATGCCTGAATGATGTCGCCTGGTGCCGGCCAAGAGAACCGGTGGGCCGCACGCCGGGCGGGAGCCCGCGCCGAGCGCGCGCGCCCGATGGCGCGAGGGGTGTGTGTGCTCGTCGCGGTGGCCAGCGTGTCGACATCGCTCGCCGGCCAGTCGCTCACAGTGCCGAGTCTCGAGTGGCGCAGGGTGGAGACCCAACACTTTCGCGTCCTCTTCCCGCGCGAGGCGGAGCCGTGGGCGCTCGCCGCCGCGTCGCGGCTCGATGCCGCGTACGGCGCAGTGAGCGCCCTCGTCGGAAGCGCGCCGACCGAGCGCATCACCGCGATCATCGCGGACCCCAACAACCTCTCGAACGGCTTCGCGCTCCCCTTCCTCGACAAGCCGGCGATCTTCTTCTGGCCGACGCCGCCGAGTCCGGCTGCCGGGTTCGGCGAGGATGGCGACTGGGGGGAGCTCCTGTCGGTGCACGAGTACGCGCACATCGCGCACCTGACGCGGCCGTCGCGAAATGCATGGCAGCTTCGGCTCATGCGGTGGTCGCCGGCGAAGCTGGGGCCTCTGGCCCTCAAGGCCCCGCGCTGGGTGGTGGAGGGGTACGCGACGTACGTGGAGGGTGTGGTGAGCGGCGTCGGGCGGCCTAACGGCATCTGGCGGGCGACGCTTCTTCGCACCTGGGCGGTGGAGGGGGAGCTTCCGACCTACGCAGAGCTCGATGGCAGCGGGCGCTATCAGGGCGGGGCGATGGCCTACCTCGTGGGGTCGGCGTTCTTGGAGTGGCTGGTGCAGCGGGCGGGGGACTCCAGCCTGGTGCATCTCTGGCGGCGGATGAGCGCGCGTGACGATCGGAGCTTCGAGAGCGCCTTCGCCGGAGTTTTCGGCGCTCCGCCTGACGAGTTGTACGGGCAGTTCACCGCCGAGGTGGCGGCGAGGGCGATGGCCGACCGCCGCGCCCACCCGGCGGAGGCGCCTAGCCTCGATTCGGGACGCATCCGCCTCGTGCAGCGCCTCTACTGGACGACCGGGGCGCCCGCCGTCTCGCCCGATGGGCGACTGCTCGCGCTCACCATCGGCTCGCGCACGGAGCCGCCGCGCCTCGTGGTGTGGAAGACGGCCGTCGAGGCCGAGGACTCGGCGACTCTGGCCCGCCGGCGCGAGGAAGAAGCTCGCGATCCCGAGGATGTCCCTGCGGTGCGGTGGCGGCCCCCGCCCAAACGACCGCTCGCTGTGCTCGGGGCGCGCGGCGGCACTCCCTTCACCCAACCGCGCTTCCTCCCCGGGGGAGAGGACATCCTGGTCGTCCACGCGAGTGGCACGGGGCGCGGGGAGATTCGACAGGACCTCTACGTGTGGCGCTGGCGACGTGACCGACTGCGTCGTGTCACGCACGGCGCAGGGATCCGGCATGCCGACCCAACGCCGGACGGGACGTTCGCGGTCGGCGACCGCTGCCTGGGGGGCGTGTGCGATCTCGTCCGGATCGATCTCGTGACGGGGACGTTGGCGGTGATTGCCGCCGGGGCTCCCGATGTGGTCTTCGATCGCCCGCGAATCTCGAGCGACGGCCGCTGGATCGCCGTCGCCGTTCAACGCGCCGGCACCTGGCGCGTGTCCCTTCTCGACGCCCAGGGGAAGGCGGTGCGGGATATCGCCGCCGGCGACGGCGCGAATCGTTACGCGCCGGCATTCCTCTCGTCAGGCGACTCGCTGGTCGTCGTGTCGGAGGCGAGCGGCACGGCGAACATCGAGATCGCCGGAATCGATGGCGGCCGTGGGCGGCCCGTGACGCGCGTGGGCGGCGCCGTGCTCGCGCCGGAGCCGGCGGCCGGCGACGGAGACCTCTACTTCCTCGACCTCCATGCCCGAGGTCTCGACCTCGTCCGCGTTCCCGGCGACGAAATTTCGCGGGACCTCGGTGCGACGCCGGTCTCCGACGCGGATACTTTGCGCACCACGGGTGTCGACGCGCTGCTCACCGTGCATTCCTCACGCGGCCGGGCGGACACGCTCGCGCGCTCGCCGATGGCGCCCAGCCATGCGTACGGAGCGGGTCCCCGCGAATACCGCATCCTCCCCTCGCTCACGGCCGCGCCCGAAGGCATCGCCGCGGGGGCCATGTTCGCGAGCACCGATCCGGTGGGACGGCTCACCTGGCTCGCGCAAGGAATCATCGGAACGGCGGGAACCTGGCGCGGTGCGAGCGCCGGCGCCGCCTGGCGGGGCTGGCCGCCGACTCTCAGCGCGGAGGTGTTCTACACGGAGGACGCGCCGTCGCGGCAAGGGGGTGGATACGCTGCGTCCCCGGAGCTCGACGCCACGTACGCCGGCGCCGCCCTGATCGCTTCGCTCCACCGGAGCTTTCTCTCCAGCAGCCATACGTATCGGGTGGGGCTGTCGTTAGGCGCCGTGGACAACACGCGCTACGACGATGACGGACGGGGGCTCGCCTTCGCCGAGTATCGCGGCTCCTTCGGTCAGAGCCCCGGAGACTGGCGCGTCGCCGAGCGCGTCGGACTCTATGGCGCGATCGGAGAGACCTCGGGCGAGGGGTGGAGTCGTGGCGTGGCGGATGTCTCGCTCTCCGCCGCGACGAGCGGAATCGGCGTGGGAGTCGACGCCGCGTATGGGTTGGTCGAGCGCGGGGGCATCCCGCTCGAGCTCTTCGCCATCGGGGGAACGTCGCCGCCACTCTACGATCCCGCACTGCTGTCGCAGCGGGCCGCGCTTGCCGCGCTTCCCGCTGGCGTGGCGTCGGGGACGACCCTCGCGATGTGGAAGCTCTGGCTCGCTGCGTCGATCTTCCGGCCGTACTTCACCTGGGCGAGCGCCGCCTCCGGCGTCGGGCCCTGGCACCGCGTCCTGGGAGTGGAGGCGGACTATGCGGCGACCGGTCTCTGGCTCGTGCGACTTCCGACGGTGAGGTTCCAAGCCGGCGCGGGCTACTCCTTCGATCCCCCGGTCGCTCATCGGCTCGGAGCGTACCTCACGATCGTCTATCGGCCGTAACATCGGCGTGCGCGCCCGTGCGAGATCGGCGCGTCGATCGGAACAAAATTCACACCCTGCGGGCCGATTGACCGACCACCGGCCTCGTTCCCTCTGAAAATGCGATACGTCGTGGCCGGTCAGGATGACGGGCGCATCGCACCGCACCGGCGAGCGTCCCGGCACGCGTCGCCGGTCGATCATGCCGGTTCCACCGAATGAAAATTCGTGGCGCATACGCAGCCTCTTCGCCTCGCTTTTCAGGGTTACAACCTCCCTGCGAGCGCGTCCTGTGGTACAGGAGGAGACCGCATGAGCGAGACGATCGAGGCGCGGTGGGAGAGTCAAAACGAAGCGGGGCGGAAGCTGTTCAGCCAAGGCGACTTCGCCGGCGCCGAACAGGCGTTCATCGCCGCGATAAGAGAAGCGACGCATCTCGGTGCCGACAATGTCCGCCTCGCCTCGAGCCTCAGTAATCTCGGTCAGCTCAAGTACAAGCAGAAAGATCTGCCGCAGGCGGAGGCGCTCTTCCGGCGCGCCCTCAGCATTCGTGAGCGCGTCCTCGGGCCGGAACACTTCGGCCTGGTACAGAACATCAACAACCTCGCGGCGTTGCACTACGCCCGCGGAGAGCTCGAGCAGGCCGAGCCGCTCTTCCTGCGCGCACTGGCGATCAGCGAGAAGCACCTTGGCGAGGGGCACCCCGAGGTCGCGGTCACGCTGAACAATCTCGCGAGGCTGTATTTCCGTCGCGCCGACTACACCGCGGCGGCACCGCTGCTCACGCGGCTGCTGACGATCAAGCAGGAATCGCTCGGCGCGAGCCACCCCGAAGTTGCCACCATCCTCACCAGCCTCGCCAAGGTGCGGCTGGCGGAGGGGCAGTACGACGCCGGCGAGCAGCTCGCCAGGCGGGCGCTCGGGGTCCGGGAGAAGATCCACGTGCCGAACGATCCGGCGATCGCGACGGCTCTCGAAACGCTCGCCGAGATCTGCGGGGCCAGAGGGAAGCACGACGAGGAGATGCAGCTGCGCGAGCGCGCGCTGGGGATCCGCGAAGGCACCATGGGCGCGGACCATCCGAGCGTCGCCGCGGCTCGCGCCGCGATCGCGATGCGTCGAGCACAGATGGAGCAAACGCAGACGGGCGAGTTCAGCGCCGAGCTCCCGAAGCTCGAGACGCTTCCCGCCATCACCGGCATCGCGAAGGGGGAAAACGAGGGGCCTTCCCTCGACCCGGCGCGGACGACGGTGGAACGGTCGATCATCCGGCGCGACGAGGTGTCCGGGCCGCGGCCGTCGCGCCCCGACTCGGGCGTCGGCATCGCCGCGTCCGCGACGACGTCACCTGTCGCCGCGTCTCCCTCGGGTACCGACGCCGACATCCGGATCGAGGTTCCTCCGGTCGGCGGTTCGCGCGCCGTCGCCTCGGGTGAGAAGAGCGTGGCGCCGCACGCCGAGCCGCCGCAGGCGAAGGTGGCCACGGGCACGCTCGACCGTCCGCCTCGGGGACCCGAGCCTAACACGGGACCGATGCGTCGGCCGGGGTCGGCTGCGGAGGTGCCGCCGCCGGTGGCGACCACGCGATCGACGTCGCTCAACTGGATCGAGCCGCCGTCGTCCCCGTCGCTCAAGACCAAGAAGCCCACCCCTCCCGTGGCGGCTCCCAAGGCGCCGGCGCCGCCGCCGTGGCATTCGGGGGACGTCCCAGGCGTCCCCGCAGCGGCGGATGGAGCGCACGCTGGCTCGGGCAGCTCCACTCCGCAGTTCTCGGACAAGTACGCGCAGCTTCTCGGTACGCCGACGGGAGCCCAAGGCACCGTGTCGAAGGGGCGCGCACACGCGCACGAGGAGCGGCGGGAGATCAGCCTCGACTGGCCGCTCGAGCAGCGCCGCCCCTGGCTTAAAATCGCCGCCGCCATTCTTATCGCATCGGCGATCGGCTTCGGCGGGTGGCTCTATTTGTCAGGCCGCGCGTTCTCCACTGCCAACGGCGATGCGGCACCGGCGTCGGCGACGAAGGCGGCCGGTCATGGCGCCTTGAATGCGCAGACGACGGCGCCGGCAAGCAAGCCGGCGGTTCCGGTTGCACCGCCGAAGCCAGCGCCGACGGAGACTGCCACACCCAGCTCCGCCGGAGCGGGCGCCGCACCCGCGCCGCCGCCGGCGAAGCCACAGGCGCAACCGGTGAAGCCCGCTCCCCAGGGCGCGGCCGCGAAGCCCCAGACCCACGAGGCGCCGCCGACCGAGTCGGAGGAGCAGAGCTCCGTGCCGAAAGTCGCTCCGCCGACGATCCCGAACGTCAAGGTCGAGGCGATCACGACCGCCATCGAGGACAGCGCGCGCGCGCGGATGGACTCGATGGGCCGGACGATCCAGGTGAAACCGATGACCTTCGGCAAGCAGCCGCCGAAGGGCGGCACGCCATAGCTCGGTCGGGCGTCTCGCGCCAGGGTCTCGCGTCAGGCTCCCGCATCATGCCCTGAGCGACGCGAAGGGATCTCAATCGCATCTCGAAGCCGACGGAACGGGGGGAGCGAGGCCTCCCGTTGGCACGTCGCGCGCCGAACCGAGTATCATTCGCGTAACGATGGACCCGATCGAGCGATTCAAAGCCTGGTTGGCCGAGGCCCGCGAGGTGCCGCGTTCGCTCCTTCCCGAGCCGACCGCGATGGCCCTTGGCACGGTCTCCGATGACGGGAAACCGTCGGTGCGCATCGTTCTTCTCAAGGATGTCGACGCGCGTGGGTTTGTGTTCTACACGAACTTCGACAGTCGCAAGGGGCGCGAGCTTCTCATCGATCCGCGTGCCGCGCTCTGTTTCCACTGGCAACCTCTCGAGCGGCAGGTCCGCGTCGAAGGAGTCGCGGCACCCGTGTCCGACGTCGAAGCCGACGCCTACTTCGCGACACGGCCGCGCGACAGCCAGATCGGTGCCTGGGCGTCCTTTCAGAGCTCCGCGCTCGAGAGCGAGGCTCGTCTGGTCGAGCGCGTCCGGGAGGTCGAGGCCCGCTTCGCCGGCCAAGCGGTGCCACGACCGCCGCACTGGTCGGGCTTCCGTGTCGTCCCGCAGTCCATCGAGTTCTGGACCGGCCGCCCGCACCGGCTGCACGAGCGCGAGCTCTTCGAGCGCACCGGCACAGGGTGGACGGTGCGGCGCCTCTACCCCTAGTTTTCGCCCCCATGGCTACGCACGTCGCAGTCGACTCACCGGCCGCCCCCCGCGGCCGCGGGTGGACGATCGATGAGTCTCGACTCCTCTACAACATCGAGGCGTGGGGACTCGGCTACTTCGACATCAACGAGAAGGGACACGTCGTCGTCCGTCCCGATCGGAGCCGTCCGGAACGGGCGCTCGACCTCTACGAGCTCTCCACCGACCTCGCGGAGCAGGGAGTCGGTCTTCCGCTGCTGCTGAGATTCTCGGACATCCTGCGCTCTCGCATCGAAACTCTGGCGACTCGCTTCGAGCAGGCGATTCGCGAGTTCAACTACGACGGCACTTACACGCTCGTCTATCCGATCAAGGTCAATCAGCAGCGCCACGTGGTCGAGGAGATCCTGCAGTTCGGTGCTCCGCACGGCGTCGGCCTCGAGTGCGGGAGTAAGCCGGAGCTACAGGCAGTGCTCGCGCTCAGCGAGGACTCGTCGCACACGATCGTCTGCAACGGCTACAAGGACGAGGAGTTCATGCGCCTCGCCCTCATGGGGCAGAAGCTTGGCCATCGCGTCTTCGTCGTCATCGAGCAGGAGAGCGAGGTGGAGGTCCTGCTCGAGGTGTCCGCGGATCTCGGCGTCGTCCCGACGGCCGGCGTGCGGATCAAGCTGGCCTCGGAGGGGCACGGCCGCTGGGCGGAGAGTGGTGGGGAGAAGTCGAAGTTTGGGCTCAACGCGAGCGAGCTGGTTCGGGTGATCGAGACGCTGCGCGCGGCGAACCAGCTGCACGTGCTCAAGCTCATCCACTTCCACCTCGGCTCCCAGATCACCGACATCCGCTTCGTGAAGTCGGCGCTCCAGGAGATCACGCGTTTCTACGCGGAGCTGCACGCGGCGGGAGTGGAGATCACCCACGTCGATGTCGGCGGCGGACTGGGGATCGACTACGATGGGAGCGGCAGCACGGTGGCGGCGAGCGTGAACTACTCCGTGCAAGAGTACGCGAACGACATCGTGTACACGCTTGCCGAGGCGTGCCGCGAGCAGAATCTCCCGATGCCGCACATCATCTCGGAGTCGGGCCGGGCGCTCACGGCGCATCACGCGCTGCTCCTCCTCAACGTCATCGACGTCGAGTCGCAGCAGGAGGTCCCGCTGCCGGAGCTGAGCGACGACGACCACATCATCCTGCACGAGCTGAAGGAGGGCTACGAGTCGATCTCCCTGCGGTCGGTGCGCGAAGTGTACCACGACGCCACCTTCCTCAAGGAACGCGCGCAGTCGCTCTTCAACAGCGGTGTGCTCTCGCTCCGCGAGCGCGCGCTGGCCGAACAGCTCTTTGCGGCCACGATGAACGCCGCCACCAAGATCGCCCAGAAGGACCGCGAGGAGTACGAGGACATCATCGGCGAGCTCGAGGCGCGCCTGGTCGATCGCTACTTCTGCAACTTCAGCCTCTTCCAATCGCTCCCCGACAGCTGGGCGATCGACCAGCTCTTTCCGATCATGCCGATCCACCGGCTCGATGAAGAGCCGGCCCGCCGCGGCACGCTCCAGGACATCACCTGCGACTCCGATGGAAAGATCGACCGCTTCACCGGCGGACGGCACGGCCGGCCGAGCCTCGAGCTCCATCCGTACGTCCACGGCCAACGGTACACGCTCGGCATCTTCCTCACCGGTGCCTATCAGGAGATCCTCGGCGACCTCCACAACCTCTTCGGCGACACAAACGCCGTCCACGTCCGCCTCTCGCCCACCGGCTACGAGGTGAGCGACCTCGTCCACGGCGACACGGTCACCGAAGTCCTGAACTACGTGCAGTTCCGAGCCTCGGACCTCCTCGCCACCTTCCGCCGGAAGGTCGCTGCGGCGAAGGACCTGACGCGCCAGGAGGCCAACACCTTCATCGCCGAGTACGTCGCGGGGCTCGAAGGGTACACCTACCTCGAGGGCGACGCCGCGAGTCGTTAGGCATGCACGACATCGCGCATCTCCTGCTGGTGGTGGCGGTCGTCATCTTCGCCACCAAGCTCTTCGGAAATCTCGCACAGCGGATCGGCCAGCCGGCGGTTCTGGGGGAGCTCGTCGCCGGCGTCGTGCTCGGCGCATCGATGTTCGGCGTGCTCGATCCGGCCGATCCGGTCATCGCATCGCTCGCCGAGCTCGGCGTCATTTTCCTCCTCTTCGAAATCGGCCTCCACACCGACCTGCGCAGCCTCCTCGCCGTCGGGAGCACGGCCGGCGTCGTCGGCATTGTCGGCGTGGTCCTGCCGTTCGCCGCCGGGTACCTCGTCTCGCATGCCCTCGGGCTGGATGTGCTCGCGTCGATCATGTGCGGCGCGGCGCTGACGGCGACGTCGATCGGGATCTCGGCCCGAGTGCTGGCAGATCTCGGCCAGCTCCAAACGATGGAGGGGCAGGTGGTACTCGGCGCGGCCGTCCTGGACGACGTCGTCGGGCTGGTGATTCTCGCCGTCGTGTCGGCGATGGCCGGCGGCGCGACCGTATCGCCCCTCGGCATCGCCAAGACGGCGGCGATCGCCATCGGATTCGTCGTGGTAGCCTTGCTCCTCGGCGGCCGACTGGCGCCTCCGGCCTTCCGGCTCGTCGAGCGATTCGACTCGACCGGCCAACTTGGTCTGGTCGGTCTGGTCTTCGCCCTTCTCCTCGCCTACGCGGCCGCGACTGCCGGCTCGGCGATGATCATCGGCGCATTCGCGGCCGGCCTGATCCTCCATGACCTGCCCGCGCGGCCGCGCATCGAGGCGGAGGTGACCGCGCTCGGACGCTTCTTCGTTCCGTTCTTCTTCGCCTCGGTCGGCGCGGCGGTGAACCTCAAGGCGATGGGCGGAGCGGGTGCCTGGGGAATCATGGCGTCGCTCTTGGCCGTCGGAATTCTCTCCAAGTTCGTCGCTGGCTATGCGCCCTGGTGGTTTCGCGGGAGCAAGGCGTTGGTTGGCGTGGCGATGGTCCCGCGCGGCGAAGTCGGACTGATCTTCGCTCAGATCGGCCTGGCGACCGAGTCGATCGGGGTCGACCTGTTCAGCGCGATCACCCTCGTCGTGATGGCGACCACGTTCGTGGCGCCGCCACTCCTCGGTTACCTCGTGCGCAGTCGGGCCGTTCCCGCGGGCGCGAGCACACGGAGCGGAAACATCGCGGAGTTGGTCGTCGGAGCGGGGGTTCCCGGCGCGAAGCGGCGCGAATCGGGCCAGGCGGCCGGCCCCGGTTCGGGAGTCGGCGAGGCCTAACGCTGCAGGCCACGCCCACGGTCGCCGCTGGGCGGCCTCGCCGGACCTGAAGCGACCGCCCTGACGGAAGCGTTACTTGCCGCGCGCGGCGTCGTAGCGCTTCGCGACGTCCGGCCAGTTGACCAGGTTCCACCAGGCGCTGAGGTAGTCGGCGCGGCGATTTTGGTACTTCAAGTAGTAGGCGTGCTCCCAGACGTCGACGCCGAGGATCGGCTTCCGACCTTCCATGGCCGGCGTGTCCTGGTTCGGCGTGCTCTCGATCTTCAGGGCGCCTGACACGTCGGCCACGCCCCCCGCCCATCCGGAACCGAAGCGTCCGAGCCCGGCGGCGTTCACCTGCTCCTTGAGCTTCGCGGCATCGCCGAAGGCGCTCTTGATCGCGTCGGCGAGCGCACCGCTGGGCTCGCCGCCCCCCTTCGGCGACATCAGCTGCCAGAACATCGAGTGATTCCAGTGGCCGCCACCATTGTTGCGGACGGCGGTGCGCACAGCTTCGGGGACGGCGTTCAGGTTGGCGATAAGCTCGTCGAGGCTCTTGTTCGCCAGCTCGGGCGCCTTCTCGATCGCGGCGTTCAGGTTCGTGACGTACGTCTGGTGATGCTTGGTATGGTGGATCTCCATCGTACGTGCGTCGATGTGAGGCTCGAGCGCGGCGTAGTCGTATGGCAGAGCCGGGAGCGTGAAGGGCATGTCATTCCTCCGTAAGTGTCGTGCGCATGTCGCTGACCGGCACGTTCGGGGCAGCTTGATGCCGTCGGCGCCGGAGCCACCCGATGACCGCCGGCATGAGTGAGAGGAAGATCACGATGGCGATGACCAGGTCGATGTGCTTTTCGATTCCCGGGATCGAGCGCCCGAGGATATAGCCGATCATCAGCATGCTCCATACCCACGCGGCCCCGCCGGTAATGTTGTAGAGCTGAAAACGGCGGTAATTCATGACGGCCGCGCCCGCAACGACCGGAACAAAGGTTCTCACGATAGGCATGAAACGGGCGAGCACCACGGTCACCCCGCCATACTTCTCGTAGAATTCGTGGGCCCGGAGCAGGTTACTTCGCTTGAAGAAGAGGGAGTCCTCGCGCTTGAACAAGTGCGGGCCGGCGGCCTTGCCGAGTGCATAGCCGAGGGTTTGCCCGACGATTGCGGCGGCCGGCAAAATCGTCGCGAGGATCGCGATGCTCAGGAAACCCTGCGACGAAAGGAGTCCGGCCGTGACGAGGAGCGAGTCGCCGGGCAGGAAGAAGCCGACCAGGAGTCCCGTCTCCGAGAAGATGATGACAGTGAGGGCGATGTAGCCCCCCCAGCGGATCAGCCCTTCGAGATCGTAGAGGCGGTGCCAGAGGTCGAGGAGACTATGCATGCCGACTGAGGACGGGCCGGGTAGGGTCGTCGATCAAGTTCGACAGTCGGTCCTCAGCGGTCAACCGTCGGACTCCCCGTCGATACGATCGATCGATCTCTTCACAATCGGTCACTCGACGCTCCCTATCGGAGAATTCCTCGCCCACCTCGAGAGGCATGGCGTCCGCGCGCTCGCCGACGTTCGTCGTTTTCCCGGGTCGCGGCGTCACCCGCACTTCGGCCGCGAGGCGCTGGCGGCGAGCCTCGCGGCCAGGGGGATCGGGTACTTTCACCTTCCCGCGCTCGGAGGCCGGCGGGTGCCGCGACCCGATTCGCCGAACACTGCCTGGCGCAATGCGGGCTTTCGCGGCTATGCCGACTACATGGGACTCCCCGAGTTCCACGAGGCCCTCGACCGCCTGGTCGGGGATGCGGCGGCGACGCCCACGGTCGTGGTGTGCGCCGAAGCCCTTCCATGGCGATGCCACCGGTGGCTGATGGCCGACGCTCTGGTCGCCCGCGGCGTTGGGGTGTGGCACATCACCGCGGACCGCGTGACGCCCCACCGCCTGACGCCGTTCGCACGAGTCGACGGTGACCGGATCGTCTACGACGGGCCGCCCCCGCCGGCCCGCCAGGCGGAACTCTTCCCCGAGCCCCTTTGACCGCGCCACCTTTCCCCGTGCCATGACACGCGCTCCGGCGGCCACACGACCCTCCCTCGTCGTGCACGTCGTGTCGCACACCCACTGGGATCGCGAGTGGTACCATCTCGAGGGACGCTTTCGCCAGCGCCTCGTGGCTCTGCTCGATGAGCTGTTGGCGATGCCGGCGGCGGATGCGGGAAGCTTTCTCCTCGATGGCCAGACGGTGTTGCTCGAGGACTATCTTGCCGTCCGCCCCGAGCGCCGCGAGGAGCTCTCCGCCCGGCTCCGCTCGGGGGCGCTCGAGGCGGGTCCCTGGTACGTGCTGGCGGACGAGTTGATCCCGTCCGACGAGGCTCTCGTCCGCAATCTCCTCGCCGGTCGCGAGGTGTTGCACAGGTTAGGCGCGACGGCGCCGCCGGTGTTGTACTCGCCGGACGCTTTCGGACACCCGGCGTCGCTCCCCACGCTCGCTCGCGGGTTCGAGCTGCCGCTGGTCGTGCTCTGGCGAGGGTTCGGCGGTCCGCATTGGCCGGCTGCCGACTCCGTCCGATGGCGAAGTGGGGATGGCAGCTCAGTCGTCCTGCACCATCTCCCGCCGTCGGGATACGAGGCGGGCGCATCGTTGCCGGTGACCGCCGCCGAGGCCGCGGATCGATGGCGTCAGCTGCGGACGGTGATCGAGCCCCGCGCGAACGCCGGTGTGGCGCTGCTGCCTAACGGGGCCGACCATCACGCTCTGCAGCGCGATCGAGGGGCGGCTGTGGCCGCTCTCGCGGGAGCTGCCGGGGCCGCGCGAGTCATCGCATCGTCGTTGAGCGCCTTCGCCATCGACCTCCTGTCGCGATCGGAGCGCGCGCAGTTGCCGGAGATCGCCGGCGAGCTGCGCGACTCCTACGGCTACACCTGGACGCTCCAGGGGACACTCGCCGCCCGCGCGCCTCTCAAGCGGCGGGCGCTGCGCATCGAACGAACGCTGCGGTGGGATGTGGAGCCCTGGGTCGCGCTGGCCGCGCGGCGCGGCCGGCCTTCGCGCTCGGCGCTTGCCCGAGAGGCATGGAAGACCCTGTTGCGCTGCTACCCGCACGACACGCTCTGCGGCTGTTGCATCGATGGTGTGGCGCGCGCCATGTCGGCGAGGCTCGAGGATGCGGCGGCGCAGGCGGCCGGCCTTCGACTGGATGCACTGCACGATTTGGCGGGTGTCGACTTGGAGAAGGCGCGCGCCCTCCCCCAGCGGTGGCACCGATCGCTCGTCGTCAGAAATCCCGCCGGCCGGGCGCGCGGCGGCGTGGCGCAGGTGGAGATCGTCTCCCGCGTCAGACACGTTCCCGTCGGCCCGGGGTCGGCGTCCCCCGCGCCCACCGATCCTCCGGTGATTCCGCTGCCGCGCGTGCTCGAGGGCGGACGGCCGATCGCCATCCAACCGCTCTCCGAATCGCGACGCCATCTACGGCTCGAGTCGCCGCGCGCCTACCCCAGAGATGAGGAGGTGCACGTTACCCGGGCGCTGGCCTGGGTGCCGGAGGTGGCGGGGTTCGGGACGACGAACCTCGACCTGGTGACCGAGCGTGGCGCCGAACCGGCCGGGCCCCCCTCGGTCGCGCGAGCTAGTCCGCGGTGGATCGAGAACGCAGCGCTGCGCGTCGATGTCGGCGGGGACGGTCGTGTCCGCCTCACCGAGCGTGGGGGCGCAAAGATCCCATCGCTCCTCTATTTCGAGGATGTGGGTGACGCCGGGGACCTCTACACCCACTCTCCGATCGAGCCGGTGATTCGTGCGGCGAAGGCGCAGGGAGTGCGCGTCGAGCACGGCGGACCACTGCGCGCCGAACTGGCGCTCCGCTACGCGATCGACGTCCCGGCCGCGACCGAGCGCGCCGGCCGCTCATCGAACGAAGTCTCCCTCCCGCTCGTCGTCCTGCTGGCGGTCGACGCCGGCTCGCCGCTGCTCCGCGTGCGTGTGCGCGGGACGAATCGTGCCAACGATCATCGCCTGCGCGTCGTCTTCGCCACGGGGTGCGCCGGGGCATCGGTGTTCGCCGACGCGGCCTTCGGCGTGGTCGAGCGCCTGACGATAGAGGAGCCGCCGGCGAGCGTCGAGCGAGTGCCCCCGACGGCGCCCCTCGCTCGATATGTGTCGCTCTTCACCGCCGGCCGAGGTGTCACGCTCTTCAGCGACGGGCTGGCCGAGTACGAGGTCATGCCGAATGGCGATCTCGCGGTCACGCTCCTCCGCGCTGTCGGCGAGCTCTCTCGCGAGGACCTCCCCGAGCGTCCCGGACACGCCGGTTGGCCGGCCTCGACCCCCGACGCGCAGTCGCACGGGCCCTTTCGCGCCGACCTGGCGCTCCTCCTCCACGGCCCGCGAACGGAAGAGGAGGCGGTGCGCATCGACCGCCTCGCCGAGGATGTCCTCGCGCCGCTCACCGGCGAGACGCTGCTCTGGGCGATCGACACCCCTCACTCCGAGGCGGGGGTGACACTCGAGGGGGATGGGCTTCGATGCGCGGCGGTGAAGGAGAGCGAGGACGGCGCGTGGATGGTCTTGAGGGCGGTGAACCTCACCGGCCACGCCGTGCGTGGCCGGTGGGTGATCGGCCCCGAGGTGACCGAAGCGCGAGTGTCCGCGCTCGACGAGCGGGAGGGGGAGGCGCTGGAGGTGCGGCGCGGCGCGATCGCCTTCGAGGCGCCTCCGTTCGGCGTCGTTACCGTCCTTGTTCGCTGACCGCGCCGCTTCTCTCCCCGGCCAATCGATCCTGCAGGGCGTCGCCAAGGAGGGTGCACGACACCACCGTGGCGATGAGCGCCAGACCGGGCGCCAGGGCCACCCACGGCGCGGCGACGATCAACTCTCGACCATCCGCGATCATGTTTCCCCAGCTCGGCGCCGGCGGTTGGATTCCGAGCCCGAGGAAGGAGAGGCCGCTTTCCAGGAGAATGGCACTCCCCACGCCCAGCGTCGTGGCGGCGATCGCCGGGGCGAGAGCGTTGGGGAGCACGTGGCGCCAGAGCACCCTCCACCCGGGAGCGCCGAGAGCGCGCGCCGACTCGACGAAGGGCCGCGCGCGCACCCCGAGCACTTCGCCCCGCACCAGTCGCGCGATCCCCATCCACCCGGTGGCGACGAGCACGGTCACCACCATCGCCGCCCCCGGCCCCCAGAGCGCCGCGCAGGCGAGGAGGAGAACCAGCCGGGGGATGGAGAGAAGCACGTCGCCGAGGGCCATCGTCAGGCGGTCGGTGATCCCGCCTGCCCACGCTGCCCCGGCCCCGAGCAGCACACCGACGGCCGCCGCCAGGATGCTTCCGGCGACACCGACGAGAAGCGACAGGCGCGCCGCGAGCATCATGCGCGCGAAGAGATCGCGCCCGAAGGCGTCCGTGCCGAAGAGGTGCAGCTCTCCGGAAGGGTCGCGGCTGAGCGGCGGGAGCAGACGGAGCGACAGAACGTCCCCGATCTGTCGTGGATCGCGCCGGGCGAGCGCCGGCACGAGCGCGGCGGCCACCACCAGCAGCGCGAGCGTCATCACGGAGAGGCGCACGGGCCAGGCGGGGGTCCCCGACGCGACTCGCCTCACGATCGCCGCCGCGGGTCGACGACCGGCAGCATCAGATCCGCCGCCAGATTCGCCACGATCACCAGCGCCGCATAGGCGACGGTCACTCCGAGGACAACCGGGTAGTCGCGCGCGGCGATCGCGGTCGTGAGAAGGCTGCCCATTCCCGGCCACGCGAATACCGTCTCCACGAACACCGAGCCGGCCAATACTCCGGGAAGTGCCAGGGCGAGAAGCACGAGAAGCGGCGGGAGCGCGTTCGCCAGCACATGGCGGGACAGCACGCCCCTTTCCGGTACTCCCTTGGCCGTCGCGACGGTCACCCATCGCATGCGCAACAGATCCACCGCCACTGATCGCGCGTAGCGAGCGACTCCGGCAGCGCCGATCGCTGTGAGCGTGACGATCGGGAGCGTGGCGTGGCGCGCCAGGTCGGCGACGGCAGCGATTGACGTCGGCTCGCCTCGCGGATCGCGCACTCCGAAGGCGGGAAGGCGGAGCCAGGACGGAAATCCCCAGCGAGCGGCACCCACGGTGAAGAGCGCCACCAGCGCGAGCGCGAGCCAGAAGCTGGGCGCCGCGTAAACCGTCGTCGTCGCGACGGTCGCCACGACGTCCTTCCACGTGCCGCGACGTCGCGCCTGCCAGGCTCCGACGGTCACTCCGATGATGAAGGTGAGGAGGAGCGAGGCCGCGCTGAGGGCGAGCGTGACCGGTAGCGCTTCTCCGATCACCTGGGTGACCGGCAGCTGTCGCGCGAAGCTCGTCCCCAAGTCACCCTTGAGAACGCCCCCGGCCCACCGCGCATATTGCACGGGCAGTGGCGCGTCGAGGCCAAGCGAGGTCCGGGTTCGGGAGATCTCGTCCGCACTCGCTCCCGGGGCGACGAGAAGCGCCACCGGATCTCCGGGAGCCGAACGGAGGAGCACGAACGTCAAGGTGAGAACGAGCCAGAGCAGCACGACCGAGCCTGCGAGGCGGCGCGCGAACGAGTGCATGGGCTGATGATGCGAGCGGCGTCGGGATGGTCAACCGTCATCCGCGCCGTCGCGATCGTCGGCGCGGCGGCGTGCGCTGCGCCGAAGGCCGGGGATGTCGTCGTCTACGCCTCGGGCGCGGACCTCGAATCGGCCGACCCGTTGGTGACCATTCATCCTCTCGCCACCCAGGTGCAGCGGTACGCCCTCTTCGTTACCGCCTGCCGGTACAACCGGCATTTCGACGTCGAGCCCTACTTCGCGCGGGCGTGGCGCTGGTCCGCCGACTGGCGGGTTCTGTCCCTTCGCCTGACGCCGGGTCTTCTCTGGCAGGATGGGGCGCCCACCACTGCGCGCGACCTCCTGTTCACGCTCGACGCCGCGCGCGATCCGGCCACCGGCTATCCCCGCGCTTCTGAGCTTGCGTCGCTGAAGAGCGCCCGCGCTCTCGACGACACGACCGTCGAGCTCTCTTTCACCGAGGCGCAGCGGTACATCCCGCACGTAATCTGCGAGCTCCCCATCGTGCCGGAGCACGTTCTTCGCAACGTCCCGCGCTCGTCCCTTCGCGGGGCTCCTTTCGGTATGGCGCCCGTCACCAATGGCCCCTTCCTCTTCGTCGGCCACTCGCCGGGTGAACGGTGGGTGCTGGCGCGGAATCCTCGATTTCCGCAGCTCCTGGGCGGACCGCCTCGCATCTCCCGCCTCGTCATCACCGTGGTCAAGGAGGGCGCGACGAAGTTCGCCGGACTCGTCTCCGGCGACCTCGATGTCGCCGGGATCTCGCCCGCGATGGTGCCGCTGGCGGCAAAGGATCCCACGCTCCGGGTGATCGAATATCCGGTGCTGCAATCCACGGTGATCGCTTTCAATGTCCATCGGTCGCCCTTCGACGACCCCCGCGTCCGTCGCGCCATCGGCCTCGCTCTCGAT
>Ga0187777_10000967_pt1 | contig 18821 bp, 17 predicted proteins | sample 1015_Q2_SP5_10_M_FD_132416 | JGI IMG/M metagenome (GOLD analysis project Ga0187777, IMG submission 132416) | Tropical peat soil microbial communities from peatlands in Department of Meta, Colombia - 1015_Q2_SP5_10_MG | ecosystem: Environmental > Terrestrial > Soil > Wetlands > Peat | place... | reverse complement strand
GGCCTGGCTCTGCTCGACGGGCTGCCGCGGGATCAGCGGCCGGCGGTGATTTTCGTGACGGCGCACGAGCGCTACGCCCTGCCCGCCTTCAGCCACGGGGCGGTGGACTACCTCCTGAAGCCCGTCGACCCTGACCGCTTTCGCGCCGCGATCGAGCGGGCCCGCCACCGGCTGGATCGGCGGGACACCGCGTCGCCGGTCGCGGTGCCGATCAGCCGCCTGCTGGTGCGGGAACGCGGGCGCGCGTTCTTCGTGCGGGTGGAGGCAATCGAGTGGCTCGAGGGCCGCGGCAACTACGTGTACGTCCATGTCGGCCGTGCGACGCACCGCGTCAGGCTGTCGATCGGCGTACTCGAGGCGCGGCTCGACGCGCGGCACTTCCGCCGCATCAACCGCTCGCAAATCGTGGCGCTCGATCGGGTGCGCGAGCTGCAGCCGTGGTTCCACGGGGACGGGCTGGTGATTCTCACGGGCGGCGCACGGCTGAGGCTGAGCCGGCGGTATCGCGAGCGGGTGTACGGAGACTAGAGATATCCTCAGAGTTGATCCCTCTCGACAGCGGATAAATCCCACTCGTACCAGAAGTAGTTCCGCTCCTCTCCGTGCCGCCGAGATTGCCTGGACCACTCGCCAGGAATCTCCGATGTCGGTCTGGGCCACCAAGTCCATCGCAGCGCTGCGCGCCGAAGCCGAGGCCACTGAGGGAACGGCGCTCAAGCGGGCGCTCGGTCCTTTCAACCTCGTCGCGCTCGGCGTCGGCGCCGTCATCGGCGCTGGAATCTTCGTCTATACTGGCCAGGCCGCGGCGCTGTACGCCGGCCCGGCGGTGCCGATCTCGATGGCGCTCGTCGGCATCGCCTGCGCGTTCGCCGCCCTCTGCTACGCCGAGATGGCGAGCACCGTTCCCGTCGCAGGGAGCGCGTACACCTACGTCTACGCGACGCTCGGCGAGTTGCTCGCCTGGGTGGTGGGTTGGGACCTGGTGCTCGAATACGCCGCCGGCGCTGCCGGGGTAAGCGTGGCGTGGTCGGCGAATCTCGCGGCGCTGCTCGGGCTGTTCGGGATCCGGCTCCCCGACGCCCTGGCGTCCTCGCCGACGGCCTGGTGCACCGCCGCCCAGGTGGGGACGATGGCTGCGCCCGGCTGCGCGCATCCGGGTTTCAATCTCACCGGGGCCATCGTCAATCTGCCGGCGATCTGCATCGTGGTGCTCGTCTCCACCGTGCTGGTCATCGGGATCCGCGAGTCGGCACGCGTCACGAACGCCATCGTCGTCCTCAAGGTCGCCATCGTGCTGCTCGTCGCCATGGTCGGGCTGTCCCACATCACACCGGCCAACTGGAAGCCCTTCGTGCCGCCGAACGCCGGTGCCTGGGGCACGTACGGCTGGTCGGGGGTGTTGCGGGGGGCCGGTCTCGTGTTCTTCGCCTACATCGGGTTCGACGCGGTGTCGACAACCGCCCAGGAAGCGAAGAACCCGCAGCGGGACATGCCGATCGGGATCCTCGGGTCGCTCGTCGTATGCACGCTCTTGTACATGCTCATGTCCGTCGTGTTGACCGGCATGGTGTCCTACAAGGAGCTCAACCTTCCGGCGCCGACGGCGTACGCGATGCAACAGGTCGGCGCACCCTGGGTGATTCAGGCGGTGATCGACGTCGGAGTCGTGTTCGGGCTGGCCTCCGTCATCCTCGTCATGCTGCTGGGCCAGTCGCGCGTGTTCTTCTCGATGTCGCGCGACGGATTGCTGGGCCGGTGGGCGGGACGGGTCCATCCCGTACACCGCACGCCGTATCTCTCGACGATCTTCACCGGTGCGGCGGTCGCCGTCGCGGCGGGGTTGCTGCCGCTGCAGCTGCTGGGCCAGCTCGTGAACATCGGCACGTTGCTCGCCTTCGTGCTCGTGTGCGCCGGGGTGCTGATCTTGCGGGTGAAGCGTCCCGAGCTGGAGCGGCCGTTCCGGACCCCGCTCGTGCCTTTCGTGCCCATCATGGGTATCATCAGCTGCTTCGGCTTGATGCTCACGCTTCCCGCGGATACGTGGATTCGGCTCGGGGTCTGGCTGGTCATCGGATTTGCCATCTATTTCGGATACAGTCGAAAGCATTCGGTGCTACGCACGAAAGGTGTCTAGCGCGGAATCGTCGAGCAGGCGTGTATCTTTTCCGGCATGCCGCTTCCTATCGCCCCTGAGCGCGCCGCTGCCGCCAAAGACATCGCCGCCGTTCTCAAGCCGGGCCTCCGCGTCGCACTGACGACCCACGTCAACGCCGACGGCGATGGCGTCGGCAGTGAAGTCGCCCTGTGGCACTTGTTGCGGGCGCGAGGCCTGCAGCCGGTGATCGCCAACGCGACGGGGATCCCTGACCGTTTCGATTTCCTCGTTCCACCGGGGGCGGACGAGAGCGCGCGGGCGGGCCGGGAGATCACCCGAGCGGACGTGATCGTCGTGCTCGATATCTCGGATCTGGGACGCATCGGAGATCTGGCCGGCGCCGTGCGCGATCGGCACGCCCCGGTCGTCTGCATCGATCACCATGTGAGCCCCGGCACGCTGCCCCCGGGGCCACGTCTGGTTGCCCCGGAGGCGACCGCCACGGCCGAGCTGGTGTTCGATCTCGCCACAGCGCTCGAGTGGGAGTTGACGCCGGACACCGCCCGGGCGTTGTACGTCGGTCTGTTGACCGATACCGGCGGATTTCGCTTCTCCAACACGACCGCCCGGGCGCTGCGCGTGGCGGCGGCGCTGCTCGAGCGCGGGGTCGATCCCGAGACGATCTACGAGTCCGTCTACGCCAGCGCTCCCGAAGGCCGCGTCCGGCTGCTCGCCGACGTGCTGCACACGCTCGTGGTGGAGCCGCAGGGGATCGCCTGGGTCACCGTCCCCCCCGGCGCGCTCGAGCGCCACGGCGCGACCCCCGATGACCTGGACGGCATCGTCGAGCACGCCCGATCGATCGCGGGTGTCCGGCTCGCGCTGCTGTTTCGCCAGATCGCCAACGGGCGCACCAAGGTGTCGTTTCGCTCGATGGGGAACGTGGATTCCGCGGCGCTGGCCCAGGCCTTCGGTGGTGGCGGACACCACAAGGCGGCCGGCGCATCGCTCGAGGGGCCGATCGCGGACGTGCAGGCGCTCGTGCTCGCCGCCGCACGCAAGCATCTCAACGGCGGCGGGGCCTGACCCTTCGGTTACCCTCGGCCGGTAGCGAGCCACAGGCCGAGCGCGCTCGCCGCCCCCAGCGCCACCAGTCCCGTCGAGGCCCAGCGCCGGTAGGGACTCGAGCCCAATACCAGCGTGATGCCGAGCTTCACCGCCGTGTTGACGAGGATCCCGATGGCGATGCCCTCCGCCGCGAGGGCCGCGCCGTCGCCGCCCGCGGCGAGCCGGCACATCGACAACGTCAGCGCGTCCATGTCCGTCGCGCCGAGCAGCGCGGCCGACGCCAGGACGCCGGTCACCCCCCAGGTCTGCTGCACCAGTGGGATGAGGGTCAGCACGACCTGAAATGCGACCGCCATCTTGAGCGAAGCCCAGAGTCCCAGCGGGCTTTCAGAGCGCACCGCCTCGGTGTGATCCGGCTGCGGTCGCAACAGGGCGATCGTCACCATGACCGCTCCGACGACGAAGGGCGGCAGCAGGTACCAGGCGAGCGCCGCGGTGACCGGCGGGTTGAGCAGCGTCGTCACCAGCGTCACGCGCACGAGCAGGACGGTGCAGGCCGCGAGCACCCCGGTCGCGAGCGGCAGCGCGAGCGCCGCCTCGCGGCGGCTGGTCCGGGAGAAGGCGAGCGTCACCGCCGTCGACGAAATGATGCCGCCCAGCATCCCGGTCACCGGAAAGCCGCGTGATTCCCCGACGGAACGGCGGGCGATGTAGCCCGCAAAATTGATTCCCGAGAACAGCAGGACGACGGTCCACAAGGCGCGCGGGCGGATACTGTCGAACGGCCCGTAGGGTCCCGCCGGCAGGAGCGGCAGGATGACGAGGGCAAGCACGGCGAACTGCAGTGCCGCGGTGATCTCCCGTTGTCCGATGTGGTGGATGGTTTGCTGGATACGCGTCTTTTCCACCAACGCGAGTACCATGATGGCGACGGCGCCGCTGGTGAGGAGCGGGTAGCCCAGCCCGGCGACCGCGCCGAGCGCCAGGACGGCGAGGGCGGCGACCTCGGTCGTCCCCTCGACGGCTGCGTCGCCGTGGCGTGCGGCCGCGACGTACGCGGCCACGGTGAGAGCGATGGCTCCACCCAGGATCAGCCCGCCGAGCAGGTCGAGACCGGCGGCGGTCAACCAGCCGGCGAGGCCACCGAGGATCCCGAGCAGCAGGAAGGTCCGCGCTCCGGCGAATCGGGCGGCGGGGCCGGTGGCATGACCGGACCATTCGCGCTCGATGCCGACGGCGAGGCCGGCGAGCGCGGCCACGCCCAGATGGCCGGCCGTCTCCAGGTCGAGTGCGAGGTCGAGTGCCACGGCAGCGGAATGGTAGCGCCGCCCGCGCGGCGCTGCCATCAAAGAAAAAGGCTGTAGGGCGGTGGGGCGATGGAGAGGGCCACCTCCCACACCTGGCACCCTACAGCCTGACGGTTACCAGTCGAACCAGTGGCTGATCTTCACGAGGAAGGTGTTGTTGGCAGGCGCCCGGAACAGTTGGCGGAAGTCGCCGCTGAAGGACTGGGTGCCGAACACCCCGTCGAAATCGCCGCGGCCCTGGGTCCAGACGAGGTACAGCGTCGACCCTGGTTGATACTCCCAGCGCAGGACGGTGTTGGAGTTGAAGAACTTGACGTCGAACCCGCCGGGATTGGCCGCGACGGCGGCATCGCCGTAGGCCTGGAAGCGGTCGCCGTAGCTCGCGGCGCGCGCGTCGTTCAGCTCCCGCACGTTGGTGTAAATGCCTTTGCTCACGAACGGTGACGCGTAGATCTGCAGCGTCAGCGTCGGCGACGCCGTGTAATTCACCCGCAGAAAGAGGCTCACCGTCCGCTGCTCGAGGTGGGCGAACGTGTAGTGGGTGACGCCGACGAGCGCCGTGTCGGCGAAGTTGCCGTACCACTGGTTGTCGGTCTTGTTACGCGTGACGTTCAGTCCCAGGCTTCCCGTCCAGCGGTTGGCGACGCGAAAATCCGCTTCAGGCTGGAGGTTGATGGACGTGGAACGTCCTCCGTCGCCACGCCAGTAGTTCATCCACAGGTTAGGCACGATGACCGCCCGCGGGTCGCCTTGAATGCCGGCCCACGGGGAGATGTAGGGGTCGACCCGCAAGGCGGGACCGCCGCGCGCGCAGCGATCGCAGAACGCCGTCCCGAGCTGCCCGACCGTCCCCCCGGCGTGCAGCCACCAGTGGTTCTTCAGCTCGGTGTGGGCGTTGGTGTTCACCGCGTGCTCGAGCGGCAGCCCGGCCGTCGTCCAGTCGTTCCACTCGTTGAAATTCCAGAACAGCCGGTTGAATACCGCATTGGGTTTCTGCCAGTTGAGCGACGCCCAGGTGGACTGATCCTGCCAGTCGGCGCGATTGAGGAATCCGAGGTCGTTGATCTCGTAGCCCGGCGTGATGCGCTGGTAGCTCGTCTCGAAATTGAGGAACCCGGCCACCTTCCCGAACTTGACCTGCTCGGTGCTGCCACTGAGACTGGTCGCCGTCGAGTCGACGCGCAGGCGGCCGTCGGGCCGCTGGTAGTAGTGCGCCGCTTCGGTCTGCGTGGCGAGCATCGCCAGCGGCGATCCCGTCACCCGGCTGCCGGTGATCGCCGCCTGGAATTGATACATGTGCAGGAAGCGGTGACGCAGGCTGAATCCGAGCACGTCGGCGCTCGAGCGTAGCAGGCTGCGCGTCGAATCGTCGAGCGAGCGGTTCACGGCGGTGGCGATCAGCCCGATGCCGGTCTCCCCGTTGCGGAAATCCTGCGTTACCCGCAACACTCCGTAATTGGTCGCAGGCTCGATGGTGATGTTCTGGATCCCGGCCTGGCGCTGGGTGATCGCATCCATGACGCCGACCGAAAGGCCGCTCGGCGTGCGGCCGGTGAGCTTGGCGGCACCGAGAATCGTCGTCGCAGTCGGCGAGTTGGCGTCCCCGTACACGTCGCCGAGCTGTGGCGAGCGCCCGATGCGGCGCGAGTAGTACAGTCCTTCACCTGAACAGTTGACGATGTTGCAGTTGACGTCGAAGCTCAGCAGGTTCGCGCCCTCGATGAAGAACGGCCGCTTCTCCTGGAAAAACGTCTCGAATGCGGTGAGGTTGAGTACCGAGGGGTCGGCCTCCACCTGTCCGAAGTCCGGATTGACCGTGCCGTCGAGCGTGAGGTTGGAGGTCACGCCGTACTTGAAGTCGGCGCCGGCGGTGAAGCGCTGGTCGTGATCGAACCCCACCGTCGCGGGGACGGAAATATTTTTCGTGACGAGGTAGGGAGTCGCCTCGAGCCGCCGCGGGGAGGAGATGCCCTCGATGCCGGTGACCTCGCCGAGCTGGGACGCGAATCCCGCCTGCTGGCGGTGATACAGCGGCCAGCTGACCCGCTCCTTGTAACGCTCGATGTCCCGCCACACCGCGAACCCGAAGGTGTGGGTGGGGGCGTTCGCATAGCGCAGCTGGGACAACGGGATGCGGAACTCCGCGGTCCACCCGAGTGAGTCGACCGTGGTGGCGACGTCCCAGACGCCATCCCAGGAATCGTCTTCGTTCCCGTCGTTGTAAATCGCGTAGTCGCGCTTCACGCCCCCGGGGCTCACGGCGAATTCGTAGCCGGTCCGGCGATCGTGGTAGGAGTCGATGACGATCTTCAGCTGATCGGTCGGCGGCCGCACGTCGCGCCGCGCCAGAATCTTCAGGATCTTCTGAGGCTCGGGATCGAAGGCGCGGATGAACACGTAGAAGTTGTGTTCGTCGTAGGCGACCTTCGCCACGGTGGGGAAGCGGGCAGGCTTCCCTTCGTCCGGATCGAATTCCCGGAAATCGGTGATCGGCTGGGCGGTCTTCCAGACCTCGTCGTCGTCGCGTCCGTCGATGACCGGAGGGCGGATGGCGCGGGTGGCCCTCGTCTGGGTGGCGGACGGCGGCGGCGGGGGAGCGAGCGACCCCTGCGGTGCACCCCCGACGACGGCGATCAGGAACGTGAGCAAAGAATCCCCAAGGTTGGAATCGACAGGTAAGACAGCATACGCCGGCAAATGGTTGAAAGGACCTCGGGACGGGGATCCTGACTGGTTGCTCACAGGCGTCTTGGTGTGTCCTCCCGGGAAGGGGATATCATTACGCCACCGAACGTTACTGGAGGATCGATGCGCCGTGCCGGTGTGATCATCGTGCTCGTGATGTGCGCGCTGGGGCTGTCGACCCCGGCTCGGGCCCAGGGGAAATTTCCACCCGACAGCTTCAAGAACCTGAAAGTCCTGCCCAAGGACATCGCCCCGCGCGCGCTGATCGACACGATGCGCGGGTTCGCCATCGCCCTGGGGGTGCGGTGCGTCTACTGCCACGTGGGGAAGGAGGGCCAGCCCCTCGATTCGGTGAACTTCAGCTCCGACGACAAGCGGACCAAGCGCGCCGCCCGGGTGATGATGCACATGGTGATGCACATCAACGAGGAGCATCTGGCCGACGTCCCGGATCGACCCCTGCCGCACGTAGTGGTGAAGTGCGAGACCTGTCACCGGGGCGTGGCGCGGCCGCGGCCGCTGGACGACGATCTGGCTCTCATGCTGGCGGACTCGGGGCTGGATGCGACCGTGCGGCGCTACCGCGCCCTGCGCGATCAGTACTACGGCAGCGGTGCCTACGATTTCCGCGAGCTCACGCTCAATCTGCTCGCCGGATCGGAGGCGCGCGCGGGCCGCGCCGATAACGCCATCGCACTCCTCAGACTGAATGCGGAGTTCAATCCGGCGTCGGCACAGATCCCCTTCATGCTGGGTGAGTCGTACCTGGCGAAAGGGGACACCGCGACGGCGCTCGCCGACTATAAAGAAGCGCTGGCGCGAGACTCGACGAACGGGGCGGCGCGGCGCCGGGTCATGACGCTGGGGGCGGTGCCGCACCAATAAGGAAGGTCCCGATACGTGCACGAAGCCGGCACGGCGCGGGTGCGCCGTGCCGGCTTCGGTCTGTCCAGCCCAAGAACTACGACTTGGTGACGGTGAACTGCCCGCAGGCCGTGAACTCGATCGTGATCGTGGCCGTGGCACCGTGCCGCGTCACCACCGCCACGACTTTGCCGGCGTCGAACTGCGGGCGCGTGGTGCAGGTGGCGTCCCGATGCAGCGTCGTCGGCGTCGTCACCGCCAGCGCGTACACGGTCGAGTCGTTGAACGTCAGCGTCGACGACCCGTTGATCGTCAGCGTTCCGCTCGGCAGCGGCGCGTCGCGCTGGATCGACCCCGGGACGTCGGCGGTGAAGACGATCGCCCAGTTCCGCAGGTCGGCGACCGAGTCGCTATCCGCGAACGTGTAGATGGTGCTGAAGTCGGTCGACGACTGCGAGATCTCTGCCGAATCTCGGATCACCTGCCGCGTTCCGTTCACGCTGAGCGACGCCTCGTGACCGTGGCGATCCGCGAAAATACGATCGAAGTCCGTGAACACCTGCTTCACGGAACGATCGGTGATCGTGGGCGTCGGGTCGACGATATCGATCGTCCCCCGCACCGTGTCCTGGCTGCGGAAGCCGATGACGCAGTTGTCGAACACGATGCGCACGGAGTCCGGGACGCCGTCCGAATCCGCGTCGGCCGGAGGGGTGGGCGAGATCTGCGGTACGCAGAACGTCGGCGGCCCGGTGAGCGGCCCGACGGGAGCGCCCGGAATGAACCCGAGGCCGCCGGACGCCGTCGCGACGTCGAGCTCGTTCTGCACGTCGGCGGTGACGACATCGCCCACGCTGTCGGCCTGTGCCTGGGACAGGATCGCCGTGTGCGGCGAGGCCATCTGGTCGGTGCTGCAAGCAACAAGCGCGCCCGCGAGGGCGGCCACGAGAAGGACGGCTACTGGCTTCATGGTGCTGCTCCGTGCTCCGGTGAAAGGTGAATGACCCCCATCGATCATGGCGTGAAGAATTCCGCCATGTTGGACGCGGCGGCGGACGCGCCGGGGAAGTCGGTCAGCCCGAGTCCCTCGGTCACCAGCCGCAGCGTGCTCTGCTCCTGATACAGGTTCGCCGAGCTGAATCCCTGCCTGACCTTCGGCCCCAGCGCCAGCCAGAACACCCGGCCGCCGCCGTTCGTGTTGTCGTTGTCCGATTCGTCGAACGTGATGATGAGCAGGCCGTCCGACTGAAACGTCGCATCGGTGAGCAGTGGGGCGACGTTGGCCTGCAGCCAGGCATCGGCCGTCTGGAGACTGCAATCATGCGCGTCGTCACACAGGTTCGGCGTTACGAACGCGTAGTTCGGGAGCGTGCCACCCGCGAGGTCGGTCGCGAACTGGGTGAACGGCACGAGGTTCTTGAGCTGCGTCGAGTCGTCGACCACGTCGGAGAAGAAGGAAACGGGAAAGTGCTTGCGGGCGTACTTGGCGGACGTCTGACCGGTGAAGCCGACCGACGGCAGGTCTTCGGCGTAGCCCTTCCACGTCTTGCCCTTGGCGAGGAGCGACCGCACGACGTTGTCCACGCTGATCGTCTGCGAATACGAATCGTTGTTCGTCACGATCTGACCGGTGGTCAGCATCAGATAGTTCCCGATCGACGGATGCGTATTCGCGTAGTACTGCGTGGCCAGCCCGCCCTTGGGAACGAGCGACATCAGATACGGCATGCTCGACGTGTCGACCTGATCGTAGTTGTGGTTTTCTTCCAGCACGATGACGACGTGGCCGAACACCGGGAGTGTGCCGTTGCCACCACCGCCGCCGCCTCCGCCATTACTCCCGCCGGGGGAAGCCGTATCGCAGCCGAGCCACGCCAGCGCGGCGATACCAATTCCAAAATGGTGGCGCATGATCTGAACTGGTACTCCCCAACGTCAGGAAGGATCGACTGTCGTATGCCCCAAGTTGGTGTGACTCCGATCACGTGCGCGCGCTTCCCAATCATCGAGCGACTTCGGCCAGTCCTGCTTCAGGAGCCGCGACAGCGCGCGGTCAGCCAACAACCGTCCCGCGGTCTGACAGCGAGCGCAGTAGTTCGCCTCGTTCGAGGCGTAGCGAATGCGTTGCACCGGCGCACCACATCGCGGACACGGTTGGCGATACCGGCCGTGAACCGCCATCCCCTCGCGGAACGCGGTCACCTTCTCGGGAAAAGCATCTCCGGTCTCCGCCTGGAGCCGGTCGATCCAGGCCGCGAGTGTGTCGCGGGCCGCCTGGTGCAGCCGCGCAATCTCCTCGTCGTCCAGCTGCGTAGTGAGCTTGAGCGGTGAGAGCCTGGCGGCGTGCAGAATTTCATCGGAGTACGCGTTGCCGATGCCGTCGAACAACCCCGGATCGGTGAGCGCGCGCTTCAAGGTGTGCGACTCGCTCACGAGCACCTTCCGGAACTGCGCCGCCGTGGCGTCGCGGACGTCGAGGCCGCCGGGATCGTGCTCGGCGAGTGCCGCCGCGCCGTGCACGAGATAGAGCGAGGCGCGGTGCCGCGCGCTCGCCTCGGTGAACAGCAGCGTGCCCGCAGGGAAGTCGAACGCCGCGAGTCCCACCTTCCCGGGAATCCCGGCCCCATGGGCCCGCCACCGGAGGCGGCCGGCGATCATCAGGTGCAGCACCATCGCGTACTCGTCGTCGAACGCGAAGACGATCCGCTTACCGAGACGGCGCAGCCCGCGCACCACGCGGCCCTCCAGCTCCGTGGCGGGCGGCGTCGTGGAGCGCAGCACGAAGGGACTCGCGAGGCGGATACGCTCGAGCGGCGCTCCCAGCACACGGGGTGCGAGGGCGTGCAGGTACAGCGCGATGTCGGGGAGCTCGGGCATGGGGAAAGGCCCGGGGATCAGCCGAGGGTGTTGTAGCGCCCCCGCGGGACGGCGGTGCCGTCGGCCTGGACCACGTCGCCGAAATCGGCCCGCGTGGACATCGAGATCGGCAGCCGCTGCTCGACCACCATGCGGACGACCGCCATCGCCTCGGGCGCCGGATCGGCGTCGACATCCTCGCGGTAGTACCACACGACCCCGTTCGCGGCGCGCAGCTCGGCGAGGCGCGGCGCCAGATCGCCGAGCGAGGTGCGCACGTCGTCGCACCAGATCTCACCGGCGCGGCTCACGCGGATGCGGGCGATCGGCGCGGCGTCGCGGGCGCTCACTTGCGCGCCTTTCCGGGGGCGGGGGCGTCGAGGTCTTCGGCGTGCTCCACCACCCGGCCGGCGAGTCCGTACCGAACCGCGGATTGGGCATCGAGCCAGAAGTTGCGCCGCGTGTCCTCTTCGATGCGCTCGAGTGGCTGGCCCGTCTCGCGCGCCACGATGCGGTTGAGCCGGTCGCGGATGCGCAGGATCTCCCGCGCCTCGATTTCGATGTCGCTCGCCGACCCCCCGGCGCCGCCCGCGGGCTGGTGCAGCAGGAAGCGGGTGTTGGGCAGGCAGAAGCGGCGCTCGCGCGGAACCGCGACGTAGATCAGCGCCGCGATGCTGGCCACCCAGCCGGTCCCGACGATACGCACGGCGGGACGGACGTAGCGCACCAGGTCGTGGATCGTGTCTCCCGCTTCGACGTGGCCACCCTGGGAGTTCAGGTAGACGGTGATGTCGTCCTCGGATTCGGCGGCGAGAGCGAGCAGCTGGCCCGTGACGCTGGCCGCGACCTGCTGGGTGATCTCGCCGCTGATGATGATCGTGCGTGCGCGCAGCAGCCGCTCGGCGACCGGATCCGCGGGCGCTGCCCGGACACCATCAGGCGACTCCAGACGGGGCATACACACTCCCAAGAGAGATGAATCAACGTTCGCCACGGTTGACGCCTCCCGCAACTCGTGTCATCAATAGTCCATGGCGCATCTCCAGAGTGTCGCGCTGAAACGGCCCCCGGCGGCGGATGCGGGATTCCCCTTCACGGTCGCCGCCATCCGTTCGCTCACGCCGCTCGATCTCGCGGCGCCGGTGACCCTGCTTGTCGGGGAGAACGGATCGGGAAAGTCCACCCTCCTCGAAGGGATCGCCGCCGCGGCGCGACTGCCCAGCGTCGGGGCCGACGATGTGGCGGCCGACGCTACGCTCGCCGCCCAGCGGCGCCTCGGCGACGTGCTACGGTTGACCTGGTCCAGGCGGACGCATCGCGGGTTCTTCCTGCGGGCCGAGGATTTCTTCGGTTTCCAGCGGCGGCTCGCCGCCGACCGCGTCTCGCTCGAGGCGCGCCTTGGCGAGCTCGAGCACGAGTACCGCGACCGCTCGGCGTACGCGAAAGGCCTCGCCGCGGGGCCCGTCCGGTCCTCGTTGGCGGACATGGAGCGTCGCTACGGCCGGGATCCCGACGCCCGCTCTCATGGCCAGGCGTTCCTCAATCTGTTTCAGGGTCGCTTCGTCCCTGGAGGACTATACCTGCTGGACGAGCCTGAGGCCCCACTGTCACCGCAAAACCAGCTCGGTTTGCTCGCGGTACTGCTCGAGATGGTGGCGCAGGAGGCGCAGTTCGTCATCGCCACGCACTCCCCGATCCTGCTCGCCTTTCCGGGCGCGACGATCTACAGCTTCGATCAGGTACCGATCGCGCCGGTCGCGTACGCGGATCTGGATCACGTGGCGCTGACGCGCGACTTTCTCAACGATCCGGGGGCGTTTCTGCGCCGCCTGGGGGGTCCGGCATGAGCGCCCCGAACGGCCGTCTCGAGCCGCGCCCCGGCTCACGGGCGATCGCGGTGCTTGCGATCCGGCGCTCGAAGTGACGATCCTGCTGTTCTTCCTGCTCGCGGCCGGCGACCTCTTTCTCCAGAAGCTGATCAAGCGCAAGGCCATCGAGCTCGCCCGCGCCACGGAATCTTCGGTGTCGATCTATCTGCTGACGACGGCGGCGGTGAATGTGGTGGAGGAGGTGATCGTCGCGGTGGCGGAGTTCCTCGGGCGGCGCGACCCGGCGAGCTAGGGACTCGTCCGCCAATCTTCCTGTTTCACCACCGCGAGCACCGACTGCAGTGGATTGAGCTCGATGTGCGCGGGCTCTGCCCGCAGGGCGATCGCCGTTTCGGTGAACGGGCCATGGATGTTGAGCCGGAGGAAGACCTCGGTGCCATCGGCGAACTTGATGGACAGCGGGACCGGCATGATGAAGCTCGCCGGCACGCCCTCCTGCCGGACGTGCAGGTGCAGCAGATGCGGGTGTTCCGCCGTCGAGTCGGTGCGCCATGACAGGGTGTAGGTCGGGAGCGCAGTGCCGTTGACCCATTCGTCGAAGAACCAGCCCATGGGAATGCCAGTGTGGATTTCCACCATGTGCTGGAAATCGCGGGTCGAGGCGGTCTTGCCGCGATACTGCTGGTAGAAGTCCTGCATCAGATCGCTGAAGTCGCTCTCACTCTTGTCGTGCAGATCGAGCATCATGTTGCGCAACATGTGCAGCACCCACGCGCCCTTGCCGTACACGATCGTGGAATAGTCCTCCGGCTCGAACTGGGCCATCCGCGTGCCCAACGCGAGCGGTGGAGCGTGGTCGTGTCGCGCGCGGATCGCATCGGCCCACTGCGTCAGCTGATCGAAGTACTTCTGGTTGTCTCGGAGAATCAGCTGCATGTACCACAGCCCGGAGAAATCCGCGAACCCTTCCGACAGCCACGCGTCCCGGTACGTGGCCGGCTCGACGCCGATCCCCCACCACTGATGCGCCATCTCGTGTGCCCGGAAGATCTCGTTGAACCCGGTGCGATCCATGGTCCAGAACGTGAACCAGGAGAGGTGGATCAAACCCGGAAACGCCTGTCCGTGTCCGTAGGGAATCTCCGTCGCGTAGTACTTCGAGAACAGCGGCGGTCCGTAGACCTGGGAGAAAAACGCCAGGCTGTTGACGACGTCCGATCCGACGACTATCTGCGGGTCGTTCGACTGCAGCAACAGGCCGTCGAGGCGGCGGTGCGCCTCGATGTTCACCTGGACAGTCACCGGTGGGATGCGCCGGTCGTTGACGGTGAACTCCGTGAACTCGCCGATGTTGAAGGAAACCTGTGAGGCCGGCCGCTCGGCGACCCAGTGGGTCGTCTGGACGTCGCCGTCCACTTTCGAATCGACCAGTCGGCCGATGCTCGCGAGCTGCAATCGGCTCGGCGTGTGGAACGTCAGGTCGACCGCGGCATCCTCCCAGTTGTAGCGCGGGAACCACGTCTCGGTTTCCTTCACGAAATACCACTTGTCCAGGCCCCAGTAGCGATTGCTGAGGTCGCGCGCCCACGACGGCAGCAAATCGGGCGTGAAGGAGCCGATCTCGACCAGGTGACCATGGTAGACGATGCGCGCGGTCTGGGTCTGTCCGGCCTGCAATGGCGTGGCGAACCGTACCCAGAGCTCGAGGGCACCTCCGGTCCGGAAGAAGCTGTCTCGCGAGCCGTCCTGGGCGATGACGGAGTCCACCTGAAGGTCTTCGTACAGAAAGAGCGGGATCCACCGAACGCCGTCGCGCCGGGCGGTGAAATGAATGGTGGTTTGCGCCCGAAAGTTGAGGCTGTTGTCGAGCCACGATTCGATGTCGTAGGCGGTAACGGTGACCGGATTGGGGCGCGGTGGCCGCGGGCTGACCGTGTCCGCCAGCTCCGCCTGACGCGGGAACTGGCACACCGCCTGGGTGTGCTGTCCCTGGCGCTGCCCGCGACGCAGCAACAGGATCTGCTCTTCGGCTTCGGGATCGACTTCGAACATCAGGTCTTCGCCCGTGACGCGCCTGACGTACGCGTAGAAGAATCCGTTGGCGTCGCCGTTCAACAGCGCCGTCGTGAACGTGGCCTCGGTGCGGTGCGCGTGCCCCTCGACGAGTCGGCCGAGCGCATCGGACACCGGCTGTCGCGCGTCGGGTGACAACGGCTCCGGTGCGAACACGAGACGCTGTCGCAGTTCGGCCAGGGTCGAATCGGTGAAGAAGAACACGGCGGAGACGAGGGGCGACTTGAGGCTCGAGTCTCCCAGCACGCGCCACAATTGTCCCCGCTCCACGGCCAGCGGTGGCACGAACACCACGGAGCCGGTGCCGACGAACACCGCGCCGACGGTGCGCGTGGCGACCGGGGTGAGCAGGTAGAGTCGCCCGCTGTCGAGATGGAACTCCATCACGTCTCGTCGCAGCAGCAGGTTGCGCACCCGGGCGCCGCTATCCGAGCGGGGTGTTACGTTTTGCAGCGCGACGAGGGTGGTGATGTATTCGGACGCAGCCTGGCCATGGAGTGTGGCCGCGAGGATGAGAGCAGCGGCCGCCGCGACGGACGCGCGGCCATTCGAACGCATGATGCGGATTGTAGCACGTCGTGGCGGGGGCGCTATCGGGCTTTCGCCTACTCAGGGCTTCGGCGCGAGATAATCCTCCGCCGCGACGATCCGCCATCCGCCGTCCTTCTTTATCCACGTGTCGGTGAAGCGGTAGCGCCGCAGAAACGGCGCGCCGCCCCCGTGGCCCTCGAGCACGAGCCACCCCGTCACGACCGACGTCGTCCCGAAGCAGTGCACCACCATTCCCTCGTTGTGCGCGGCCGTGACGGTGTCGGAGCCTGCGGCGACGCCCTGCAACACGTCGGCGCGACTCATCACCTGATCGTTCTCGGTGTACACGAACCCTGGATCGAGGAGACGCCCGAACGCGACGGTATCGCGGCGCACGACGCCGCTCGCCCAGCCGTCTTCGAGCTGCAGCAACGCCCGCACGTCGGGGTCCTGAGGCGTACAAGATTGTCCCACGAGGCGCTGTGGCAGCAGCAGGGCGGCGATCAGCATGGCGCGCTCGATCATAGGCTCTCAGTTGGCTTTGAGGACAGCTTCGATGAAATCGAGTGTCTTGGTGGCGACCCACGGGCCCGTGATCACGTCGATTCCCATGGTACCGGAGCGGTCGCCGCTCGTGGTCACGACCTTACCGCGTCGTGGAGAGGGTTTGACGTCGCGTTGCACCACGATGCCGCGTCTCGGGTCGTATCGAAAGATGACCGCAGACGACAGGGCGTCGGGGCTGTTCGCCGCCCGTGGCGTGAACGACAGGGCGACGCTGGGATAGGCGTCGTCGCGGTCGGTGTGATCGCGCGTCGCGGCGTCGTGCCCGGCCGCCTTCAGCTCGTTCGATACCGCCTCGAGGACCGGCCGCACGACCGTGCGCAGGATGTCCCCGCCCGCGCGCCGCTGCCGCGCGCCCTCGGCGTGCGAGGCGGTCACCGGGCTTTGCGCCTTCGCCTTGCGCTCGGCATAGGCGTGCAGCAGGGCACGCAGTTTCTCGGTCTGCTCCGTCTCCATGCCGCAACGTACTGATTAACTTCCGGCCGTGCCACCCACGCCAGACTCGCTGCGTCACCGCGTCCAGACCGCCCTCGCCGCCATCACCCATCCCCGTCTCGGTGGCTCCCTCGCCGCGACCGTTGTGCACGAGCTCGAGGCCGACGAAGACGGGAGAGTGTCGTTCACGTTTCACCTGACCCGGGAAGACCCGGCCACCCTGGTCCGCGACGCCCGCAAGGCGGTACAGGCAGTGGAAGGCGTGCGGGACGTGAAGATCAACGTGCTCGATCCGAGCGCAGGGCAGGCCGCGACCCCGAGCGACCGATCCGCCAGGGCTACCCCGGGCGTGCCGCCACCGCCGACTCCCCAGGAGATGCCGCAGCTGGGCCGCGTCCTCGCGATTTCGTCGGGGAAGGGCGGCGTAGGGAAGTCGACGGTCTCGGCCAATCTCGCCGCGGCGCTGGCCCGCGCGGGGCATCACGTCGGGCTCATGGACGCCGACATCTATGGTCCCAACGTCCCCCGCATGATGGGCGTGAACGAGAAGCCGCCGGTCACGGGCGGGAAGATCCAGCCGCTCGAAGCGCATGGCGTGAAGCTCATGTCGCTCGGTTTCATCGTCGAGCGCGACGCACCGGCGATCTGGCGCGGCCCGATCATCATGAAGATCATCCAGCAGTTCCTGCGCGACGTGGACTGGGGGGAGCTCGACTATTTCCTGGTGGACCTCCCTCCCGGAACGGGCGATGCGCAGCTCTCGCTGGCACAGACGATCCACCTGCACGGCGCGGTCATTGTCACCACACCGCAGGAGGTCGCGACCGGCGATTCCTTGCGCGGCGCGAAAATGTTCGAGCGCGTGGGGACGCGCGTGCTCGGCGTCGTCGAGAACATGAGCTACTACGTATGCGAGCACTGCGGGGAGCGCAGCGACCTGTTCCTTTCGGGCGGGGGAGCGCGGCTCGCCGAAGAGCTCAAGGTGCCGCTGCTCGGCCAGATCCCGCTGCAGGCAGGTCTCGCGGCGCTCGCCGACGCCGGGCAGCCGGTCGTCGTGACCGCCCCGGACTCGCCCGCCGGCCGGGCACTGCGCGACGTCGCCGACAAGGTGTCCGCGCTGATCCGGACGGGGCCGCTCCCCATCACACGCTAGGATGAATCTGCCGCTCGCGGTCCTGCTGCTCGTGCAGGGCGCGGCGGGAGCCTCGCCGCCCGCGCCGCCCGCGCCGCGCGCGGATCGTGCGGAGCTGCGGTTCGGCCTCGACACGCTCTATGGCGGGGCGTTCGCCACCGCGGCCCGGTACTTCGCCGATCTGTCGGCGCGCGACTCCGGCGACCCCGCCCCGATCATCTTCCACGCCGGTGCGCTCATCTGGTGGGCGGCCGCCCGGGACTCCGACGACTTCGACTCCGCTGCGATCGATTCGCTGCTCGATCGCGCCATCGCGCTGGCCCGCGCCGCGCCGCCCGGTGCGGAGCGGGACTTCTGGCTTGGTACCGCGATCGGGTATCGTGCGCGCGAGCGCGAGCTGCACGGCCACGCCTGGAGTGCCGCGAAGGATGCCAAGGCGATGCGCGATGCGTACGGCCGAGTCCTGGCCGCCGATTCGTCCTGTATCGACTGCTGGCTGGGGCTCGGGCTGTACAGCTATGGTCTGGCGCGCGCCAGCGCGATCGCACGATTCGTCGCCCGCCTGATCGGGCTCGGCAGCGGCGACGCCGCGGAAGGGATCGGCATGCTGCGGCGCGCGGCGTCGGGCGGAGACCTCGCGCGGGTCGAGGCCACGTGGGTGCTCGCCGCCGCATTGAGCCGCGAGGCCGCGCGCGACGACCAGCATCGCGCGGCGCTGCGTTCCGAGTCGGTATCGCTCGTCGACGGTCTGGCTCAGCGGTACCCTGGGAATCCCGTCTTTCAGCGCTTCCTGAGGGAAATGACGGACTCGTCGCCATGACCGAGGCGGCCGCCGGCGCCCCGGGAATCCTCACGCACGGCCCGTTGCGGCCCGTCATTCTCCGGCTCGCCCTCCCCGCCGTCGCGATGATGGCGTGCCACTTCACATTCGGGCTGATCGATGCGGTGTGGGTCGGCCGCCTGATCGGTCCGGCGGCGCTCGCGGCGGTTTCGACCGCCGGGTTCTACATGTGGATCCTCCTGAACCTCGGCGAGATGGCGGAGGTCGGGTTGATCGCCGTTGCCGCCCGGCGCCACGGCGAGGGAAATCCGGAGCGGGCGGCCCGGGCCGCCGGTGCCGCGGTGTGGTACGCGCTCGGCGCGGGCGTGGTGGTGAGCGGCGCCGGTCTCCTGCTCACCGACCGGCTCTTTCACTTGATGACGGTTCCGGCGGACGTCGCCCGGCTGGGGCACGCGTACCTGACGACGTGGCTGCTCGGGGGCCCGCTGGTTTTCGGGTTCTTCGCGATCGAGGCGACGTTTCGCGCGTCGGGCGATACGCGAACCCCGATGTGGCTGCTCGTGACCTCGGTCGTGCTGTCCCTCACTCTCGATCCGTTGCT
>Ga0187777_10000964_pt1 | contig 18856 bp, 16 predicted proteins | sample 1015_Q2_SP5_10_M_FD_132416 | JGI IMG/M metagenome (GOLD analysis project Ga0187777, IMG submission 132416) | Tropical peat soil microbial communities from peatlands in Department of Meta, Colombia - 1015_Q2_SP5_10_MG | ecosystem: Environmental > Terrestrial > Soil > Wetlands > Peat | place... | reverse complement strand
CTCCGATTCGTGCGTGTCAATGATGGCGCTCAACATGGAACCACTACCGCCGGCTTATGGTCGCCACCATATCATGTGGCGTTCAGCAACCGCCCCACGAGATCGGGCGTCGTATATCCAAATTACCGGTAGAGTATTTTGTTCTTGTTTCGTTCACGTCCGCCCGCTAAGGTGAAGCCATGGCTCGATCCAGAGCAGCCGAAAGCCGCCCGTCGGCGAAGGATCTGCCCTCCACGCCGACGGGCGGCTACGACGACGTAGGCGAATTGCTGGGCGTGGTGGTCGAGCACGAGCGGCGCCGAGGCCGTGGCGCGCAAAGCAATGCCTCAGGCCGCTACGAGCCGCTCGCACGGATCGCATTCGATGATGGCTGGCGCACGCTCGATGAACTGCCGCTCTTCAAGACGACAGTGACAATCGACAGCACGCGCAAGATCCTCGCCAGAAACGACTCACCCGATATTGGCTTCGACCGGTCGATCAATCCTTACCGGGGCTGCGAGCATGGTTGCATCTACTGTTTCGCGCGCCCGACCCATGCCTATCTCGGGCTGTCGCCGGGGCTAGACTTCGAATCCAAGTTGTTCGTAAAGCCGGAAGCAGCGAGCTTGCTGGAAAAAGAATTGTCGGCGCCAAACTATGAGCCAAAGGTGATCGCAATCGGCACCAATACCGACCCATATCAACCGATCGAGCGCCGCTACAAAGTGATGCGCCGCATCCTGGAAGTGCTTGACCGCGCCGGCCATCCGGTCGGCATCGTCACAAAATCCGCACTAGTGCTGCGTGATCTCGACATCCTCGCGCGCATGGCCGAGCGGAGTCTGGTGAAGGTTGCGCTTTCAGTGACGACGCTCGACGCAACGCTTGCCCGAAAAATGGAGCCGCGTGCGGCGACGCCGATGCGCCGGCTGGAAACCTTGCGCCGCCTTGGCCAAGCTGGCGTGCCGACGACGGTTATGGTCGCTCCGGTTATTCCGGCGCTCAATGACATGGAGATCGAGCGCATCCTGGAAGCGGCGCGCGCTGCCGGAGTGAAAGAGGCTGGCTATATCTTGCTGCGTTTGCCCCTCGAAGTGCGCGATCTTTTCAGCGAATGGCTAAAGGACAACTATCCGGATCGCCATAACCACGTCTTCAAGCTGATCCGCGATATGCGCGGAGGCAAGGATTACGATTCGACATGGGGCATGCGGATGAAGGGCACAGGTCCCTATGCCTGGATGATCGGCCGGCGTTTCGAGATGGCCTGCGAAAAATTAGGCCTTAACGCCGAGAAACGCTCCCTGACCACCGAACATTTCCGCAAGCCGAGGCCGGACGCGGAACAATTGCAGCTATTTTAGCCAGCCAATAGTCCCCGCCATCCACATGTTGTGGCATCGCGCATTGACTTGGCGCGCCTTCCGCGCACTCATCGTGGCGATGGCGAACAAACAAAAATCAAATCCGCGCCTCCCGCTCAATGAGCCGATTTTGCGTCCGACGTTCCGGCGGGAGCGGAGGGCGCTCAATAACGGGATTTTTCCGATTGCCGGCTGCGATGAGGCGGGTAGGGGGCCGCTCGCCGGCCCTGTGGTGGCTGCGGCCGTTGTACTCGATCCGCAGCGCATTCCGCGCGGCCTCAACGATTCCAAAAAGCTCGACCCGGAAGCACGCGAGAAACTCTATGGGAAAATCTGCGCCACTGCGCAAGTTGCGGTCGCATTCGGCGCGGTTGAACGTATCGACCGTGACAACATTCTGCGTGCTTCGCTTTGGGCGCTCACCCGTGCCGTAAAGGCGCTGCCCGTTCAGCCGAGACTGGTATTCGTCGATGGGAACCAGAAGATCGATTGCGGTTGCGATTGTATGCCGGTTGTGTCCGGCGATGCGTTGGTCGTCTCGGTCGCCGCTGCCTCGATCGTCGCCAAGGTCACTCGTGACCGCCTGATGACCCAGCTTGGCCTAGCCTACCCCGGCTATGGCTTTGAACGACACATGGGCTACAGCGTACCCGAGCATTTCGCAGCCCTCGCACGCCTCGGGCCGACCATCCATCACCGTAAGTCCTTTGCCCCGGTGGCAGCCAAGTTAGCGGCTTTGGGCGGGGCCTCCGACGAGGCCATTGCCGAGTTGTTGCCTCTTTAGCCCAGCTTCTCTATTGCTGCCCCGGTTCTAGTCTTCCACCCGCCCGGGCCAATGCATTACGTCTCCCTGTTGATTGAATTCCTGCGTGGGCGTCCGGCGGTCGTGTTCTGGACCGTGGCACTCGTGCAAGCGGCGCTCTGGACGTTTATGCCGGCGCTGCTTTACAGCGCCCCTCCGGGGGATGTGCCTCTACTGCTCGCCATCGGCCGCGAATTTGTTCTTGGCAGCTATCTCGGGCCGCCCCTGGCATTTTGGCTCGGCGAATTTGCCTTCGGGGTAGCCGGCAGTTTCGGGCTTTACGCCCTGGCGCAAGCCTGCATCGTTGTCGCCTATTGGGCCATATTTGCGCTCGGCCGGGCTATCGTCGGCATTCGTCATGCCGTGCTCGCCGTGCTCCTCATGGTCGGCGTTGCCGCTTTCACAGTGCCGACCCCGGACTTCGGCCCCACGATCCTGGCCGCGCCGCTATGGGCGCTTGGCTTGTTGTTTTACTGGCGCGCGGTCGGGGAAGGCAGACGAGGTTACTGGTTCTTGCTCGCGGTCGATCTCGGCCTCCTTCTGCTCGCAAGCTATGTCGGCTTGATCCTGCTTGCGCTCATCATTTTATTCACGCCTTCGGCCGCGCGCGGGCGCGTGGCCCTGCGCGGTCCCGAGCCCTGGCTCGCCCTCCTGCTTTTGTCGCTCGTAATCTTCCCCCACGCTATCTGGCTTATAGGCGGACATTCTCTCGTCGGCGAAGGCATTGAAGAGAGCGCCGCAGCGGCCAGCCGGTTATCGCCTGGACTCTGGCTCTGCCTTGCGCTGGTGTTCACACATCTCGGCCTTGCCTTGCTGGTGGCCTTGGCGAGCGGGTGGCCGCGGCATCCGCGCGAACGGGCGCCCGAGATAGACCGAAATCCCGTCGAGCCCTTTGCGCGAACATATGTGTATGTCTTTGCGCTGGCCCCGGGACTGATGGCGGTCGCAGTTGCCTTTACCAGTGGCCGGCTAGGACCGCTCGATCGTATCACGCCGCTGGTGGTGTTATCGGGGCTCGCCGTCGTGGTCGCTGGCGGCGACAAAGTATATCTTTACCGAGAACGGCTGGTTTCGTCGGCCTGGCTTGGCTTGCTGTTTGCACCGCCACTGCTCGTCGCGCTCGCCGTAACAATAGTGCCGTCGACCTCGGGGATTGATCTGAGAATCGCGCAGCCAGCCGACGCGGAGGGCCGCTTCTATGGGGACATATATCAGCGTCGCACCGGCAAGCCGCTCGCGTATTTGACCGGCGATCCGCGCATCGCGCCGCTGGTTGCGCTCGCTTCACCGAGCCGTCCGCATGTCTATTTCGCTTGGGCGCCCCAGCGCAGTCCTTGGGCAAGTGCCGCAGACATCCGGGCGCATGGCGGCGTCTTGGTATGGCCCGCCGCCGACAACAGTGGCACGCCACCGCAAACATTGAAGGTACAATTTCCGGACATGGTGCAGGAAGTGCCACGCTCGTTCCCGCGGGCAATACAAGGCATGCTGCCGCTGATCCGGATCGGGTGGGCGATGGTACGGCCGCCGGCGGCTCAGTGATAGCTCTCACCTTCGCGCACCTTGCCGCGAAACAGCCAATAGATGAATCCGATGTACCCGAGAATGATCGGCAACAGCAGCAATGTGCCGAGCAGCATGAAGATCTGACTCGCCGGCGCCGCCGCCGTTTCCCAAACCGTGAGTGTAGGCGGGACGAGATAGGGAAAATTTGAAATTACCAGGCCGAGTGAGTGTTCCTGCAGCTGCGATAAATAGCAGCGGTGAACTGCGGATTACGGGCTATCCACACCGCTCACAAAAGTTTCTGACGGGGGTCTGGGCTCGCGCTAGGGTCGCGTCGAGTAGTAGACGGGGAGGGGTTAATATGGTCAGGCGTTCAAAGCCCGCGTCACGCGAAGACAAATCTCCGATCGTGACCGGCCTGGAGCGGCACTTCGGACTTGCCCAGCAAGGTACCGACATTCGTACCGAATTCATTGCCGGAGTCACCACGTTTCTGACGATGGTCTACATTGTATTCGTCAACCCCATCATTCTTGGCAAGGCGGGGATGGATGCGGGCGCGGTGTTCGTCGCAACCTGCGTTGCTGCCGCGGTCAGCACTTTCGTTATGGCGTTTTACGCCAACTATCCGATCGCGCTTGCGCCCGGCATGGGCATTAATGCCTTTTTCGCGTTCACGATCGTGCTCACCTACAAATACACCTGGCAACAGGCGCTGGCTGCCGTATTTTGCTCGGGCGTGCTGTTCTTTCTGATTTCCGTTTTTCCTATCCGGCAGTACGTCATCGACTCGATTCCGCAGAACCTCAAGCTAGCCGTGTCGGCAGGAGTGGGTCTCTTCCTGGGGATCATCGCGCTTGAGGAATCCAAGGTCGTGGTAGCGCATCCCGCGACCCTGGTGACCCTCGGCGACATGACGAATCTGCAGGCGATACTGATGCTGCTCGGGTTCGTGCTAATAGCGGGCCTTAACTATCGTCGCATTCTCGGCGGGACATTGATCGGAATACTTGTCGTTACCGCGATTGGCTTGCCGTTTGGCCTGGCCAAGTTCAATGGCATCGTCTCGATGCCGCCATCGATTGCCCCGACGCTTCTGCAACTGGACTTCTCGCGCATCGGCGAACTTACGTTCCTGGTCGTCGTTTTTTCGATTTTGTTCGTGGACGTATTCGACAATGCCGGCACTTTGATAGGCGTTACCCATCGCACGGGTCTAATGAAGAATGGCAAACTCGCGCGGATGAAAGAAGCGCTGATTTCCGACAGCTTTGCTGCCATGTTTGGCGCTGTGATCGGCACTTCAACGACCACCAGCTATATCGAGAGCGCGGCCGGCGTCTCCGCCGGTGGGCGTACCGGATTGACCGCAGCATTCGTCGGCTTGTTCTTCCTGCTGGCGCTGTTTTTTGCGCCGCTCGCCGGCATGGTTCCGGCCTACGCGTCGGCCGCAGCCTTGCTTTATGTCGCGTGCGTAATGGCTCGTGGACTTGCCGAGATTGATTGGGAGGACATCACCGAATATGCGCCGGCGGTCGTGACCGCGATCGCAATGCCGCTTACGTATTCGATCGCGACCGGTATCGGTCTTGGCTTCATTACCTATGTGCTTGCCAAGCTCGTCGGTGGTAAGGGGCGGAACGTATCTCCTGCCGTGGTTGTTTTGGCTGTGCTGTTTGCCGTCAAATTCGCGGTTACGGGATGAAGCCTAGTACGGCTGATCAAGCGCTTTCTTGATCGCCAGAAAATCACGCCACGCAAAGCGCTTTTGCAGCGGGCTGCGCAGCAAAAAAGCCGGGTGGAAGGTCGGCATGGCGCGGATCTCACGCTTGCCGGTGTCGAAACTAAACCATCGTCCACGCGTCTTGGTGATGCCGTCTTTTATGCCGAGCAGCGTCTGCGCTGACGGTCCGCCGAGGCAAACCAGAATGTCAGGATCGGCAAGCTCGATCTGACGCTGGATGAAGGGCAAACAAATTTGCGACTCCTGCGGTGTCGGCGTGCGATTGCCCGGGGGCCGCCAGGGCACGATGTTAGCGATATAAACGGACGTGCGATCCAGGCCGATTGCTGCCAGCATGCGGTCGAGCAGTTTACCGGAGCGGCCGACGAAAGGCAGGCCCTCGATATCTTCGTCACGTCCGGGCGCTTCGCCAACAAACATCAGGCGCGCCTTGGGGTTCCCGTCGGCAAAAACGAGTTGGGTGGCGGTTGCCTTCAAGGCGCAGCCGTCGAATTTTTCGAGAATAGCGCGCAGTTCATCGAGTGTTTTCGCGTTTTTCGCCGCCTCGCGCGCAGCCATTGCGGCTTCATCAGCGGCGGGCGGGGCTGAAGCCTCCGCGCGAACTCGGGGCTCAAGATCAAGCTGTGGAGCGCGATGCTGTGTCGCGCGCACGGGTGCGACGGGCGTGTCCGTTCCCGCAAGGCGGTCGATTGGATTTTCGCCAACGAGTGCGTCTACGCCGGCCTCAGCATAAAAGTCGAGTAAGTCGCGCAATGGTTTGTCGCGGGTGGGCACCATTTATGCACACTAGCATGAGGGCTGCGCGATTGCCGCCCCTTGTGCAAAAGTGGACAATTGGCTGAGGAGAGGTCCATGGCCGATTTACCCGCCCGCGAGGCAATGGAATTCGATGTCGTGGTTGTAGGCGCAGGGCCTGCGGGACTTGCCGCCGCGATCCGCCTCAAACAGATCAATCCCGACATTTCCGTTGTGATTGTGGAAAAGGGATCCGAGGTCGGCGCGCATATTCTGTCCGGAGCGGTGATCGACCCGATTGGACTCGACCGGCTTCTACCCGACTGGCGTACCGAGGACACGCCGATCAAGACGGCGGTTACCGACGACTGTTTTTACTATCTTTGGAGCAGCGGTGCACTCCGGCTTCCTAATTTTATGATGCCACCGCTTATGAGCAATCATGGCAATTTCATAGTCTCGCTTGGGAATGTCTGCCGTTGGCTGGCTACGAAAGCCGAAGGTCTCGGAATTGAAATCTACCCGGGCTTTGCTGCAGTGGAAGTCCTTTACGATGCGAATGGAGCGGTTTCCGGCATTGCCACGGGTGACATGGGCGTCGGCAAAAACGGCGAGCCCAAGGACAACTTCACGCGTGGCATGGAATTGCGCGCGAAATACACATTGTTTGCGGAAGGCGCGCGCGGCAATCTTGGCAAACAGTTGATTGCGAGGTTTGGTCTGTCGAACGGACGTGAGCCGCAGAAATTCGGCCTCGGTCTCAAGGAACTTTGGCAAGTCGCACCGGAGAAACACAGCAAGGGCCTGGTGCAACACACTTTCGGCTGGCCACTCGACAACTCGACCGGTGGTGGGTCTTTTCTCTATCATTTCGACGACAATCTTGTGTCGGTCGGTTTTGTGCTGCATCTCAATTATTCGAATCCGTACCTATCACCTTTCGAGGAATTCCAGCGCTTCAAGACGCACCCACTGGTGCGAAATACATTCGACGGCGGCAAAAGACTTGCCTACGGCGCGCGTGCGTTGACTGAAGGCGGCTATCAATCAGTACCGAAACTCTCGTTTCCTGGCGGCGTGCTGATCGGCTGTAACGCCGGGTTCATGAACGTCGCGCGGATCAAGGGTACCCACAATGCGATCCTTTCGGGAATGATGGCCGCGGAAGCCGCCGCCGCCGCCCTTGCGGTCGGCCGCAACCACGATGAGCTGGCCGACTACGAAGCGGATTGGCGTGCCTCGGCCGTCGGCAAAGATCTCCGGAAAGTGCGGAACGCCAAGCCGTTGTGGGCGAAATTCGGCACGCTCGCCGGAATCGCACTCGGCGGATTGGACATGTGGACCAATACGCTCGGGTTCTCGATTTTCGGTACGCTTAAGCACGGCAAGCCGGACTACGCCTCGCTGAAGCCGGCATCACAATGCGCACCCATTGCCTATCCGAAACCGGACGGGAAGCTAACCTTTGACCGACTTTCGTCGGTATTTCTATCCAACACCAATCATGAGGAAGACCAGCCGGTTCACTTGCGTGTGGCCGACCTCGAACTGCAGAAAAAATCCGAGCATGACGTTTTCGCCGGCCCCTCCGCGCGCTACTGCCCGGCCGGCGTCTACGAATGGATTGAAGAAGGGGGCACAGCAAAGTTCGTGATCAACGCGCAAAATTGCGTCCACTGCAAAACCTGCGACATCAAGGATCCCAACCAAAATATCACCTGGGTTCCACCCGAAGGCGGCGGGGGACCTAATTATCCAAATATGTGACTTGCATTGGACATCCTTGTCACGATACCGCCACATCAGGACATTCAAGCTGATTCTGGAAGCGTCGCCCGGACGTTCTTGCGGGAGCGACGCAAAAAGGCCATTCTCGGCGTAACCTCGGTGATCCGCGCTTAATCCGCGGCTATTCGCCTCATTGGAGCATCGCCCGTGACGTTTTCGAGCCTCGGTCGCTGCATTGCCGGCAGCGCGCTTGCCGCGTTCGCCGCAGCAGCACCAGTCAATCTCGCCGCGCAGCCGTCAGGCACCATGGAATACAGCGGCTCGACCGCTTCGGGCAGTTATCTCGCCGCGCGCCATGCGGGTCAGCAACGCGATGCTGCCGCTGCCGCCAGTTACTACCGGGCCGCCCTCAAGCGCGACCCGAACAATAGCGAGTTGCTTGATCGTGCCTTCTTATCGTTCGTGGTCGACGGTGAAATCGACGAAGCAGTGAAGTTCGCCGAACGCGTCGTGCAAGCCGACAAGAATGATCGCGTTGCTCGGCTGGTGCTGGGCGTGAGTGAACTCAAACGCAAACAATATCCCGCAGCACGCCGCGACCTGGCGCAATCGATTCGCGGCCCCATCACCGATCTCACCGCGACGCTGCTTTCGGCGTGGGGAACGTACGGTGCCAACGATGCCAAGGGCGCCATTGCGGCGATCGATCATCTCGCCGGGCCGGATTGGTATGCCATTTTCAAGGAACTACACGCGGGCATGATATTCGATCTTTCCGGCAATCAGAAGGAAGCCGGCAAGCGTCTCGAGCACGCCTACAAAATGGACTCCACTGCGTTACGCGTGGTGGAAGCTTATGGCAGCTGGGTCTCGCGCAATAACTCGCCGAAGGAAGCGCTGTCGATTTTCGAATCCTTCGACAAGGCATTGCCGCGTCATCCGCTCGTAACCGAGGCAATGGACAAGCTCAAGGTCGGCGAGAAGTTGCCACCGCTTGTCTCAAACGCCCAGGCCGGCGCGGCAGAGGTGCTATACGGTCTCGGCGCATCACTCGGCCGCCGCGGTGGGGAAGATCTCGGCTTGGTCTATCTCCAGCTTTCACTATTTCTTGCCCCGACCCATTCCCTCGCGCTGTTGTCCCTTGCCGATCTTTATGAATCGCTGAAGAAGCCCGACCTGGCGATCAAGGTCTATGAACGCGTTCCCGCTGGCTCTGCGTTGCATCGCAATGCCGCGATCCAAATGGCGTCCAATCTCGACAGTCTCGATCGACCGGACGAAGCGCAAAAGTATCTGGAGACACTGATCAAGCAGCATCCGGATGACCTGGAAGCGATCATGGCGCTTGGCAACGTTTTGCGTGGCCACAAGAAGTTTGCGGAATGCGCGGACGTGTACTCCAAGGGAGTCACCGCTATCGGGAAGCCCGAGAAAGCGAACTGGGTTGTCTTCTATTTCCGGGGCATTTGTTACGAGCGCTCCAAGCAGTGGACGAAAGCCGAGAGCGACCTCAAGAAAGCACTAGAGCTGTTCCCCGAGCAGCCGCACGTGCTCAATTACCTTGGGTATTCCTGGATCGACCAAGGCATCAATCTGGACGAAGGCATGGAGATGATCAAGAAAGCCGTGCAGCAACGTCCGGACGACGGCTACATCGTCGATTCTCTCGGTTGGGCCTACTACCGTCTTGGTAATTACGAAGAAGCTACCAAGCAGCTTGAGCGCGCGATTGAACTCAAGCCGGAAGATCCAACGATCAATGACCATCTCGGCGATGCCTATTGGCGGGTGAATCGGGTGCTCGAGGCCAGATTCCAGTGGGCACATGCGCGCGATCTCAAGCCCGATCCAGAGGACCTTCCCAAGATCGAGGAAAAGCTCAAGTCAGGGCTGCCCGATGAAACTTCGTCACAAGCCAAGGCCGGCAAGAAGAGCGGCGATGGCGGCTGACAGCTGACGCGCGAGCGATGGGTTTTTGCGTGAGCGCAACGCTGACCGAAAAGGCTCCTGCCAAAATTAATCTGACGCTGCGGGTGCTCGGCCGTCGCGCCGACGGGTACCACGAGCTTGAGAGTCTCGTGGCGTTCGCTGGCGTCGCTGATACATTGACATTGCAGACGGACTCCGAGATCGGGCTCCGCATTACCGGGCCCTTTGCAAGCAAGACCGGTTCCGCGGCAGACAATTTGGTGCTTAAGGCGCTCACCGCGTTGCAACGGCGCGTCCCCGATCTTAAGGCGGGGCGTTTTTTGCTTGAAAAGAACATACCTGTAGCTGCGGGTATTGGCGGCGGCTCGACCGATGCGGCTGCCACTCTCCGGCTCCTTGCCCGTGCTAACAATATCGTCCCCGACGATCCGCTGCTTGCCTCAACAGCGCTCGCTGTCGGCGCCGACGTGCCTGTCTGTCTGGATCCAGTGCCACGCATCATGCGTGGCGTGGGCGAGCTGTTGTCGCGGCCGCTCGAATTGCCGGTGTTGCCGGCATTGCTCGTCAATCCGGGCGTACCGGTAGTGACCCGCGATGTGTTCGGCAAGTTTTCCGGCGTTCAAGGAGGAAGCAATCTTGCGAATGTGCCGCGTGAATTTGATGCGCTTGTCGAATGGCTCAAACATCATGGCAACGATCTCACTGCTGCCGCCAGCGCCTGCGTCCCGGCAATAACGGAAGTACTGGCGGTCCTCAGCACATTGCGAGGCGTCAAGCTTGCCCGCATGTCCGGTTCCGGGGCCACGTGCTTCGCGCTATTCGGCTCGCGTGGCGAAGCGGCCGCGGCAATGGAACGGCTCAAGGGCGAACAACGGGACTGGTGGGTATGCGACACGACAATCGGTCCGGTTATGGCTAGGGCTTGAAATTGCCGGGGTCACGCGCAGGCCATCAGAACAGCTGATGCTGCAATGATGCGCTAGTGCGCTCGTGCGATGCAGAACGCGACCGCCTCTTCCAAGGCTGATTTGATTTCAGACGGCGGCACGAGCGCGAGCGCATCGACGGCGATCGCGCCATAATGCCGCGCCCGGCCAACCGTGTCCTCAATCGCATGATGCCTGGCCATCATAACGATTGCAGTGTCGAGATCGTCGTCGCGGACTTCGCCATCGCCCAGAGTCCGATTCCAGAACGCGCGTTCACTCTCGGACCCGCGCCTGAACGACAATACGACCGGGAGGGTTATCTTGCCCTCGCGAAAATCATCGCCAACATTCTTGCCCAGCTTGGCGGATTTGCCGCCGTAATCGAGCGCATCGTCGATGAGTTGGAATGCAATCCCCAGGTTCATCCCGAACGACCGGCAGGCTGCCAGTTCGGCCTTTTCCTTTACGGCAAGTGCCGGGCCAACCTCGCAGGCGGCTGCGAACAATTCGGCCGTCTTGGCGCGGATGACTGAAAGATATTCATCCTCGTTAGTGGCGGTGTTCTTGGCGGTGCCGAGCTGCATCACTTCGCCTTCAGCAATCACTGCCGCCGCCGATGAAAGTATTTCAAGGGCATGCAAATTGCCGACCTCGACCATCATTTTGAACGCTTGGCCGAGTAAAAAGTCCCCCACGAGCACGCTTGCCTCGTTGCCCCACAGCATGCGCGCCGCGACCTTGCCGCGCCGCATATCGCTTTCGTCGACCACGTCGTCATGCAGCAGTGTCGCCGTGTGCATGAACTCGACTGCAGCGGCAAGCTTGATGTGACCATCGCCGCTATAACCTGCGAGCCTGGCCATCGCCAAAGTCAGCATCGGCCGCAGCCGCTTTCCGCCCGAGGAAATCAAATGATTTGCGACTTCCGGGATCATGGCAACTTCGGAGCCGGTACGCGCCAGGATAGTCGAGTTGACGCGCTCCATATCCGGTGCCACCAGTTCGGACAAACGATTGAGCGAGGCTGGGTTCGGATTTTCAAAGGGAAGGACGACGGCCAAAACGCATCTCCAGACGCTGATAAAACGCGAGCATAGAAACGCTATGCTAATGCGGCAAGTACGTTAGATTGCCGTATCACTGCAAATTGACGTTGATACAGGCGGCAATGGGACTGCAATGAGGAAAAAATACCGACACTTGCCGCGGGAGAAGGCGGCAGCGCCTTTCTGGGGGCCTTCCACAGCGACGCATCGTGCGCCAGGCCACAATCGGGAGCAGGACTAGATTCATGCATGAACTAATTCGAACCAATGATGCGGTTCTGGTATCGGCTGTGGTTGCGCTGCTGGAAAGCGCCGGGATTCGACCCCTGGTTTTTGACCAGAATATGAGTGTGCTGGAAGGTTCGCTCGGCGTGCTGCCCCGCCGGGTACTGGTGGCAGAAGGCCATGAGTTGCGAGCTCGGCAGATTTTGACGGACGCCGGGCTCGGCCACGAGTTGCGTCCCGATGGAAACTGAAAGCGAGATCAGCGAAGACGCCATTCTTGGCGGGGCGCTGCGGATACGGCAGCCAATGCGCGGCCATCGCATCGGCCATGATGCAATCCTGTTGGCGGCAGCGACAGCAGGGCGCGCTGGCGAACAGGCGGTCGAGCTCGGCTGCGGCGTCGGCGCCGCAGGCCTCGCACTCGCCGCTCGCGTCCCCGGATTGCGTGTTTCGTTGGTTGATATCGATCGAGACCTGTGCGCGCTGGCTTCGGACAATGTGCGACTCAACCGGCTGGATGATCGGGTAAAGGTGCTTGGTGCCGACGCCGAGAATGTGGGAACGCTGGCTGCAGCCGGGCTTGCGCCAGGAAGCGTTGATCGCGTGTTGATGAACCCGCCCTTTCTCGATGCGCGGCGTCACAACATCTCTCCCGATCCGCGCCGTCGATTAGCTCATATAGGGACACCAGAGCTGCTTGCGCGCTGGGTCGCGACGGCCGCCTGGCTGCTCAAACCGCAGGGAATGCTGACACTGGTTTGGCGAGCAGATGGGTTGGATGAAATACTCGAAACCCTAAAGCCTGTGTTTGGCAGTGTCGCGGTGATGCCGGTGAGTCCGCGCATTGGCAAACCTGCGATACGCGTGTTGGTAAGAGCCGAAAAAGGGGGCAACAGCGGGAGAAAAAATTATCCCGCGTTTACGCTCAACGATGAGCATGGACAGCCGACGGCAGCAGCTGAGGCCGTGTTACGCTTCGCAAAAATGCTGAACATCGCCGAAACGTAGGCTTTGCCTAAACCCTACGCCGTCGCGGCACAAATCCGCGCCATCGCCTTTCGGCTAACTGGCGCCTTACGCGCTCCAAACTGTCGTTACTAAGGCGCGAAAGCGCAATTACGCTGCCGATCAACAGAAACAGAAGTGCAATCTTGGGATCCATTGACCCGCCTCTTTCAAAGCCCCACTCTGAGGTGGCCCTCAGTGCATTGCAAAAAGCATTCCAAAGTTAAAAATTAGGCAACGGCGATCACTTTCGAAGCAAATCGCAGAAATTTGATGCGTTGCGATATCCGGCTACCGGCCGGTCTGCGGCCCGTTATCCAGTGTCGCGTACCTTTGACTTAAAGGGCCGTGGCTGCCTATCTGAGTCTGATGGCCAATTCTGTGAATCCCCGCCGGCCGAAATTCGGCAAGCGTGCGATTGATTTATTCGTCCGACTGGTTCCGCGCCGGTTCCGTACAGATATACCCGTCGTACCGGTGGTGCGTGTTTCCGGTGTAATAGGACTGGCTGCCCCGCTGCGGCCAGGAGTGGTGCTGGCCACCATCGCCCGCACATTGGAGCGGGCTTTCAATTTGCCTCGCGCGCGTGCGGTGGCGCTGATCATCAACTCGCCGGGGGGCTCGCCGGCACAATCCCACCTGATCTATCGCCGCGTCCGGCAGCTTGCCGAAGAGAAAAGCCTCCCGGTGCTGGCTTTTGTGGAAGATGTCGGCGCCTCTGGAGGGTATATGTTGGCCTGTGCCGGCGACGAGATTTTTGCCAATGAGTTCTCGATCGTCGGTTCGATCGGCGTTGTGGGTGCCTCTTTCGGGTTTCACGAACTCATAGAGAAAGTCGGAATCGAACGCCGGCTCTATACGTCAGGTGACCGTAAGGCGATACTGGATCCATTCCTGCCCGAAAAGCCCGAGGATGTAAAACGGATCAAGGAAATTCAAAAGGACATCCACGAGCACTTCATCGCGCTTGTGAAGGAACGTCGCGGGTCAAAACTGAATGGATCTGACAAGCTGCTGTTCTCGGGTGAATTCTGGACAGCGCAAAAGGCCATCGAACTCGGGCTTGTCGATCGCATTGGTGATCTCAGATCGACTTTACGCGAGCGCTTTGGCGAAAAGGTGCATACGCCGCTTGTCGCCGCCGAGCGTTCGCTCTTTGGCAGGAGATTGCCGGGCGTCAATTTCGTTGACGCGCTCACCCGCCAGCCCGGGATGGCCGACGATTTCATCTCGGCGCTGGAAGTTCGGGCGCTGTGGGGCCGCTACGGGCTGTAGCAGCTCTGCTATTGAATAGGCTTGTTGCCGAATAACTTTGCTACCGCTGCAACCTGCGCGCGCTGTTGCTCGATCGAAGCGGCAAACTCGGCGGCATTACCGGGACTGACAATTTGCCCGGTCGCCGCCATTCGTTTCACGATTTCAGGATCGGAAGCTATGGCATGGATATCGTCAGCAATCTTGGCACGCGCTTCGTCGGTAATCCCGGGCGGTCCAAACAACCCGACAAGTCCGTCGAATTCGAGCGACGGATAGCCTGCCTCGACCGCGGTCGGTATGTCCGGGATTGCGGGCGCGCGTTCGTGGTTCGTCACTGCAAGCACCTTTACCGTTCCAGCTTCCACTTGCGGGCGCACAATCGCGTAAGCTGGCATGTAGACCTGGATCACCCCGGATGCCAGGTCCGTGATAGCGCCGGCCGGATTCTTGTAGGGCACTTTCGCCATTTTGAGTCCAACGGTGTGCAGATAGCCAGCGAACACAAAATCGGTGAAGCCCGTCGCGGTGGTCCAGTTGAGCTGACCGGGCTTGGCGCGCGCAAGCGCTTCCAACTCCTTCAACGAATTGACATTCAGTGAAGTCGGAACGCTGACTGCGACCACGGTTTTGGAGATGCGCGCAATCGGAATGAGGTCGCGCGGGTCATAGGGAAGCTTGTCATGAAAATAGGGATGCGCGGTGAATGAGCTTACCGGCGATACCAGCAGAACATGATCGTCGTGCGCGCTCAGGAAACCGGTAATGGCGAGCATGCCATCGCCGCCCGGACGGTTTTCCACGACGACAGGCTGGCCCCAGCGCGCCGACAGTTTGTCGGCGAAAAGCCGAGCCCCAATGTCTACGCCACTACCGGGCCCGAGTGTGACAATGAAGCGCACTGGGTGGTTGGGCCAGGCATCTGCTGCAGCGCAGGGTCCGGATAAGATTTGAAAAACCGCAAAAAAGGCGGCGACGAATCCCGGGACGGCCCAAAAAGCCTTTATGCGGCTGATCATGGTTCCTCCACAGGCCGGCCGGCTATTCATGGCGATAGCCGTTGCGGCGCCTTTGTTTTATAACTCTGGTCGAGCTTAACTCAACAGGCGCGGTAGGCGCCTCGAAAATGCCGCCTTCGCGACCAACCTAGGTCTTGTCGAAATCCAGTCGGAGCTGCCAATGCCGTCCTTCCTGCTATCACCGCTAGTGAAATGGTCGCTCATGGCCTTGGGCGGCGCGATGGTTGTGCATTGGGCCGTCAAGGAAGCCCGCCGGATCAACGAGGAGCTGGAAAACGCCAGGCGCGTGAAGGCGAAAATTACCGATGCCGAAAACCGCCCGACGCTTCGCCGCGACCCGGCGACCGGCGAATACCGGCTTTAGGCGCTTCGCGATTTTAATGATTGGTTAGCCGTAATTAGCGGGTCGTACGCTTATGGCCGCCGACCATGGCGCCGAAGAAGAGTGCGATCAGTACCCAACCAATGAGCTGAGCTTCGAGCATTGCGATATCCTCTGCAGCGATCTCGCCTTTTTCTTCTGATCGCGTGAGATATCAGCCGCGGTTCAACACCGCGTAAATTGCCGACGACTTGACCCACTCCGGAGCCGCCTCTAGGGTCGAATTTATTCCCGTGCTTAAGAATCAGTATCCAAGCGATGGCTGAAGCCAAACTTCGCGCCAGCGATGGCTCGCATCAAAACGACCTGGACCCATCGCGGTCGTTCCAGGGATTGATCCTTGCGCTGCAACAATATTGGGCAAACTGGGGTTGCGTGATTTTGCAGCCCTATGACATGGAGGTTGGGGCGGGCACGTTCCATCCGGCCACGACGTTGCGCGCGCTCGGACCAAAATCGTGGAACGCCGCCTACGTGCAACCATCACGGAGGCCGAAGGATGGACGCTACGGCGAAAATCCGAACCGGTTGCAGCACTACTATCAATTCCAGGTCATTCTTAAACCATCGCCTCCGGACATCCAGGACCTCTATCTCAAGTCGCTTAAAGCCATTGGCATCGATCCCAAGATTCACGACATAAGATTTGTCGAAGACGACTGGGAGAGTCCGACGTTGGGCGCCTGGGGACTTGGATGGGAATGCTGGTGCGACGGCATGGAAATTTCGCAGTTCACCTACTTTCAGCAAGTTGCCGGGTTTGAATGCGCGCCGGTTGCCGGCGAACTGACTTACGGGCTTGAGCGTCTTGCTATGTATGTTCAAGGCGTTGAAAACGTGTTCGAGCTCAATTTCAACGGCCGTGAGGACGAAAAGAAGGTGACCTATGGCGACGTATTCCTGCAAGCCGAACAGGAATATTCCCGTCACAATTTTGAGTTCGCCGACACTGCAATGCTGTTTGAGCAATTCAAGATGGCGGAGGCGGCCTGCAAGAAATATCTCGTCGCAGGTTGGGCCAATGGCAAGAAAAAGCGTCACTTGATGGCATTGCCAGCCTATGACCAGTGCATCAAGGCGAGTCACGTCTTCAACCTTTTGGACGCGCGAGGAGTGATCTCGGTCACCGAGCGGCAGAGCTACATATTGCGCGTGCGTGAGCTGGCCAAAGCCTGTGGCGAGGCATGGCTCGCGACGGAGGGTGGGGGCGGCTCGGGCGGTGGCGGAGGCGGAGGCGGGGGAGGGGGCCGGTAAGCCGGCGCGCCAAGGGTGACAGCGGCGGGCCGCCTTGCTAGGCAGACCTATCCAGCGTTCTCATGTCTTGGCCGAAATGCCCGACCTGCTTCTCGAATTTCTCTCGGAAGAGATTCCCGCACGCATGCAGGTGCGCGCGGCAGACGATTTGCGCAAGCTCGTAACTGACCGTCTCGTACAGGCAGGACTTACGTATGAGGGAGCAAGCGCGTTTGCCACTCCGCGTCGCCTTGCCCTGACGGTGCAAGGGCTTCCAGCGAAGCAGCCGGACGTGAAGGAAGAAAAAAAAGGCCCGCGTGTCGGCGCCGCCGACAACGCCATAGCCGGCTTTCTGAAAACGGCCGGCTTGAAGTCTATCAGCGAGGCAAAAGTACAGCCCGACAAGAAGGGCGACTTCTATATCGCCGTCATCAACAGACCCGGGCGGCAAGCAATAGACGTCATCAAGGATGTCTTGCACGCCACGATCGCAACCTTCCCGTGGCCAAAGTCGATGCGCTGGGGTGCCCCTTCTGCGACTCCGGGCTCCCTGTCGTGGGTGCGACCGTTGCATTCCATCGTCGCGACATTTGGGCCCGAAACCGAGGACCCGGAGATCGTGCCACTCGATTTCGATGGCATAAAAGCGGGAAACAAAACGCGCGGCCACCGTTTCATGGCTCCAGGTGAAATAGAGGTGCGGCGTTTCGACGACTACGTCGCCAAGCTGGAAAAGGCAAAGGTGGTGCTCGATCCGGCACGCCGCGCCAACATGATACTTGCCGATGCCAAGAACCTCGCCTTCGCACAAGGCTTCGAGCTGGTGGAAGACGAGGGCCTGCTGGCCGAAGTCGCGGGCCTTGTCGAGTGGCCGGTAACGCTGATGGGCACGTTCGATCGGGCATTTCTGTCGATACCCGACGAGGTGATCCGCGCCACCATCCGCAATAACCAGAAGTGCTTTGTATTGCGCGATCCGCAGACTGCGAAGCTGGTCAACAAATTCATTCTTGTAGCCAACGAAGAGGCAGCCGATGGCGGTAAAGCGATCGTCGCAGGCAACGAGCGCGTGATCCGCGCGAGGCTTTCCGATGCGAAATTCTTCTACGAAACCGACCTCAAGACGCGTCTGGAAGACCGGCTGCCGAAATTTGAGCACATTGTGTTCCACGAGAAGCTTGGCAGCCAATCGGAACGCATAGCGCGTATCGTGGAGCTTGCCGCCCAGCTCGCGCCCATCGTCGGCGCCAAGTTGGCCGATGCCGAACGGGCCGCCCAGTTGTGCAAAGCCGATCTTTTAACCGAAGTCGTCGGTGAATTTCCGGAACTGCAAGGCTTGATGGGTCGCTACTACGCCGAGGCGCAAAACGAAGACGAAGCAGTCGCCCACGCCATCGAGGATCACTACAAACCCAAGGGTCCGGACGATCTGGTACCTGGCGATCCCGTGGCGATCACCGTCGCACTCGCCGACAAGATCGACACGCTTGTCGGGTTCTGGGCAATCGACGAAAAACCCACAGGTTCGAAGGATCCGTTTGCCCTTAGAAGGGCGGCTCTGGGCATCATCCGGATCGTCATTGAAAATGAATTGCGGTTGCCGTTGCGCGTAGTGTTGTGGCGGCACTTTGGATCGGTAGCGCGCGATGAGGCGCTCGCAAGTGCAATCACAACGCTGCATCCGCTCAACGAGCAAATTGTCAAGATTAGCGCGACCGATATTGAGCTCGCCGTCAAACTTGAAGTGCTTGTTTCAGAGAAGACCAAACAAGTTGCGAGACCGCTGCTCGTCCAGGCACACAGCTTCCTGCATCAGACTTACGACCTGATCGCCTTCTTTGCCGATCGCTTGAAGGTTCAATTACGTGAACAGGGTGCGCGGCACGATTTGGTCGACGCTGTTTTTGCTCTCGAGGGGCAGGACGATCTGCTGATGATCGTCCGCCGCGTCGAAGCACTCGGAACATTCCTCG
>Ga0187777_10000963_pt1 | contig 18859 bp, 17 predicted proteins | sample 1015_Q2_SP5_10_M_FD_132416 | JGI IMG/M metagenome (GOLD analysis project Ga0187777, IMG submission 132416) | Tropical peat soil microbial communities from peatlands in Department of Meta, Colombia - 1015_Q2_SP5_10_MG | ecosystem: Environmental > Terrestrial > Soil > Wetlands > Peat | place... | reverse complement strand
ATCCGGGCCAGGCGGCCCGTCATATCGGGGAGCGCCTCGCCCCCGAGCTGCACCAGGGCCGCCACCTTGGCCACCACCACCGCGGTGTTCCACAGCCACCCGCCGGCCAGACACGCCTGCACCTGCGCCTCGGCCGGCTTCTCCCGGAAGTCACGCACGCTGGCGACCGGGCCGGTCGCCCCGTCGAGCGGGCTCCCAGGCTCGATCCAGCCGTACTCATCTTCCGGCGCCGTGGGCTGCGCCCCAAGCAGTACCACGCGATCGGGATGCCGGTCCAGTACCCGGGCGACCTCCTGCACGTGGGCCATGAAGGTCGCCTCGCCGAGCACGAAGTGATCGGACGGGAAGATCGCCACCGTGGCCTCGGGGTTCCGCCAGGCGATCCAGTGCGCCGGATAGAGGACGCCGGCCGCGGTGCCTCGATCCCGCGGCTGCATGAGTAGGTACGGCGGCTTCGCCACGCCCGAGAACTCCGTGGCGATGTAGCCGGCGTGCGGGCGCATCGTGACGACGACGGTGCGATCGGTGGACACACCCAGGGCCACGCGATCGAGCGTCTGCCGGAGCAGGCTGCGCGGGCCCAGCAGCTTCGCGTACTGCTTCGGCCGGTCGTCGCCGGCCACCTTCCGGACCAGGGGGCGCAGCCGCATCCCCTCGCCGCCCGACAGCACGACCGCCCACATGCTTCGCGCGTCGCTCATCGGCTCACGCGCCCACCTTCTTGCGCTCGTGCACGCCGTTCACGAACCGGGCCGCCGCGACCGCGGGATCGGCCAGGAACGGACGCTCCTTGCCCCGGAGCGACCGCGCGGCCCGGATCCGCGCCAGATGCCGCGCGGGCACCGCGCTCAGCGCGATCAGTGCCACCAGCGGCGAGCAGAAGAAGGCCACGATGAACCAGCCCACCGGCTCGCGGCCCTTCTCCCATCCCACCCACGCGGCCACGAACGAGCCCCCGATCCAGGCAGCCGCCGCCCACATCGTCAACGCGAGACCCAGCCGGACCAGATCGACCGTCTGCGCGCTCATCGCCCGACCTAGTGGCCGACGCCCAGCAGGAAGAGGATCAGGATCAGGCTCAGCGGAAGGCCGAGCAGCCAGAGGAGTATGAGCACCATCACCAGCCTCCATTACCGGCCCGGACCTGCCGGGTCCGGTAGTGCGTGAACGTCATGGGCTCGCCCGAGCCCAGCCAGCCGCCGACGACCCCGCCTATCAGGCCGAGCAGCAAGGCCGTCACGGCTGCCAGGGCGCCGGTGCGGGCCGCCGCGGCGGCGGCCGGATCCCCGGTGGCCATCACTACCGTCGCGGCCCACGCCGGCGTGCCCGCGAGGCCGCCGTACCTATGCGCCGAGGTACGCCGAGGCGCCGAAGGCGGCCAGCACCATCAGGATCGGCACCGTGACCAGCCACGCGATGGCCCCGTGCAGCATCGCGGCCTCGGAGCGCCGCAGACCGGCGACCTTCGCGGCGACCCATCCGCCCAGGACGAAGGAGAGGAAGGCCCCGAAGACGCTGAACAGCAGGCCGAGGAAGCTGACTTGGTGCCAGGAGCCGAGCGGCGCGCCGACGCGGTGGGCGCCGACCGCGATGCCGATCAGGCCGAAGATGAGGGCGAGCGCCACCGCCGACAACGTCCCGACCCACACCGCACTCCACGAAACCGGCCACGGCCCTTGCGTCGTCGGCCCGTAGCCGACCGTCGTCACGTCCTCGACCCTCACCCTTCCACCCGTCCTGTCCATGCGTCGCCTCCTCTTCCCTCCGGAGACCGCGAGACGCAACTTCTGTGCCCGCGTCGTCGTCCTCCGCAACCGCGCGCGGTCACGCGCACCTGCGCCCGGTCGACGACGGGAACTCGGTAGGGATTACCGGGAAGGGAAAGGGCGTGAACCGTCGGCGACGACCCTGCAGCCGATCGCTCGCAAGGCGTGCTGCTGGTGAGCCCGAGTGGGCCGGCGCGAGCCGTCTCGGCCCGCTAGGCCCGGGCCTGGTTCTCCGGCGACCGGCGCACCCCCGCCACGAGCCGCGCGGCGATGTCGACGAGCCGCGCCGGGTCGACCGGCTTCGAGAGGTGGGCGTCGAAGCCGGCGGCGAGCGCCCGGCGCGAGTCCTCCTCGCTCGCGTACGCGGTGAGCGCGATCGCGGGCAGGTGACGGCCCAGGCCCTCCTCCATCGCCCGAATCCGGCGCACGAGCACGTAGCCGTCCTCGACCGGCATGCCGACGTCGCTGATCATGAGGTCCGGGCGGCTCTCGCGGATGGCGTCGAGGGCCTGCGCCGCGGAGTCGACGGTGCGCACGCGCGCGCCGCCGCTCTCGAGCATGAAGCGCATGACCTCGCGCGCGTCCCTCTCGTCGTCGACCACCAGGATCTGCAGGCCGGAGAGCCCCCGGCCCACCGGGGCGTCCGTGCTGACCGCGGCGGGCGTCCCCTCGGTCGGCACCGCCGCCACCGCCACCGGCAGCCGCACCGTGAACGTGGCACCCCGGCCCTCGCCCTGGCTCTCCACCGCGACGCTCCCCCCGTGCAGCTCGACCAGGTGCCGCACGATCGCGAGGCCGAGCCCGAGGCCGCCGTGCGAGCGGTTCGTGCTGCTCTCGGCCTGACGGAAGCGCTCGAAGACGTGCGGCAGGAACTCGCGCTTGATGCCGACGCCGGTGTCGGCGACGGTGAGCATCACCCCCGAGCGTTGACCGGAGAGGCCGACGGTGACCCGGCCGCCCCGCGGCGTGAACTTCACGCCGTTGGAGAGGAGGTTCCAGAGCACCTGCTGGAGGCGGTCCGGATCACCCAGGACCGCCGGGAGCCCGGGATCGAGGCGCGCGTCGAGCGTGACGCCCTTGGCCAGGGCGGCCGGCTCGACCGCCTCGATCGCGGCCCGCACCACACCGGTCAGCCGGACGGGACGCGCCTGCAGCCGGAGCTTGCCGGTGACGATGCGGGAGACGTCGAGGAGATCCTCGATGAGCTGGCCGAGCGTCTTGGTGCTGCGCTCGATCGCGTCGAGCGCCCGCTCGGCGCTGGCCCGGTCGAGATTCGGCGATCGCAGCAGGTAGGCCCAGTTGAGCAGGGGCTGGAGTGGGCTCCGCAGCTCGTGCGAGAGCGTGGCCAGGAACTCGTCCTTCATGCGGCTCGCGCTCTCGGCCTCCGCCCGCATCTGGTGCTCGTGGTCGAGCATGCGCATGTTGTGAATGGCGATCGCCGCGTACTCCGCGAGCTGGAGTAGCACGGTCTCGGTGCGGTCCGTGAACGGCCGCGTCGTCCGGCGGTGCACGTAGAGGAGCCCTTCCAGGCGCCCCTCGAGCATGATCGGCACGACCAGCGTGGTCACGAGCCCCTCGGTCTCGATGATCCGCTGGTAGTCGCGCGTGATGCGCGGGTCTCGGGCCATGTCCTCGCTGCGGAACGGCCGGCCCGACTGCAGCACGAGCCCGCCCGCTCCCTTGCCCGGCTCGATGACCAGCGCCTGCTCCGGGCCGCGGAACTCGCCGGCCCGGTTGCGCATGACGATCGAGCCGGTCGCGACCTCGCGCAGGGCGACGCTCGTGAGATCGCAGCCGCAGAGCTCCTTGGCTCCGTCGACCACCCGCTGCAGCACGGTGCCGAGGTCGTGCGCGGCGTTGATCGACCGCGCCAGCTCGGCGAGCACCTCGGCCTCGCGGCGCCGGCGCCGCGCCTCGACGAAGAGCGCCGCGTTGTCCACCGCGACCGCGGCCTGCACGGCCAGCCGTCCGAACCCCGCCAGATCCGCCGGCTCGAAGGGCGGCCGCCCGTTGGGACGGCAGACCACGAGCACGCCCAGGAGCCGGTCCCGGCTCACCAGCGGCTGGGCCATCGCGTGGCGCACGCCGAAGCGCACCACCGCGGGCAGCGCGTACGGCGAGGACGGGTAGTCGTTGACGAGGAGGCCCGCGCGGGCGCTCGCGCAGCTCGCCACGAGACCGCCCGGCTCGGGCTGCGGCGCCTGCGCTTCCGGCTCGCTGCGGCGCCAGGCCCGCGGGCCGAGCGCCTGGCTCTCCTCGTCCACGAGGTAGGCGAAGCCGTAGCCGTCGAAGAGCTGCCCGGCCCGGTCGATGATCAGGGCGAGGAGCCGATCGAGGTCCAGCTCGGCGCTCAGGTCGCGCTGCACCGCGCCGATCGCCTCGAGCTGCTCGCGCTGCGGCTCCTCGGCTCGCGCCGGCCGCCGCCGCAGGCCCACGGTCGCCGCGGCGGCCAGCAGGATTGGGCCGGCGAGCGTCAGGATGGGGCGTGCCTGGCCGCCCGGTGACACGATCAGGCCGGCGGCGCTCAGGGCGATGCCGGCCGCGAGGAGCGTAGCGGCGCCGAGCTTCCACGTCGTCATGGGTCGAAGGTCCAGCACGCTGAATAGGCCGGTATCTTACCGCCGTCCGGCCCAAGGGACTTGAGGGGAGCAATGGCCGTGCCGCCCGGCCCACGATCCACGCCGCACTCCGGCCGGCGGCTTCGGGGCTTCCCGATCGAATATTGGCCACCACGGGCGACGCGTCCGACCCCCCCGGGCGCCCTTGCGCGATGAGCTGGGTAGCTTCGACTCGGTAACGTCGACCCGGCTCGCCCGACCGCGGAAGCCTCTCTCACGCCTTGCGCGGGGCCGCGCCGGTCCGGTAGCCTACCGGCTGCTGCGATGACGCAAACGGAGGCGACATGAGCGCTCAGAGAGCACGGATCGGCATCATCGGGGCGGGAGCGATCGGCTGCGTCGTCGGAGGGCTGCTCGCGCGGGCGGGCCACGACGTGACGCTGGTCGACCCCTGGCCCGAGCACGTCGAGCAGATCAAGAGCAGCGGCCTGCGCCTCTCCGGGAGCTGCGGCGAGCACCTCGTGCCGGTGAAGGCGCTGCACCTGCACGAGCTGGCCCAGGTGCGCGAGCCCTTCGAGGCGGCGTTCGTGGCCGTGAAGTCCTACGACACCGAGTGGGCCGCCCAGATGGCGGCGGATCACCTGCGCCAGCCCGACGGCGTCGTGGTCGACTTCCAGAACGGGATCAACGATCACCGCGTGGCCGCGGTGGCCGGCCGCGAGCGCACCCTCGGCTGCGTCATCCTGATCAGCGCCGGCATGTACGAGCCGGCCCACGCCATCCGCACCGATCGCGGGAGCGCCGCCTTCAAGATCGGCGAGCACGACGGGACCGACTCGCCGCGGGCGCGACGGCTGGCCGAGGTCATGAGCGAGGTCGCGCCCGCCTCCGTGACCACCAACCTCTGGGGCGAGCGATGGTCCAAGCTCGCGCTCAACTGCATGCTCAACCCGCTCGCCGGACTGAGCGGGCTCGGCACCGCCGAAGTGCGGACCGATCCGGTCACGCGGCGGATCGCCGCGCATCTGGGCGGGGAGGTCGTGCGGGTGGGCGGAGCGCTCGGCCAGCGCGTCGAGCCGATCCTGGGCATTCCCGCGGCGCGGTTCGCGGAAGCGGCCGACGCGGCCGCGATCGAAACGCTCGGCCGCGACATCGCGGCGGACGCCAAGAGCCGGAGCGGCGGGCGCCCGTCCATGCTGCAGGATGTGATGAAGGGCCGGCGCACCGAGATCGACCACCTGAACGGCCTCGTCGCCGCGGAGGGCCGCCGGATCGGCGTCGCGACCCCGTTCAACGACGCGGTGGTCGATGCCTTCCACGCTCGCCCGGTCGGGACGCTGGCCGCCGAGCCGAGGAACCTCGAGCCCGTCGCGCGACTGCTCGGCTAGCCCGCCGTCGTGGAGCTGCTGTTCGTCGTGGCGGTCGGCCTCGTGGCCGGCACCATCAGCGGCGTCGTCGGCTTCGGCTCGTCGATCATGCTGATGCCGGTGCTGGTCATCGCCTTCGGCCCGCTGCACGCGGTGCCGATCATGGCCATCGCGGCGATCCTGGCCAACGTCGCGCGGGTGGTGATCTGGTGGCGCCTGGTGGACTGGCGGGCGGTGGCGGCCTACTCCGTCACCGGCGTGCCGGCAGCGGCGCTGGGCGCGCGCACGCTGATCGTGCTGCCGCCGCGGCTGATCGACGGCGCGCTCGGCTTCTTCTTCCTGGGCATGATCCCGGCCCGGCGGTGGCTCGCGACGCGCGGGCTCTCGCTGAGCCCCGGGCACCTGATGGCGATCGGGGCGGTGGTGGGCTTCCTCACCGGCATCGTCGTGACCACCGGGCCGATCACCGCGCCGATCTTTCTCTCCTACGGCCTGGTGAAGGGCGCCTTCATCGCCACCGAGGCCGCCGGCTCGCTCGCCGTCTACCTGAGCAAAGCTGCGGTCTTCCGCCGCTTCGGCTACCTGCCGCTGCCGATCATCACGCTCGGCCTCATCGCCGGCACCTCGCTCATGACGGGCGCCTGGGTCGCCAAGCACTTCGTGGCGCGCCTGCATCCGGACCGCTTCCGCCTGCTGATGGACGCGCTCATGCTGATCTCCGGCCTCTCGATGCTCTTCACCGCCTTCAGATAGGGGTCAGGTCTTGCATTCCGACAAATGTCGGAATGCAAGACCTGACCCCTATTTCAGCTCGGCGTCGTGCTGGCCGATGCGAGGCGGGGCGCGGCGGATTGGCGGGCGCTGGCCGTCGAATGAGAGCGGCAGCGAGACCACCTCGTAGTCGTCGCCGGGCAGGCGCTGGATGATGCCGATGGCCTCGGCCTGGGGCTGGGCCACCGCCTCGGGCAGGCTGTGGATCGGCCCGCACGGCACGCCGGCCGTCTCCAGCAGGTCGATCCACTCGCCCTTCGTCCTCGTCAGGAAGACCGCGTCGAGCTCGGCGAGCAGCGCGGGCTTGTTGGCCACGCGCGCGGCGTTGGTGGCGAAGCGCTCGTCCTTGACCCACTCCGGACGCCCCACCGCGCCCGCGAGCTTGGCGAAGAGCCGATCGTTACCCGCGGCCACGATGATCGTCCCCGTCTTGGTCTCGAAACCCTGGAACGGCACCACGCGCTGGCTGCCGGTGCGATGGCGCTCGGGCACCTCTCCGGAGGCACGATAGCTCGCGAAGTGGCCCTTCAGCCACGCGAGCCCCGTCTCGTAGAGCGAGGCGTCCACCACGCAGCCGCGCCCGGTCCGCTGCCGCTGCACTAGCGCGGCGAGCGCGCCCATCGCGGTCCACATGCCGGTGCCGTAGTCGAGGATCGAGGTGCCGATCCGCGTGGGCGGCCCGCCCTCGTCGCCGTTCATCATCATGAGGCCCGAGAAGGCCTGCACCATCGGCTCGAAGCCCGGCTTCATCCTGAGCGGCCCCGAGCGCCCGAACGCCCACACCGAGCAGTAGATCAGCCGCGGATGACGCGCGAGCAGCGTGTCCGGTCCGAGCCCCAGCTCCTCGAGCGAGCCCGGCCGCAGGTTCTGGACCAGGACGTCGGCTCCGCCCAGGAAGTCGAGCAGCCACGCCACCGCCGCGGGGTCCTTCAGATCGAGCGTGATCCCGCGCTTGTTGGCGTTGACCGCGAGGAAGCCCGGCGAGACGCCCTTCCAGAAGGGCGGCCCCCACTTCCGCGCGTCGTCGCCCTCCGGCCGCTCGACCTTGATCACGTCGGCGCCCATGTGCGCGAGGATCTCGGCGGCCATGGGGCCGGCGAGATTCTGCGCGACCTCCACCACGCGGATGCCCTCGAGCGGAAGCATCGCCGCCGCGCTCACGCCAGGGCGCCGGCCGGCGCCGCGATCGGATCGAGCATCACCGGCTCGAAGCGGTGCCCGCCGCCGTCGCGCACGATGCGCCCGGGATGCGGGAAGTGCGCGGGCAGCACCAGCTCGCCGGAGGCGGCGTGGCGCTCGACGAAGGCGCGGCGGGTGATCGCGGCCCGCTTGCCGTCGTAGCAGAAGCAGCTGCTCCACTGCGGCTCCGCCACCTGCACCACCCGGTGCATAAGGTCGCCCGAGAAGACCGCCTCGCCCGCGCGCGTGTGCACGCGCACGCCGGCGTGGCCCGGCGTGTGGCCCACCCACGGCTCGTAGGAGAGCCAGGGGTCGATGCGGTGGCCGCCGTCCACCATCACCGCCTGCCCCGCCTCCAATACCGGCAGCACGCTGTCCGCGATGCAGCCGGACTTCTCGCGCCCGGCCTGGTCCTCGTGCTTCCAGAACTCCCACTCCTCACCCGGGAAGACGTACTTCGCCTTCGGGAACGTCGGCACCCATCGCCCGCCGACCAGCCGGGTGTTCCAGCCCACGTGGTCGACGTGCAGGTGCGTGCACAGCACCAGGTCCACCTGCTCCGGCGTGACCCCGGCGGCGCGGAGATCGGCGAGGTAGCCGCCGCTCCGCTTGTTCCAGAGCACGTTGTCCCCGCGATCCTTGTCGTTGCCCACCCCGGTGTCGATCAGCACCGTGTGCTCGGGCGTGCGCACGATCCACGTCTGGATGCGCGAGCCCATGTCGCCGGTGGTCTCGTCGAAGAAGTGCGGCTTGATCCAGCGGTCGTGCCGCGCCACCTGGTCCGCGCTCGACTCGGGCAGCATCTGGGCGGTGGGGAAGGACGAGCGGCCGATCTCCACGACGCGCGAGATCGTGACCTCTCCGAGCGTGAGCGTGCTCATGGGGCTCTCCCTAGCGTGATGCCATGTGGGGCCAGAGGGCGTCGGCGCCGCGCGCGGCGACCTCGCGCCCCAGCACCACCGACCAGTGGCTCTCCGCGCCGAACTCGGCCCGCCAGGACCAGAGCCGCCGCGTGACGAAGTGCAGCGAGTGCTCGTAGGTGAAGCCGATGGCGCCGTGCGCCTGGTGCGCGATCGCCGCGCCGAGGCCCGCCGCCTCGCCGGTGCGCACCTTCGCCACCGCGATCTCGAACGAGGCGTCGCCGCCCTCGCCCGCGCGTTCCACCATGTAGAAGGCGTGCTGGGCCGCCAGCCCGGCGGCCGCGGTGTGGCCGGCGAGCAGCGCGAGGTTCTGCTGGATGGTCTGGAACGCGGCCAGCGGCCGCCCGAACTGCTTGCGCTCGGTCACGTACTTCACCGACTGGGCGAGCAGGAACTCGAGCCCGCCCGCCATCTGCGCGGAGCGCACCAGCGCCCCGCCCGCCAGGACCGGCGTGGCGCCCAGGCGGCCGCGCAGCGGCGCCGCGGCCAGCACCGGCGCGCCCGACCAGACCAGGGTGTCGCGCGGCTCGCGCGCGAGGCTCGTGTCCGGCTCGACCGCGGCCTGGCCGCCCGCGACCAGCGCGACCATCGGCACCCCGCCGCCCTCCGCCGTGACGACCACGTGGCCGGCGCGCGCACCCCAGGGCACGCGCGTAGCGCGCCCGCTGAGCCGCCAGATTCCGCCATCGCGGGTGAGGCCAAGCCGGTCGTCTCCTTGACCGGGCACATGGGTGGGCGCCACGGTGAGCGGGCCGAGCGGCACGTCGAGCCCGGCCTCGGCCAGGATCGCGCCCGCCAGCATGGTCTCGGCCAGCGGCACCGGCGCGGCGAAGCGGCCGGCCGCGGCGAGCACCACGAAGGCGTCGGTCCACGAGCCGCCCGCCCCGCCCCGCGCCTCGGGCACCTGGGGCAGCGTGAGGCCGTTCTCCTCCAGCGCCGGCCAGAAAGCGGCCGGCCACTCGCCCTTCTCGGCCGCCTCGAGCACCGCGGTCGTCGCATGGTCGGTGAACAAGCGCGTGCACGTCTCGGTGAGGATCGTCGTCAGCTCGTTCATGGCCGCCTCGCCTCCGCGCCTACCTGAGCCCGAGTCCGCGCGCGATGATGCCGCGCAGGATCTCGCGCGTCCCGCCGCGCAGCGAGAAGGACGGCGCGTGCTGGACCAGGTAGCCGAGCGTCCGCTCGAACTGGGTGCCGGTGCCGATGTGGGGCTCCGCACCGGTCAGCGCGTGCACCGCCTCCGGGATCTCCTGCTCGAACGTGGTGCCGATATCCTTGACCACCGCGGCCTCGAGATTCGGGTTCTGCCCGGCCTGCAGCATGCTCGCGATGGAGAGCGACATCTGCCGCAGCGTGACCAGGTGCGCGGTGAAGTGGCCGACGAGCGCCGCCGCCCGATCGCTGGGCTCGCGCCCGGCCTCGCGGATCAGCTCGATCACGAGCTGGAGCGAGGAGAGATAGCGCTCGGGCCCGCTGCGCTCGAAGCCCAGCTCGGTGGTCACCTGCTTCCAGCCGTCGCCGTCCTTGCCGACCAGCATGTCGTCGGGCACCAGGCAGTCCTGGAAGTGCACCTCGTTGAAGTGGTGACCGCCGGCCAGGTCGTAGATCGGCCGGATCGAGATGCCAGGCGATTTCAGGTCCACCAGGAACTGCGAGAGCCCCTCGTGCTTCTTGTCGGGCACCACCTTGGTGCGGAAGAGCGCGATCGCGTAGTCCGAGAGATGCGCGTTGCTCGTCCAGATCTTCGTCCCGTTGACCTTGTAGCCGCCCGCCACCTTCTCGGCGCGGGTGCGGATCGAGGCCAGGTCCGAGCCCGAGTCCGGCTCGCTCATGCCGATGGCGAAGGCCAGCTCGCCCCGCGCGATGCGGGGCAGGAAGCGCTGGCGCTGCTCCTCGGTGCCGAAGCGCAGCAGCAGCGGGCCGCTCTGCCGATCCGCCACCCAGTGCGCGCTCACCGGCGCGCCGGCGGCCAGCGTCTCCTCGAGGACCACGTAGCGCTCGAGCGCGGTGCGCTCGTGCCCGCCGTACTTCTTGGGCCACGTCATGCCGATCCAGCCGCGCTCGCCCATGCGGCGCGAGAAGTCGCGGTTGAAGCCGCCCCAGGAGCGGGCGCGCTCCGCGGGCGGATACTGCGACATCTCGCGCTTGAGGAAGGCGCGCACCTCCTCGCGGATCGCCTCGGCCTCCGGGGGAAGACTGCGCAGCTCGAAGTTGAACGTGGACATCACTGTGGCCCCCCTCTTGTATTCGCTCGGCTCGCCTTCGGCTACACCTCGCCCTGCAGCTGCCGGCTCGCCTTCGGCTGCACCTCGCCCTGCAACTGCCGGCTCGCCTTCGGCTGCACCGCGCCCTACCGGAACAGCGACCGCGCGATGACCATCCGGTGCACCTCGGATGGCCCCTCGCCGATGCGCCGGACCCGCGCCTCGCGGTACCAGCGCTCGAGCGGAAACTCCTTGGACACCCCGTAGCCGCCGTGGATCTGCACCGCCGCGTCGATCACGCGCCCCAGCACCTCGCTCGAGTAGAGCTTGGCCATCGAGGCCTCCACCCGTGCGTCCTCGCCTCGGTCGGCCTTCCACGCGCCGTCCCAGATGATCCAGCGGCACGCGCGCAGCTCCACCTCCGCGTCGGCCAGCATCCACTGGATGGCCTGCCGCTGGCTCAGCGGCAGGCCGAACGTCGAGCGCTGCTTGGCGTGCGCGATCGCCATGCGGTGCGCGGCCACCGCCACGCCCAGGTTGCACGCCGAGTACGGGAAGCGGTTCTTGACCAGCAGGTCGAAGGCCAGATCGAGCCCCTGCCCTTCCTGGCCGATGAGGTTCTCGGCCGGGATCTCGCAGTCCTCGAAGCTCACGTCGTTGGGAATCGCCGAGGTGCGGATGACGCGGATGGGCTTGGCGTGGAAGCCCGGCGTGCCGTGCTCCAGGATGAAGCACGAGATGCCCCCGCGACCCTTTCCCTTGTCGGTACGCGCGAAGACGATGCCCCACGGCGCGTCGTGCGCGCGCGAGATGAACACCTTGCGGCCGTTGAGCACCCACCGGTCGCCGCGGCGCTCCGCGCGGGTCTGGATCGCGCCGGCCGGGTCCGATCCGCCGGACGGCTCGGTGATCGCGAAGAAGGTCTCGTAACCCTCGCGGAGCGCGGGCACCGCGTACTTCTCGATCTGCGCCCTGGTCCCCGCCCAGATGGCCGGCGGCGGATAGCGCCCGAAGACGCCGCAGCCCGGGTTGTAGAGGCCCATGCGGTGCTGCGCCATCGCCTCGAGCGCCACGCACATGCTGAATGTGTCGAGCCCGCCGCCGCCGTACGCCTCGGGCGCGCCGAGCGTCCACAAGCCCGCCGCCTTGGTCTTGGCGGACAGGCGCAGGAAGTCCTCGCGCGGGATCTCGGGCGCGTCGGGATCGAGAGTCTGCTCCAGCGGGATGATCTCGTCCTGGACGAATCGCCGGATCTGGTCGCCGAGCAGCCGCAGCTCCTCCGGGAGCGTGAAACCGGGGAACACCGTCATGGTGGCGTGGCTCCTCGAGACCCGTGATGTCGGGGGGATCATACCACCGCGGCGAAAACCGGGTACACTCGGGGCGGCCCGGCCCGGACGGCACGCCGACACGCCGAGAGACGACGTTCTCCAAGGAGCACTGCTCGAATGAGGAAGCGCTGGTCCCTGTCGGTCCCGATGGACGGCTTCGCCCTGGCCGAGCTGGCCGAGGTCGCGCGAGAGGCCGAGCGCTGGGGCTACACCGATGCGTGGTCGTTCGAGGTGGACGGCGTGGACGGGTTCACGCCGCTGGCCCTCATCGGCGCGGCCACGGAGATGCGGGTCGGCACCGCCATCGCCAACGTCTACACGCGCGGTCCGGCCACGCTGGCCTCCACCGCGGCGGGGCTCGCCGACGTCGCGCCCGGTCGCTTCGTCCTGGGCATCGGCGCGGGCTCGCAGCCGATCGTGGAGTCGTGGAACGGCGGGCGCTTTAGCAAACCGGCCACGCGCGTGCGCGAGATGGCGCGCTTCCTCCGCGCCGCGCTGGCCGGCGAGCGCGTGGTGTTCAAGGGCGAGACGTTCACGGTCGACGGCTTCCGCCTCACGCGCGTGCCGACGCAGCCGGTGCCGATCCACGTCGCGGCCCTGCGCGAAGGCATGCTGAAGGTCGCGGGCGAGGTGGGCGACGGCGTGATCCTCAACTGGCTCTCCCCGGACGACGTGCCGCGCTCCGTGGGCGTGGTGCGCGAGGCCGCCCGGAAGGCCGGGCGCGATCCCGACGCGATCGAGGTCACCGCGCGGCTCTTCGTCAACCTGGACCCGCCGGGGCCGGAATCGGACCTTGTCGTGCGCCGGCACATCGCCGGCTATCTCAACGTGCCGGTCTACCGCGCCTTCCAGGAGTGGCTCGGCCGCACCGAGTCGCTGGGCCCGATGTGGCGCGCGTGGGGCGCGGGCGATCGCAAGGGGGCGGTGGCCGCGATTCCCGACCACGTGATCGGCGACCTGATGCCGTGCGGCACGCTGCCCGATCTCAAGGCGCGCATCCAGCTCTATCTCGACCGCGGCATCGACACCGCGTTCCTCTCGCTGATGACCACCGAGCCCGACGCGGGCAAGAAGCGCGACCTGATGCTGAACGCGCTGCGGGTTCTCGCGCCGGGCGCGCCGAGGGAGGCAGCCCATGGCCGATGAAGTGCTGGTGGTCGTCGACGGCGGCATCGCCACCGTCACCCTGAATCGCCCCGATCAGCGGAACGCGATGAACACGGCGCTGCTCCAGGGCCTCCGCGCCGCCTTCGACCAGCTGGACGGCCGCACCGACGTGCGCGTGGTGGTCGTCCAGGGCGCCGGGCCCACCTTCTGCTCCGGCATGGACCTCAAGGAGATGCAACAGCGCCGCGGGGAAGCCGACCCCGAGGGCAACGTGGTCGAGGTGCTGCGCCGCGTGGAGGCCTCGCGCCATCCCACCATCGCCGCGCTCCACGGCGACGCCATCGCGGGCGGCTGCGAGCTGGCCCTGCACTGCGACCTGCGCGTGGCCGCGGAGCCCGCGCGCCTCGGCATGCCGCTGGCGCGCATCGGCCTGATCATCCCGTTCAAGCTCAACCAGAAGCTCGTCGAGATCATCGGCTCGGCCCACACGCGGCATCTGCTGTTCACCGGTCAGCCCATCGACGCGCGGCGCGCCTACGAGATCGGGATGGTGCACCAGGTGACGCCGGCCGCCGAGCTGGCCGCCGCGGTGCAAGCCCTCGCGCGCCGCATCGCGGACAACGCGCCGCTGTCGCTCACCGGGATCAAGGCGAGCATCCAGCGCACGCTCGCGGCGCGGGAGGCCATCGACCACCAGGATCTCGACGCGGCGGCCAATCGCGCCCGCACCAGCGCGGACGCGCAGGAAGGGCGGCGGGCGATGCTGGAGAAGCGGAAGCCCGACTTCCGGGGCGAGTAGCGCCTCAGCGCGGCGGCGCGCCCGCCATCAGCTGGGCCACCGCGCGGGCCAGCGGGTCGTCGGTGGCGGCGAGCGCCTCGCGCGTGCGCGCCTGGTCCTCCGCGTTGCGGTTCTGGCTGAGCTTGGCCTTGCCCTCGAGCTTGGCGATCGGGATCTCGAAGGCCACGATGCCCCGCTGCATGCCCTCCAGGTAGTCGGCGGGCAGCGACTCGAACGACCACGCGGCCGGACGGCCGGCGCCCTCGTAGACCGCCACCAGGTCCGCGAGCAGGCTGCGCACCTGCGCCTTGTCCTCCACCAGCGCGCCGGTGCCGGTCGCGTGCACCGCCACGTAGTTCCACGTGGGCACCGCGGGATGGACCGTGTACCAGGACGGCGAGACATAGGCGTGCGCGCCCGCGAAGACCACCAGGGTCGGGCGCCCGGCGCCGAGATAGCGCCAGTGCGGGTTGGGCCGCGCCACGTGGCCGCGCAGCGTACCGTGCGGGCCGCGGGTGGCGTCCAGCAGGAAGGGCAGATGCGTGGCGAACGGCACGCCCGCGTCGTCGGCGGTGATCATGACCGCGAAGGGCTGCGCGCGCATCAGCGCGTGACACCACGCGGGATCGGCGATGTCGAAGTGCTTCGGCACGTACATGGTCAGGCCCCGCTCACGGCACGCGCAGCCGACCCTCGATGACCGGGACCACGCCCCCGCCCACCAGGATCTCGCTGATCCGCGCCCCGCGAGTGCCAACGCGGATCCGGATGAAGCTCTGCCGCCCCATGCGCGTGCCCTGCTCGCTGACGATGTCGATCGTCTCGGCCGGCGCCACCAGCCCGCGGTCGACCAGGTACGCGCCGAGGGGACCGCTCGCCGAGCCGGTGGCTGGATCCTCCGGGACGCCCGAGGTGTGGGGCGCGAACATGCGCGAATAGACGCGGCCCGCGCGCGGGTCGGGATCGGGCGCGAAGACGAAGACCCCGAGGTTCGGCCCCTCCCCCTGCACGGCCAGGAGCGCGGGCACGTCGAGCCGCGCCCGGTCGACCGCGTCGCGGTCGCGGAGCGGGATATAGAGGAAGGTGTTCCCGGTCGAGCCGGTCCGCACCGGCTGCCCCGCGAGCAGGTCCGACTCGGCCAGGCCGAGGGCCCGCGCGAAGCCGGCGCGATCGGTCAGCGGGGGACCGAAGCGCGCCTCGCCGTGGCGCATCCAGAGCTGGCTGGGGCGCGTGGGCTCGCCCTCGAGGGTCACCTCCACCGGCCCGATGCCTTCCTCCAGATTGAACCGGAGGTTGTTCGGGGGCAGCAGACGCTCGGTGGCGAGCACCCACGCGGTGCCGATGGTGGGGTGCCCGGCGAAGGGGAGCTCGCGCGCGGGTGTGAAGATGCGCACGCGCGCGGCGCAGTCGGGCCGCGTGGGCGGCAGCAGGAACGTGGTCTCCGAGCAGTTCATCTCGCGGGCGATCGCCTGCATCTCCCCGTCGCCCAGACCCTTGGCGTCGAAGACCACCGCGAGCGGGTTGCCGCCGAACACCCGATCGGTGAACACGTCGACCTGCACGAAGCGATAGTCCCGAGCCATCGCAGCCCCTCGCTCAGCCGGCGCGCCGGCGGGAGAGGCGCACCAGGCGGCTCAGGTGCTCGCGCTGCAGCTCGAGCTCCTTGATCCGCAGCAGCCACTCCGCGCGTACGCTCGCCATGCCGTCGCCGCCCAGCCGGTTGACCTCCTTGAGCGTCTCCCGGTAGCCGGCCAGCGTGGCCTCGAGGGCCTTCAGCTCCTCTTCCGAGCTCGTCATGGCGCCTTCCGCGCGGCCCGAGCCACCGCCGCGATCTTGTCCGCGAAGTTCACCTGGCTGTCGTCCTCCGGCTGATAGCCGATCTTCGTGCGCGCGTTCGCGATGGACCAGAAACGGTGCGTGTTGCCGCTGATGCCGTAGACGATCAGGAACGGCACGCCGTTCTCGTCCCGGATGTCCTCGGTCTCCACCATCCGGATCGCCTGCTGCACCTGGTCGCGCCGGGACAGGTACGCCCCGAGCGCGCGGTGCATCACCTTGACGTCGCCCGGCTTCACGTGGTCGATGTCGTCGTCGCGCGGGCCGCCGATGCGCCACTGCACGATCTCGAGCTTGCGCCCGTCCACCTTGCCGGTGGCGAACACGAAGCCCAGCAGCTCGTAGGCCGCCTTGGCCCAGCCGTACCAGTTGTCCGACCGGGGCGGCATCTCCGGCGTGACCATGTCGAGCCGGCCGTCCCACACGAGCCGCTCGTAGTAGTCGGCCGCGTGGTTGGAGCTGCAGACGACGACGCGCCGCACGCCCTCCTCGAGGGCGACGCGGCAGACGTTGTAGGCCAGGGCCACGTTGGTGTGCTCGGCCCAGAACTTCGCGTCGCTGTTGTCCTGCCACGTGTTGGCGTCGAGACCGGGCGCGCTCACGAAGCCGCAGTGGATGACCGCGTCCGCCCCGCGGAAGTGTTGCCGGTACTCGTTGCGGTCCGGGCGGGTGAGATCGGTCACCACGAGCCCGGGCACCTTCACGCCGGCGCGGGTGGTGGGCCGCACGTCGATCGGGACCAGGTCCCACCGCTCGCCCAGCTCGGGGAACATCCGCTGGGCGACGTAGCCCGCCGCCCCGGTGATCACGACACGTCGCTTCGCCATGCGCGAGGTCTCCTCGGTCCGGATCAGCGCGGCCACGACCGACTCTTCACCGGCGCGGGCGGGGAGGCGGGGGACGTCGACTCGCGGTCCGGCGAGGCGCCAGGACGCAGCGGGACGTAGAGCACGGACGGACGGCCCCGGCCGCCCTGCGGGTAGAGGTCCATCAGGTCGTAGACGGTGCGCGGCATGCTGGTGGAGACGGGCAGCCCGAGCTCCTTGGCCAGCTCCACCGTGATCGGGTAGTCGTGCGTCCAGCGCCCGTCGGTCATCGTGGTGGCGAGCGCCACCGCCTTCTCCTTCGGCATGTGCTTGAGCAGGATCTGGGCCACGAAGACGGTGACCTGCAGGCGCGCCTTCGTCGACACGTCGGCGAGGATCAGCATCTCGTCGCTGATGTCGTCCGCCTTCTTCAGCGAGAGGAGCTTGACGATCGACGCGGCGGGCATGTCACCGATCTGCGGGTCCACCGGGCCGAGCACCGCGTTGGGATCCATGACGATCTCGTCCGCGGCCATCGCGATCAGGGAGCCACCGGACATCGCGTAGTGCGGCACGAAGGCGGTCACCTTGGCCTTGCGCAGCACCAGGGCCTTGGCGATCTGCTCGGCGGCCAGCACGAGCCCGCCCGGAGTGTGCAGGATCACGTCGATCGGCTGGTCCTCCGGGGTGAGCCGGATGGCCCGCAGCACGGCCTCGGAGTCCTCGATGCTGATCGAGCTCGACACCGGGACGCCGAACAGCGTCACCGTCTCCTGGCGGTGGATCAGCGCGATCACGCGCGACTTGCGCTCCTGCTGGAACCGGTCCAGCACCGTCGAGCGCTGGCTCTCGACCCGGTTGGAGCCGTAGACCTGCTGGAGGATGACGACGATCAGCACGAGCCAGAACAGCGCCTTGGCCAGGCTGAGCAGCCGCGCCGACCACGGAGTGGACGTTCCCTCGGCCATGGCTCGTCGCGCGCCTCAGCGGTAGTCCGGCGGGGGCACGAAGGCCTGGAACTCGCGCTCGAGGAGCCGGGCGAACTCGATGCACGTGCGATCGCCGTACTGCGGTCCCACGATCTGCACCCCCACCGGGAGACCGCCCGGGGTGAGTCCGCACGGCGCCACCGTGGAGGGCAGATACGCCATGCCGGAGTAGCCGGCCCAGAAGAGCTGGTCGGTGGTGGGCACGCGCCGGCCGTTGACCACGACGGTGCGCTCCCAGCGCTCGCCCGCGTGATCGTGCGGGAACGCGGCGGTGGAGGCCACCGGGCAGAGCAGCAGGTCCCACTCGCGGAAGAACTCGGCCCAGCGCCAGCGCATCTTGTGCCGTGCCTCGTTGGCCGCCAGCCAGTCGCGATGCGAGGCGGTGTTGGCCCGCATCATGCGCGCGTAGTAGCGCTCGTCGCCCGGCGCGAGCCCGCGCGCGATCTCGACGTTGCGCGCGAACTCCTCCGGGGTCTGCCGGCCCGCGGTGGCTGCGCGCAGCAAAAAGATGTAGACGCGATGGGCCTCCGCGGTGTCGATGGCCGGACGCGCGGTGAGGCTCACCTTCGCTTTCTTCTTCGCTAGGAAGTCGGCCAGGGCTTGCAGGCGCGCCTGGACCTCCCGGTCGACCTCCGCGGTGGGCTCGTCCAGCATCACCGCCACCTTGAAATCGCGCAGCGCCTTCTTCCGCGGCGGCGGCAGCTCGAGCCGCCAGCCGGCGCCGTCGACCTCGTCGGCACCCGCCATCACCGAGAGGCCGATTGCCAGGTCCTCCGCGCTCCGCCCCATCGGGCCGATCACCGAGATGTCGCCCTGGGCCACGCGGCCGGGCGAGCCCTGGCCCCGGGGCGGCATGATCGCGTAGGTCGGCTTGTGCCCGTACACGCCGCAGTAGTGCGCGGGGTTGCGGATGGAGGAACCGATGTCGCTGCCCGCCTCGAAGCCGGTGAGGCCGGCGGCCAGCGCGGCCGCGGATCCGCCCGAGGAGCCCCCGGGAGTCCGGGAGGGGTCCCACGGATTGTTGGTGATGCCGTAGACGTCGTTGTAGCTCTGGTAGTCGGCCAGCCACGCCGGCACGTTGGTCTTGCCGAAGAGCACCACGCCCGCCGCGAGCAGCCGGTCCACCGACAGCGCGTTCCGCGAGGCGATGTTGTCCCTGAGCGCGGGCAGCCCGCAGGTCGTCGGCATCCCGGCCACGTCATACGACTCCTTGATCGTCATCGGCACGCCGTGGAGCGGCCCCCAGACCT
>Ga0187777_10000962_pt1 | contig 18865 bp, 12 predicted proteins | sample 1015_Q2_SP5_10_M_FD_132416 | JGI IMG/M metagenome (GOLD analysis project Ga0187777, IMG submission 132416) | Tropical peat soil microbial communities from peatlands in Department of Meta, Colombia - 1015_Q2_SP5_10_MG | ecosystem: Environmental > Terrestrial > Soil > Wetlands > Peat | place... | reverse complement strand
TCTACGACATCGCCACCTTCGCGGTGATCGACTGGGTGGGCGGCCTCGAGGACCTGCGGGCGCGGGTGATCCGCACCATCGGCGACCCCGACGTGCGCTTCCGCGAGGACCCGGTGCGCATGCTGCGCGCGGTGGCCCTGGCGGCGAGGCTCTCGTTCACCATCGACCCGCTCACCGCCGAAGCGATCCGCGCCCTGCGCGGCGAGATCGTGCGCAGCAGCCCGGCCCGCATCCTGGAAGAGTTCTACAAGATCCTGCGCCAGGGCCGCTCGCGCGAGACCTTCGAGCTGCTGCACGACTACGGGCTGCTCACCTGGCTGCTGCCCGAGGCCGACCGCGCCCTCGCCACCGGGCACGAGGCGCTGGCGAACAGCCTCTCGCGGCTCGACGAGTACCGCCGCGCCGGGCTGGCCTCGCCGGACCAGCTCACCAACCCGCTGCTGATGGGGTCGCTGCTGGTGCCGCTCGGCGTCCCGCTGCGCCGGGTGGCGGTGGCGCCGCATCCGCACCGGCGCGGGGAGGACGAGGGCGCCGGGGAGGAGGCGCCGCTCGACGACGTCGCCGCGGAGATCGAGGCGCTGGGGGCGAGCGAGGAGGACGAGTCGGCTCCCACCACGGCGGAGCCGCTCTCGCTGCCCTTCGCGCGCCGCGACCTCGAGCGGTTGCGGCTGGTGCTGTTGGCGCAGAGGCGGCTGCGCGAGGCGCAGGCCCCCGCCTCCGCCCGGCGCTCGCTAGCGGCGCGCAGCTACTTCGAGGAGGCGGTGCGCTGGCTGGAGGTCCACGGCGGCCCCGAGGGCCGCGAGCTGGCGGCGCAGTGGCGCGGGCTGGGACCGGGGCCGTCCGAGCCCGAGCCGGCCGCCGCCGCGGGTGGCCGGCCCGCCGGCGGGGGGGCCACCGGCGAGGAGGCCCCTCGGCGCCGTCGCCGCCGCCGCCGCCGCCGCCGGCCGAGGAACGAGCCGACGGCACCGGCCTGATCACCGCCGTCTCCCCCCGAGTCGCGGGAGGAGGACCCATGTCACCACTCGACGACCAGCAGATCACGCAGAAGCTCCTGGCGCTGCCCGGCTGGGAGCGCCGCGGCCAGGAGATCCGCCGCACCTTCTCCTTCTCCGACTTCAAGACCGCGCTCGCCTTCGTGAACCGCGTGGGAGAGCTGGCCGAGGCGATGAACCACCACCCGGACATCGACATCCGCTACTCGCGGGTGACGCTCGCGCTCACCACCCACGACGCCGGCGGCCTCAGCGCCCGAGACTTCGAGCTGGCCTCGAGGATCGGCGGTTGAAGGCGCTGGTGGTCGGGTCGGCGGGGCAGCTCGGGCGCGAGCTGCTCGCGCAGCTCGGCTCCGAGTGCGCCTGGGCCGGCGACCTCGCCGAGATCGACGTCACCGACGCGGCCGCCGTCGGCGCCCTCGTCGAGCGGGTCGCGCCCGAGGTGGTGTTCAACGCCACCGCCTGGAACCGCGTTGACGCGGCGGAGGCCGAGGCCAGAGCCGCCTTCGCCATCAACGCCCTCGCCCCGCGCTGGCTGGCCTCCGCGGCCGCGGAGGCCAGGGCGCTCCTCGTCCACGTCTCGACCGACTACGTGTTCGACGGCTGCGCCCGCCGCCCGTACCGCGAGGATGACCTGCCGCACCCGCTCTCGGTCTACGGCGCCTCCAAGCTCGCCGGAGAGGCGCTGGTCGCCGCCAGCGCGGTGGAGCAGATCGTGGTCCGCACCAGCGGCGTCATCGGCCGCGGCGGCAGCGCGCAGAAGGGCGGCTCCTTCGTGGACCGCATCGTGGCGCAGGCGCGCTCCGGCCAGCGCCTGCGGGTGGTGGCCGACCAGGTCTTCGCGCCGACCGTCGCCTCCGACCTGGCCCGGGCCGCCATAGCGCTGGCGCGCTCGCCGACGCGCGGTCTCGTCCACGTCACCGGCGCCGGCTCCTGCAGCTGGCACCAGCTGGCGACAGCCGCGCTCGAGGCGGCCGGCCTCGACGCCCCCGTCGAGCGGATCGCGCTCGCCGACCTGCGGCTGCCGGCGCGGCGGCCGATATACTCGGTCCTCGACTGCTCGCGCTACCTCGCGCTCGGCCTGCCCGCGCCCCGCCACTGGAAGGACGCGCTCACCGAGTGCGTGGCCGGCCCGCGGCCGATCGACTGAGGCTCGGCTCGACTGCTGCCGCCGCGCCTGCCGTAGTCGATCTCCTCGAGGAAGCGGTTGTGGGCCCGGCAAAACAGCGCCACGTTATCGACCCCGTGGCCGAAGCCGTAGCCGTGAGGGCGCCGGTGGTGGTACTCCAGCCGCTCTCGCGCGCTGCAGCGACGACCCTGGGCGTCTCGGTAGGCACACTGCCCGCCCTCCCGCGCGTCGACAGCCCGCCGAACGGCTGCCGAGACGTGCCGTGAGGACGCGCTAACGTCCATCTCCGCAAGCGCCTTCCTGGGATTCTTCGTCCTGGCCGACTTCCTCCTCTCCAGCCGGGCCAGTTCCTTCGTGACGGCCTGGAGCGTCGGCACTGGCGGAGGACTGCAGAGCTGCGTTCGTGGGCATCAGCCTACGGCGAGACCGGCGCTGGCGGTGCCGGTGCCGCAGCACCCAGCCGGCCGAGCGCGTAGAGCAGCGCGTACTGCGCCTTGGTGCAGTCGCCGACCGCGCGGGCCAGGTCCTGCCGCGCCCGCGCCTCGTCCTCGAGCGCCAGCACGTTCTCCAGCACCAGGCCCACCTCGAACTCCCGGCGCTGGCGGGCCAGGTCTAGGCCCTCCCGCGCCGCGGCCAGCGCGTCGCGGGCGGCGGCGAGCTGCTGCTCGCCGGACTGCGCCCGCGCCTGCGCCTCCACCACCTCGCGGCCGACCACGTCCTTGACGCGCTCGACCGCCCACTGCGCTTCGGTGCGCCGCGCCTCGGCGAGCCGAGTGCGCCCGAGGTCGAAGAGCCCGCCCGGCCCGACCCGCCAGGCGATCGTCGCCACGTAGTCACGCGAAGAGCCGGACTCGCTGGCGATGCCCTCGCGCCCGCCGCCCAGGCCTCCCACGAAGGCCTGGAAGCCCAGCGCGGGCACCAGCGGCCCCAGCCGCGCGCCCTTCTCGGTCTCTTCCGCGGTGCGCAGCCCGGCCGCCGCCTCCTTCACCTCGGGCCGCGCCGCAAGCGCCTCGTCGACCAGGGAGGCTGCCGGCGTGCGCACGGCCTCGAGCGCCAGCGGGATGAGCTCGTCGTCGCGGCCGGCGAGGTCGCCGGCCGGACCCAGCCGCAGCAGCTCGGCGAGCCGAGCCGCGCTGACGCGCCTCTCCTGACGCGCCTGCTCCAGGGCGAGCCGGCTGCGCTGCGTCTGCACCCGCACCCGCAGCTCGTCGCCCTTAAGCGCGATGCCGGCCTCCACGGCTCGGTGCAGCTGCCCCTCGTAGTCGCGGGCCACCGCCAGCGACTCCTCCGCCGCCGCGGCCGAAGCCTGGGCCACCAGCAGGTCGAGGTACGCCTGCACCGAGCGCAGCAGCACCTTCTGGCGTTGCGAGGCGAGCGCACCCTCGGCCGCGGTTGCGGTCTGCAGCGCGGCGAGACGCCGGAAGATGGCGTCGCCGACGTCCACCCGCGCCACCAGCGCTGGCCCGAACGTGTACGCGTGCTTCTCGACGGTGACGATGTTGCCGGTGACGTCCTGGATCAGCCCGCCATGGCCGGTGAAGCTGGCACCCACGGACAGCCACGGCAGCAGCTGCCAGGTGGCGACGGTGGCGCTGGCCTGGGCCGCCCGCAGGCGCTCCTCGGCGATCCGGACCTCGACCGCGTTCGCGCCGGCGAGCTTCAGCGTGCTGGCGAGGTCGATGGGCCGAGCGGCCTCCTCTGCGACGGCCAGGGCGGCAACGGCAAAGGCGAACGCGGGCGCGACCAGCGGCGGGAGCAGCCGACGCGCGGCCCTCATCGCGCCTCCGCGACCATCACCGGCTGGCCGTCATTCGGCGGGCTCGTCCCCAACAGGATGACGGGCTGCTCGAGCGAGAGCCCCTCGCGCACCTCGACCTGCCTGGCGTCCCGGAAGCCGACCTTGACCGGCACCCGCTTCGCCTTGTCGTCCGAGACGGTGAAGGCGAAGTCCTGGCCCTTGCCCGCGAGGATGGCCGCCGCCGGGACCAGTAGCGCGTCCTCGTGGCGCTCCACCGCGATCTGCGCCCGCGCGTACATTCCCGGGCGCAGCCGGGCCCCGGGGTTCTCCACCTCCGCCTCGGCGGTCATCGTCCGCGAGGCGTCGTCGAGCGCGTAGGCGAAGCGGGTGACGTGGCCGGCGAAGGTCTCGCCCGGCAGCTCGTCGACCACGACCTGGATCGGCAGCCCCGTCCGCACCAGCGGCACCTCGGGCTCGGGGACCGGCACGTCGATGCGCACCCGGCGCAGGTCCATGATGGTGACCAGCGGGTTCTGGGTGACGCTGCCGGAGGTGGCCGCCGGGACGAAGGCGCCCTTGTCGACGAAGCGTCGGGTCACGACACCGGAGAGCGGCGCCCGGACGTGGGTGTAGGCGAGCAGCGTCTCGTTGCGCTCCAGGTTGGCCCGGGCCACGTCCAGGCGGCCTTTCGCGTCGTCGACGGTCTGCGGCATCACCAGGTCCGGCGCCTTCTTCTGCGCCTCGCTGACGCGCCGGAAGGCGACCTCGGCCACCGCCAGCTCCGCCTTCAGCCGCGTCTCGTCGGCGAGCAACTCGGGGGCCTCGATCTCGGCCAGCAGCTCGCCCTCTCGTACGGCGTCGCCCTTGTCGACACGGATGGTCTTCAGGTAGCCGGCGACCTTCGCGTAGAGCACCGCCTGCTCCAGCGGGCGTACCACCGCCGGCAGGTCGACGGTGCGGCTGATCGGTCCCCGGCGGACCCGGGTGACCGACACCGTCGCCGGTGGCGCAGAGGCTGCAGCCCTGGCGGCCGGGTCGGCCTCCCGACAGCCGGCCGCCAGGCCGGCCAGCAGCATCAGCGCAGGGACGGCCGGACGGCGGCAGGCCTTCATTCGTTCTCCTCGGGCTCGAGCGAGCCCGTGCCGAGAGGACGACGCGACTGCAGGACCGTGAAGACGGCGGGGAGGATGCCGACGGTGGCCAGCGTCGCCAGTAGCAGCCCGCCGATCACGGCGCGGCCCAGGGGAGCCGTCTGCTCGCCGCCCTCGCCCAGGCCGGTCGCCATCGGCACCATGCCGGCGATCATGGCGACGCTCGTCATCAGGATCGGTCGGAGGCGCTCGCGCGACGCGGACATGGCCGCCGCGTCGGCGGGCTGCCCGCCCTGGCGCGCCTGCTCGGCGAAGGACACCAGCAGGATGGCATTGGCGGTGGCGACGCCGATGGCCATGATCGTGCCCATCAGCGACTGCACGTTGAGCGTCGTCCCCGTGATCCAGAGAGCCAGCACCACGCCGGTGATCACGGCCGGCGCCGTCGAGACGACCGCCAGCGACAGCCGCAGCGACTGGAACGCGGCCGAGAGCAGCAGGAAGAGCACCACCACCGTGAGCAGGAGACCGGTGCGGAACCCGGTCAGCAGCTCGGTGAGCGTCGCGATCTGGCCGCGGACGGCGACGGTCACCCGCGGCGGCACCGCGCCCTTGGCCTCCAGGATGTCCCGCAGCCGCCGCTCGACCCGCCCCAGGTCCTCACCGGCGAGGTTGGCGGTGAGGGTCACCCTGCGCTGCATGTTGTAGCGGTCGTACTCGCCGATGACCGTGCCCGGCTGGACGGCGGCGACGGACTGGAGCAGCACCGGCCGGTCTTCCTTGACGGCGAGCGGCACGGCGCGCAGCGTGTCGGCCGAGCTCATGCGCGCCTCGGGCACCTCGACCTGCACCTGGTAGGCGACGCCGCTCGTGGGATCGGCCCAGTAGACTGGGGCGGTGAATCGGCTGGAGGAGGTGGCTGCGATGAGCGCGCGCGACACGTCCGCGGTACGGATCCCGAGGACGCCGGCCTTCTCGCGGTCGACGTTCACCTGCAGGGCGGGGTAGTCGAGCTCCTGCCCGAGCTGCAGGTCGCGCAGGCTGGCGACGCTCGCCAGCTTCGCCAGCAGGGCCTCGGCCGCCTGCCGGGTCGCCGGGAAGCTCGGGCTGCTCACGGCCACCTCCACCGGCGTGGGCGCGCCCAGGTTCATCACCCGGCTGACGACGTCGCTCGGCTCGAGCGAGACGCGCACCTCCGGAAGCTGCTGCTGGAGTCTCCTCCGCAGCCGGTCCTCGAGGGTGTCGAGGCGGACGACGCCGGGCCGCAGCTGGACCTGCATCACGCTCTCCTCCGGGCCCGAGGTCCACAGGTGGATGGTGTTGACGGGGTAGCTCGGCGGCTGGACGCCGACGAAGCCCAGGGAGCTCTCGACGCCGGAGGCGCCGACCTCGTCGCGGATCATCTGCAGCACCTGCCGGGTGATCTCCTCGGTGCGCTCGATGCGCGTCCCCGCCGGGGCGCGCAGCCGCATCTGGAACTGGCCCACGTCGACCTTGGGGAAGATCTCGAGGCCGAGCCGCGGGGCGAGCAGGCCGATGACGGCGGCCGCCACCACCAGGTAGGCCGCGAGCAGCAGCCAGGGGCGGCGGCAGAGCCGGCCGACGACGGCGCCGGTGCGCTCGCGCACCCGGTGGAACGCGCCGTTCCGCTCTTCACCGCTGTGACGCCGGAGCATCCAGACCGCCGCCACCGGGACGAGGCCGTTCGAGAGCAGGTACGAGGCGAGCATGGCGAAGCCGACCGCCAGCGACACCGCGACGAACAGCGCCCGCCCCGCGCCGGTGATGAAGAGCGAGGGGATGAAGACGGCCAGGATGCAGAGCATGGCCAGAAGGCGCGGTCCCGCCGTCTGCTCGGTCCCCAGCAGCGCCGCCCGCGCCAGGTTCTCGCCACCGGCGAGGTGGGCGTGGACGTTCTCCACGTTGACGGTGGCCTCGTCCACCAGCACGCCGACGGCCAGCGCCAGACCGCCCAGGCTCATGATGTTGATGGTCTGGCCCACCGCCCACAGCCCCACTACCGCCGCCAGCAGCGACAGCGGGATGGTGAAGACCACCACCAGGGCGCTGCGCCAGTCGCGCAAAAAGAGCAGCACCATCACCCCGGTGAGCAGAGCTCCCAGGGCCGCCTCCAGCGCCAGGCCGCGGATCGCCCGCACCACGTAGGGCGACTGGTCGAACTGGTAGCTGACCCGGACATCGTCCGGCAGCACCGCCTGGAACTTCGCCAGGTTGGCGCGCACCAGCCGCACCACGTCGAGGGTCGAGGCGTCCGCCCGCTTGGTGACCGGGATGTAGACCGTGCGCCGGCCGTTTACCAGGGCGAAGCCGGTGGTGATGTCGGTGCCGTCCTCCACCGTCGCCACGTCGCGGACGAACACGCCGGGGAAGCCGGTGCGGACGGGCACGTTCTCCAGCTCGGCGACGCGCTTCACCACGGAGTTGAGGGGGACGATCGGCATCATCGAGCCGATGCGGAGGTTGCCGGAGGGGCTGATGGTGTTGGAGGCGGCCACCGCCGCCACCACGTCGTCGGGCGACATCCCATAGGCGCGCAGGCGGTCGGGGTCGACCTTCACCAGCACGCTGCGCTGGCTGGCGCCGAAGGGAGGCGGCGCCGACACGCCGGGCAGCGTGGCGAAGAGCGGACGCACCCGGTTGAGCGCCAGGTCCTGGATCTCGCCGACGCTGCGCTGCTCGCTGGTGAAGACGAGGTCGCCGACGGGCACGCTGCCGGCGTCGAAGCGCATGATGAAGGGCGGCACTGTCCCCGGCGGCATGAAGGCGCGGGCGCGGTTGGCGTAGTTGATGGTCTCCGCCATCGCCTGCGACATCTCGGTGCCGGGGTGGAACTGCAGCTTCAGCAGAGCGGTGCCCTGGATCGACCTCGACTCGACGTGCTCGATGCCGGTGATGTAGAGGAAGTGGTACTCGTAGTAGTAGGTGAGGTAGCCCTCCATCTGCGCCGGGTCCATGCCGCCGTAGGGCTGGGCCACGTAGATCACCGGCACGCCCAGGTTGGGGAGGATGTCGGAGCGCATGCGGCCGAGGGCGAGGGCGCCGGCGAGCGCCACCGCGACCACCGACACCAGGACCGTGATGGGACGCCGCAGCGACGCGCGGGCGATGCTCATCTGGTCAGGTCTTCTGTCTCCCGCGGGAGGACGGATCGATCGTCCTTCAGGTCGGCACCTCTTGTCGAGCCGCCCGCGCTACGACGTGCAAAGCTCGTCTCCGCGCGGCGCCCGTCTGCAGGCGTTATCATCCCCGGCTGGGGGACGCTATTCCGGCCACCTCGGAGGGACTTCAACGATGCGGCGGCTGCTCAACAAGTGGGTTCTTCTGGTCCTGGCCGGCGGCCTGCTCCTCGCGGGCGGCCTCGGGTGGTGGCAGTCGCGTGAGGGGGCGAAGCTCTCCCTGGTGACGGCGGCGGTGAAGCGCGGCGACGTCACCGCCACCATCAGCGCCACCGGCACCATCGAGCCGCTGGAGGTGGTGGACGTCGGCGCCCAGATCGCCGGGCGGGTGGCGGCCTTCGGCACCGACGAGTCCGGCAAGACGGTGGACTACGGCTCGCTGGTGGAGCGCGGCGAGCTGCTCGCCAGGATCGACGACTCGGTCTACGCGGCCGACCTAAAGGTGGCGCGGGCGGGCCAGCTGAGCGCCGCCGCCAACCTCGAGCAGATGGGCGCCAAGCTCGACCAGGCCACGGCCGACTGGAGCCGCGCGCAGGCGCTCTTCGCCGACAAGCTGATCTCGCAGACCGACTACGACACGGCCAAGGCGAACCACGCGGTGGCCAGGGCCAACGTGTCCGTCGCCCGCTCCGGCATCGCCCAGGCGCAGGCCGACCTGGAGAAGGCGGAGCGCAACCTCGCCTTCTGCACCATCAGCTCGCCGGTCAGCGGCGTGATCATCGACCGGCGCGTCAACATCGGCCAGACGGTGGTGTCGAGCCTCAACGCGCCCAGCCTGTTCCTGATCGCACGCGACCTGACGCGGATGCAGATCTGGGTCTCGCTCAACGAGGCCGACGTCGGGCGCATCAAGGTCGGCGGGCTCGCCACCTTCGCCGTCGACGCCTTCCCCGGCCGCGCGTTCCAGGGCCGGGTGGGCAAGGTCCGCCTCAACGCGACCATGACCCAGAACGTCGTCCTCTACACGGTCGAGATCGACATCGACAACCCGGACCGGCTGCTGCTGCCGTACCTGACGGCGAACGTCCGCTTCGTGCTCGGCCAGCAGCGGGGCGTCCTGCTGGTGCCGAATGCCGCTTTGCGCTGGACGCCGTCGTCGGCGGCGCAGATCGCGCCGGACGTGCGGCCGGCGGCGCAGGCCGACCTCGTCGCCGACCCGCCGGCGGCCGTGACGGGCGCCCGCCCGCCGGCCAGCGAGGGAGCCGGGACACGCTCGTCGCGGCGCACCGTCTGGGTGAAGGACGGCGACTTCGTCCGGCCGCTGGAAGTTACCGCCGGCATCACCGACGGGCTGAACACCGTGGTCGTGGCCGAGGGGCTGCGCGAGGGGCTGCCGGTCGTCACCGCGGAAGCAGTCGCGGCGCGCAGCGACGTGAAGAACCCCTTCCTGCCCAGGATCCTCCGCCGTTGAGCGAGGCGGCCGTGGAGCTCATCCGGCTCGAGGACCTCTGCAAGAGCTACCAGCGCGTCACCATGGAGATCCCGGTGCTGCAGGGCGTGTCGCTCCGGATCGCCCGCGGCGAGCTGGTGGCGCTGGTCGGCGCCAGCGGCTCGGGCAAGAGCACGCTGATGAACATCCTCGGCTGCCTGGACCGGCCCACCTCCGGCAGCTACCTCTTCTGCGGCCGGGAGATCGCCTCGCTCTCCGCCGACGAGCGGGCGGCGCTGCGCAACACCCGGATCGGCTTCGTGTTCCAGAACTTCAACCTGCTGTCGCGGACGAGCGCCCTCGACAACGCGCGCATGCCGCTCGACTACTCGCCCGCGCATCCCTCCGACGCCGACAGCCGGCGCCACGGCGAGGCGATGCTGCAGCGGGTCGGCCTGGGCGACCGCCTGGACCACGAGCCGGCCGCGCTGTCGGGCGGCCAGCAGCAGCGGGTGGCGATCGCCCGCGCCCTCATCAACCGCCCGGAGCTGCTGCTGGCCGACGAGCCGACCGGCAACCTCGACTCGCGCACGGCCGAGGAGGTGCTGCTGATGCTGCAGCAGCTCAACCAGCAGCAGGGCCTGACCGTCCTGATCGTGACCCACGACGAGAACGTGGCACGGCACGCGCAGCGGGTCATCCGCATGAAGGACGGCGTGATCGTGGACGAGGGGCCAAGGGCGCGGGCCACCCCGGCCCCTCGCGCCGAGGCCCCTCGCGCCCAGGCCGCGGCCCTGCCGTCGCCGCCCGGCACGGCGCAGCACGACAGCCTCCGCCGGGCGAAGAACCTGGCGCGCACCTCGCGCATGGCCCTGCGGGCTCTGCGCCGCAACGTCATGCGCTCGATGCTCACCTGCCTGGGCATCGTCATCGGCATCGCCGCGGTCATCGCCATGATGGAGCTGGGTGGCGGATCGTCGCGCTCCATCCAGCAGGCGATCGCCAGCCTGGGGGCGAGCGTCATCCAGCTGGACCCCGCGGACGTCGCGGTGGGCGGCGTCAACTCGGGCCGCGGCGGCCGCGCCACCATGACCATGGAGGACGCCGACGCCTTGCGCCGCGAGTGTCCGATCCTGCAGCACGTCGCGCCCAGCGTGGACTCCTGGGGGCAGGTCATCTACGGGAACCGCAACTGGCGGCCGGGACGGATCCTGGGGGCGAGCCCGGAGTACCTGGCGGTGCGCAACTGGCCGGTCGCCGAGGGCGAGCCGTTCACCGCGGACGACGTGCGCTCCGCCGCAGCGGTGTGCCTGATCGGCCAGACCGTCGTGGACAAGCTGTTCGGCACCGAGTCGCCTCTAGGCAAGGAGATCCGGCTGCGCGGGGTCGGGCTGAAGGTGGTTGGCATCCTGGCGCGCAAGGGCGCCAACGTCATGGGCCAGGACCAGGACGACTTCGTGCTGGCGCCGCTCACCACCATCAAGTTCCGCGTCACCGGGCAGCGGCAGGGGAACCAGCCGGCGCCGGCGCTGGTACAGGCGGCCCCCGCCGGCAGCCGCGGGCAGGTCTATCCCGCCGGGCAGCAGCCTCTCTATCCGTCGCTGTCGGCGATCCAGGCGGCCGACACACCCCAGCTCGTGCGCTTCACGGACCTCGACGACATCTGGGTGGCGGCGGGCTCGCCGGAGAACATCCCGATGGCCATCCGCCAGATGACCGCCCTGCTGCGCGACCGGCACAAGATCGCGCCCGGCGAGCCGGACGACTTCCGCCTCCGCGACCACACCGAGATCGCGCAGACCTTCGCCGCCACCAGCAGGCTGATGACCAACCTGCTGCTGGTGGTGGCGCTCATCTCCCTGGTGGTCGGCGGGGTGGGGATCATGAACATCATGCTGGTGTCGGTGACCGAGAGGACGCGGGAGATCGGCATCCGCATGGCGGTGGGCGCCCGGGCCAGGGACATCCTGCGCCAGTTCCTGATCGAGGCGGTGGTGCTCTGCCTGGCCGGCGGTGCGGTCGGCATCCTGCTGGGCCGCGGCTCGTCGATCGCCGTCACCGCTCTCCTGCACTGGCCGACGCTGCTGTCGCTGCCCGCCATCGTGGCCTCGGTCGCCGTCGCCTGCACGGTCGGCACCGTCTTCGGCTTCTACCCGGCCTGGAAGGCGTCCCGCCTCGACCCCATCGAGGCTCTGCGCTACGAGTGACGTCACTCGTCGCTTCTGAAAACATAGCCGGACCGGGAGGCAGGAATGGCCGAGGACGAGACGAAGAAGATGCTCCGCCACATCGAGGCCGAGATCCAGACGCTGTCGACTCGGCTGAACGCCGTCTTCGGCATGGTGCAGATGGGCAGCGCCGCCGCCATCGCCGCCCTGGCCGCGGCCTCCGCCACCTCGGAGGGCAGCAAGATCAGCGACGAGATGCTCGAGCGCTACCTCAAGTCCGGCCTGCGCGCGGCCGAGTGGGCCGCCAGCTACGGCATCAAGGAGCTCGGCAAGCTGGACAAGCAGGTCGACGAGCAGCTGCGCCGGGCGAGCCTCGAGCGGCAGATGCTGGAGATGGTGAGGAAGATCAAGAGCGAGTCCTAACGGTCCGCCGCCGCGGCCGGGCCGCTGGCGGCCGTCGCCCGGTAGCCGGCGCGGGTCTGCACGTACAGCCGCTCGGGTCCCCTCGCCTCCAGCCGCAGCTGGCGGTAGGAGCCGTCGAGGCTGCGCTCGGAGGGCACGAAGCCGATCGTGTACTGGCTTCGGATCTGGCGGGCGATGCCGAGCGCCGCGGCGTCGAGCTCCTCGGGCAGGGACGCGTAGTAGGCCACCCCGCCGCTCAGCTCGGTGAGGCGGGCCAGCTCCTGGTGGGCCCGCCTGGCGACGGACGGCGCCTCCTCGCCCAGCAGGCCGATCGCGTAGATCACGATGCCGTGCTGCTCGACCAGCCGGCGGATGGTGTCGATCGTAACGACGCTGGCGTTGTCGTTGCCGTCCGTGATCGCCAGCAGCACCTTGCGGTCGCGCCGGCCGTGGCGGTCCAGGTACTCCGCGCCTTCCTTCAACGCGTCGCGCAGGGCGGTGCCACCGATGGCGTCGGTCCTGCCGATGCCCGCCTCGAGCACCTGCGGGTCGTTGGTGAAGGGGACGTCGAGGTGCAGCCGGTCGGCGAAGTTCAGGACGAACACCTCGTCTCGCGGATTCGACGCCCGCACGCAGTCGAGCGCCGCCCGCTCGACCCTCGTCCGCAGCTTGCGCATGCTGCCGCTGTTGTCGATCAGCAGGCCCAGCGAGACCGGGACGTCGTCCCGCCGGAACTGCGAGATCTCCTGAGCCTTGCCGTCCTCGTAGAGGCTGAAGGCGTCCTTCCCCAGGTCCGTGACCAGCTCGCCTCGCGCGTTCTTGACGGTGGCGTGCAGCACCACCAGCCGCGTCCCGGTGCCGAAGACAGGCGCCTCCTTCGCCGAGGCGCGGCCGGCGGCCTGCGGCGGCAGCAGCAGCAGCGCGATCGCTCCCAGGCGCCGCCACCGGAGGACCGGCGCGGCGCTCACCTCGGCCTCGCGTCCGGCGCCAGCTGCAGCTGCACCGAGGTGTCGGCCGGCATCACCACCTCCCGCCCCGGTCCGAGCACGTTCGTATAGAGACTCCGGGCCGCGCCCACCACGCCGAGCGCCAGTGACACGGGCGCGGAGACCTGGCTCATGGCCACGCCCAGGAGGTTCATCCCGAAGAAGCCGCCGAGGGCGCTGCCGCGCTTTTGTTTGCGTTGCGGTGTCAGCCGTCCGCCCGGGATGCCTCCCCGCCCGTGCTCGCCGTCGAAGTCCGTCTGGGCGCGCACGGCCAGGAGTGCCAGCGCGGGGGCGATGAAGCGCGTCTTCGACGACTCGACCCGCGCGCCGCCCTCCTCGTCGATGGCGAGGTCGTCGTCGCGACTGAGCTGCGCCGAGTAGAGCGAGGCCAGCAGGGCGCTTGGCTTCTCCTGCGGCGGCTGGACGGTGTCGAACAGGAAGCGCAGCTGCCCGTTGTGATGGAGACGTGCCGCCGGCCTGGCGAAGGTGACCGCGCCATCCAGCTCGGTGCCGGCGGGCAGCATCAGCCGGTGGTCGGAGGAGAAGAGGGGCTGCGTCAGCACGGCGCGCACCGGCGCCTCCCGTGGCGTCGTCTTCGAGTCGAGAGGGGTGACCAGCCGGGCGTTCAGCACCGCGTCGGCGGGTGCTTGTTCTCCCGGCGAGGACCGTTGCGTCGGCCAGACGGTCCCGAAGTCCAGCGGCACGAGGAGCTCCGCCGCGTAGACGGTGCCCCGTCGCAGGTACTGCGGGTGGTAGGGAAGCCTGCTGACCAGCTCCTGCTCGACCCGCTGCATCTTCCCGGGCTCCTTGAGCGGGGCCTCGGCCTGGGCCAGCCTGCGCGCGAGCTCCTCCTTCGCGCGCGCGGCCATGCCCTTCTTCTCCGCCGCGCCCGCGACCAGCCGCGCCGCGTTCTCGGTTCCCTGGTTCACGCGGGTCGAGATCGGGATCACCCGGCAGTCGCCGGGCAGCAGCGCGTCGAACTGGAGCACGGCCCGGTGCAGCGGCGTGAAGTCGCCGTGGAGGATGGCTCTCACCCGTGTCCAGGTCGGGACGCCCTCGAACTTCTGCACGTGCCCGAGCACCTTTGTCCCGGCGGGGAGCACCACGCGGTCGTAGGCGTAGACCGGCTCCATCAGCGTGCCGGTGACGCTCTGCCCGACCCGGCCCAGCTTGACGGTGTCGGCCAGCCGCACCTGCAGCCGCCGGCCCGGCTCCACCACCAGCTCGACCGGCTCCACCGGGGCCGTCGGTTCGTCGCTCGCGGGATGCCGGGAGGGCCACTCGGCCTGCGGCTCGGGAAACCTCCAGGGGCCGGGACGCGGCGTGCTGGCGGCGAGCGTCGCCTCGACGGTGGTGGTCCCGCCGGCCGCGACGAACGACTCCAGCCGGGTGCGAGAGAAGCCCGGCGCGTCGAGGACCACCTCGTAGGCGCCCGGCGGGAGGTCGCGGAAGGCGAAGTGGCCCGACGGGTCGGTCGGAGCCTCGTGGACGACACCGCTCGCGGCCTCCCGGGCCACGACCGAGCGGGCCAGCACGCGCACGCCGCTGCTTCCGGTCACGGTCCCGTCGAGGCATCCGAGGCTGGGTGTCTCCTCGGCGACGAGGGGGGACGCGATTCCGGCGAGCCATCCGACGGCGCACAAGGCGTACAGGCCGGTCACCCTCCGATGGCCCGCCCTCATCTGGCCCATTCGCGCTCCACGTCCCGACGGCACGTCGGCCGCCTTCGCGCCAGGTCTGCCCCTGGTGACCCTCGGCCTCATCACCTGTTCGGGATCGATCTCCAACGCTGGACCGGGGAGCCATATTCTGTCAATGGCTCTCGCCCGTGGCGGGCGTCCGAACCGGTGAAAGTATGCGGCCTAATGCGACCGCAGGTCGCGTTCGAAGGCCTGGCGGACGTCGGGCGAGGTGCGCTCCTGCAGCGTGGCCAGCAACGCCTCCGTCGAGCGGACCTCGTGCGAGACGAGGGCGGCGGCGAAGCGGCGATACGGCTCCTCGCCGATCCGCTGCTCCAGGCGGTGCAGCAGGACCGGCCCCCTGCGGTACAGGGTGGGGAAGGCGGCCGGATCGTTGCGGTCCAGGCCCCAGATGGCGGGCGTCGTCGCCGCCTGCCCTTCGTAGTCGGCCATCGTCTTGTCGAACGAGTCGGCGCCGTACCAGCTGCGCATCAGCAGCAGCGACGAGTACTCGGCGAAGCTCTCGTTGAGCCAGTCCTCCCAGGTGGTGGCCGGCCCGCGTCCCCACCAGAAGTGCGCCACCTCGTGGGCCGCGTACTTGACCAGGCCGCGGTAGTCGTCGTCGAGCAGCAGGCTGATGAAGCCCGGCCGGTAGTAGCCGCCGCCACTCGCGCGCTCGGCGAAGACGATCGTCAGCCTGCCGGCAGGGATCGTCCCGTACCAGCCGCGGAAGTCGTTCATCATCCGCGACACGTCGCGGGCGAAGGGGTCGATCTTCTCGTCGCCGATCCGCGAGCGGACGTGCCAGACATCGACGGCGAGGCCGCCCGCGTCGACGCGCCGCACCGTCAGGCCGCGCGCCGCCACCAGCACGATGTCCCAGGTCGGCGCCTCGTGGATCACGGTCCACCGCTCGCCGGAGCGCGCCAGAGTCCCGGGGCCCGCCACGGCGTAGTCCGGCTCCGCCGACACGTCCAGCCGGTAGCTGAAAGCCCTCGACTCCGGGTCGTAGGGATACCAGGCGGCGTACATGGCGAGCTCGACCCACTCGGGCGTCAGCACGCTGGTCTTCCAGCTGTCCGCCTCGACCTTTCCCTCGTACTCCAGCCGGACCTGCGTCTCCTCGCCCGCCGGCACCGGCTTCTCCAGATCGATCCGCAGGGGCGCCGCGGTCGGCGTGTAGCGGAACAGGCTCTTCTCGCTGCGGTCGAACCGGAAGCCCTTCACGCCGGCGTCGCAGCCGACCGAGCGCACGTCGAGCGCGTGGTTGAGCAGCAGCTCGACCTGGGTGAGCCCCCCCGCCGGCGCCACCACGGTGAGGGTGGCGGTCGCGTGCAGCCGGCCCTGGCTGGCCGCGAGCGCGACGTCGATGTCGTAGTGGCGGACGGTGCCGGCGGCCCAGGACGGGCCGGCGCCGAGGAAGAGCAGCAAGGCGATGACGGCCGATCTCATGTGCATTGGACCTCGCGCACGTGCGCATCAGGAAGAACGTCGAATGGGGTACCGGAGTTCGGCGTTCGAGGACGCGGCTGTCCTCGGCAGGTGAGCGGCACGTCCGCGGTGGCCGCCAAAACCGCTCGACTCGCTCGATCGTGCCGACACGCGGGCTGCTTTGGCTGAGTCGGTACAATCTCGGCGCACCCCAAGATGCGCATCCGACCGATCACCCTCGTGTTGGCAGCAGCGCTCGCCTCCGGTCACGCTCGAGGCGAGACGCCACCGAGCTTCGGCGCCCAGGCCGAGCTGGTCACAGTCGACGTGATCGTTCTCGGACCGGACGGCAAGCCGGTCTCGGGTCTGATCCGCGACGACTTCGCGGTGAAGGAAGACGGCCAGCCGCAGACGCTAAAGGCGTTCGAGGTCGTCGAGACTGTCGCGCCCGCGCTCCAAGCGCCAAAGGCAGCCGCCACGTCGGCCTCGAGCTCGCGCGTGGCCACGAACGTCGCCGGACCGGTCACCCGGCGGACGTTTGCGGTCGTGTTCGATGACCTCCACGTCAATGACCTGCGCATCGAGCAGGCCAAGGCCGCGGTGGTCGCCTTCGTCACGAAGGGAATCCGGCCCGGAGACCGGCTGCTCCTGTTCACGACCTCGGACGCCCGCTACTGGGCCACCACGCGGGGCGCGCTGGACGAGGGCTGGTTGGCGGCCCTGGCCGGGGTTCGCTCGCACCAGCGCACGCCTGGAGTCCTCCCCTGCCGCATCACCGAGTACGAGGCGATGCGGATCGAGGACTTCAGCGACCGCACCGTCTGCGAAATGGTGAGCGGCCGGCGTGAGGCGCTCGGCTGCACGCAGGACACCCTCGACTGCACCCGTGTCGGAGGGGCCTCGGCCGGTGCGGCGCCCGCCGGATCGTCCCAGCAGCAGCTGCCGACACAGCTCCGGACGACCTCGCTGACCGTCGCGGCTGAGGCGCACGCCGTGGCCCGAGCCGCGCGTCTCGGCTCACTGCGGACGCTCCGTGAAATGCTGCGGGCCGTCGTCGCGCTCCCCGGGCGCAAGGAGGTCGTCTTCGTCTCCGAGGGGTTCCCGGCCGATCCCTCGATCGACCTCTTCCGCGAGGTAAGGCAGGAGGCTGCCCGTACCAACGCCGCCATCCACTACTTCGACCCGCGAGGGCTCACCACCGGCCCGGAGTTCCTGACCGGGGCGGCGACGACGAGCGGCGTCACAGGCGCCGCGCTGGCGATGACGCTGGCGCTGTGGCAGGTGGAAGACGGCGGCACCAAGGCGCTCGCGGACGAGACCGGCGGGCGCGTCCTCCAGACGAACGACCTCGTGGCCGGGCTGACGAAGGTGGCCGACGAGTCGCGCGTCACGTACCTGCTCGGCTACGAGCCGACGAACCCGAAGCGCGACGGCGGCTACCGGAAGCTGAGGGTCGAGGTGCGGCGGCCGGGGCTGGAGGTGCGGGCGAGGGCCGGTTACTTCGCGGCGACGAGTGCCGCGCCCAGCAAGAAGAAGCAGCCACTGGCGCCGGAGCGGACTCCCGCCGAACGGGCGATGGTCGGCGTCTTCGACAGCGACGGCGTCCCGCTGCGGCTGGCGGTCTACCTCATGGGACCGGCGCCGTTGTCCACTGCGGATGGGAAGACCGGCGTCGAGGTGCTGGTGGCCGGGGAGGTGCGGCTGGACGCCCTGGAGTCGCGGGTGAAGGAGGATGGCCGGCGGCTGGCCGAGCCGACGCTGCGGCTGCTCACCGGCTCGCGAGAGGGCGAGTCGCACGAGTCGAAGTGGACGCTCGAGTTTTCGCTGTCTGACAGCGCGGGCGACCCGTGGCAGCCGTTCGTGACCCGCATCGCGATCGGTCCCGGCGACCACCGGGCGCGCCTGGTGGTGCAGAGCGGCGGCCGCGTGGGCTCGGTGACCACTGACTTCATCGTGCCGCCGCTGAGGGGCGAGCGGCTCTCGACGCCGATCCTCTCGGACCGGCTGCTGGCCGCGGGCTCCGACATGCGCGTACTGCCGGTCGCACGGCGGTCGTTCGGGCCGAGCACCACCCTGCACTGCTGGATCGAGCTGGTCGGGGCAGAGGACACCGGCGCCGAGCCGCCCCGGGCGACGGCATCGTTTGCCGTGCGCTCGTCAGACGGGCGCGAGTGGGCGAGCGGCCCGGCCACGGCGATGAACGTCGAGAACGGGAGGCCGACGCGGCTCATCAGCATCCCGCTCGAGGGAGTCCTGCCCGGCGAGCAGGAGTTGGTCCTGCGCGTCAAGGACGAGGTCTCCGGCGCCACGTTCGAGCAACGCGAGCCCTTCCGGGTCGAGCCGGATTTCGGCGTAAGATAAAGCCAAGGTTCCCCCTGGTCGTTGGCGCATCGGTCCGGGCGTCTGCCCGGCCGGAGGCTTGGTGGCGCGGAGAAGGGCACGGAGCGGCGCGAAAGCGGCCGTCGCCGAGGCGTCGGCGACGACCAGCGGTCCGGCCGCGGTGCCCGTTGTCGTCGTGGGCTTGGGGGCTTCCGCCGGCGGGCTGGAGGCGGTCCAGAGGCTCCTGGCCCGGGTGCCTGACGACAGCGGGCTCAGCTTCGTGCTGGTCCTGATGCTGCGGCGCGATGCGCGGCAGCTGGCGAGGCTCGTCGCCCGTCAGACCCGGATGCGGGTGGAGTTGGTG
>Ga0187777_10000961_pt1 | contig 18867 bp, 21 predicted proteins | sample 1015_Q2_SP5_10_M_FD_132416 | JGI IMG/M metagenome (GOLD analysis project Ga0187777, IMG submission 132416) | Tropical peat soil microbial communities from peatlands in Department of Meta, Colombia - 1015_Q2_SP5_10_MG | ecosystem: Environmental > Terrestrial > Soil > Wetlands > Peat | place... | reverse complement strand
TATGTTGATAGCTTTGCTGGTTATTCTGGCGGCCGCCATCGTAATCGTTTATATGAGGGTTCATAGCGCTCAAAAATAAAAAATCAAAACAAAAAGTGAAAATACTGATTATAAACAACCACACCAAACATCTGCCGGACCTGACGGCGTCACTGGCTGGCCACGACTTAGAAGTCAGGGAATACCGCCCGGGCTTGGATTTCAATTGCGCCGGCAAAGACCTGGTCATTTTGTCCGGCGGCGGCGGCGAGGGTTTAGAGATCCACGACGAGCACAAGCCCGGCAAACTCTGGTACGAGGACCAGATGCGCTTTGTGAAGGACTGCCAAAAACCGGTTATCGGCATTTGTATGGGCTTTGAGGTCATCAGCCGGGCTTACGGCGCCAAGGTCACCAGGATGCGCCGTGGCATAGACCAAAAATTTGTGGAATTCAACACCACGCCGGCCGGGAAAAAGCTGTTGGGCTTGAGCCGCCTCAAACAGTTTGAGGCGCACGACTGGCATGTGCAGCGGGCTCCCAAAAGCTTTAAGGTCTTAGCCGAATCCGGTTCCGGCATTGAGATAATCCAGCACGAAGAATTACCTATCTTTGCCACCCAATTCCACCCCGAAAAAGGCGGCACCCTGCACCTAAGAACTTTGCTTGCCATTTTATCGTAAACCTATGAAATATCCGGCGGAAGCCCAAAGAGTAGGACTTTACGGTAAAGAGAGGAGGTGGACAAAATTAATTAAAAATGTTACAATATTAGGGTGAAAAATGCCAGTAAGGTAGATACCATCGGATCTGTAGAGCTCGTGGACTTCCCCGAGCTTTACCTTCAAGATATACCTGCAAAAATTGATACTGGCGCCGATAACTCAACTATCTGGGCGACCGATATTAACATGGAAAACGGAGTGCTGCAATATGTTCTTTTTGGTCCCGGAAATGGCCACTATAAAGGCGATATAATTCAGACCAAAAATTTCCGCACCACATCCATTAAAAACTCTTCTGGCCAGACTGAGTTTCGATACAAAATTATATTTTTAGTGCGCATTGGCAATCGGAAAATACGGGCCTGGTTTACCCTTTCGGATCGCTCAGGCATGACCTACCCAGTACTTATTGGCAAAAAGCTCTTACGCAACAAATATGTGGTTGATGTCAGCAAGCATAAAATCCACGGGGGAATAAAGAGTACCAGAAATGTACTGGTATTATCCTCTAACCCCACCGATTTAGATAATTTCTTTAGCCATGTGGCTAAAGAAATGGACACCAAAACAAAGATTGTTGTCAGATCTTACGAAGATCTCGCTTTTAATATCTCTGACAGCAGAGTCAGTATTGTGGATGTAAAGACAAACAGAGATTTAAGTAAATTCGACCTGGTGTATTTTAAATCTCATCGGAGGTACTCCCCGGTCGCTATGGCAGTTGCCGTGTACTTGCAGTTTAAAAATGTTAAATTCTTTGACAAAGAACTTCTTACGCATGTTTCATATGACAAACTGTCAGAATATACGAGACTTGCGCTCTATGGCTTGCCTGTGCCCAAGAGCATATGCGGCTCCAAGGATTATCTCCTGAAAAATATCGATTACATAGGAGATAAACTGGGCTGGCCGCTAGTTTGCAAAGAGATATCAGAAGACAGAGGTCGCAAGAATTATCTCATCCAAGATGCAACTGAACTGCGTAAAGTTCTCCAAAACGCAGTACCCAGCGAAATCTATGTCGTGCAGAAATACATAGATAACGATGGCTATATACGCGTTTTTGTTTTCGGACGTCAAGCGGCTTTAGCGGTTAAACGCAACCCGGTGTTCCATACTAATCCAGGCAAGCAACATCTTAATAACCCCGTTGGGTCAGCCAATGCGAAAATAATCCCCGAAATTGACATAGATCCGGTAGCGCATAATTTGGCTATCCGTTCATCAGAAATAATGAATCGGCAGATAGCGGGTGTAGACTTAATCCAGGACAGAAGGAGCAAAAAATGGCTATTACTCGAAATCAACAACGCTCCCCAGTTAAAAAGTGGATCATTTGCAGACAAAAAACAAGCAGCGCTAGCAAAATTTATCAACTTTGAGCTAAACCGTTAAGGAGTCCAACAATATGAAAATTGCCATTTTATCCAAAGGGCCGGGCAACTACTCCACCAAGCGTTTAAAAGAAGAGGCTATTAAACGTGGCCACGAAGTCCGAATTATCAACTACACACAGTGCGAGGCCAGAATTGAACAGAACAACCCGGTTGTCACTTACAATGGCGAGATTCTGAAGGGCTTTGATGCCATAATTCCTCGTATAGCCTCCAGCTATACACGCTATGGTTCAGCTATTGTCCGCCAATTTGAGATGCAGGGAGTCTTTACTACCGCCAGTTCAATTGCGATTGTACGCTCCCGGGATAAGCTGCGAGCTACCCAACTTTTGGCACGCGCTAGCATCGGCATACCTAAGACCATTTTTTCCAGAGGACGGCTTACTCCGGAAGAGATAGACCATCTGGTAGAGGAATTGGGCGGTCCGCCGATTGTTATCAAATTGGCGCGGGGAACCCATGGCCGAGGTGTTGTCTTGGCCGAAACCAGAAAAGCCGCCCGCTCGGTCCTGCAGGGCTTCTATATCATGGATCAGGAGGGGACAAACATCCTTCTTCAAGAGTACATAGAAGAATCTGCCGGCACTGATATTCGGGCGTACGTTGTCGGCGGCAAAGTAATCGCCAGTATGAAGCGGGAAAGCGTCAACTTGGAGGAAGAGTTCCGTTCCAATATCCACCAGGGCGGAGAAGGTACGGCTATAAAACTTACAGACGACGAACGGAGAGTGGCTGTTAAAGCCGCCAAGGCCATGGGTCTTAATATCTGTGGGGTTGACATGGTGCGCTCAAGTCGCGGGCCACTGGTATTGGAAGTTAACTCTAGCCCTGGTTCAACCATTGAATTGATAACAGGACGAAATGTCTGTGAAAGAGTCATTGAATACGTTGAACAAAACGCCAAAGCCCGACACAAAAAGGACCGTGTTGGCGCGTAGCATTCACGAACTCAAGCGTTTGTTTTGGGAAAACTGGCGGGTAGTTTCGTCTTTGCTGGTTCTGGCGGTCCTGTTAGGGGGCATGCTGGTCGTACACGACTATCAAAACAACTCTAAAATCATTTCCTCTTGCGGGTTCAGGGATGATAAAACCGTGGGCGTTGGCTCGCAAAAAATTGCTGTCGAGGTAGCCAAAACCGCTGCCGCCCAGCAAAAAGGCCTGGGCGGCCGGGCCTGCATCGGCCAAAACGAGGGTATGTTATTTGCCTTTAACCAGCCCGGGCAATACCAGTTTTGGATGAAAGACATGAAGTTCCCTATAGATATGATTTGGATTTCCTCCTCTCATAAAGCGGTAGTCGTAGAAGAGGATGTTAAGCCGTCAACTTACCCCGATAGGTTCGTCAACCCCGTTAACCATCCGGCCCAGTATGTTCTGGAGCTCCAAGCCCACGCCTCCACAAGGCTGGGTATTAACCCAGGAACACCCATAAAGTTCTAAACCGTTAGTGCTAAAATGGCCTTATGGCCGATGCGATTCTTATCGCGCTGATTGCCGCGCCTTTGGTCTTGAGCTTTCTCCTACGCTCCAACGCCGCGTTGGGGTTTTTGGTGCTTTGCACTGGCTTCACGGCAGCCACTTATGCCAGCGGCAGTACCCAGCACTGGCTGGCCCACTTGGCGTCCTCGGGGCAAATCCTAAGCACCAACTCGGTCAACGTGATTATGATAGCCGTGCCGCTGCTTATAACATTACTTTTGACCAGAAAACACCGTCCGCGCTCAAAATTTTACTGGGAAATTATCCCAGCTCTGGCCACCGGCGGGCTTTTGGCCCTGGCCGTGGAGCCGTTTCTGAACGATTGGACCAACTTGAATCTCAGCTCCCTGCAGCTATGGAAGCAATTGCAGAATCAAGAAGCCGTTATTATCGGCGTCGGCGCGCTGGCCAGTTTGCTGATGATCTGGCTGTCTGGCGGCAAACTCCATACCAAAAAACACAAATAAAAAAAGCCTGGAGGGCCCAGCGGGTCTCGAACCCGCGACACGAGGCTTAAAAGGCCTCTGCTCTACCAACTGAGCTATGGGCCCGTATTGACAGGCGAATTAACACCTTATATTATCTGTTGTTTTCCGGCAAAAATCAACCGTAAGCAATTAATTTATCGGGTTTTTTCTGGGATGATTAGGGATCATGCGGAGGTTTCGGCGCACAACTCTTATTACAGCTGGCTGTTTGGCAGTTTTGGCCGGTCTAGGCTTGTCGCGTAAAGTTAGCCTTGACCTCTCGACTTGGCCCATGTTGCTTATTGCTTTTTGCTTATTGCTGCTGAGACCCAAAAAAATAACCGCTCTACTGCTGGTAGTTTTTTTAGGTCTCAGCTTGGGGCTGTGGCGCGGCAGCGCTTACATGGCGCACGTGCGGGATTTGCGGAGTCTGGCCCTGCAACAAGTTACTATCCAGGCTACGGCCACCAGCGATTCCATTTACGGCACAAAATCGCAGATACAGTTCACAGCTAATGACGCCCAGCTCATCTCCCTACAAGGGGAACCCTTGCAGAAAGGCAAGTCATTGGTGGGGTCATTCAAACTCAGCGGCTTTGGCGAGCACATGGTTTACAGAGGCGACAGAGTGCAGATGAGCGGCAAACTTTATCCTACGCGCGGCTCCAACCAAGCCACCATCGCTTACGCCCAGCTGACACGGGTGGCCGCCGGCCGTAACTGGCTGAACGATATCGGCCGCCGTTTTTCTGCCGGCATGCAGAATGCCTTGCCTGAACCCGTAGCATCTTTTGCCATGGGCTTGCTTATCGGCCAGCGCTCCACCATGCCGCAAGACGTAATCACTATGTTGACCATGATTGGTCTAGTGCATATCGTGGCGGTTTCAGGCTACAACGTGACGATTCTGGCGCGGGCCGCAGCCAGGCTCAAGCTGCCCAGCAAGTACCAGCAACTGGTTCTGTCGCTGACTTTGATTGGCGGCTTTGTTCTGCTTACTGGTTTTAGTGCCTCAATCGTCCGGGCGGCTCTGGTGTCTTTGCTCACCTTGTGGGCCTGGTTCTACGGCCGGCGAATCAAAGCGGTGGTTCTAATCTGTTTCGCTGCCGCGCTAACCTCTCTGCTGAACCCGTTTTACGTTTGGGGCGACCCAAGCTGGTATCTGTCGTTCCTGGCCTTCTTCGGCGTATTGGTGATTGCGCCGGTGATAACCCAGCGTCTGTTTAGCAAGCAGCCTAAACTGTTAACTTCAGTTTTGATTGAAACGCTCTCGGCCGAAGTGATGACCCTGCCGCTGATTATGATGATTTTCGGCCAGCTGTCACTAATAGCCTTGCTGGCCAATTTATTGATTGTGCCGCTTGTGCCTTGGGCGATGCTGCTGGCGGCGGTCGCCGGTGCGGCCGGCATGCTGGCCGCACCGCTGGCCGGCTGGTTCGCCCTGCCGGCCCGCCTGCTGCTGACCTATATGCTGGATGTCGTCCATATTCTGGCGAATATCCCATCGGAGTTCCTGCATCTGTCCATCAGCCTGCCGGTGATGTTAAGCGGCTACGGCTTGGTGCTTTTAGTCGTCCTTGCCGCCCACCGGCACATCAAGCTCAAAAATGCTATAATAACAGATAAGAAACCAATTTTAGCAAGCGAGGCATAGATGTCTGGTCACTCTAAGTGGGCGACAATCAAGCGGCAAAAAGGCGCCAACGATGCCAAGCGCGGCGCGTTGTTCACCAAGTTGGGTAATCAGATTGCCATTGCCGCGCGCAGCGGTACCGACCCGGCTACCAATTCGGCGCTGGCTATGGTCGTCGAAAAGGCCAAGAAAGCCAGCATGCCCAATGCCAACATTGAGCGCTCCATCCAGCGCGCAGCCGACAAGTCCGTAGCGCAACTAGAGGAAATTATGTACGAAGGCTACGGTCCAGGTGGCGTGGCTGTGCTGGTAGAATGCGCCACCGATAACCGCAACCGCACATTACCGGAAGTCCGCTCGGCCTTCAGCAAAACCGGCGGCAACATGGCCGAGCCAGGCAGCGTGGCCTTCCAGTTCAGCCACAAGGGCGTGATAAGAGTGAAGGGAACTGGTGAAGACACACAGCTGCAAGCCATCGAAGCCGGCGCCGAGGATGTTGTAGAAGAGCCGGAGACCGGCGAAACCGTAATTTATACCGCTCAAAACGATTTGGCCAAAGTCCGGGACTCGCTAAAAGGGCAGGGCGCGGAAGTGGTGGATGCCGAACTGACATATGTCCCGAATAACATCGTAGAAATCAGCGACCCCGAGACCGCCCGCAAAATCATCAACCTTATGAACGCGTTAGACGATTTGGACGACGTGACCAACACCTACACCAACTTCGATATAGCAGAAGGCGTAAATGTCTGAATTGGAAGAATATTTGGATTTTGCCAAGTCGCTAGCCGAAGAGGCCGGTAAAATAATGCTCAAATACTTCCGCGCAGGCTTACTCGAAACGGAGATTAAAGACGATTTATCGCCAGTAACGCTCGCGGATACCGAGATCAATTCGATGGTTATATCCAGGGTTAAGGAAAAATATCCCGGCCATGGTGTTTTGGGCGAAGAAGAAAGTTTCAACCTCGGCAATAAGCAACTTTGGATAGTCGACCCTATAGACGGTACTTATAATTTTGCCAGCGGATTGGCAGGATCGGTCTTTAGCTTGGCCTTCACAGAAGACGGGGTGGTCAAGGTTGGAGTCATTTACGATCCCCTGCTCAAGGCCTTATTCTGGGCCGCCGCGGGGCAAGGGGCTTATGAGAATAATCGTAAACTGGATGTCTCAAGCGGCGTGCCAAAAGGCAAGCTGCACATATCATCTTGGTTGGCCGGCGATATAAACGGCACTATCTTCAAAGATGCTGATATGGAGGGCCAATCCGTAGTCGCCTACAACAGACATGGAAAGATTTTTGTCGAAAATTGGCCGGTTGCCCATGCCATCGCGCTGGTCGCTGCTGGCCGCTTAGACGGTAGTGTTACCAGCTGTAAAAATCCCTGGGACTTGGCTGCCGGTGGTCTTATTACTCAGGAGGCCGGCGCGAAAGTCACTGATGTCTACAGCAATCCAATATCCATCTGGAGCAAGGATATTAAAGGTATGGTAGCTGCGCCTCCGGCCACCCACGATATACTCATGGAAGTTATTAGCCCAGTGATAGAAAGCGCTACACCGTTGTGAGAGTCATCGGTATTGATCCGGGGACGGGGATTTTGGGGTTTGGGGTTATAGAGACCGGCAAAAACGGCAAGGTCAGTTTGGTTGATGGTGGCGTCATTCGCACGCCAATCAAAGAAGATGATGCTGTGCGTCTGCAAACCATCTTTGATGAGCTAACAGATATAATTACCCAAACCAAGCCGACCGAAATGGCCGTGGAAAAACTGTTTTTCGCCCAAAATATCACTACCGCTATGACGGTGGCACAGGCCAGGGGAGTGGTACTGCTGTGCGGCCGCCAAGCCGGCCTCAAAATCGCCGAATATACGCCGCTGCAAATAAAGCAGGCGCTGACCGGTTACGGCCGGGCAGAAAAAAAACAGATGCAGGAGATGGTCCGGGTAATTCTGGGGCTCAGAGAAGTGCCGCAGCCCGACGACTGCGCCGACGCCTTGGCCGCCGCGGTTTGCCACAGCATGAATGTGAGACAATAAGGCCATGATAGCGGTTTTAGACGGGCTAGTAACCGAAAAACTGGGCGACGTGGTTATTCTTGAGTGCGCCGGCGTGGGCTACGGTCTAAGTGTCAGTTTTGAGGATTTTGGCGGCCTGGAAACAGGCAAGCCGGCCAAACTTTACATCTACGAACATATCCGCGACAACGCTCACGATCTCTTCGGCTTCCGCAAACTGGAAACCAAAATTCTGTTTGAACAGCTTTTGAGCGTCAACGGCGTCGGCCCAAAAATGGCGCTGGCGATCCTAAGCGTGGCCAATTCACAGCAAGTCCGCAAAGCCATTGCCGGCGGCGATACCAAATTCATCTCACAAGCCAACGGAGTAGGGAAGCGTGTAGCTGAGCGCGTGATCGTGGATTTGAAAGATAAAGTCGGCCTGACGGCCGACGAAAACGCCACCGACTTCCTGACCACGGCCGCCAACCCCAACGACGAAGCCCTGCAAGGGTTAGTCGCCCTCGGTTATTCCGTGCAAGACGCCGCCGAAGCCCTCAAAAAGGTTGACACCAAACTGCCGCCCGCCGACCGTATTAAACAAGCCCTCAAGACATAAACATTTGCTAAAGTATAAGTATGTCAGTAGAAGCACCCGGACAAGATCAACTTGAAGATCCAGTTGAAGCGGCTAAAAGACTTATCGAACTAACTAGAAGCGTTGGCGCAGAAACGACAGAATCCGGCGAAGGAGAAAGCCCCTTCAAGATCCATGATAGAGCGCAAGCACAGCTAGACGCATCCAAGAGGGAGTTTGATACCGGGTGGGATCACGATGACAATTCTGCCAGCGGCAGAAATCCCACGCAAACCCTAGACAAGCTGAGAAAGCGGGGTATATATCCGACACTCACGGCTGACGAAGTCCAGGCGGCAGAAGAACAAAAACAAGCTGAATTACGCCGGGCGGCAGCGGCAAACAAGCCTCCAGTCAAGCCCAAGCGTCCCCAAAAATCAGCCCGGACACATCCATACCTGAGTCCGGGAATCCGTAAATTACCAGGTTTTGATAACGAGGACGACCCCAGTAACCCTCGGAGTTCTCGTCCATTTTAGTAAGATATAACGAATGAGCATCTTGGATAAGTTGCCAAAGCCGTTTTTGGTTTTGGCGCCGATGGACGATGTCACGGACACGGTTTTCCGCCAGATTGTCGCCGATTGCGCTAAGCCCGATCTGTTTTTTACCGAGTTCGTGAACGTAGATGGCTTGCAGAGCCCGGGCAGGGAAAAGCTGCTGCACAAACTGGCCTTCAGCTCCAAAGAAAAGCCGATTTTTGCCCAGTTGTGGGGCCTGAAGCCCGAAAATTTTAAGAAAACCGCCGCCGAAGTTAAGGCGATGGACTTCGATGGGGTAGATTTGAACATGGGCTGCCCAGTCAAAACTGTCATCAAAAACGGCGCCTGCGCGGCTTTGATAAACAACAGGGAACTGACCAAAGCGATTATTATGGCCACCAGGGAAGGGGTAGGCAATGACTTCCCTATCAGCGTCAAAACGCGGGTAGGATTTACAACGGTTGACATGGGCTGGATTGAATTTCTGCTGGGGCTAAAAATACTTGACTTGTTAAGTATTCACGGCCGCACAGCCAAGCAATTATCCAAAGTTCCGGCTAATTGGGATTTGGTCGGTCAGGCCCGGCAAATGCGCGACACCCTCTGCCCCGCTACGTTAATTGTTGGCAACGGCGACGTTATGAGCCGCCACCAAGCCCTGGAACTGGCTAAAAAGTATCAGCTGGACGGTGTGATGGCCGGCCGCGGCATCTTTGACGACCCGTTTTTGTTTGCCCAAAAGAGCCCGTGGGCAAACTTTACCAAAGAACAGAAAATCGCGCTTTTTCGCAAACACGTAGAGCTATTTGTCAAAACTTATAAAAAACGCGAGCGGCGCCTGGAAACTCTGCGCAAATTCTGCAAAGTTTACATCAGCGGCTTTGACGGCGCCAAAGACCTGCGCGAACAAATTATGGAAGCCGCATCAGCGGAAGAGCTGCTAGCCGTCCTAAGCTGATTCTCATCTGTTATACTTGGTAGCGGAGGGGGCGTAGCTCATCGGTTAGAGCAGGCGGCTCATAACCGCTTGGTAGTTGGTTCGATTCCAACCGCCCCCACCAGAATATGATTGATAAATCTAAAAATTTTTGGAATAGCCCACGATTCAGGCAGTTGAGCGATGTGCGCAACATCGGGCTGTATATCTTTGCGTTGATTGTGCTGGCCATAACCTGGAGCGGCGTTAAGACAGTGCAGAACAATTATCAGCTGCAAAAACAGATTGCCGAACTCAAACAACAGAATAACGTGCTGTATCTGCAAAACGGCAATATCGCTCTGCAGAACCAGTATTATCAAACAGACCAGTATTTGGAGCTGGCGGCCCGCCAGAACTTTGGCCTGGCCGCGCCCGGCGAAACGGTTCTGCTGGTGTCTAGAGCCGTGGCGATGAAGTACGTGGACCCTTCCCTGGCAGCAAAATCCAACTCAATCAACACTAACAATTTAGCTGGCGGGCCGACAGGCGTCGCCAAAAACCTGGAAGATTGGCGCGATTTTCTGCTGGGCCGCAAACTCTTCAGCGATTGACAAACACCTTATAACAGATTAGAATATGTAATTGGTCTGATGTCCCTCGACAGCGCTCGGGGTGGCTCGCGCCTGACGGCGCTCGCCGCGGGGTGGAGCAGTAGTAGCTCGCATGGCTCATAACCATGAGGTCGCAGGTGCAATTCCTGCCCCCGCTACCAAGTTCTGGCACTTTTAACTTATTTCTTCGAGCTGACCTAGAATAAAGTTGGCTGCCCGATTTGCTGGGAATAATGTTCCGTCCACTGGACGACAGCCACGATAATGATGTTCTCTATCAAAAATATTATCACTTAGCGTGTGGTAAGGTGTTTGCGCCATACCAGTATCGGGGTCAACCTTCCCTAGAATAACTACATCCGAATAATCAATATATTCGTTTTCAGTGCCAAACGATACCTCAGCGAATAAACCAACGCTACGATTCTTCATTCCAGATGCCGATACTGATACATCTAGGTTTGCCGATGGTTGGCCAATATTGCGTTTGGTAGTCTCTGGTGCTGGTAACTGCATTGCTTGCGTAATCCAAAGAGGCTCACTACCTCCGAGCCTCTCAAACTCGTATCGGTATGCCCAGCCATTCACTAGAATAGCAGTGCGTTCAGGTCTGCTAGAAACTGCTTCTTCGTATCTGCGCATCGTCTCTTCTATATCAGCCTCAAACCAGTCCATTTCTTTTTCTACCATCGGATGGCAATACCTTGTGGTACCAGCGTAACTAACTCCTATCGGAGGATTACGAAGTAGCTGGGCAATTTGATGACCAGCTATTCTCTGACGGCGCACATTATCAGTAATGTGGTCTGCTACAGCCGCAGAAACCTCTTGCTTATATCGCCAATTTCTGGCACCTATAAGAGGGTACTGCTCCACATATTCTTCTCTTAATAAATCTGGCATAGGCGAAGAATAGTAAAAAGTAGGCGTATTTGCAATCACAAGCATTTTGTATTGGTATGGCTTATGAAGTGCAAACCCTACTGCTTAGACTGCAACAGGGCTTTCTTTCCTAATCTGGTTAACTATATGCCACATAGTTATCAGTTCTCGTTTGATTTGGTTCCAATTCGACTCTATCACGCCTACCAAGCATAAGCATTTTAAAGAGGTTGAAGAGCCTCTTTTTGTTATTATGTAACAATGGCGGAAACAGTAAAACCAGAAGAGGTAGCAAGCTACACCCGGATGGCTGGTGAGATTTATGATCTGATTTATTCTAGTAAAGATTATGAAAGTCAGGCCGCTAAGGTGGCTGAACTTATAAAGCAACGCTGCAAATCTGGCGGCGACAGAGTCTTAGAAGCAGCTTGCGGCACAGGATCTTATATGAAGCATCTGCGTAATCAGTTCTCTATAGACGGTTTTGATTTGTCGGCAGAGCAAGTGGCTACAGCGAAGAAAAAACTGCCCGAAAACCATATTGTCCAAGCAGACATGCTCAACTTTGATATGGGCCAAACCTATGACGCCGTCTTGTGTCTTTTTAGCTCAATCGGCTACTTAAAAACCAAGGGAAATCTAGATAAAGCCGTTGCTAATATGGCTAGGCACTTAAAGCCCGGTGGGGTGGTTATTATTGAACCATGGTTGAAACCAGAAGATTATATAGAAGGCAACATCTCAATGGAATCTGCCAGCTCGAACGGTAAACTATCGGTTGATCGCATGGGGTACAGCCGCCGAGAAGGCAATATATCGGTCGTCGACTTGCATCATATGGTAGGAACCGAGCGGGGCGTTCAGCATTTTCTTGAAGTTCACGAATTAGCGATGTATACGGAGGATGAATTTAGAGATGCGTTCACCGAAGCTGGTTTAACCTTCGAGGTTGATCCAGAAGGACTCATCGGTAGGGGACTCTATATTGGTAATAAACCCTAACCTCCATTGCGTGGGCACCTGCTCTACCAAGCGATAACCAAAAACACCCTCGCGATGAGGGTGTTTTGTTTCGAATCGACTAAACCTTAGCGCTCTTCTTTGGGGCGGGCCATCGCAACTGAGATGGTCCGGCCACCGAACTCGGTGCCGTTTAAGGCAGTCTCCGCGGCTTTGCCTTCGTCGTCATTTTCGAACTCGACGAAACCAAAACCCTTAGACCGGCCGCTGTCGCGGTCGCGGACTACAGTGGCGGAAGCCACGCTGCCATGGGCGGCGAACAGCTCTTTGAGCTCATCGTCGGTGGTAGCAAACGGCAGACCGCCTACAAATAATTTGTACATCTAAAATTTCCTTGTGCTTAATTGAATAGGAACGACCCCTTACTAGTCTGGCTACGGTCGAACTTTGGACACTTCCCAGATGGGCCGTTCACTCGTTCTCTCTTGACCAAGAACCGATAAGATCCTAACAGCGGTAGTTAAACACGCGGTCGCCAAAAAAACAAGCATAAAAAGTTGTTGACAAACGTTAGCGTTACGCTATGATGATAGGCGACAGATCAAAAAACAAAAAATTAAGGGGTAAAAATGTCCGCCGATTTAGCGTACGTGCTGCTGCCGACCGAGGATCCGCAGTTACTAGCCATAGACGAAGTTTTAGACGAAGAATAAACGGCCTACGCAGCACGCTAGCCTGCCAGCCGGCGCAGCCGGCCGCACCGCCAGCGTTTCTGGCGCATTACGGCGTCAGTGGCTCCAGTACTCCTTCACAGTATTTAAATACTGCTCAGTCCGTGCTTCGCCGCTTCCTTGTACTGCATCCAGATGCGAGGGCCGTTTTTAATAAAAATAAAAAACAGCTCGAGAGGTCGTTTTATACATAAAACACTGGTACCAGGGGCGAGGATCGAACTCGCGACCTCAGGCTTATGAGTCCTGCGCTCTAACCATCTGAGCTACCCTGGCTTAACAGATGTGATTATAGCATAAAACAGATGAGATGCGGGGTTTATGTTTGCTATACTCGACATATGGAGCAAGAGGTGGCAAAGAATAGTAAGCCCGCCATGGATTATAATCCGGCGGAGCAGCCGCGGACGGCGACCGACAAAGCTTTCCGTATCAGCCTGTACCTGAAAGGGCTGGATGGACTGCTGGAGTGTTTGGGCGGCGTCTTGCTGCTGCTAATCAACCCCGACCAGATTAACCACTGGGCGGCCCGGCTGACCCAGGGCGAGCTGTCGGAAGATCCGCACGATTTTATTGCTAACCATATCTTAAAAACTGCCCATCACCTGACTGGTGCCTCTTTGGTCTTTGGCGCGGTATATCTGTTGTCGCACGGCGTCGTAAAACTGGTTTTAGTGGTTGAGGTACTGCGTAATCATCTGTGGGCATATCTGGGGCTGATTGGCGTAACCTCTTTATTCGTGATCTACCAGCTTTACCGGCTGCTTGAGGAATTCTCGCTGGGTCTGACACTACTGACCGTTTTTGATTTGGCAATCATATACCTGACGCAGAAAGAATATCGCCAGCGGACAGCCAAGGCCGCTTAGGATGAAAATCTTAATCCCATCCGGGAAATACGTAGTAGCTGTAAGCGGTGGCGTTGACTCTATGGTGCTGCTTGACCTGCTGGCCAAAAAGCGGGATCTGGAACTCGTTGTAGCCCATTTTAACCATGGCATAAGAGCTGATTCGGACAAAGATGAGGAGTTGGTCAGGCGGACGGCAAAAAAGCTCGGGATTGAGTTTGTGGCCGGCCATGGCCGGCTGGGGGCTCGGGCCAGCGAGGAACAGGCCCGAGAGGCCCGCTACAGCTTCCTGAACGCTGTCAAGCGCCAGCACAGGGCCAAAACCATGATTACGGCCCACCACCAGGACGACTTGATTGAGACGGCGCTGATTAATGTCTTGCGTGGCAGCGGCCGCTTGGGTTTGACATCAATGCTGGACAACCCGGCGATTTTACGACCGCTGTTGAATACGCCAAAAAAAGACATCCTGGCTTACGCCGCCGAGCATAAGGTTGTCTGGCGCGAAGACAGCAGCAACCTTGATCCCAAATACCTCCGGAATTATCTGCGATTGAACATCCTGCCCCGGCTGACAGATTCACAGAGGCAGGAGTTGTTAAAAAATATAGAAAGTGTCGCAAAAAGCCAAACTGAACTGAATGCGTTAATTGCGACGATATCGCATAACGTAATCAGTCACAAGATTATAGATAGAGGAAAATATCTTTCACTTCCCAGTCCGCTGGACTACGAGCTAATGGCTTACTGGCTGAGAAAAAACGTAGGTGGTGATTTTAACCGCAAGACCGTCGAGCGGCTGGCTTTGGGGATGAAAACCGCCAAACCCGGCAGCAATCTGGAGGCTTCCAGAGGTGTTTATTTAGTAATCGGAGCAAAAGGCGCCCAGTTTAGCAACAGATGACAAACAGCCTGTTATAATATCAGAGAATGGATAGGAAACAGTTTAGACTGGGTAACGACGGCGATAACCGCCGGCGGAATAACTTTAAGAACTTCGGCTTCATCGCCTTGTTAGTATTATTGGGCCTGATTTTTTTTGCGGCATTCAACCAGCACAGCCAGCTCAAGTCGGTGCCATTTTCGCAAGTGATATCGGAAGCTAACAGCGGCAAGATTCAGCAAATAACTGTTAAGGGCGACGCGCTGGAAATCACCCCCAAAGGCCAGAGTAAAGCGACAGAAACCTCCAACAAAGAAGACGGCTCAAGCATTTATCAACAGGGGCTACAGCAAGGCAAAGTGGTACTGGTCAATGAACCGACAAGCAGCAGTAGCAGCACCTGGATAAATTTGCTGCTGGGCACCCTGCTGCCGGTGTTACTTATAGGCGGTTTGCTGATTTTTATGTTCAGGAGCGCCCAAGGCCAAGGCAACCAGGCGTTAAGTTTCGGTAAGAGCCGCGCCCGGTTGTACGGCAACGAAAAAGACCGTATCAATTTTAAGGATGTGGCCGGCAACGAGGAAGCTAAACAGGATTTGCAAGAAGTAGTGGAGTTTTTGAAGTATCCGAAGAAGTTTGAAGGCGTCGGCGCTAAGATTCCCAAAGGGGTTCTGCTGGTGGGTCCGCCGGGTACCGGTAAGACCATGCTGGCACGGGCGGTGGCCGGCGAAGCCAACGCGCCGTTTTTCAGTATCAGCGGCTCGGAGTTCGTAGAAATGTTTGTGGGCGTCGGTGCCAGCCGGGTGCGTGACCTGTTCAACAAGGCCAAGAAAAACGCCCCGTGCATCATTTTTATAGATGAGATTGACGCTGTCGGCCGGCGCCGTGGTTCCGGCATGGGCGGCGGCCACGACGAGCGCGAGCAGACGCTTAATCAGATACTGGTAGAGATGGATGGTTTTGAACAGGGGCAGAACGTCATCGTGCTGGCGGCTACCAATCGCAGTGACGTGCTGGACCCGGCACTGCTGCGCCCGGCCGTTTTGACCGCCGGGTGACCATTGACCTGCCCGACCGCAAGGACCGCGAGGCTATCTTAAGGGTGCATTTTGCCGAAAAACCGGTCGGTAAAGATGTGGATTTGGATAGTTTGGCGGCCAAAACGGCCGGCTCATCCGGCGCCGATTTAGCTAATATTGCCAACGAAGCGGCCATTTTAGCCGCCCGGCACGACCGTAAAGTTATTGATAACGATGACGTCGTGGCGGCTTTTGAGAAAGTCGCCATCGGCCCGGAACGCAAGAGCAAGATCATGAGCGATAAAGAGAAAGAGCTGACAGCTTACCACGAAGCCGGTCACGCTGTAGTCGGGCACGTCCTGCCGGACAGCGACATGGTGCACAAAGTCACCATCATCCCCCGAGGCCAGACCGGCGGTGTAACCTGGTTCATTCCGCCCGAAGATAAGAGTTATCACAGTATAGTTGAGTTTAAGGACGTGCTGGCGCGAATGCTGGGCGGCCGGATCGCTGAGGAATTAATTTACGGTGCCGACCGCGTAACTACCGGCGCCGGCAGTGACCTGCAAAAGGCCGCCGAGCTGGCGCGCGACATGGTGGTCAACCAGGGGATGGGCAAAAAACTGCGCGACCAGGTTTTTCATACCGATGAGGGGATGATGCTGGAGCGGCTGGTGCACGAACGCACTTATTCTGACGAAACCGCTAAGATCATTGACGATGAGGTAGAAAGCCTGATTACCGAGGCCGCCAACCGGGCGCGGATTGTGCTTAAAGCCAATATGGCCAAGCTGGAAGAACTTAAAAAAGTCCTACTTGAGAAAGAAACCGTTGAAGCTAACGAAGTTATTAAAATCCTCAAGGGCACACACCTGCCCAAAACCGCGCTGCTAAACTAGCTTTTGAATCGCTTTATAAATTTCTAAATTCCGCTCGCTCAACAGGGCCGGTATGAATTTTTGCTTCTCTTTTTCTGTGAGGCTAAAGAGCTTCTTGATTGGCCAGAGTTCAAAATGGCTTATTTCGCCCTCTTCAATCTTAAGGTCCTTAAGTCCGCCCTCGTAGCGAAGGGCATAGACGCAAAGAAATACGTTATTAATAAAGCCGTTTCTCGGGTCGACTATTCTAGAACGGATTGTTTTGATGAACCGAAGTTGTTTGATATCGGCGATAACGCCTGTTTCTTCCGCCAATTCTCTGATTGCCGCTTCTTCGTAGGTCTGGCCGGAAGTGACGTGTCCCCCAACGGTAGCGTCCAGTAAACTGGCGAACATTGGCTTAGACGCGCCGCGGCATTGCCAAATTAGCTCGGCTTTTGGCGTGTAGAGCCAAACGTGCACTTCGCGATGAAGCTTGCCTTCTTTGTGGGCTTGGTCGATCGGCACCCGTCCTATTACTTGGTCGGACTCATCAACTAAATCCAGAGCCTCCATTGCTTAATCATAACAAAACGCCTCAAACGTAGTGTTAAACTGTTAATATGGCGGTTGATAGGATAATTAATACCAGTACCGATGAACCGGAAGAAGAACGGCTGGAACAGACGCTGCGGCCGCGGGATTTTAAAAATTATATCGGCCAGGAACGGCTGAAGAAGAATTTAAAGCTGGCGATTGACGCCGCTAAAAAGCGCGGCGAGCCGATTGATCACATTCTACTCTACGGCCCGCCAGGGTTGGGTAAAACCACCTTGGCCGGGGTGATTGCCAACGAGATGGGAGCCCAGATCCGTGTAACGTCCGGACCGGCAATTGAGCGGGCCGGCGATTTAGCCTCGCTTCTGACCAACCTCCAGGACGGCGACATTTTATTCATTGATGAGATTCACCGCCTGCACCGGGTAGTTGAAGAGGTGCTGTACGCCGCCATGGAAGACTTTAAGCTGGACATTATGCTGGGCAAAGGGCCCAGCGCGCGCAGTTTGCGGCTGGATTTGCCCAAGTTCACGATTATCGGCGCCACCACCCGCACCGGAGCCTTAGCGGCGCCGCTGCGCGACCGTTTCGGCATGATCCACCGTTTGGAGTTTTATACGCCCGAGGAGATCAGCCGGATTATCAATCGTTCGGCTAAAATTCTGGAAGTTCCGATTGATAAAAAATCGGCTGATCTGTTGTCTGGCCGGGCCCGGTTGACACCGCGTATCGCCAACCGCCTGCTGAAACGGGTGCGCGACTACGCTGACATCAACGGTAATGGTGTGATTGATGAGAACCTGGCTACCCAGGCGCTGGCGCTGCTGGAAATTGACGATCTGGGGCTGGATCCCGCCGACCGGCATCTGCTGGCAGTGATCATGGATCATCACAATGGCGGGCCGGTCGGCGTGGAGACCCTGGCGGCGCTGACTTCCGAAGAGAAAACCACCATAGAGGACTTTTACGAGCCTTATCTGATGCAGATCGGCCTGTTGGAACGTACGCCGCGCGGCCGTAAAGTCACCACCAGAGCTTGGCAGCATCTTAATAAGAAACCGGCCAGCAAGAACCAGGCCAGCCTGATATAATTTCGATTATGCAACCCGAAGAGCCGGCGCCGGTCACACCCCCGCCGGTGCCTCCACCTAGTACTGCTACTGTACCACCACCGCCGGTCTCACAGCCGGCTACCCCTACCTTACCGCCGGGAGTCAAGCGGGAAGACTGCGAGCTGCTGGAGCCTGACGAAGAGATAGTGATGGTCGTCCACCGCCATCCTATCGGCATCATCATGATTTATATTGAGGCCCTGGTCGGTGTCGGCGCGGTTGTGGCACTGCTGATCCTGTTATCGCCCAGCGTGCTGCAAAACCTGTCAGGCCAAGCCTACACTCTGATGATGGGCATCATTATTCTGGCCATCGGTCTGGTGGCGATGATCCTGTTGCTGGCGACTTACATTTACCGTCAGAGCCGTCTGGTTGTCAGCGACAAAAGCCTGATCCAAGTTATCCAAAGAGGGCTGTTTATCCGCAAGATCTCAAGGTTATCAATGAGCAATGTCCAGGACGTCCAGGCCGACCACGAAGGCTTTTTGGCGACGATTTTTAACTTTGGCACGCTGACCGTTGAAACCGCCGGCGAGGAGGACAACTTTATTTTTCCGCTGTGTCCGACACCGGATACTTATGCCGACCGAGTCTTGGAAGCGCGGCAGCGTTACGTGCACAGCGAAGAAGGCAAGCAGGGTCTATAGTCAAAATACTTAACAAGTCAAGCAATTTAGGGTTGTAGGG
>Ga0187777_10000959_pt1 | contig 18880 bp, 19 predicted proteins | sample 1015_Q2_SP5_10_M_FD_132416 | JGI IMG/M metagenome (GOLD analysis project Ga0187777, IMG submission 132416) | Tropical peat soil microbial communities from peatlands in Department of Meta, Colombia - 1015_Q2_SP5_10_MG | ecosystem: Environmental > Terrestrial > Soil > Wetlands > Peat | place... | reverse complement strand
CGCTACGGCGGCGAAGCCTACGCCGTCCCTAGCGGAGGCCCGGCCGCGCCAGTCGCGTCCTGAGCGGGTCGGCGAGCAGGAAACAGAGCAGCGCGACGGCCGCGCCGGCCACCGCGTCCACCGCGTAGTGGAACTGCCCGTACACCGTCCCGGCGGCGAGGCCGACCGCCACGGGCGCGAGTCCCACGGCCAGCCACGGCGCGTCCCGCCGCGCCATCAGCACCGCGCACCAGGACGCCGCGACGTGGGACGAGGGGAACGCCGTGCCCCACGCCGCGCCGCGCTCGAGCAGTCCCCGCACCGCCCGGTCGAGCAGCAGGTTCTCCCCGGGGCCGGTGGGCGCGGGCAGCGCGTAGTACGGTCCCGCGACGGGGAAGACGGCGAACAGCAGGTAGCAGACGTAGAACGCGAGCGTGATGCCGAACACGGCGCGCGCCGCGGCCTCGCGGCCCACCCGCAGCGCCAGCCACAGCGGCACCCCGATGAAGATGGCGTAGTGGGCCAGGTAGCACGCGTGCAGCACCGACGAGAGCACCGGGCTCGCCGCGGCCTGGTGCCACGTCACGCTGAGCTGCCCGCCGAAGATCGCGGCCTCCCACCGCTGCACCAGCGGGTCCCGGAGGTGCGCCACCCCGAGGGCGATGACGCCCAGCTGCGTGTAGTAGAAAGGAATGAGGAGGTACGGGTACGCCAGGCCGATGGCGGCGCCGAACCGGCTCGCCGCCGGCGCGCGGGCCACCAGCTCCACCAGGGCGAGGGCGAGCAGGTCGGCCGCGAGCAGCCACGGCCACTCCGCGACCCTGGCGGCGGTGACGGCGGTGACGACGACCATCGCGAGCCCGAAGGCGCGGGTCAGGCGCTCGGTGGGGCCGACCCCGCGCGGCGCTAGGCCAGCAGCCGCTCGCTCCGGTACCATGCCGTCGTCTCCGCCAGCCCGCGGACGAGGTCGTGCGCCGGCCGCCAGCCCAGCTCGCGCTCGGCCTTCGCGACCGACGTGCCGAAGGCCGGCGCCAGGAACTCCGCCATCTTGTCGCCCGAGACGACCGTCCGCCGCCCGGTCGCCGCGGCCGCCCGCCCGATCGCCCGCACGATCGGCGCGGCCAGCGCGCCCGGCAGGGGCAGAATCAGCGGCGCGTGCCCGCGGACGGCGCGCCCGATCTCGACCGCCAGGCGCCGCGCGGTGACGATCTCGGGGTGCGCGAGGTGGTAGGTCTCGCCCACCGTCGCCGGCTCGCGTCCCGCCCGCGCGATGCCTTCGGCCAGGTCCGCGACGAACACCAGCGACAGCTCCTGCCCGCCCCACCCGAACACCGGCGCGACGCCGTACCGTGCGATGCGGAACAGCCGCAGCAGCTCCCGGTCGCGCGGGCCGTACACGACCGGTGGTCGCACGATGGTCCACGGGACCCCTGCCGCGCGGACGACCGCCTCGCCCGCCAGCTTGCTGCGGCCGTAGGCGGTCAGCGGCCGGCAGGGCGAATCCTCGCTGAGCCTGGTGCCCCGCGCCGTCGGGCCGACGGCGGCGATGCTCGAGACGTGCACGAAGCGGGCGAGCGCGGGAGCGGCGGAGCGCACGGCCTCCACCAGGCGGGCGGTGCCGCCTTCGTTCACGGAGAGGAACTCCGCTTCGGAGCCGGCGGCCGTGAGCCCCGCGACGTGGAACACGGTGTCCACGCCCTGCAGGGCGGCCTTCAGGCTCTCGAGGTCCTCCAGGGAGCCGGGTGCCGCGCGGGCGCCCAGCGCGGCGAGGAAGGCCGCCTGCTCGGGGCGGCGGGCGAGGCAGACGACCCGGTCACCGCGCCCCGCCAGGGTGGCAGCGAGGTGGCTGCCGACGAACCCCGTGGCGCCGGTGACCAGGGCGTTCACACGCGGCGGTCGTACACCCGGTAGGTCTTGTAGACGGCGAAGCCCATCCGCTCGAGCCCGTTGCGCATCGCGGCGTTGGTCTCGAGGATCCAGCTCGACTCGCCCTGCGGCATGCCGCGCCGGTGCGAGACGCGCCACAGCCACTCGTACATCAGCGCGTCGGCCCCCGTGCGCCGGTACTCCGGGAGCACGCCCAGCGTGAGCACGCGGGCGCGGTCGATCTTGCGCTGGTTCCACAGGATCCGGAACAGCCCGAACGGGAACAGCCGGCCCGAGCGGTTGGACCGGAGCGCGACGTTGAAGTCCGGCAGGGCGATGGCGAAGCCGATGAGCTTGTCGCCGATCGAGGCGAACACGACCAGCTCGGGGACGACCACCGCCTTGAGCTGCTTGGCCAGGTGGTTCATCTCCGCGTCGGTCATCGGGATGAACCCCCAGTTCTTCTCCCAGGCCTTGTTGTACAGATCCTTGACCAGCGCGACCTCGTCCCAGAAGTGCTTCATGTCGAGCGGGCGCAAGGTGATGTGGTAGCGCGCGGCGAGCTTGGGCCCGGCGGCCCGCAGCCGCTCGGGCACGGCCTCGCGTCCGCCGTCGTAGGCCAGCAGGTCCATCGCCTTGGTGAATCGCGCGCGCTCCAGGAGCCCGACATAGTAGCGCGGGTTGTACGGCATCATCACCACCGGCGGCGTCCCGAAGCCGTCCACCAGCAGCCCGCAGTCGTCGTTGGTCGAGAGGTTCATCGGCCCGCGCATCACGGTCATCTTGCGCTCGCGCAGCCAGGCCGCCGCCGCCGCGAACAGCGCGTCCGCCACCGCCTGGTCGTCGATCGACTCGAACATGCCGAAGAAGCCGACCGAGGCCTCCTCGGGATGGACGCGGCCGTGCGCGGCGTTCGTGATGGCGGCGATCCGGCCCACCAAAGTCCCGGTCGGGCGCTCCGCCAGGAAGCACGCCATCTCCGCGTGCTCGAAGAACGGGTTGATCGTGGGGGAGAGCAGGGTGGCCACGTCCCGCCGCAGCGGCGGCACCCACAGCGGGTCGCCGCGGTAGTGGCGGTAGGCGAAGTCGATGAACGTCCGGAGGTCGGCCGGGGAGCCGACCGGCCTCACGGACACTGCGTCAGCGGTCAGTGGATGACCCCGAGCTGCCTGCCCACCGCCGCGAACGCGTCGAGCGCGAAGTGGATCTGGTCCGCGGTGTGGGTCGCCATCAGACTGGTGCGCAGCCGGCACTGGGACGCCGGCACCGCCGGCGGCACCACCGGGTTGGTGAACACGCCCACGTCGAACAGCTTCCGCCAGAACAGGAACGTCTTCTCCAGCTCGCCCACCAGCACCGGGATGATGGGCGTCTCGCTCGGGCCGAGGTCGTAGCCGAGGGAGCGCAGGCCGTCCGCCAGCAGCTTGGTGTTGGCCCACAGCGACGCCCGCCGCTCCGGCTCGTTCTGCATGATCTCCAGCGCCGCGAGCACGCCGGCCGTGTTGGACGGCGGCAGCGCCGCCGAGAAGATCAGCGGCCGCGCGTGGTGCTTGAGGTAGTGGATGACGAATTCCTGGCCGGCGACGAACCCGCCGATCGACGCCAGCGACTTGGAGAAGGTGCCGACGATCAGGTCCACCTCGTCCACCACCCCGAAGTGCTCGGCCGTCCCGGCGCCCGTCGCGCCCAGCACGCCGACGGAGTGCGCGTCGTCCACGGCGAGCGCCGCCCCGTAGCGGTGCGACAGCTGCGTCAGCTTCGGCAGGTCGGCGATGTCGCCTTCCATGGAGTACACGCCGTCCACGATGATCATCGCGCCCTTGGGGCGGTTGTCGCGCGCGAGCAGCCGCTCCAGCCCCGCGAGGTCGCCGTGGTTGAACCGCACCACGTCGCCGAAGGACAGCTTCGCGCCGTCCACGATCGAGGCGTGGTCCAGCTTGTCGAGATAGACGATCTCGCCGCGCCCCACCAGCCCCGACACCAGGCCCAGGTTCGCCTGGTAGCCGGTCGACAGCACCAGCGCCGCCTCCTTGCCGGTGAACTGCGCCAGCTTCGCCTCCAGGATCTCGTGCAGGTCCAGCGTCCCGTTCAGGAACCGGCTGCCCGTGCACCCGGAGCCGTACCGCTCCAGGGCCGCCCGCGCCGCCTCGAGCACCTTGGGGTGGTGGGTGAGGCCCAGGTAGTTGTTGGACCCCATCATCACCTTGCTCTTGCCCCCGATCTTGACGACCGTATCCTCGGACTCGGAGATCGGAGTGAAGTACGGGTACAGACCGGCCGCCTGAACCTCACGGGCTTTCGTGAAGTTCTTGCACTTGTCGAACAGCGCGATCTGTTGCGCGACTTCGGTCGTTGCCACCAGCTCCCCCGGGGGACGCGAAGGACGGATTGTATCCCCGAGGGCAGCAGGAGGCAAGTTGCGGCGCGCCTTGACATTCGCTCTCGCCCTGGTGTCGGCGGCCGCGGTTCCGGCGGCCGGCCAGCAGCGCGCCGCACTCCGCTTCGACGTGCGCCCCTGGCCCGACGCGGCGTTGATCGGCGCAGCCGCCGCCGCGGCCCTCGTCCCGGTGGTGTGGGGGTCGGCGTTCCCCTCCGCCACCTGCGCGCCGTGCAACCCGTCGCACCTGTGGGGCCTCGACCGCTCGACGGTCGGGCCCGTCCGGACCGCGCCGGACGTCCTCAGCGACGCGACCCTCGGTGCCGAGGCGGCGCTCGGCGTCCTGTTCCTCGCTTCGTCCCGCCGGGGAGAAGGCGCGGCCTTCTGGGAGGACGCCGCCGTGGTCGCGCAGGCGGTCACCCTCACGTCGGCGGCAACGGAGTGGACCAAGGTGCTCTTCCATCGGCCCCGTCCGTTCCTCTACCTGCCGACCTCGACCGGAGCCGCCAGCGCGGACGACGGTCGCTCGTTCCCCTCCAGCCACACCAGCCTCGCGTTCGCCGCCGCAGCGGCGTACGCGTCGATCCTGCACCGGCGCGGCCTCGCCGGCCGCGACAAGCTCCAGATCGGCGCGCTGTTCGCCGCCGCCACCGCGACGGGCATTCTCCGCGTCGTCGCCCACCGCCACTTCCCGACCGACGTCGCCGCAGGGGCCGCGCTCGGATTCGCCATCGGCTGGACCATCCCCGCCGTCCACGCCACGCTGCCCTAGGTTCCACTGCCGATCCGATAGGCCGACGTCGCTCCGTGGGACCAACTGACGGGCAAATGGGTCAGTTTGTCCTCGGGTATCTGCGGCGGGCGCGCCGCACGGAGCCGGACCACGGGCACGCGGCGTGCACCGTTTGAGACTGGAATTCAGTCGGGAGGCCCGTGGATACCGCCATCCGCTCCGAAGCACACGAGACCAGCACCGGCGTGATGCGCCTGGTGCTGGTCGGGGCGCCGAACGTGGGAAAGAGCGCCCTGTTCGGGCGGCTCACGGGCATCTACGCGGTCGTGTCGAACTATCCGGGCACGTCCGTCGAGATCACCCGCGGCCGGTTCACGTCGGGCGGGCACGACGTCGAGGTGCTCGACACGCCGGGCATGTACGGCTTCCTGGCGGTGTCCGAGGAAGAGCGGGTCGCACGTCGGGCGATCCTGGCCGGCGGTCGGCGGACCATCGTGCACGTCGTCGAGGCGGCGCACCTCGAGCGGTCCCTCCCGCTGACCCTGCAGCTGATCTCGCTCGGCGCGCCGGTCGTCGTCGCCTGCAACCTGCTGGACGAAGCGCGGCGGCAGGGCCGCGCGCCCGACCTGGCGCTGCTGGCGGACCGCCTTGGCGTGCCGGTGGTGGGCACGGTCGCGACGACGGGCGAAGGGGTGGGCGAGCTGCTCGACGCGGCGCTCGCGGCCCCCGCGCCGTCCGATGGCTGGTCCCTCCCCGAGCCGTTCCGCTCGCCGGCGCTGCGGCTCGCCGGCAGCGAGGACGCCGAGGCCGAGGGAGAAGCGCGGCTCCTGGCGGAGCTCGCGCTATCCGGCGACGAGGCCGCCGCGGGCGATCTCGGCGCGGACGCGGCGCGGTGGAGTGAGGTCGCCGCCGAGCGCGACCGGCGGTGGGCCGGGGCGGACGGCTACGCGGTGGCGGTGGCGACCGCGCGGCGCCGCATGGCCCTGGCGCTGCTCGACGGCGTGGTGCCGGACGTCGATCCGGAGGCGAACCGGGGCGCGCGGGCGCTGGATCGTCTCGCGCTCTCGCCGTGGACCGGCCTGCCGATCGTGGCGGTGGTGCTGTACGTCGGCTTCTACAAGTTCGTCGGGGGCTTCGGCGCCCAGACGGCGGTGGACTGGCTCGACCACGTCGTGTTCGCGCGGTGGATCGCGCCCGTGGCCGCCGCGGTCACGGCCGTCATCCCCTGGCAGCCGCTGCGCGACCTGGTCAACGGGCCCTACGGGCTCGTCAACCTCGGCCTCCGCTACGCCTTCGCCATCGTGCTCCCGATCGTCACCGCGTTCTTCCTGGTCTTCGCGCTGCTCGAGGACTCGGGCTACCTCCCGCGGCTGGCCCTGCTGCTGGACCGGGCCCTGAAGAAGGTCGGTCTCTCCGGGCGCGCGGTGATTCCGCTGGTGCTGGGCTTCGGGTGCAACACGATGGCGACGCTGGTGACGCGCACGCTGGAGACCCGACGCGAGCGCGTCATCGCGACGCTGCTGCTGGCGCTCGCGATCCCGTGCTCGGCCCAGCTCGGCGTCGTGCTCGGCATCCTGAGCGCGTGGCCGGGCGCGGTGGTGGTGTGGGGGCTCGTGCTGGTGCTGGTGTTCCTGGCCGTGGGCCGCCTGGCCGCGCTGTTCCTCCCGGGCGCGCCGCCGAGCTTCTACCTGGAGCTGCCGCCGCTCAGGAGCCCGAAGCCGGCCAACGTGCTGCGAAAGACCGGCGCGCGGGTGCGCTGGTACTTCGCCGAGATCCTGCCGCTGTTCCTGGTGGCGAGCGTGCTCCTGTGGGCGGGCGAGCTCACCGGGGCGCTGCGGTGGGCGACGGGCGCGCTGGCGCCGCTGGTGCGGCTCATCGGCCTGCCGCCGGAGGCCGCGCCCGCGTTCCTGTACGGCTTCTTCCGCCGCGACTTCGGCGCGGCGGGCCTGTACGACCTCGCCCACCGCGGCCTGCTGTCGCCGGCGGCCCTGACCACGGCGGCGGTGACCATCACCCTGTTCGTGCCGTGCATCGCCCAGTTCCTCGTGATGAAGAAGGAACGGGGGCTCCGGGTGGCCGTGGGCGTGCTGGTGGTGGCCACGACGATCGCGTTCGTCGTGGGCGGGCTGGTAGGCTGGCTGCTGCGCTCGGTGGGAGGCTGGGCATGAAGTGCACCATGTGCGGAGCCGCGCCGAGCGCCTGCGAGGGCTGCCCGATCGGCACGAACTTCTTCGTCTCGCAGTCGCTCAGCGCCCTCGGGCCCGGCCAGCGGGCCACGGTCCGCCGGCTCGCGGCCGGGAGCCCGGCCGACCTCAGGAAGCTGCTGGCGCTGGGGCTGCTGCCGGGCGTCGAGCTCGAGGTCGAGCGGCGCTGGCCGGCGATGGTGCTGCGGCTGGACTGCGCCACGGTGGCCCTGGACGCCGCGCTCGCGGGCGCGGTGCTCGTCGCTCTCGCCGCCTGAGGCCCGTCGGCCTACCCGGCCCTCCGATCGACCGGTTAGGTTGCAGCCATCCCGGCACACGGGGAGCGGGTGGGTGAGCGTGCGCGCTGACGTCGCTGGCGTGGTCGTGGCGGCCGTGCTGTGCCTCGCGGCGGCGCCGCGGGGCGCGGCCCAGGCCGGCGGCGCCGACGTGCTCCACCGCGGTCTCGTGCACGGCGGCGCGCGGCCGCCGGCGGGCTTCTACGAGATGGCGAGCCGGGCCGGCGCCTTCGAGTTCCGGCACGGCTGGCTGGAGCGGGCGCGCCGCGTCCGCGAGGCGCGGCAGGCGCTCCGGGCCCGCGGAGCCTGGCGGCAGCTCAACCAGGCCGCCGCGCTCGCGGCGCCGGCCGCGTCGGCCACCGCGGTGGGCGGGACCCTCCGCTATCCCACCTTCCTGCCGCTGTTCGCCAACACCAACGCCGCGAACGCCGCGCTGATGGACACGGCGGCCGTGGCCCGCCGGTTCTGGGGCACGCTGCCGGCGCCGGCGAATCCGTACTCGGTCACCACCTACTACCGCGAGATCTCCGGAGGCCGGCTCACCGTCACGGGCACGGTCATCGACACCATCCGCGTGTCGGGGACGGACACCACCTATTCGGGCGGCGCCCTGTGCCAGGGCCTGTGCGGCCGGACGGGCGTGCCGGCGCTGATCCGCGAGCTGCTGCTCCACGCCGACTCGACGGTGAACTTCGCCCAGTTCGCCGACTCGGCGACCGGCCTCGTCCCCGCGATCGTGATCCTCGATCCGCAGGTCGGGGCCGAGTGTTACCAGCTCTACCCGCCGGCCATCGTGAGCATCTGGTCGCACCGGTTCTCGCTGTCGGGCTGGGCCTTGAACGGGGTCGGCGTCGGCGCGTATACGACCCGGGACACCCTCAACGGCCACCCCGTCGTCGTGGACGACTACATCATCGAGGGCGGGCAGGGGGGCTCGACCGGGTGCTCGGCGGACACGCTGGCGCCGATCGGCACCGTCGCCCACGAGACCGGCCACCTGTTCGGCCTGCCGGACCTGTACGACGTGAGCAACGTCACCGAGGGGCTCGGCCGCTGGGACCTCATGTCGTCGGGCAGCGAGCAGAAGGCGTTCCGGCCCGCCCACATGAGCGCCTGGACGCTCGCGACGCTCGGCTGGGCCACCGAGGTCCCGCTCGGCACCTCGCAGTCGGTCACGCTCGGGCCGATCGAGACGGGCGACACGGTGCTCGCGGTGCCGGTCGCGGGGACCAACGAGTTCTTCCTGCTGGAGAACCGCCAGCCGATCGGCTCCGACTCGATGATGTACGGTCCCGGCCTGATGATCTACCACCTCGACACGCTGCTGATGGACCAGCGGCTCCCGTCGAACGAGGTCAACGCCTTCGTCCCGCACGCGCTGGCCATCGAGGAGGCCGCGGGCGACACCGGGCTCGACTGCACCTATCCCACCGCCTGCAACGACCGCGGCGACGCGGGCGACCCGTTCCCGGGCACCGCGGGGAACACGTCGTTCGGTCCCGGGACCCGGCCCGCGGCGCGCTCGAGCGCCGGGACGCCGGCGGCGCTCCGGCTCGACTCGATCCAGCAGGTCACGCCGTTCGGCCCGGTGCGGTTCCGGATCACGTTCGGCGGCATCACGACCGTGTCGGCGTCCGACACGGCGGCGGCGGTGCAGGTGGACGGCGTGCGCACGCAGGTGTTCCGGGACCTGCTGGTGTCGGGGTCCTCGCACACGGTCGCCATCGACACCTCGCAGTACAGCGCCAACGGCCGGGTGGGCTACCGGTTCACCTCGTGGTCGGACAACCAGCCGGTGCAGCACACGATCGTCGGCTCGTCGGCGGGGGCGACGTACACGGCGCTGGTGGCGCGCCGGTACCTGATGAACATCACCATCATCGGCACCGGGTCGGTGGTCTCCACGCGGACGATCGACCCGGTCGCGGGCAGCTTCCTGGCCGAGGGCGACAGCGTCACGCTCACGCCCGTGCCGGTCGCGGGCTCGGCCTTCGTGGGGTGGAGCGTGGACACCGTGACCGGCGCCCACGTGCTGGCGCTGAGGGCGGTGCGGCCCTACTCCCTGGTGGCCACGTTCGCCGGAGCTGCGGACGTGCTGGCCCAGCTGTTCACGGGCCGGAGCGCGCTCTCCGGCGGCCAGCTCCTGGTCCTCGACGGCCTCGGCAACGACAACGGCCGCTTCGACATCGGGGACTTCGTGGCCTGGCTCGATCGCAACCCCGCGGGCATCGGGCTGCTGGCCGCCGGCCGGCGGGCGTCGAGCCGGCGATGAGACGGTGGCTGCTCGTCGCGGCCGCGGCGGCCTTCGCCGCGGGGTGCTCCGACCAGGGGCCGGTGTCGGGGGAGCTGTCGGTGCGGGCGGCGACGCAGTTCGTCGGCCTGCGGGCGGTGCAGTTCGTGGTGAAGGGGCCGGTGAGCGGGGTGACGCGGCCGACGGGCTCAGGGTACCAGGTGTTCTCCGACGCGCCGTCGGGCGCCGATAGCACGCACGTGGTGGTGGTTTCGGCGCCGGGCACCGGCCTCGTGGCCGGCGAGATCGCGCGCATCGCCGTGAGCGACACTCGCCAGGTCCGCTCCTACGCCGCCCACGTGGCCGCCCTGTCGGGCGCGAGCTACAACCTGCTCGACACGTCCCTCGTGGTGCTCACCGTCGTGAGGCCCTAGCGGGCGATCGGGAGCCGCCGCGGCCCGCCCGCGGTACGCAAATTGCTTGAGTGGTTCACTCGGCTTAAGTACATTGCGACGGCTATCGGCGGGGCGGTAGCTCAGTTGGGAGAGCGCGTGGTTTGCAACCACGAGGTCGAGGGTTCGATCCCCTTCCGCTCCATCGCGTGTGACGTCTCGCCCGCCGTCGCTTCCCCAGGTCCCTAGGGAGACATGGACGCTTCGACGATCCACCAGTACCGGTTCGTCCTCGCCTTCTTGGGTCTCGGGCTGATCTTCGGCATGATCTCCGTCGCGGTGCCGCACTTCATCGCGCCGCGCGGCCGCGGGAAGGACACGTACCAGACCTACGAGAGCGGCATCGTCCCCGAGCGGGGGGCGTGGCGCCAGTTCTCGCTGGCCTACTACCTGTACGCCCTGCTGTACCTCGCGGTGGCGGTGGACGTGATCTACCTGCTGCCGGTCGCGCTCGTCTTCCGCACCATGCACACCTGGCAGGTCCTGGTCGAGGTCGTCGTGTTCGTCGCGATCCTCGCCGTAGCCGTCGTGTACTCCTGGCGCACCGGGGTCTTCCGTTGGGATTGAGCCCGGCCGAGGGGGCCCCGCCGTCGGACCGGGAGCTCGAGCGGCTCGCCGACGAGGCGTCGCCGTGGGTGCGCCTGGCGATGGTGGAGGACGTGCTCAACCTGGCGCGCGCGAACTCCCTGTGGCCACTGACGTTCGGCCTGGCGTGCTGCGCCATCGAGATGATGGCCGCGGGCGCCGCGCGCTACGATCTCGACCGGTTCGGCGTCGGGCTGTTCCGGCCCTCGCCGCGGCAGGCCGACCTCATGATCCTCGCCGGCACCATCTCGCGGAAGATGGCCCCGGTGATCCGCACGCTGTGGGACCAGATGCCGGGGCCCAAGTGGGCGATCTCGATGGGCGGCTGCACGATCTCCGGTGGTCCGTTCAAGTACCCGGGCGAGTACGCCATCAGCGAGGGCGCCGAGAAGTTCATGCCCATCGACGTGCACGTGCCGGGGTGCCCGCCGCGGCCCGAGGCGCTCATCGCCGGGATCCTCAAGCTCCAGGAGAAGATCAAGCAGGGGCGCAGGCTTGAGCGCGCCGGCTGAGGTCGCCCGGGCGCTCGAGGCGCTCGGCGCGGTGGTGCCCGCGCCGAGCGAGCATCCGTTCACGGGCGCGGTGGAGGTCCGGTGGATCGCGCCGGGGCACCTGCCCGCGGCGTGCCGCGTGGTGCGCGACGCGGGCTACTTCTTCGAGTCGCTCACCTGCGTGGACCGCCTCGATCCCCACGGCGCCTTCGAGCTGATCTACACCTTCAACCGCTTCGAAACCCCGGGCCGCGTCGCGTTCCGCGTGTGGGCCCCGAAGGACGAGCCGGTGCCGACCGTGAGCCCGGTGTTCGGCGCCGCCGCCTGGAACGAGCGGGAGGCATGGGAGCTGTTCGGCGTCGCGTTCGCAGGCCACCCCCACCTCACCTGGCTGCTGCTCCCGGAGGACACGGCGTGGCGCCCGCTGCTCAAGAGCTTCACGGCCCCGCCGCCCTCGATCTACGACGACAGCCTGACCGCGCCCGCCGCGAGCCATGACGAGCCCGCACAGCACTGACGCGCTCGACACCTACACCCTGAACATGGGGCCGCAGCACCCGTCCACCCACGGCGTGCTGCGGATGAAGCTCACGCTCCGCGGCGAGGAGATCGTCGCGGCCGAGCCGGTGATCGGGTACTCGCACCGCGCGCACGAGAAGATGGCGGAGAACCGGACCTACGCGCAGTTCCTGCCGAACACGTCGCGGCAGGACTACCTGTCGGGGATGATCTACAACTTCGCGTGGGTCGAGGCGGTCGAGAAGATGGCGGGGATCGCCGTGCCGGAGCGCGCGCTCGTGGCGCGGGTGATCCTGGCCGAGTTCAACCGCATCTCCTCGCACCTGCTGTGGATCGGCGCGTTCCTGCTCGACCTCGGCGCCGCGACGCCGTTCCTGTACGCCTGGGACGACCGCGAGGCGATCCTGTTCCTGCTCGAGTCGGTGACCGGCTCCCGGCTCACCTACTGCACCCGCCGGTTCGGCGGACTGAGCCGCGATCTCGACCCCGGCTTCCCCGAGCGGGCCCGCGCGGTGCTCGCGAAGCTCAGGGGCCGGTGGGACGAGTACGTCCGGCTGATCGAGGACAACGTCATCTTCGTCAATCGCACCCGCGGCGTCGGCGTGCTGTCCGTGGACCTGTGCCGGTCCTACGGCGTCACCGGGCCGTCGCTGCGCGGCTCCGGCGTCGCCTACGACGTGCGCAAGGCGGAGCCGTACGGCGCGTACCCGCGGTTCGAGTTCGACGTGCCGACGCGCGAGGAAGGCGACGTGTTCGCGCGCTACATGGTGCGCGTGCTCGAGATGCAGCAGAGCGTGCGGATCATCGAGCAGGCCCTCGCCCAGCTGCCGGACGGCCCGGTGCTGCTCCCCGACTCGATCGGCGTGAAGAAGCGGCTCAAGCTCCCGGCGGGCTCCCAGTACTACGCGGTCGAGAGCGCGCGCGGCCACTACGGCATCCTGCTGGTCTCCGAGGGCGGGAGCGAGCCGTACCGCGCCAAGTTCCGCACGCCCTCGTACCCCAACCTCGCGGTGCTGACCGAGGTGATGCCCGGCAACATGGTGGCCGACGCGGTCGCCATCCTCGGCAGCGTGGACCTGGTGATGCCGGAAGTGGACCGGTAGGCCCGCCCGGTGACCTGGCTCCACGGGCTCCTCGCGCGGGTGATCGGCGACTTCGCCGCCACGCTCCTGCTCGGGGCGGGGTTCATCCTGCTGTTCCTGACGTTCAACGTGCTGTTCCTGATCTGGCTGGAGCGGAAGGTGTCGGCGCACGCGCAGCGGCGGCTCGGGCCCATGGAGGTGGGGCCGCACGGGGCGCTGCAGACCGTCGCGGACATGCTCAAGCTGCTCTCCAAGCAGCTGGTGACGCCGCTGGCGACGGATCACTTCACCTTCCTGTTCGCGCCGATCCTGATCTTCATCCCCACCATCTGCCTGGCCTCGCTGGTGCCGCTGGGCGGCGCCAGCGCCTTCGCCGAGATGCCGAACGGTCTGGCGGTGGTGGTGGTGCTGTCGGGCATCACGGTGATCGCCGTGTTCATGGCGGGCTGGTCGTCGAACAACAAGTACGCGGTCCTGGGCGGGATGCGCTCGGTGGCGCAGGTGGTCGCCTACGAGATCCCGGTGCTGCTGTCGGCGCTGTCCGTGGTGCTGATCGCGCAGTCGCTCAACCTGCACCAGATCGTGGCGGGCCAGACGGTCCCCTACGCGCTGCTCGAGCCGGTCGCCGCCCTCATCTTCTTCATCGGGATCACCGCCGAGACCAATCGCGCGCCGTTCGACATCCCCGAGGCCGAGTCGGAGCTGGTGGGCGGGTTCCACACCGAGTACGCGGGCATGCGGTTCGCGCTGTTCTTCTTCGCCGAGTACACCAACATGCTGGTGCTCGGTGCGGTGGGCGCGACGCTGTTCCTGGGCGGCTGGAAGGGCCCGTTCGTCGGGAGCGCGCCCTGGCTCGGCCCCGTGTACCTGCTGCTCAAGGCGTACGCGGTCGTGTTCCTGATGATGTGGGCGCGGTGGACCTTCCCGCGGCTGCGGTTCGACCAGCTGATGAACTTCGCCTGGAAGCTGCTGATCCCGGTGGCGCTGGTGAACCTGGTCGTCACCGCCGCGGTCCTGTTCGCGGTGGGCGGCGCGTGATCACGCCGCGCGGGGTGCTGGCGGGGCTCCGCAGCCTGGTGACGGGCCTCGCGGTCACGGGCCGGCACATGGTCCGGCCGGTGGTGACGCTGCAGTACCCGCACCAGCGGCCGGACGCGTCGCACTGGGGCGGGCCGATCGAGCTGGTGACGTTCCCCGCGACCGGCACCCACGACTGCATCGCCTGCAACGCCTGCACGCGCATCTGCCCGTCCGACTGCTTCGACATCGCGGGCGTGCGGCCGCCGGCCCTGAAGAAGATGCGGGCGACGAAGTTCCTGCTCGACTTCTCCACCTGCAGCCTGTGCGGGCTGTGCATCGACGTGTGCCCCACCGACACGCTGAAGTACTCGGAGCGCTACGACGACGTGGCGTACCGGCGCGACCTGACGGTGAACGACCTGCTGGCGCCGTTCGGCGAGGACCCCTACCTCAAGGGCGGGCAGCCGTGAACTGGACCGGGTTCCTGTTCGGCGCGTCCGCCGCGCTCGCGCTCGTGGGGGCGCTGTTCGCGGTCGGGCTCAAGAACATCTTCCACAACATCCTGGGCTTCGCGCTCTCGCTGGTGGGCGTGGCCGGGCTGTTCCTCACGCTGGGGAGCGATTTCCTCGCCATCGTGCTGCTGCTGGTGTACGTGGGCGCGCTCGGCATCGCGATGGTGTACGCCGTGATGCTGTCGCAGCCGCTGGACGCGCCGCGCGCACCGCGCAGCCTCCCCAAGGTGGCCGGCGCGGCCCTGCTCGCGGCCGCGGTGGCGATGGCGCTGTGGGCGGTACTGCACCGCGCGCACTTCCCGCCGCAGGCCGGCGCCCTGGAGGTCACCCCGCAGTTCACCGGCTTCCGGCTGCTGTCCGACTACGTGCTGGCCTTCGAGCTGATCTCCGTGCTGCTGGTGGTCGCGATGATCGGCGCGGTGATGGTGGCGCGCAAGGACCGCAGCGCCGCCGCCCGCAAGGCCCCGCCGGGGTCCCCATGACCTGGCTGCACTGGTACCTGCTGGTGGCGCTGCTGCTGTTCTGCATCGGCCTGTACGGCCTGGTGCAGCGCCGCTCCCTCGTCGCCATGCTGATCGCGCTGGAGCTGATGCTGGCCGCCGTCTCCCTCAACGTGGTGGCCATCACGTCGCTGAGCGGCCGCAGCTCGTCGGTGGGGCAGGTGGTCGCGATCATCCTGATCGGCGTGGCCGCGGCCGAGGGCGCGGTCGCGCTGTCGCTGTTCGTCGCGATCCAGCGCGAGGTCCAGAGCATCAACGTCGAGAACCTCTCGGAGCTGAAGGGATGACGGCGGCGGCGCTCGCCGCGGTGCTGGCCCAGGGCGTCCCCCTGGCCGTGTGCGCCGTCGTGCTGGTCGCGCTGCGGGGCCGGCCGCGGGCCGCCGCCGCGCTCGCCATCGCCGGGATGGCCGTCTCGCTCGCCGCGAGCGCGTGGCTGGTGGCCACGGTCGCCGTCCCCGGCCGCACGCTGCTCGCCCAGACGGTTTTCCTCCCGGTCGACGCCTCGCGCACCCTCGCGTTCGGCGTGCTGCTCGACCCGCTGTCCACCACCATGGCGCTGGTCGTCGCCGCCGTCACGCTGGCGGTGATGGTCTACTCGACCGGCTACATGGCCGGCGACCCCGGCTTCGGCCGCTACTACGGGTTCCTGGCGCTGTTCGGCTGGGCGATGCAGGGCCTGGTGCTGTCGGCCAACCTGCTCCAGACGCTGGTCTTCTGGGAGCTGGTGGGCCTCGCGTCGTTCCTGCTGATCGGGTTCTGGTTCGACCGCCCGGCCCCGGCCGCGGCCGCGCGCAAGGCGTTCCTGATGACGCGGGTCGGCGACGTCGGCTTCCTGCTCGGCGTGCTGCTGCTGATCCGCGCGCTGGGCCTGGCGACGATCCCCGACGTGATCGCCGCCGCGGCGCCGGGCGGCGCCCTGTCGCCGCGCGAGGTCGCCGTCGCCGCCGCGCTGCTCCTGATGGGCGTCATCGGCAAGAGCGCGCAGGGGCCGCTGTTCACCTGGCTCCCGGACGCGATGGAGGGTCCGACCCCGGTCTCGGCGCTGCTCCACTCCGCCACGATGGTGGCCGCGGGCGTGTACCTCGTCGCCCGCCTGCACCCCCTGTTCGCGGCCGCGCCGGCGGTGATGCACGTGCTGCTGTGGCTCGCGCTCGCGACCGCGCTGGCCACGGCCACCATGGCGATGGTGGCGGTCGACATCAAGCGCGTGCTGGCGTACTCGACCATCTCGCAGCTGGCCTACATGCTGATGGGGCTCGCGGCGGGGAGCGCGGCGGCCGGGTACTTCCACCTCGTCACCCACGCCGGGTTCAAGGCCCTGCTGTTCCTCACGGCCGGGATCTTCATCCACCACGCGCACTCGAACGACATGCGGGAGATCGCCGCGCGGGAGCCGCGCTCACAGCGCGCAGGCGTGATCGGCCTGGTGGCGGGGAGCGCGGCGCTGGCGGGCGTGATCCCGTTCGCGGGCTACTTCTCCAAGGAAGAGATCCTCGCCGCCGTCGGGGCCGGCGCGCCGCGGGCGGTGCTGGTGCTCGCCTACCTCGGCGCCGGCCTCACGGCCTACTACGCGTTCCGGATGGTGTTCCTGACGCTGATGCCGGCGGGTCCGGGGGGAGGGGCGCGGACGCCCGGGGGCGCGGCCGCACCGCACGGGGGCGCAGCCGCACCGGCGCAGGGCAGGGCGCCGGGCGAGCTGGCGATGAGCGTGACGGTGCTCGTGCTCGCGGCGCTCACGCTCGTGCTGGGCTACCTCGGCCCCTGGCTCGCCGCACGGCTCGGGCCGGGTGAGGCGGTGCGCGGCCCGTTCGTGCTGGGCACCGGGGCGCTGGTCGCGCTCGCGCTGGTGGCGGCCGGCATCGGCCTGGCGTGGCTGGAGTTCGGGCGGCCGGGCGCGCCGCGGATCGGATTCGTGGAGCGCGTTCCGCCGCTGGCGCGTTTCTTCGGCGACAACTGGTACCTCGACCGGCTGTACCGCGCGACGGTGATCCGCTGGGCCACGGCGCTGTCGCGGGCCGCGCACTGGAACGACCGCACGCTCGTGGACGGGGCCACGGACGGCGTCGCGAACGGCACGATCGGCGGCGGCCGCCTGCTCGCGCTGGTGCAGAGCGGCTACGTGCAGGTCTACCTCGCCGTCGCGGTGGGCCTGGTGGCGGCGCTGGCGTGGGCGCTCGGCGCGGCGGGAGGCGGCCGGTGAGCCAGCTACCGCTGCTCACGCTCCTCTTGGCGTGCCCGGTCCTGGGCCTGGCGGGCATCCTGGTCACGCCGGCCCGCTACCCCGGCGCCATCCGGCGCATCGCGGCGGCGAGCGGGATCGCGGCCGTGGCCGTGGTGGCGGTGCTGTGGCTGCGGTTCGATCCCCAGGCGCCGGGCTACCAGTTCGTCGAGCGGGTGCCGTGGGTGCCCGCGCTCGGCATCGAGTGGCACCACGGCGTGGACGGGCTGAACCTGCCGCTGCTGGCGCTCACGGCCATCGTGTTCCTCACCGGCGTGCTGGTGATGTGGGAGCTGGCCGAGCGCGTGAAGGAGTACTTCGCCTTCATGACGCTGCTGGTGATCGGCGTGTACGGCGTGTTCATGACGCTGGACCTGTTCTTCTTCGTGTTCTACTACGAGGTCGCGGTGCTCCCGATGTACCTGCTCATCGCCGTGTGGGGGAGCACCCGCAGGGAATACGGGGCGATGAAGCTCACCCTGTACCTGCTGGTGGGCACGGCGCTGGTGGTGCCGGCCGCGCTGGCGCTGTACTGGGGGGCGGGGCAGGGCAGCTTCGACCTCACGCGCCTGGCGGCCGCGCACTACGGGCGCAGCTTCCAGCTGCTGGTGTACCCGTTCCTGTTCGTCGGCTTCGGCATCCTCGCCGGCATGTGGCCGCTGCACACCTGGTCGCCGGTGGGCCACGTGGCGGCGCCCACCGCGGTGTCGATGCTGCACGCCGGCGTGCTGATGAAGCTCGGAGCGTACGGGATCCTGCGCGTCGCCATGCCGCTGCTCCCCGAGGGGGCGCACTACTGGGCGCAGGCGACGGCCATTCTGGCGACGGTCAACATCGTGTACGGCGCGTTCGTGGCGCTGGCGCAGACGGACCTCAAGTTCGTCATCGGCTACTCGTCGGTGTCGCACATGGGCATCGTGCTCCTCGGGCTGTCGACGCTGTCGGAGGCCGGGATCAACGGCGCGGTGTTCCAGATGTTCAGCCACGGGGTCATGACGGCCCTGTTCTTCGCCGCGGTCGGCTACCTGTACGACCGGCTGCACACCCGCGACGTCGGCAAGCTCGGCGGGTTGTCGCGCACCATGCCGGTGGCATCGGCGTTCTTCATCATCGCGGCGCTGACCGGCGCCGGCGTGCCCGGCTTCGCCTCGTTCTGGGCCGAGCTCCTGGTCTTCCTCGGCACGCTGCGGACCTTCCCCGTGCTCGCGATCATCGTGGTCGCGGCGCTGACCATCACGCTGGCCTACTCGATCCGCGTCATCGTGCTGGCGTTCTTCGGCGAGCCGCGCGAGCCGCACCCGGGCGTCGCGGACATCTCGGCCTTCCTGTCGCTCCCGCGGGCCATCCTGGTCGGGTTCCTGCTGCTGTTCGGCTTCGCGCCGAGCCTGATCCTGAACGTCATCGCGCCGGCGACCCGGGCGTTCGTGCGGGCGCTCCAGTGACGCGCTACCTGGCCCTGCTGCCCGAGGGGGCGCTGGCCGTGACCGCGCTGCTGATCTTCGCGGCGCTGATGACCGAGCGGCACCGGACCGCCCGCGCCCGGCGCGCGGCGTACGTGGGCGGCGTGCTGGTCCTCGCCGCCAGCCTGCTGACGCTGGGGCGGAGCGAGGAGTTCTTCTGGGCCAGCTACCGGGTGGACGCGTTCTCCCAGCTGGTCAAGGCCGCCGTGGCGGCCGGCTTCCTGATCGGCGCCGCGATCGCGGGCGAGGGGCGGGGGCAGCGGGAGGATGTGCGCGGCGAGGTGTTCTTCTTCCTGCTCGCCTCGGCGACGGGGCTGGTCGCGCTGGCCAGCGCGGTCGAGCTGGTCGCGCTCTACCTCGCGATGGAGATCGCGTCG
>Ga0187777_10000958_pt1 | contig 18886 bp, 17 predicted proteins | sample 1015_Q2_SP5_10_M_FD_132416 | JGI IMG/M metagenome (GOLD analysis project Ga0187777, IMG submission 132416) | Tropical peat soil microbial communities from peatlands in Department of Meta, Colombia - 1015_Q2_SP5_10_MG | ecosystem: Environmental > Terrestrial > Soil > Wetlands > Peat | place... | reverse complement strand
AGACCACAATTGAAGGTAATGCAACACAAGGCAACGCTACCCAAGGACCCGCGCAGACTCTTGTATTGGCTACCACCACAAGCACGGTCGACTCGGGTTTGCTGGACTACCTTCTCCCGATCTTCGAGAAACAATATAATGTTCAGGTGGAGGTTTTGTCAAAAGGAACTGGACAGGCGCTGGCAATAGCTGCTCAAGGCGATGCCGACGTGGTATTGGTGCATTCTAAGACACTTGAGCTTCCATTCGTTGCGGCAGGTTTTGGGGTACATCGAGTTGGAGTGATGTACAATGACTTCGTCATCGTTGGTCCTGTCAACGATCCAGCTGGAATTGCTACAATAAAGACCGCCACGAAAGCATTCGAGAAAATATATCAAGTCGCCCAACAAGGCCCAGGAAACGGGGTCATCTTCGTTTCAAGAGCAGATAAATCGGGAACAAATACCAAAGAGCTGAGTTTCTGGGCTAAGTTTGGCGTTTCGCCCGGCAACGAATCCGACCGTTGGTACATTGAGGCTGGCGCGGGTATGGGTATCGTTCTGCGAATGACCAACGACATGAAAGCATATACTTTGACCGATCGGGCAACCTGGTTAACATTCAAAGACCAACTTACGAACCTCAAAATATTGGTGCAAGGCGACAAGAGTTTGTTGAATCCTTACGCGGTTATTCCTGTCAATCCGGAGAAATGGCCTCAAAGAAACTACAAGATGGCGTTGACTTTCGCAAAATTCCTGATCTCACCTGAAGGTCAGGATTTAATCGGTAACTATACGAAAGGCGGACTCCAGACTTTTGTCCCCATTGCACGCAACTACACGGCAGCTGAAAACTTAGGGTTCCCCGACCAACCACAACAAATTTCGTGGTACGATTCAACAAATCCAAACACCATGATCTTAGCACCGATGCTGGCGATAGCCGTCAATAATCAACAGCGACAAGACATTGAAATATTTGCCACAGCACAATAGACCAAATCTTGGACCAAATCATTGAGGGCTTGATTCAAGCCTTCTGGCTCTTAGTCACATTCAATCACGAAGTTTACCTCATCTTATTCCTTACACTGCGAGTCAGCGGCATAGCAGTAGCATTAGGGACCGTCGTCGGAATCCCGATCGGAGCGACGGTAGCTCTTAGAAATTTTATCGGCAAGAAATTATTCATAAGCATCGTAAATACGCTGATGGGAGTTCCTCCAGTTGTGGTCGGACTTCTCGTATACCTTTTCCTTTCGGCTTCAGGCCCATTGGGGATGCTTCGTTTACTTTACACTCCGACCGCTATGATCATAGCACAAGTGATAATCGCCGCACCAATAGTGATAGGCGTAACTGTCTCAGCCGTCGGGTCGGTCGACAGTGCGATTCGAGACAAAGCGATCTCTCTCGGGGCTACAAAGATGCAACTTACTCTAACGATACTGCGTGAAGCAAGAGTTGGTCTGGTAACCGCGGTAATTCTTGCGTTCGGAGCAGCTATTTCCGAAGTTGGGGCAGTCATCATTGTTGGAGGCGATATACGGTGGGTAACGCGAGTTCTTACAACTGCTATCGTGTACGAAACTGAGTTAGGAGATTTCTCCTTTGCACTGGCCCTAGGTGTAGTGCTACTGCTAATTGCGTTTGTTATCAACTGGATACTCACGCGAATGCAGTGGAGTGGTTTGAGGAGGTAATGAGATGGAATTCGTTCAGATTGAAGGCTTAACCAAACAGTTCGGACACGTCATAGCACTCAGTAACGTAAACTTAAGCATAGACCACGGTGATTTCCTTACCGTTGTAGGTCCTAGCGGTTCCGGTAAAACGACGCTCCTACGTCTCCTCGACTTACTCGAAGAGGCTTCTTCCGGTAAAATATCGATTGGTGGAGAGGATACAAGTAATCCAAATAACACTCTGCGTCTTCGACGAGGAATCGGAATAGTGTTTCAACACAACCTGATGCTGAACACTTCCGTATACGAAAACGTAGTGTATCCCCTCAAAATACGAAGCGACAAATCCGACGCTTCGAGTAGGGTGCACAAGGTTCTTGAACAGGTTGGACTGGCCGGATATGAGAAGCGAAGGGCCATCACATTGTCAGGTGGAGAAATGCAACGTGTTGCTCTCGCGCAGGCACTAATTTACAAGCCGAAAATCCTCTTACTTGACGAACCGACGGCCAACCTAGATCCACATAATTCAAGCATAATAGAGAGCATTGTTGCTCGAGTAAATCGCGAGGACAACGTTACAGTAGTCTTGTCAACCCACAACATTGCTCAGGCTGAACGATTCGCCACAAAAGTATTGATCCTACGATCAGGTGAAGTAGCAGATTACGGTAGTGCATCAAGAATATTCGAAAATCCATCTTCTTTCCTAGCCTCCTTCACGGAGAAATGGAACATCTTCCACGGAAAAGCTTCACCGAGCACAAAAGACGAACTTTCCATCATTGACATTGGAGACGGTGTTTCTGTCGAGTCATCAACCCTGAAACACGGAAACGTGAACACTTTCATTAATCCCGATGAAATAATCTTGACTCTCTATCCGGTAGAGAGTAGCGCCAGGAACATGCTCGAGGGCCATATCATCCAAATCGTAGATCTAGGAGAACGCGTTCAACTCGACGTGGATTGTGGGAAGAAGTTTACGGTTAGAATCACGAAAAAATCATTCAAAGAGATGGCGCTAAACCTTGAGGCGCGGGTATACCTAAACTTCAAAGCTTCGTCCGTTAAAATAACATAACTCATACGCACGTCAATTTAATCAGCTAGATCGTTAACACTAGAGATACCTCTTCGACAGGGACGAGCAGATTGGTAAGAAGGAATCATTTCGAATATAACCTGCGGCTATACCTCAACGTCAACGGAAAAAGAGTTCTTGGGAAAGGTGGCGCGCAAATCTTGGAAGCAATCGAAGACTCGGGCTCCATAAGCGCCGCTGCAGAAGCGCTGGGCATGTCTTACAAATTTGTCTGGGATTATCTCGTCAGGATGCGGCGTATTCTCAGATCACCAATAGTCGTGACGCACCGTGGTGGCGGCCGCGGTACGGAGAAGGGCGGTGGAGGAGCGACCCTGACCCCCTTTGCGCGCAACATTCTTCAAGAGTTCCATTCAACCGAGACAACGTTGAAGAAACTACTGAAAAATCGACGGATAGCGATACGAAAGCAATAAGCAATGATTTATAATCATTCCAACCGTCTCAGCATAACAATGCCTTGAACAAGTTTGGTGTTCACTCTTCAATATCCCATTAATGGTAGCTTGCCATCAGCGCGTAGCCGACACGCTTGAACTGCGGTGGGGGTTAGCTGCAAGAATCAAAATGGCTCCCATGAGTTGAGCCACACAACCAACTGCGAAAATAAGGACAGGACTGGAGACACTCCACACTACTCCAATTACGAGAGGACCGAATATACCCCCTAAATCTTCAAAAGTACCGTACACCCCGACTGCAGTTCCATAGAACGTATCCGAAGTCAACTCGGGAAGAAGACCGAGAAGAAGTAGTGAACTTCCTGAAATTCCCAAAGATGCTACTGCTGAAACCAAAAATAATAGTCCGGGAGTCTTCGCGACCAGGAAGAACAGAAAGATGATAGACGAAAAGATGAACCCAATGACGGCCGTCCGTCTTCTCCCGAATCTATCTGCCAGTGAGCCAATCAGGGGTACCGCCACTAACTGCACGGCAAATGTCAAACTAATCAACCACCCCACCTGAACCGTCGACAGCTTGATTGCGCTGGCGGCGTAAAGTGGAAGGAAGGATCGCATCAGCGAGATTGTCATGAAGGCGAAGGCCGCCGAAAGAAACAGGCAGCCAGAGGAGCGAGAATAAAGAACGGATTTGACGCTTTGCGGCCTAGGTTGACTCTTAGGAGCTACCTTCAATTTCGGGAATGAGGCCATCACTAGAAAGCCCAGCAGCAGAGCTAGGATGGTGGATGCGTAAAACGCATAATTGAAAGAGAAGGATTCAGCTAGATATGTTCCGAGTAGTGGACCGATGATACCGCCGATGCTATAGAAAGCCCACCATACACTAGTGAAGAATCCGATATATTTTGGGGGAGCTTCATCCAGAACGTACACTCTGGTAGTCGGACCTAGAATGACACCTATTGCACCTGAAAAAAATTGCATCACGATAAAATATCGAACCAGGAACCCGAATGTGTATAAGAGGAAGAGAACGCTCATCACGAGCATCGAAAAGAGGATTAAAAGTCGCCGATCTACGCGATCAGTCAGTGTCCCCCAAGTTGTCTCGAAGAAGAACATCCCCAGCGATATGGCTGTGGCTAAGAGACTCCACCCGGTAACTCCTATCCCGAGAGATTGAACGTAGAGCGGCATAACTGGTCCCGCAATAGATGCGGTCCACAGGATCATCCAGAGCATGAAGACAAGATAGATTGGGAGTATGCGACGAAAATTTGAGAGCAAAAGGGTGCATGTCCTGCGCTGGTTCGTCGGGTAGTGCATGAACCTACATAACATTTTGGTTCGTAAGTTTTCGAAAATCTGTCGACGTTTGTAAATCCTTAAGACTCGATGCTGCACGAACATTTTCTCATGATGTGTTTGACTTCTGTAATTGTCGACAAGAGAAATTTCCTACAATCGCCAACTTGCTTCTTCACCACGGTACAAACTCAAGCCATTAACGCGGAGATGGGAGGACAATGAAGTTGCGGTTAAACGCGAAGGTTGCGATGGTCACTGGTGGTGGTTCTGGGCTCGGGCAAGCGATTTCCATTAGATTTGCACGTGAAGGTGCTAAGGTATGTGTTGCGGACATTGATCCAAAGCGGGCACAGACTACGGTTGACATAATTGGCAATAATCAGGGGTTCGCAGTCGTGGGAGATGTCAGCAAGGCTTCTGAGGTAGAGGAGATGACGCGACTGACGATTGACCATTTCAAAGGACTGGATATACTTGTGAACAGTGCCGGATTTTGGTTGGTTGATCGTCCCGATCGCGTCGATGTGCTCAGTGAACTAGACTGGGATAGGGTGCTTAGCGTAAATTTGAAGGGGACATTTCTCTGTTCAAAATATGCGCTGAAGCACATGTTGAAGCGACAGCAGGGTGGAATAATTAATCTTGCATCTGAATGTGGGATTAGCGGGATGTTGAATGCTGCGGCCTATTGTGCCGCTAAAGCGGGCGTAGTCAATTTGACTCGTCAGATGGGATTAGAGTACGCGAGGCAGGGGATTAGGGTTAACTGTATCATTCCATGCAACATCAAAACCCCCATGTTAGAACGCGAGCTTGATGCGAGCCACGACCGAGAGGCTGCGGTGAGGAAGTATCATAGACTTATGCCGCTGGGTAGATTTGGAGAACCGGACGAGGTGGCCAGCGCAGCCGTATTCCTCGCCTCGAATGAGGCTACTTTCACAACAGCCTCGGTGTTGATGGTTGATGGTGGAGTAACCGCGGGCGGCACAATTGCGTATAGCGCGCTGGTCGATTAAGTATGAGGATTAGTAATTTCTTGCTTCAGAAGAGTTCCTTCCAGGTGCCTACGCCTTTTTCTTTTGCTAGCCGATAAGCTACAAGTCCTGCTGCAACGTCTTGTATCCCAAGACCAGTCGAATCCATTATCGTAATTTCGTCAGCATTTGTTCTCCCCGGTTTCATCCCTGCGATTATTTCTCCAAGTTCTGCATGAATCAGTTCAGGTTTGAGATATTTCTTGTTAAGTGCTACATCACGTTTGTCAACCACTACCTTGGCCCTGGAGTAAGCGGATGAGTCAAGCTCCTGTTTACTGCCCTCATCAGAACCTACCGTCGTTATGTGCGTACCTGGCTGGATCCATTCAGTTCTAACGTAGGGTTCCCGTGAGGGTGTGGCTGTAGATACGACGTCGGCGCCTTTGAGTGCCTCGGCTGCGTTGGCGACAGAGTGCACGTTGAGTCCGAGCTTCGCGCTCATCTCTTTCGCATACTTATCTCGTAATTCTGGTACGATGTCATAGACACGAACATCCCGCAGCTTTAGGATCTCATTCAAAGCAAGTAATTGTGTCCGACCTTGAGCTCCAGCACCCAAGATCGCGGCCACTTCGGAGTCTTTCCTGGCCAGGTATCGCGCTGCCACGCCAGCAACGGCACCGGTTCTAAATGCGGTTATTTGGAGACCGTCCATAAGTGCTAAGGGAACACCGTTCTTGAGATCAGATACTACGACAACTCCCATGATGCTTGGAAGGCCGTATTTCTTCGGGTTGTCGAAGTAGCTGCAGCTGAGCTTGAGCCCTATAACATCCTGATTGTTCAAGACGCCGGCTTTAATCCCCCAAGCTCCGTTATGTTTCGGAGCATCCATAAGCACCAAAGCGGGGATAATTGATTCACCAGTAGCAAGACCTTTGAACGCTTCTTGCACTGTGTCAATCGTATCTTTCATAGTAAGGACTTGTTCCAGATCTTTCTTGGACAGAACGAGAATTTCCACCAATCTACTTCAGCTGCAATACGCACTGCAGCGCGTCCGTAAATAGTTTTAACCAAACTGTCGGACTTGAAAACCACTTATCAGGTACATTCCCAATTGAGAACCACACAGCCGACTTGCGTATATAGGACAGAGCGACTCTTTCAGAACATGTCGTTAAACGGAAAAGTCGCGATAGTCACAGGCAGCGGATCCGGTCTAGGAAAGGCCACAGCTAAGCTACTCTCCCAAGAAGGCGCAAAACTTGTTCTCGTCGGGAGAAGAAAAGCTCCGTTGGATGAGACTCTTGCAGAACTTCAAGGAAAAGAAGGCCTGGTAATCCAAGCAGATGTTTCCAAGAGCATGGACGCAAAGAGAATCATCGATGAAACAGTCCGCAGATTCGGCAAACTCGACATCCTCGTCAATAATGCGGGCGTAGAAGCTCCGCAAAAATCGATCACGGAATTGACCGAAGAAGAATGGGACTACGTAATCGACATCAACCTGAAAGGAGTCTTTCTATGTTCAAAATTCGCCATCCCGGCCATGAAAAAAAACGGTAGAGGAGTCATCACAAATGTTGCATCTAACTGGGGGATTATTTCTGCACCACAAGCCAGCGTATACTGCGCCTCTAAGGCAGGAGTGATATTGCTAACCAAAGCCGCGGCAATAGACGTTGCACCAGACGGTATCACCGTAAACTGCGTCTGTCCCGGCGATGTGGATGCCGGAATGGAACTGAGAGATCTAGCACGCTTTTCAGAAGAAAGACGAAACGCCATAGTCCCGAAATTGATTCCTGTAGAGCAAATAGCCCATGCGATACTGTATCTTGTTTCGGATACTGCGACTATGACCACTGGAACGACATTGATAATAGATAACGGATCGACTATTGGCGAAGCACCAAGGCTTCTCTCCAAGAAATAAGACCAATCTAGAACCTGCAATGGAGTAAAGCGATCATGCCTCATCGACATTGACGAAACGGCAGATCTGTCAAACATGAAGGCTATCGTTTTTGTACTCATTGCACTTGTTCTCATTTCCTTCGTTTTTCTGGCGTGGCCGCTAAGCCCGACACTAACCACCAGTTTCAGAATAACGACACCATCTCAGTCACCACCAACGATGGAAGCCGTTGACGCGAATTACAACAAGGCGGCACTATTCACAAGCATGACTGCAGCAGGCAAAATTGCCATATCCTCATCGGAAGCAAGTCAGGGTCAATATTCTCTAACGATCGTGATCTCCTACGCAGGAAATGTTCTCAGTACGGGAAGTTACACTTCCTTAGGGGACGGACTTTACGAAATGCAAGTCTCGTTTCTGCCGCGTTTTGGAGAGCAGACAACTAGTCCCTACCTTGTCTCGTTCAGTTTGTCCTATTCAAATGGTGTAGGGATAGGTGATCTAACGCTACCGATCTATCCGACATGACAAAGTTAGGATTGAAAGATACTCGCGACGCTGCACTTATCGCAATTCCATCATGTAGTCAGTACACGCGCTTCTTTTCAGTCATCATAGGAGTAGGATTCAGCGGACGCTTATCACTTCGTCGTAAAATTCACGCATGCAGTTCGAATTTAGTATTTCCGGCAAGACTAGGATGAACTCAGAGACACCAAGGTCCATAAGTTCTCCCACCCTTCGCACGCATTCGTCGGCCGTTCCAACGATTCCCTCGGTAATCCCTCGCGTCGCATACCTTAGTCTCAGCGCCGCCACTTTCGCGTCTATGACCTGTTTGTTCTTTCCGAGCAGTGCTACTCCGAGCCAGGATTTTCGAATCGATTTCGGATTACGTCCGATCGCGTCGCATTCATTGTCGAGTATGTTGATTCGTTCCTTGTAGTCGGCTAATGTATGTGGATTCAGATCGGCCGTGAAGTTCCAAACGTTGGCATATTTTGCTGCGAATCGTATCATCTTCTCGTGTTCTGCACCAACCCATATGGGTGGGTGGGGCTTCTGAAGCGGCTTCGGATTATTGACTGCCTCACTTATGTGATAATGTTTGCCTTTGAATGTCGCCTTTTCTTCCGTCCACATTCGTTTGATAAGTTCGATGGCTTCTCCTAGCATCGTCATTCTAGTTGAAATGTTTGGAAAGGGGAATCCGTACGGCTCATGCTCTAGCCTGAGCGAACCTGCGCCGATTCCAAAATTGAGACGGCCGCCGGAGATAACATCAAGCGTGGAAGACATCTTCGCCAGCAACGATGGGGATCGAAATGAATTACATGAAATCAGTGAGCCTAATCGAATTGTCTTAGTATCTCTGGCTAACGCCGACAGGGTCACCCAGCATTCGAAGAACGGGTCAGTGATCGGTCTGTCTTCGTAATCATACGGGAAAAAGTCGTCTACTAATGACGCTGAATCGAATCCGCTTGATTCCGCATCCACCCATATCGCACGTAATCGTTCATATTCGAACGACATTTGTGGTGTAAGAATCCCGAAATCAGCCTTCCTCAAATCAATCACTAGTCGGCTAGTCTGAGCAAGGTTTGCATGAGCGTATTTGCTCCTGCCTCGAGTTGCTTTGGTCGAGTGTACTCATAGGGGACGTGACTCATGCCCTTATGACTTGGTACAAATATCATTCCGGCCTCAGTGAGGTTAGCGATGTTCTGGCAGTCGTGACCTGCCCCGCTGGGCATACGCCTGTATGATACCCCAAGAGACCGTGACGATGCCTCGATGATTCGTGTTACACTCTTCGACATTTTGGTCGGTTTCGTGAGATTTTTCTTGCGAACAGTAACGTGCAAGCCATATTGATCCCCAAGAAGTTTTGCGAATGTAACGATCTTTTTTTCAAGAAGACGGATTCCGTGAAGAGACGTGTCCCTGAAGTCGACTGTGACCACGGCGTGACCAGGTATAACGTTCGAAGCTCCCGGGAAAACGGCCACTGAGCCTACTGTAGCGACCACAGCTCTATCAATCTCACGCGCGATTTCACCAACGCCTAGAACGATTCTCGCAGCCCCGGCGAGTGCATCACGTCTAAGCTGCATTGGGGTCGTGCCCGCATGCCCTGCCTCTCCAGTGACGCTGATTTCAAGTTCGCCTAATCCAACTATGGATTCGACTACTCCAATCGACGCATGTTCACGTTCTAAAATTGGGCCTTGTTCAATGTGTAGTTCAACATAAGATTCGATGTTGGTGTAATCTCTGCACGTTGAGTTAGGCTTGATGTTTGCTTTTCGCATGGCTTGTTCGAATGTTATGCCGTTCTTGTCTTGCAACGTATACGCTGCTGATTTGGTCAACAGACCCGTGAAACCACGGCTTCCGATGAACGCCCCGAATCTTGCGCCTTCTTCCTCTGTGAATACTATAACCTGAAAAGCTGCGTTGGGTGCGAGACCATGTTGATGAATGCTGCGAATCGCTTCTATTGCGGAGAGGACACCATAGGCTCCATCCAGTTTTCCACCGTTCGGTACGGTATCAATATGAGAGCCACAAGCGATCGTTCGTTTCTTCGAAGTTCCTAAGGTTCTGCCTATAATATTGCCAAATTCGTCCACCTTTACCGACATGCCTGCTTGTCGTATTAGATTGGACACGTAGGTTCGTGCCGCGACATCTGCTTTAGAAAAGGTGAGGCGGGTTATTCCTCCTTCAGGTTGTCTGCCAATTTTTGAGAGTTCAGTTATTGTCTTGTGAAGGCGAGTGGCTGAGATCCGTACAGAAGACATGATTCAAGCCGTTCTGATAATTTTCGGATTCAGCTCTTCGCGGGTCACAAAGGTGCCGAAGCCTTGTTTTCCTATAATTTGTCCATCCTCCATGATTTTTTGGCCGCGTAGGAAAGTCATTTTGAGTTCGCCTTTGGTTGTCATCCCGTCGTAGAGTATCCAGCCACATTTTGACTTACTCTTGTCGTTTGAGATTTTGTATTTCGCCTTCATGTCAATGATCAGGAAGTCCGCGTCGGAACCTACTTGAAGTGTTCCTTTGCGCGGATAAAATCCGAACAGTTTGGCTGGATTTTCGCACGCCATCTGGATGAACCTGTCCAAAGTCGTTCTACCGTCGTTAATTGCACCTAACATGAGAGGAAGAGTGGCTTCAATACTTGAGGCGCCGTTGAATGTGTTCCAGATATTGTCGACTCCAGCAAGTTTCTCTTCCTTCGTGTAAGGACCGTGGTCTGAACCAAGCGTGTCGATATAACCGAAGTTTAGAAGCTCCCACATTCTAGCCACTCTTGCCTTATCTCTCAGTGGAGGTGCCCATTTTGCCCATGGACCAATTCGTATGAAGTCATCCTCGTTGAGGAAGAGAAAGTGAGGACATGTTTCGACATATGTTCGGTACCCTTCGTCTCTGGCTCCTTTGACCTCCATTATCCCTTCAGGAACGCTTGTATGAACTATCAGCCCTTTTGCTTGTGTCTGTTTTAGGAAGAATACCATTCGGTGGTCTGCTTCAATCTCTGCGATCGCAGGTCGCCATTCTAGGTGTGCCTTAATGTCAGTTCTGCCTTGCTCTTCTAGGCGTTTTCGGTTTGTTGCGAGTATGAAATCATTTTCTGCGTGCAGTAGCGCGACAGCGCCGACGTTGTGTATCACTTTCAGTGCTTCGTACAGGTCGCCATCATAGCAAGGTGGCCATTCAGGGATTGAATAGCATGTGAATGTTTTGACGCCGGTTATCCCGAAGTCATACAGGCGTTTGATTTCGTGGCGATAATCGGATGTGCCTGTAAAACCGCCGTGCAGTCCAAAGTCTACATACGCTTTTTGTTTGATCAGTTCAAGCTTGGCTTTTGCAACTTCGAGGCTGGTTACTAGTGGAACCGTGTCTGGCATTTCGATTATTGTGGTGACACCACCGGCCGCGGCTGCTCTTGTTCCGTATGCAAAATCTTCGCGCAGCACTGCAACTTCTTTTCCGGGACCTTCGTATGGATCGCCGAGGTGCACGTGCTCATCGACCAGTCCGGGAATGATCAGATTCCCTTTCGCATCGACTACTTCTCCTGCATCTGGGAGAAGAGAATCATGGGCGATGGCGGCAATTTTGCCATCTTGAACAGCCAATCCTCCTTGAATTAACCCGTTGCGCGTCCAAACCTTAGCATTCTTGACAACCAAATCCACTCTCGCTGCGCCCATAACAATCAACTAATCGTAGTCTAACATTTTCGATATTAAAGAGGACTGGAGACTGCTCAGCGTGTGGTTGCAGTAGCTCGCTTAGAACGAACAGGATTCATTGGAACTTGGCTATGAAAGAGGTTGTCCGATTACAGTATAGGTGTGCGGGCGTCGGTCTCTTAAGAAGTTCCCGAATTTGTTACGAGCCTCTTCGAATCGGCTCTTAACTAGTATGGTCTTGATTAAAAGAAATGATTCTGCTTCGTCACCTGGGGCTATGTATGGTGCTTCTGCTTCTATTTGTCCATCCGGAGCGATGATTCGACTCTGGCCGAAGAAATGCGCCGGTTTCTTACCAGAAGTATTTCCGACTGCATTACAGAGGATACCCCACACAACATTTTGAAGGGCCGCGCTTGGGTAGAATTTATTCCACCAGTCTTCGCATGGTGACTCGTAGGCGTTTATCTGGAAAATTATTTGGGCCCCCATTAGTGAAGTGGCTCGCCAGGATTCGGGGAAGTCACCATCATAGCAGGTTAGTAGTCCGATTCTTCCGATTTTAGTGTCAGCGACGGTATAGCTATTTCCCGATCTCCAAATTTTGTCTTCACCCATTGGAGTGTACAAGTGAATCTTTCTATGCTTAGCGACAATCTTTCCTTCATCACTTATGAAGATCGATGTATTGTAGAGTTCGTTTCCATTCGCTCGCTCCGGCATTCCCGCAACGAGGTTAATTCTGTGCCGTATTGCATGGCGCATCAGGTATTCTGTGTACCGGCCCGGTATTGGTTCACTCAGAGATCGATAATCTATGTCGCCGTAACCCGTTGGCCACATTTCGGGAAGTACAACCACTTCGGCGCCACTACGCTTCGCACTCTCGATAAGTGCACTTGTTGATTCAAGATTTCTTTCAACTTGCCCTGGAATAGTTCTGAACTGGATAATTCCTATGGTGAGTGACTCTGGAAGCACTACTTGATCCCCGTTCCTGAATTCAAGGAGAATTCTCCATAGTTTTAGCCGATTCAGTTTCGTGGTCTTTCGAGAATCGTACCATAGACCTCGGGTCTCCTATCTCTTATGAAGTTTCCAAACTTGCTGCGTGCCTCAGCTAGTTGCTTGCGCGCTTGAACGGTCTTCACGAGTAGGTACGATTCACTATTTTTGCCCTTGGGCACATACGGCGCTTCAGCAATTATTTCGCCGTCTGGCGCTATTATACGGCTTCGTCCGAATAGATGCAACGGTTCGCCGTTCAGAACAGTATCGCCAACAGTATTGCAAAGTACCGACCAGACGACGTTCTGCAATGCGGCGGCAGGATAGAATTTATCCCACCAGTTCTCGCAGGGACTCTCATAGGCAGATATGTGGAAAACGATGTCTGCGCCCATCAACGCATTAATTCGCCATGATTCGGGAAAGTCGCCGTCATAGCAAACGAGCAATCCTACCCTACCTATCGTCGTGTCAACAACTGTGAATGTATCACCAGGTGTCCAGATTTTTTCCTCGCCGAGAAAAGTGTACACTTGCACCTTACGGTGTTTCGCCAAGATAACGCCCTCATCGCTTACCATAACGGATGTGTTATGAATTTGATTTCCGACTCCACGTTCAGGCATACCCGCGATGATGAAGAATGAGTTTTTCTTCGCGTGCTCGGTAAGGAAGTCTGTAAAGTGGCCTGGAACGGTTTGTTTGAATCTATGAAAATCAAGATCACCATACATCCCTGTCGGCCACATTTCAGGCAAAACCACTACGTGACAGCCTTTCTTTGACGCCGTAGTGAACATTTCGGCAGTAGCAGCAAGGTTACTCTCAACATCTCCCCAGCGTGGTTTGAATTGTATGAGACCGATTGTCAGAGATTCGGGCATCAAGGTGTACACTTGCCGCGCTTAATTCTTTAACCCAATTTTCGATGCAGCGTGTATCGCATCTATTTGATGTAAGTATCCAGTACAGCGACATAGGTTTCCGGAAATGTATGATTGAATTTCTTGTTTACTTGGGTTGGGATTTTCGTCCAACAATGCTTTGGCGCACATAATCATTCCGGGTATACAGTATCCGCATTGAATTGCATCTTTCTCTAGGAAGGCTTGCTGTACGGGATGAGGTTTCTCCGGCGAGCCGATTCCTTCTATTGTCGTTATCTCCTTACCGGTTATTTGAGGTGCGAGAACCAAACAAGAGTTTACTGCGTTCCCATCTATCTGAACTGTGCATGCCCCACAGTCTCCGCGATCGCAACCTTTCTTTGTTCCAGTTAGTCTGAATTCGTTACGGAGCATGTCAAGTAGCGTGGCATTTGGTTTCACCGAGAGGCTTTCTTCCTTGCCGTTCAGTACAAATTTGACTTGCACTGGTTTCATTTTAGTTCCTCGCTCCTGCTCGTTTGCAAGCTTCTTCTAGTACCCGCCTGACCAATGTTACGCCGGTCTCACTTCTGTATTCGTCGGATGCTCGAACATCAGATATGGGTTTGATGGTTTGTTTGATCTTTTCCGCCGCTTCGCGTATTTTCGTTTCGGTCGGTTTTGAGTTCTCCAGGATTGCTTCGGCGTTTGGTATGCGGATAGGAGTGGGCGCCACGGATCCCATGGCAATTCTCACTGTTTTGCAGACGTCATTCTTCAGAGAGACCAATGCAGCCGCGCTTACAATCGAGATAATGTTTCCACCCCGTTTGGCGAGTCTGAGAAAGGCGCCACCACTAGCGGAGGGGGGTATGGGTATTTTGACTTCGGTCAATATTTCGTCTGGTTGCACAATCGTTTTCTTCACGTGCACAAAGAAATTTTCCAATCGCACCGTTCTTTCAATTTTACTGTTTCTCAGTGTCACGCTCGCATCTAGAACTAACAGTGGTGGGGCAGTGTCTCCTGCGGGAGAAGCGTTGACTAAGTTGCCGCCGAGCGTTGCGATGTTTCGGACACCTATCTCTCCTACGAGTTGGGCGGCGTCAGCAAACATTGGGATTTTATGTTGAACAATTTTCGATTTTTCAATCGAGCGCATTTTGGTGGCGCCGCCTATTTTGATGAGTCCGTTTTCTTCTCGTATGAAGTTCAATTCCGCTAAATTACTTATGTCGACGACATGTGTGGGAACCAATATGTCTTCACGCAGTAAAGGCAGGAGGTCGGTGCCGCCGGCGATAACTTTGGCTTTCTCACGAAGGTTTCCGAGTAGTTGTAGTGCCCCGTTAAGGTCGTTCGGTCGCGTGTAATCGAATTCTCTCATTATCCGCCTACCACGGGGGGAAAGATTTGGATCAGGTCACCGTCTTTTAATTGCCTCGAGAGGCCTGTTTCAGGAGTTAGTACGTCTTTGTTTACGAAGATTCGGTAGAATCTCAAATCGATATTGTCTTGAGGATCGAATAGGCTGTCTTTGAATTCAGCTCCATATTTTTTCACTAGCGTCGACAGTATGTCCTGCACGTCGAATCCTTCAACCTGGACCTCATCTTCGCCTGCGATGGCCCTTAGAGCAGTATATAGCCTAACCTTTACGCGGGCAATCTGGCGTGCTTCAGGCATCATTTTTTGACCTCTTGATCGCCATCAAGACCCGTTCCGGCGTGATCGGTAAATCTCTGATTCGAATATTGATTGCGTCGTATACTGCATTTGCAATTGCTGACGGCATCGCTATTAGCGGTGGTTCCGCAACTCCTTTCGCGCCGAATGGTCCCAGTCGGTATGCTTTCTCAATTAGGATGGGTTTGTCTATCTCGGGCATATCCATCGATGTCGGGATTAAGTAATCCATGAGGTTCGGGTTACGCACGACTCCGTTTTCGATGATCACGTTCTCCATCACAGCCAGGCCGAGACCTTGTGCGATGCCTCCGTGTATCTGGCCTTCAATCAGTAGCGGGTTGATGGCGAACCCGATGTCGTACGCAGGCGTGACCTTCAGGACTTTCACCTCACCCGTTTCAGTGTCAACCTCAACTTCCACCACGTGGGATGCGAACGTATAATTCGCATACGCTTGGCCCTGTCCTTTCTGTTGGTCGAAAACGTTCTTCGGCGCTCTGAAATAGCCCGTATGTGAAATATTCACTCCGCGCTCGTATGCCTCGCGCGCTAGATCCTTAAACGAAATTTTCTTTTCGGGATTTCTCCTCGAGAATGCCTGGGCGTCTACGATCTCAATGTCGTCGGGACTGCAGGATAATAGTTCGGCAGCGATTGCATTGAGGCCCTCACGAGCCTTATACGCAGCGACCATCGCCGCTGCTCCGCCTCGTGCTAGGCCGCGAGACGCGTGAGTTGGTCCGCTGTCCGGGACAGCTGAAGTATCGACGCTTTCAAGATGAATGTAATCCATCGGTATTCCGAGTATCTCCGCAACGATCTGCATGTGGCCTGTGTGTGTTCCCGTACCGATCTCGGTTATTCCAGTTCGATAGCGCACGGATCCATCTTTGTTTACCATAAGGTAAGCTGCCGAATAATCGGACGCTCCTCTACTCGTACTGTTACCGTGATACATCAGGGCGACTCCGATGCCTCGCCTCTTCACGCCATTTTTCAGGCCGCCGCGCCGCTTATCTTTCCAGTTCGAGACACGCGCCGTTTCTCGAAGGCACTCTTCAACTCCAACCGAGTGATCCAGGAGCTGATTTGTGCCTGTGTACGACCCATCTTTCAGCACGTTTTTCAAGCGAAACTCTACAGGGTCCACGCCAAGCTTGTTGGCGAGTTCGTCAATTTGTGATTCTGCAGCAAACTGCACTTGCGGATTTCCGAATCCTCGAAATGACCCGCTATAGAGATTATTTGTGTAAACAGAAAAAGCGTCGACCTTGACGTTCGGCACAATATATGGTCCTGCCGCGTGAACGGCTGATCGCCATAGCACGTATGGGCCATGTGAAGCGAACGCACCAGTGTCTGAGATTAACTCAACTTCAGACGCGAGCAGCTTTCCTTCCTCGGACGCTCCGGACTTGTACTTGATAAAGTATGGATATCGCTTGTTGTGGCATCGGATTGATTCTTCTCTGCTATGGATTAACATAGCAGGCCTGTTTGTTCGAGTAGCAACTAAAGCGACGCGTGAACAGAGCTCAGGCGGAACATCATCTTTGCCTCCGAACCCTCCTCCTGTTGCCGATTGTATTACCCGAACCTTATCGAGCGTTACGCCGAGAATTTTGGCAACGTTCATCTGAACCAGGAATGGAGATTGCATTCCAGCGATTACCGTTACCGAACCGTCAGGTTCAGGAAGCCCGATCGCGGCTTCCGGATCGAGATAAGCATGTTCCTGTCTCTGAGTTGTATATTCATTCTCGACGATGACGCTGGATTTCCGAAATCCTTCAGCTACATCACCTTTCCTAACCTGACATTGGAACATGACGTTGCCTTTATCGTGAACTTTTGGACTATCTGGTCTTAATGCGTCACGAGGGTCAAAAACTGCAGGTAGTGGCTGATAGTCTACCTGAATCAGTTTCGCCGCCTCTTCCGCCTGCTCAGGCGATTCAGCAGCAACAAGAGCGACACCCTCGCCCACGAACCTCACCTTCTCTGAAGCCAGCAAGGGTTGATCAGCAAAAGTGAATCCCCAGTCATTTATTCCGAGAATATCTTTTGCTGTGAGTACGGCGGCAACACCGGGGGCCTTCTGAGCCTCTCGCGTATCTACATTCTTGATTAAAGCATGCGGTTCAGTGCCTCGAAACACTTTCACGTGAAGCATGCGATCGAAGAAATAGTCGGCGGTGTATTTGGTTCTGCCAAATACACCTTCTGCGGCGCCGACACGTCTAACACTTTTCCCGACAACGTGTAGGTTACGTTTCTCATAGAAATGTTCCACGATCTTCAGGTAATCTTGTTCCAAGAAGTAATCCGCGCCTTGAAGAACCAATAGTGCAATCGGATACTCAACTTCATCCGTCTAGTGAAACCTAACGTGTGAACTCTTAAAAACCTAGTCGATTACGCCAAGTCAGAAAGTGCTAAGTGATATATACTCAACTCGATGCACATATTGCTGAGGACGCGAACGGTTGAGTGAGAATCGCATCGTATTCGTGCGAGAAGCAACGGGATTAGTTAGAGAAATTTCGCCTTACCAGCTATTGATTTTCAACTTCCTTACCGCGCCTATTGTCACTACGTTGATGTGGTCACTTAATTGGAATCCGAATATGTTTCCTGGCTATGATTTTACTACAGGTTTAGTGATTGTTGCACTTCTCGCGATTCCAATGTACCTAACCTACTGCATTGTATATACTGCCTTTCCAAAGACTGGTACCGATTACGTATTCCAGAGTCGCATCTTGAATCCTGCAATAGGATTTTCGGCAACGTTTGCGGCGTGGATATTCTTCCAGTTCTGGTACATTTCGCTTAACGGTATATCGATCGTTCAGATGTTTCTTGTGCCTTGGCTTTTGGTGGTAGCCCAGTCTACAAACAATGTCGGCTATGCTGCTATGGCAACCACGCTCGCAGGTTCAACTTCGCTAGCCATCCTCAGTTTTGTGACCGTCATCGTTGCCGGATTAATTGTGATGACTGGAATCCGGATGTATCTTAAAGTTCAAACGATTTTGTTTTGTTTCGCTGCTGCAGCCGATATTGCCCTATTGGTATTGCTGGCTTCGACAACTACCTCAGCATTTGCGAGCAACTTGAACACTAATCTCGCGAGTATGATTGGTTCATCCGACGTTTATAACAAGATCATAAGTACGGCTCAAAGTAATGGGTACACTCTGTCTCCCACCGTGACGCTATTCGCGTCGATAGGCGCCATGATCACTCCGTGGACGTTTGCATTGGAGTGGCTGGTCTTCGGCAACCTTGGGTTGTGCGGCGAGATGAAAACGGCAAACCAGTTCAAGACCCAGGCTGTTACGATGCTGGGGGCTTTAGCCTTGGTTGTGGTGGGTCTGGGTGCTGCCTGGAACCTATTCATAGGTATGACAGGCCAGAGTTTCTGGTACGCGGCCGCTACAATGGCGTGGAATGCGGATCCGCTCTTCAAAAATCTGCCCGGTCTATTCTACTCTCAACCCGCCTCCTTCATCCTTCTTTACGGTACAAATAACCTTGCGCTCGCAACGGTGTGGGCGGTGGGTGGAGCCGTCGCAATATTTGCAACTAACTTCACAATCTACATGCTCGTCTCAAGAATGCTATTCGCTCAGACCTTCGACCGCTTGTTCCCTGCACGATTGGCTTACATAACGGAAAAGACTAGGACTCCAGTCTACATTATGGTCGTCATGATT
>Ga0187777_10000957_pt1 | contig 18906 bp, 15 predicted proteins | sample 1015_Q2_SP5_10_M_FD_132416 | JGI IMG/M metagenome (GOLD analysis project Ga0187777, IMG submission 132416) | Tropical peat soil microbial communities from peatlands in Department of Meta, Colombia - 1015_Q2_SP5_10_MG | ecosystem: Environmental > Terrestrial > Soil > Wetlands > Peat | place... | reverse complement strand
GCAACCGCCGACTACGTCGCAGGAAAATTTCGCGCCGCCGGACTCGATACCGAAGAGGTTGAGTACCGGGTCTGGATGAACTATCCCTCCCAAATCAGCGTAGACATCACCGCTCCCGGCGGCGTTCACCTGCATGGCCCCTCCCCCGAGCACGTTGATGGCGATCCCTCCGGCGATGACCCGCGGGTAATTACGGCCTACAGCGGCATGTCTCCATCAGGGGATGCAGAATCCGAGGTGGTGTACGCCAACTACGGTGCACCCCAGGATTTCGACAAACTCAAGCAACTCAAGATCGAGGTCACGGGCAAGATTGTCTTGGTGCGCTACGGAGAGAATTTTCGAGGTGTCAAGGCTTTTATCGCCCAACAGCACGGCGCCGCAGGTCTGATCATTTACTCCGACCCTGCTGACGATGGCTGGCGTCGTGGCGACAAATACCCCGAAGGTCCGTGGCGCCCCGCTACAGCAGTACAGCGCGGCTCGATCGGTTACATGTTCGAGTTTCCCGGTGATCCAACCACTCCAGGCATCGCCTCTCTGCCTTCCCTGCCAGATGATAAGCGTGTTCCACCCGAGCGTTCTCCACAGCTCCCCACGATTCCGACGACACCGCTCTCTTATGCCGACGCCTGGCCAATCCTCGAACACATGGCAGGTCCGGTGTCGCCGCGCGAATGGCAGGGTGCTTTGCCATTCACTTATCACTTAGGCCCCGGACCTGTGAAGGTGGCGATGCATCTCAAGCAGGATTATCAGTTCCGAACGATCTGGGATGTCGTCGGACGATTGCCAGGAACGCAGTTCCCAGCTGAGTGGGTAGTGGCGGGCAATCACCGCGACGCCTGGGTGTATGGCGCCGTCGATCCCAACAGCGGCACCGCCGCCATGCTCGAATCAGTCCACGGAATCGGCGAGTTATTGAAATCTGGTTGGCGGCCAAAGCGCTCCATCGTGTTCGGCAGTTGGGACGCCGAAGAAGAAGGCCTGATCGGCTCAACCGAGTGGGGCGAGCAGCACGAGGCCGAATTGTCGAACGCCGCCGCCTACTTCAATATGGATGTCGCGGTGTCTGGTCCGAAATTTGGAGCGTCCTCCGTTCCCAGCCTTAAACCCTTCTTGCGGGAAATCACCAAGGTAGTTCCTGCAGCGAAAGGAGGCGTGGTCTACGACAATTGGCAGGCGGAAAATCGCGCTGGAAGCAACTCTGGACAAGAGCCGACAGAGGCCGTGGGCGATGTCCGCCGAATTCCAACCGCCGCGACCAACTCTGATGCGCCAGTCGGTGATCTCGGGAGCGGTTCCGACTACACCGTCTTTCTGCAGCATCTGGGCGTCCCCTCGACCGATATCAGCTCGACCGGGTCCTACGGCGTGTACCACTCGGCTTTTGATGATTTCGCCTGGTTCAAGAGATTTGCGGATCCTGACTTTCTTTACGAGCAGCAGATGGCGCGCATCTTTGGCTTGGAAGTCATTCGCATGGCAGACGCCGATGTGCTCCCACTTGACTACCACGAATATGGCGAAGAGGTGCAAGCGTACATCGAGCTGGCGAGGAAGAAGTCCGAGACTCAATTCGGCGCTCGTGCGGTGAGCTTTGACGAGGCGGCCAAGGCTGCGGGTCGTTTTGCTCAAGCAGGAGAAAAGATCATGGAGCACGAAACGCATTCACCGCTTGACCCGCTCACACTTAACCAGGCTTTGGCCCGCGCCGAGCGGGCACTTCTTATCCCTGATGGTTTGCCGGAACGGCCCTGGTTTCGGCACGCCATCTATGCTCCCGGGCGATACACCGGATACGCCGCTGTGGTAATCCCGGGAGTAAACGAGGCAATCGACGAACGCGACCTGAACCTCACCCGCCAGCAGGTTGCCGCTCTCACGGCCGCGCTGAATCGTGCCACCAAGATTCTCAGTGATTGGCACTAATTCCACGCATGCTTGATCGCCTTGGCAAATTTCTGCGGGGGCAACGTGTTCAGCACGTCCTCTTTTGTGAGCCAGGCGCGCCGCGCCTGCAAAACACCGTAGCGAATCTTGTCCAGATGCGAGGTGTGGTGAGAATCGGTATTGATGACGATCTTGACACCGTACTGCTTGGCGAGCCGCAAGTGACGGTCGCATAAATCCAGCCGGTCCGGATATGCATTCAATTCCATCGCGACTTTGCGCTGTGCCGCTGCTTTCATGACTGCGTCCACATCGAACTGATACGCATCACGCCGAAGCAGAATTCGACCCGTGGGATGCCCGATCAGCGATGTGTTCGGATTCTCAATCGCCTTCAGCAGCCGCTCCGTCATCTCCCCCGGGCTTTGGTTGAAATGGGAATGAACGCTGGCGATTACCAAATCCATCTGCGCCAGAACGGAATCCGACAGGTCCAGCGAGCCATCCGCCAGAATATCGACCTCAACGCCTGCGAAGATTTTGATTCCTTCCGTCCGTTCGTCCACCGCCCAGATTCGCTTGATGTGTTCGACCGCGCGGGCGTCGTCCAGACCATTCGCAAAGGCCAGATTCTTGGAATGATCGGTGATGGCCATGTACTTATAGCGGCGTTCCCGCGCCGCCTCGGCCATTTCCTCGATCGTGTTGCGGCCGTCGGTTTCGACGGTATGCATATGCACATCGCCCTGCAGATCTGATTGTGAAATGATTGCCGGCAAAGCGTGCTCCTCCGCGGCATCGATCTCTCCGCAGTTTTCACGCAGCTCTGGTGGGATGTAGTCGAGCTTCAGCTTGGAGTAAATTTCTTCTTCGGTCTTGCCCGCAACCGCTTTCTCATCATCCAATCGCGCCAGACTGTATTCGCTCAGCGTGTATCCCATTTTGAGGGCCCGCTGCCGCAGCGCTACATTATGTGCCTTGCTTCCCGTGAAATATTGCATGGCAGCGCCAAACGACTCCGGCGCCAGAAAACGAACATCCACCTGCATCCCGCCCCGCATGCGGAAGCTCACTTTGTTCTCGCCGCGGGCGATAATTTCCAGGAGCCCCGGTAATTTGATGATGTGGTCGATCAACTTCTGCCGGGCTTCGGCCTCACAACAGGGCTTCCCCGTGACCAAAATGTCGAGGTCACCCACAGTCTCCCGGCCACGCCGCAGCGAACCAGCAGGCGTGACTTTCTCCACTCCGGCGTAACCACGAAGATGCTCCACAATCTTGGCGGCTTGAGCTTCTGCGGCATCCAGCAGAAACCGGCCGGCAATCCGCCGATAATCCTCAATCGCCTTGAGCAGCTTGGCTTCCTGCTTCTCGCCCATCCGCGGAAGGATTTGAATCTTTCCGTCGCGCGCGAGCTTCTCGACACCCTCGATGTCGCACACCTTATATGCACTCCAGATCAGCGCGATGGTTTTCGGCCCCAGCCCTTGGACCTTCAGCAGATCTAGCATCGAGGGCTTGTATTTTTTCAGCATCTCAGCATGCAGTGAGAGCCGCCCCTCTTTGAACATCTCCTGAAGGTTCAGCAGCATCCCTTTGCCGATGCCGGGAATTTCCAGCACCTTCTTTGGTTCGCTGATCAGTTCCGAGATTTGTTGAGGAAATGCCTCGATGGACTGCGCGGCGTTTCGGTACGACCGGATGCGAAACGAGTCCTGGCCATCGATTTCAAGCAGGTCCGCAGTCTCGTACAAGATGCCGGCGATGGCTTTGTTGTCCATGGGCTTCGAACACTAAGTTATAGAAGGCCGCCGCCGCGCTCCGCAATGGGTAGAGGTCGCAGTCGACCTTCTCGCAGCGCCCTGATGCGGGCTGGAGAGGTATTTAATCTTTTACTTTAGGAAGTCTTGGCAACGTTCGCGGCTTGAGGGCCTTTCGGCCCTTGTGCGATCTCGAACTCTACCTGATCGCCTTCTTGCAGGCTCTTGTATCCTTCGCCAGTAATCGCACTATAGTGCACGAAGACATCGGGGCCACCCTCGCGTCCTATAAAACCGTAACCTTTTGCATTGTTGAACCATTTCACAACACCTTTCAGCCGTTCCACTTGCGCCCCCTCGGGCACGCATCTTCCTGCTCCGAGTCGTGCCGTTCTTTTGAGGTCATTCTGCGTCTACTCCATGGGCCTGTCAAGATACGTTACCGTCAAAAACCCTGTATGCTGGTCGGCTAACGATACTGCTGGCTCAGCCACAACACTCCGACAATGGTCTTCGCATCCTTGATAACCCCTCTCATAACCCACCGCACAGCTTTGCTTAACGGAAAAAACTTCAACTCGATTACCTCATCGTCTTCCGGCTGCGCTTCTCCCGCTCGCAAACCTCGAGCCACGTAGAGGGACATCGTTTCCGCCAGGAAGCCAGGGCTCGCGTAGAAGTTGAGGATGCGCTTCCAGTGCCTGGCAGAATAACCGGTCTCTTCGAGGAGCTCTCGTTTGGCCGCCCCCAGTTCACTTTCACCTTCGTCAATGCGCCCGGCACAGAGTTCCCAAAGAAATTGCTGTGCTGCATGTCGATATTGTCGCAGCAGCAGAACTCGTGGCTCAGCGCCGCAGTCATCCACCGCCATCACCACCACCGACCCGCTGTGGCGAACCAGATCGCGCCGAACGTCTATGCCGGACGGCTCCCGAATTCGATCAGTCGTTACCCAGAAGACCGGCCCTCGGTACGATACCCGTGATGACAGCAGCTTTGCTCGTCCTGATTTCGCCATTACAACAATATACGGGAGCGATGCGCGACGAAGAAGTCACGGAACTTTTGCTGAGCACAGAACCGCCCTGATATGCTGCCCGCCATGGCAAAAAAGCCGAGCATCGCGATCGTTGGTCCCGGCCGGCTCGGCACCGCCTTAGTCCGGCATCTGAGTCAGGCAGGCTATAAGATTGCGGCCCTCATCGGCCGCGAGGTCAACGTAACTAAACCGCGCACCCAATCAACCGCTCCACGACTGCGGACGAGAGTTCCGACCATAGAGTCCGCGCTGCTGAATGCGAACGTCATCTGGTTCTGTGTCCCGGACCGTGAGATCTCACGCGCAGCTAGTGCCCTCGCCGCAAAGGTGGATTGGTCCGGAAAAACCGCCTTCCACTCGAGCGGCGCTCTGAGCAGCCATGAACTTGATGTATTACGACGTCGCGGAGCCGCCGTCGCCTCCGTTCATCCGTTGATGACTTTCGTACGCGGTGCAGTTCCATCCTTGGAAGGAGTACCCTTCGCCCTCGAAGGAGACAAGAATGCGCTGCGCATCGCGCAGAAAATTGTGCGCGATCTCGGTGGAGAGCCCTTCAAGATCCGCGCCGAGGATAAAGTCGCCTATCACACATGGGGAGCGTTCGCATCCCCACTCTTAGTGGCACTACTGGTCAGTGCTGAACAGGTCGCCCGCGTTGCCGGAGTCTCCGCTTCCGACGCGCGCCGAAAGATGCTGCCCATTCTGCGGCAAACTATCGAAAACTACGGCCGTCTGGGACCAGCGGGAGCATTCAGTGGGCCCTGGGTGCGCGGCGACGCCGAAGTCGTGCGCCAGCATCTGCGTATTTTGAGGCGCATTCCTGCCGCGAGGGACGTCTATTTGAGTTTGGGAAAAGCCTCCCTGAATCGCTTGCCGGTTCAGCAGAAGAAAAGACTTCAGAAAACCCTGAAGCAGTACTTCTAACTCACCATGATTCGCTGGATCACCCTGGCTTTTCCCGTGAATTCATCGCAATCCACGACAATGGCACAGAGGCGAACGTCACCCGACGCCGCTTCAAATCGGCCCGGCATGTTCGTTCGGAATCTCTCGAGAATCAACTCTTTCTTCACGCCAATTACGCTGTCGTAAGGCCCAGTCATGCCGACATCGGTAATGTATGCCGTACCCCCCGGCAGAACTCGCTCATCCGCGGTCGGAACATGTGTATGTGTCCCTACCACTGCCGTGACCCTGCCATCGAGATACCACCCGATCGACATTTTTTCGGAAGTCGCCTCCGCGTGAAAATCCACGACCACAACTCTGGCCTTGACCTCCTCAAGCAGTTGGTCGGCGACGCGGAACGGGTCATCGTTCGACGCCATAAAAACACGCCCTTGCAAGTTGAAAACTGCATAGGGAACATCTTTCTTCTTCCCTTGATACATCCCCCAACCCGGCATCCCGGGCGGATAATTCGCCGGCCGCAGCAACCGCCGCGCCGGGCTGTGCGGGTTTCCGTCAGCCGCGTCGAAGTAATCAATAATCTCCCGCTTGTCCCAGATGTGATTACCGGTGGTAAGCACATCGATCCCCAGCTCAAAAAGTTCTTCCGTGAGCGGAGGTGTGATACCAAACCCCGCCGCTGCATTCTCGCCATTGGCGATCACAAGATCGATCGCGTGTTCTTTGACCAGGCCGGGTAGACGCTCTTTCACGATCGTTCGCCCCGGCCTTCCGAAAATGTCGCCAATGAAAAGGATTTTCATGCCGCTTCTGCAGACAAGCTTTGATGGTAGCACGCGGCATTTCGCTGAGAGTTGCGGCCGTCGCTCAGGGTGCCAATTCTGCCGCCTTCAGAAAATCGTAGCTTCCTGCCGGATCAAGCGTGATGTTTTTCACGCGTTTCGAATGTACCAGCACGTTGTCCCAATACCACAGATCAACGTAAGGCACCTCTTGCGCCAGAATTTGCTGGATTTCCCCGTAAAGTTCTCGTCGCGCATTCTGGTCCATTTCACTTCGCGCCTGGTCGATCAATAGATCCACTCGCGGATTCGAGTAAAAGGTGCGGTTTGCCCCATGCGGTGTGAACTTGTCCGAGTGAAACACGTACTCAAAGATATCCGGGTCTTCGTTCCCTCCAACCCAGCGCAGTGAGTGCACCTGGTATGCGCCGCGCGTGACGTCCGCGAAGAACGTGGCAAATTCGAACGTGCGGATGTCAAGCACGATGCCAACCTCTTTCAGTTGCTGCTGCAGAACGCTGGCCAACAACCGGGTGCTTTCCTCAGTGTTCGATGTTTTCATCGTGAGATGAAAACGCACTCCGTTGACTTCGGGATAGCCCGCTTGCTCCAGTAACTGCCGTGCGAGATCAGGATTGTGTTCGTAATGAGGTACGTCGCCGTTATAAGCCCAGCTTTCCGGAGGCAGCAAACTGAATGCCGGGCGGGCCATGTCACGCAACAGATAGTGAATCATTGGTCGCCGATCAGTGGCGTAAGCAATCGCCTGCCGTACCCGTTGATCCTTCAGAATTGGATCACGAAGGTTTAGAGCCAGGTAAGAAAGGACCGTTCCGGGGCCACGCAGTACCTGTAAATTGGCGTCTCGTTGCAACGTAAGCACTAGCTCTGGAGTTAAGTCATTGATAGCAACTTGTGCGCTTCCCTTGCGTAGTTCCAGCGCACGTGTGGTTGTATCTGGCACCACGGCAAATCGCACCGTCTGCAGCTGAGGCTTCTCGCCCCAGTATTTGTCGTTACGCTCGATGATGACTTCTTTATCCTGTTCTGCGCTCACAAAGCGAAAAGGCCCGGAGCCAATGGGATTCTGCGTAATCTCGCTTCCACTTCCATAAGGAACAATCCCCATCGCTCCATCGGAGAGGTTCCACAGCAGCGTGGCGAATGGCTCCTTCATATGAAACACGACGGTGTAGGCGTCGGGGGCATCAACTCGATCGACAAAGCGATATGCCGCGGCCTTGGTACTGCGAACCTTGCCCTGAAGCAGCGAGTCGAACGTCCATTTGACATCGCGTGAGGTCAGCTGCCGCCCGTCATGAAAACTCGCCCCCTTGCGCAAGTGAAAAATGTAAGTTCGCGGATCAGGGATCTCCCATCGCTCTGCCAATTGAGGCTGCACGTTCAAGTGCTCGTCCCGCGTCAGCAGATCATCAAAGAGAAGGCTGTCAATGCGCTCCGACTGCGCATCAATCCCAACACGCGGATCAAGATTGGTGGGACTGCTCTCGATGATCATCACCAACGCACTTGGATCGGCTTTCGATGCGCACGAACACAACAAGCTCATCACCGCAAACACGACAATCAGCCCAGATCGCGCAGTCATAGCCTCCGTCGCCCGCGCAATCGCTGGGCGCCGCCAAAAACTACGCATAGGAGATTTTCCCAAGAATTGCGGGACGCCTCGCACCGGTGGCTGACGGCACGTTCGCTGGCAGATGGTTCCAGGTCTGGTATGCCAAAACTGCAAAAGCCACGGCTTCTTTCGCCTCCGAAGGAAGCCCGAACTCATCCGACGAGCGGATCCGCAAGCCTAGTGGGCCAAGTTCGGTGCCGAGCCTGGCCATCAAGGTTGCGTTTCTTGCCCCTCCCCCGGAGACGATGAAATCTGCATAATCGTCCTTCCCACCGAGCACGAATTGCCGGACCGCATCGCGGATCGACCTGGCGGTCAATGCAGTAGCGGTCGCCACGATGTCGGCCGGTTTGGCGCCTTGGCACTGGCGCATGAAGTCATTCACGAATTCACGACCGAATTCTTCGCGCCCGGCGGTTTTCGGCGGTTTGCGTCGAAAGAAAGGACTCCGCAACATCTTATTGAGCACTTCATCCAAAACCACTCCGCCAGCTGCGATCTTACCGTCCCGATCGTAAGGCCGATGAAACAACCGTTCGGTAACCGCATCGATCACCATGTTTCCCGGACCAGTGTCGAATGCCGTCACTTGCTGGAGTGACGCGCCAGGCGGAATTGCAGTCAGGTTCGCGATGCCACCAATGTTCTGCGCGATTCGGCCAACTCGAGAGTCGCAGTACAGAAGGAAATCCAGGAACGGAACCAACGGTGCGCCCTTGCCTCCCGCGGCCATATCTGCCGGGCGAAAATCGGAAACCGCCGGAATCCCTAACCGCCGGGCAACGATCGCCCCCTCCCCTGTCTGCCAAGTCACCGCAAGTTTGCGCCCGAGAAACTCCGCGCGGTCACCCTGATGATAGAGGGTCTGTCCATGACAACCCACAAGCTGCGCCTTGATCCGAAAGCGCTTCTCGGTCGAGAGCACTGCTTCGGCGTACAACTCCCCGAGCAGAAAATTTAGCCGTGCCAGATCGGCCACACTGACACGTCTCGCATTCATCACCGACAGGGCGAACGCCCGAACCTTCTTCGGATATGGATATCCAGCGTGCGCGAGCAGCTTGATCCTCAAATTGTGCGAGACGCCTCCGGGCCGATGGTCAATCCGCACCAGGGCCACATCAACTCCATCGGCGGAAGTTCCGCTCATCACACCGGCCACAATCATGCTTTCGCTCGGGCTTGCTGGTTCATGCAGGCCAATGCCTCCAGCCTCACTTGCTCACTGAATTCCCACAAGTGGCGTGCAAGTTTCGCAATCTTTGCGTCTGACGGAACCGACACGCGCCGCCTAAGGCCTTTGCATTTTCTCTTGAATGCCAGCACTCGTTCGATCGACTCCTCGCATCTTTCCGCAAACCGGCGGTCCCGTTCTGCCTCCTTGATCAAGGCTTTGTAGGAGTGCATCACGTTCTCTTCAGCATGGCAGATTAACGCGAGATCGCCGCCCGCCCGAATATGCTCGATGGCGGCATGCTCGGTGGAACCGGCCCTCAGCACCGCTCCCATCTCAAGATCGTCCGACATCACCAGTCCGCGATAACCGATTTTCTTGCGCAATATGTTGCTGATCCACATTGCTGACAACGAGGCCGGGGTCCGGTCTCGCGTAACCGATGGATACGCCGCATGTCCAATCAGCACCATGGGAGTTTCGCGCCGCAGCGCACGATATGGCACCAGATCTTCCTTCCATAGCGCCTTCCACCCTTTGTCCACCTGCGGAAGTTTCTGGTGAGTGTCCAGGTTGGCCTCGCCCAGCCCAGGAAAATGCTTAATGCATCCCAGCACGCCCGCTGATCGCAAGCCCGCAAGAAATTCTCGCGCGTATCGGACCGTTTCTTTCGGATTGTCAGACACCGCCCGGGAACCCAGCACTTTGCGCGACGTCTCGAACGCCAGGTCAACCACGGGAGCCAGATCAGTGTTGAGTCCCAAGGCACGGCAGCACTCACCAATGATCTTGCCGTGTTTGCGGAAGACTCTTCGGTCGCCGCTGGCGTAGACATCAGCCGCCGACGGCGACGGCCCCAATACCTTGCGAAAGCGGTCCACTAGGCCGCCCTCCATGTCGACGCAAGCAAACAGCGGCGCGGAAACGCAGGCTTGGCAATCCTTAAGCAGCCGATAAGTTTGTGGCGGCGCGGCAATGTTTCTCGCAAAAAGAATAACTCCGGCTGGCTGAATGCGGCTCAACAACGACCGCAGTTGCGGCGACATTTCTGTTCCGTCAAAACCGACAACGAGCAACTGCCCGATGTGAGGAGTAGCAGACTTGGACTTCATCTTTCCCGTTATTCCGGATACTGGCTGTACCTACTGAACCTGCTTCTTCAATTCCGCCAGCAAATTCAGCGCTTCGAGCGGAGTCAGGCGATTCAAATCCACTTCGCGCACTTTTTCCAGAACAGGTTGCGAAATTGGAGTAAATATCGTCAACTGTGCCGGCGCTCGCGGCTGCAATTCATCGCTGGCCAACTGTTCTGTCAACCGCTGCTCGGCCGTCTCGTGCTCCGCCAGCACCTCGCGTGCCCGCTCGATAACTTCGTTCGGCAAGCCCGCAAGCTTTGCCACTTCGATGCCATAACTGCGGTCTGCTGCGCCCGGCTCAACCTTCCTCAGGAACACGATTCCGCCCCCAGTCTCCTTTACTGAGACGTGATAGTTCTTTACTCCCGAGAGCCGTTCTGCCAATTCCGTCAGCTCGAAGTAATGCGTGGCGAAAAGCGTCTTAGCACGCGTGCGCGCATGAATATATTCGACCGCCGCCCAGGCGATTGCCAGACCATCATAGGTTGCTGTCCCACGGCCGATTTCGTCCAGAAGAATGAGCGATCGCTGGGTTGCGGTGTGCAAAATGGCGGCCGTTTCTGTCATCTCCACCATGAAGGTCGACCGCCCGCGTGCCAGATTATCGCTGGCGCCGATTCGGGTGAATACACGGTCCACAATGCCCAGCCGTGCCGAAGTTGCCGGCACAAACGATCCCATCTGCGCCAGGATCACAATCAACGCTGACTGCCGCAGATATGTCGACTTGCCTCCCATATTCGGCCCAGTCAGCACTAGCACTGTGTGCGTGGTCGGGTTGAGATAAAGATCGTTGGGCACGAAGCGCTCGCTCATGTCCTGTTGCTCGATCACCGAGTGGCGTCCGCCGATGATTTCGATGTCCGCGGACTCGTCAGATCTTGGCCGGCAATAATTTCGCAGGGCCGCAATGTGAGCCAGAGATGCAAGTACATCTACCTCCGCCAGGGCTAAGGCGGTCTGTCGGATCCTTCGCGCTTCACCGGCAATTGCCGTACGCAATTCCACGAACAATCGCCGCTCGATGTCGACAATTTTCTCCTGCGCATCCAGAATCTTGGCCTCATACTCCTTCAATTCCGGCGTAGTAAATCTCTCGGCATTCACCAATGTCTGCTTGCGCTCATAATCCGGCGGCACTAAATGCAGATTCGCCTTTGAGACCTCGAGGTAGTAACCAAAAATCGAGTTGAACTTGACTTTCAGCGACCCGATCCCGGTACGTTGCCGCTCCCGCTGCTCGATCTGCGCCAGGTACTGCTTGCTGTTGCGGCTAAGGCCGCGGAGTTCGTCCAGTTCCTTGTCCACCCCCGACTGGATCACCCCACCGTCGCTCAGTACAATCAGAGGCTCCGGCACAATCGTTTTGTCGATTCGCTGTCGTAAATCGCCGAGTTCATCAATGTTGGCGTATAGCGCCGCTAGTCGCTCTGTGTTGAAGTGATTAAGTGCCTTGCGTAGTCCGGGAAGTTTCGCTAAAGATGCCGCGAGCGCCAGCACATCCCGGGGATTGGCAGTTTCCAGCGTGACCCGGCTTAGCAACCGTTCCAAATCCAATATCCCATCCAGTGCGCGACGAAGCTCCTCGCGCGCCACAATGTCCTTGACCTGTGCTTCCACAGCATCCAATCGCGAGTTGATCTCGCTCATCTCAATAGAAGGCCGGAGCATCCACGAGCGGAGCAGGCGCTTGCCCATAGGTGTAACGCTCGCATCGATGGCGCGGAAAAGAGTCACACCTTCATCGCTGCTCGCAAACAGAGGTTCGATCAATTCCAGGTTGCGCACCGTAACCGCATCCAGCACCAGGCAGTTCTGGCGCTCGTAAAACCCGATCCTGTCTACGTGGTCCAGCCTTCCGCGTTGCGTCGACCGGATGTAATGCACAATCGCCCCGGCAGCCGATGCAGCAGCCAGCTTTCCTGCCAAACCAAATCCCTCCAACGACAAGACGCCGAAATGATTTTCGAGCAGTGGAATGGCGTGGTCAGGGGCGAAGATCCAATCATCCAACGGCGTTTCGGCAAACGCCGCCCCAAGATAGGCATTGTCAGCCGGATCCTGCCCGTCCCGGTCGAACAACGGTGTTGATGAGCCGTATAACAGCTCCTTGGGCCGCAGCTGTCGCAGCTCTTCTTGAATTCGTCTGAGAGCGTCCGCTCCGCGAAATTCGGTCGCGCGAAACTCTCCAGTCGAAAGATCAAGGGCCGCAAAGCCCACCCTGTCTTCTATCCGGGCGATCGCAGCCAGGAAGTTGTTTTCTTCTGAGCTTAGCGACGAATCCGCTGCCGTCCCCGGCGTTACCACGCGAGTTACTTCGCGGCGAACCAGTTTCTTCGCCAATCGCGGGTTTTCCACCTGATCGCAAATGGCCACCTTGAATCCTTTGCGTATCAGCTTGGAAATGTAGCCTTCGGCTGCGTGATACGGCACTCCACACATGGGCACGGCAATCCCTTTTTCTTTGTTGCGGGAAGTCAGCGTGATCTGCAGCTCGCGCGAAGCCAAAACTGCGTCATCGAAAAACAGCTCGTAAAAATCGCCCAAACGAAAGAAAAGAAGCGCAGTCGGGTGTTCTTTCTTGATGGCGGCATACTGCCGCATCAGCGGTGTGGACGGCTCGCTCATTTCGGATAACTTTGGCGCGGATTATAGCAAAGCGTACCCCATTGCTCTGCGGTGGAAATCACAGTTGACGCCATTCGTGGACGGTGGTCTCCTTGCATCATGGAGCTCCGCAAGGATCCGATTACCCGGTCTTGGGTGATCACGGGCGACGACGTTCCGGACGCAACGTCCCGTCCGGGATCGGTCTGCAGGTTTTGCCCAGATTCACCACAACCCGCGCAGCTGATAGCAAGCGTCTCAGGAATGGCTGGGATGCCATGGTCGGCGCGCTCCGTCGTCCATCCCACCGCCCTCTACCATATCGAAGGCGATCCCATCCGCCGCGGTGACGGCATTTACGACCGCATGCGCGGCGTCGGAGCTCATGAGGTGCTGGTCGAGAATCCCCGTCATGATCGCCATCTTTGGAATGCGAGCGACGCCGAAATTGAACAGTTCCTGCTGCTCGCGGCCCAACGTATTCAGGACCTTAAGCGGGATGCCCGCTTTAAGTACGTCAGCGTTTTCAAGGATTACGGTACCAGCGCCGGGCAAGAGTTCGAACATCCCACTTCGCAGTCGACAGCCACGATTTTCGTGCCTCGCCGTGTGCTTTACGAGCTGCGCGCTAGCCGCGACTACTTTGAGCAGAAGGAGCGCTGTGTCTTTTGCGACATTATTTCCCAGGAGATCAAGCAGGACCAAAGAGTGATTGAGATTCGCGGTGATTTCATCGCCGTCGGGCCCTTTGCGCCGCGTGTGCCCTACGAAAGCTGGATTCTACCCCGCTCGCACGAAGCTGCTTTCGAACGCATCAGCATCACCCGGCCGGGCCTGGTGCGGGATCTCGGCGCCTTGTTGCGCCGCACTCTACAGCGCATCCGCACCGTTACCGAGGAGTTTCACCTCGTAGTGCACACGACTCCCAACAGCCTGCACGTATCTGAGAGTCTCGGCTATTGGAAGACCCTCGATGAAGATTACCACTGGCACATCGAGATACTTCCGGTCATCGGAGGTAAGTCCAAGTCGTATACCTTTAAGGAGGTCTACTATTCGCCAGTGACTTCGGAAACTGCTGTAAAACGTTTGCGCGAAGCAAGAATCGAGTAGCTGGTGGCTAAGTTAGGAGCGAGTCTACTGTCCTATGTCGATCCGCCGCATGAAGACATACACCGGCGAACAGGGCTACGTCTATCAGTATTACTTTGTCGGGAAGCGACCCGGCATTGAGGTCGACGCCGGCCCCAGCACGGAATACATCTTCGACGTCACCGCGGACCGCAAAACCATGTTCGCAGTCAGCGTATTTTTGCCAGAGTCCGCACTGCAGTCCTGGTCCGCGTCCCATCGCCGCCTGCTCACTGACGCTGAACAGTACGGCGCGGTTAAAATGCGCCTGTTCCAGGCTTTTGACGAGATTGAAAACATGCTGGCTGACGGGCGTCGCCTGACCGTCGACTCCCAGACCTTGGAAAATGCGCTCGGCAAACTGGGCGTAGCCTAGCCTCCGCAGGCCCTCGGTTCTCCCTTGTGATCCCTGTCACACTGGCCTGTGACCTCACCCCCTTCCTTCTGCCGCCCCGGCATTGCAGACTATAATCACCCAGTTGGAATGGGAGAGGATGGCCCGTCCGGCGGGGAGAACTCAAAGCAGATATGCCCATACTTTGGCTGCGAGTCGCGCTCGGCTGTTACGCCGTCGGCCTGCTTTACGCTCTGGTGGCCCTGACCCGCAGCAGTGATCTGCTCAACCGCATCGCCCTGCACGCCGCCTACCTGGGAATGGTGTTCCACTTCGTTTCTTTAACCGACGCTTTCTTGCAATCGGGTCAGATGGCCCTGGTCTCCGTGCACAACGCCGAATCGGTGTTGGGCTTTCTGATCATGGTGGTATTCCTGCTCGTTTACCTGGTCTATCAGACCACGTCCCCCGGCATTATCGTCTTTCCTGTGGTGTTTCTTCTCACTTTTGTTGCTGCCACCGGAGAAGCTCCGTTCCTGCTCACTTCCCCTTCCATGCGGACCGGATGGCTGTTCGCGCACATTGCTTTGATCTTCACCGGCTATGCCGCCCTGATACTCAGCTTCGGCGCCAGCCTGCTCTACCTCGTACAGGAGCGCGCGTTGAAGTCGAAGCAACCAAATGGGATCCTTTCCCGTCTGCCCGCACTTGAGGTGATCGACGAGATCGGATTCCGCTCCCTGCTGCTTGGTTTCCCTTTTATGACGCTGGGTCTGGTTGCCGGCACGGTCGTCGCACAAGCGACTTTCGGCCGAGTCGATTTTCTCGACCCCAAAATCCTGCTCTCGATCCTGATGTGGGCTGTTTATTTAATTCTGCTGTACACCCGTTGGAGTGCAGGCTGGCGCGGCCGCCGCGCGGCCTATCTCGCGGCCAGCGCTTTTGTCTTCGCGCTGATCGCCTGGGCCGCCAACTACTTCAGCACAATTCACAGGTTCGCAAAATCATGACCTTCCAGCTCATCGGCGTGAATCACAAGACCGCGCCGGTTGAAGTGCGCGAGCGGCTCGCCATTCCCGAGTCTCACCTGCCCGAAGCGCTGCGGACCTTCACCCAACACCCGGGTGTGCAGGAAGGATTGATCCTGTGCACCTGCAATCGCGTCGAGTTGCTGGCCCGCACGCAAAATGGTGGCGCGGACTTGCGCGGTTTTCTCGGCCAATTCTTCAAGTTGGAGTGTTCCCTCTTGGACCCCCATCTTTATGAATATCGCGAGAAGGATGCCGTCCGGCATGTCTTTCGCGTAACCTCCAGCCTCGATTCCATGGTGGTTGGCGAGGCACAGATTCTCGGCCAGGTAAAGGAGGCGTACGCGACAGCGCGTGCCGTCGGAGCCGTGAATTCGCAACTCGATCAGCTCTTGACTCGCGCTTTCGCGGTCGCCAAGCGCGTCCGCACCGAAACCGCAGTAGGATCGTCCGCCGTCTCGGTAGCTTCGGTCGCGGTGGAACTGGCAAAAAAAATCTTCGGCTCTCTAAACGGCAAACACGTCTACCTCGTCGGTGCGGGAAAGATGACCGAGCTTGCCGCGCGTCATCTGCTGGCCCAGGGCGCCGGCTCAATTTTTGTTGCCAATCGCACCTACGATCGCGCAATCCGCCTGGCGCAAAAGTTCAATGGCCAGGCAATCGAGTTCAGCCGCCTCTATGAAACCTGCGATCGCGCCGATATCGTCATCACTTCCACAGGCGCGCCACACGCCATCTTCCGCCGCGAACACGGCGAGCTTTTCCTGAACCGTCGCAAGAATCGCCCCATGTTCTTCATCGATATCGCGGTTCCCCGCGACGTCGATCCGGAGATGAACAAGCTCGACGGCATTTTCGTCTACGACATCGATGACCTGCAGCAAGCTGTCGCCTCGCATGTTGCCGATCGCAAGAAGGAAGCCGAGAAGGCCGACGGCATTATCAATGTTGAAGTGGAGCGATTTCAGGCGCGGATTCAAACCCTCGACGTCGTGCCGACCATCGTCTCTTTGCAGGATCACCTCGAAACCATTCGGCAGGCTGAGATCGATCGCGTGCGCGGCAGACTGGGCGCGATCTCACCCGAGCAGGAACTCGCGATCGAAGCTCTGACTCGCGGCATTGTGAACAAGATCATGCACACGCCCATCAGCACCTTGAAGACCGCGGCGGCCGAGTCCGAGGCGACAACGGTCGTCGATATCGTTCGGCGCCTCTTCAATCTCCAAGAGAAGAAAGCAGCAACATCGGCAAGCGACTCAGGAGGCGAGAACTGATGGCTCTGCTGCGCATCGGTTCCCGCGGATCACAACTGGCGCTCTGGCAAGCTAATCACATCGCCGATCTGTTGCGCCAACACGGCCACCAGATCGAAATCGAAATCATCAAGACCACCGGCGATAAGATCACCGATGTGGCCCTCGCAAAGGTCGGCACCAAAGGCATGTTCACCAAGGAAATTGAAGAGGCGCTCGCTGAGGGCCGAGTCGACCTCGCGGTGCACAGTTTGAAGGACTTGCCCACCGAAATTGAGGGCGGTTTCGAAATCGCCGCCATTACTAAACGCGAAAATCCGCGCGATGTATTCTGCTCTTGTCGCTTTGGAAGCATCGATGAATTGCCCCACGGTGCGCGCGTTGGAACGAGCAGCCTGCGGCGACAAGCGCAATTAAAGGCTTTGCGGCCCGATCTCAAGATTCACCCTTTGCGCGGCAATGTCGACACGCGTCTCCGCAAGTTGGAGTCGGGCGACTTCGATGCCGTGATTCTGGCTGCGGCAGGCCTGACTCGTTTGGGCAAAACTGATCTCGTCAGGCAGATCATACCCGCAGACGTTGTTTGCCCGGCCGCAGGCCAAGGCGCGCTTGGCATCGAAATTCGTGCCGGGGATTCGGCTGTACGGCAGGAACTCAGGTTCCTGGATGATGCAGAGGCGCGAAGGGCCACAACCTGCGAACGTGCCTTGCTCAGCAAGCTTGGCGGCGGGTGCCAGGTGCCCATCGGCGCGTTCGCCGAAATTCGTGCCGGACGTCTGCACCTTGAAGCCATCGTGGCTGATCCGGACGGCTCCTCCGTCATTCGCGAGTCGCGCGATGGAACCGACCCGATCCAACTAGGTGAGGAGGTCGGCGAAGCCCTCTTACGCCGCGGCGGTGAAGAAATACTGGAAGCGGTCTACGGCCAGGGCACTGCCGTTCCTCAACAACCGTGATGAGAGCCAAAACTCATGTGGGGACGGGCGCCCTTGCCCGTCCGGGCCGACTGCCACTGGCTGGCCTTCGCGTTCTCGTCGGCCGCGCCCGCCATCAGGCAGGTGCGCTTTCTTCCGGTTTGCGCAAGCTCGGCGCGGACGTCATCGGGATTCCATTCATAGAAATTCGCAAGCCCCGTTCCTATCGCCTGCTCAATCTAGCGCTGCACAACCTTCCCCAATACGATTGGCTCATCCTCACCAGCGTGAACGGAGTCGAAGCCTTCTGGGACCGTCTCAAGAAACTGCACATCAGAAAAAGTAACCTGTCTCATCTGAAAGTCGCTGCCATTGGCCCCGCAACAAAACGAGCGATTGAGAAACGTGGCATGAGCGTTCACATCATGCCGCAAGAGTACGTCGCCGAATCTGTAGTCGAGAGTCTTCGCGATCAAATCTCAGGAAAGCGCGTCCTCCTTGCGCGGGCGAAGATCGCCCGCGACGTGATTCCACGTCAACTAACAAACCTTGGTGCGAAGGTGGACGTCGTCGAGGCCTACGAGACTGTCATCCCCGCTTCGTCTCGCGCACGTTTGCTAGCTGTCCTGAAGAATCCCACACGCCGGCCTCATGTCATCACGTTCACCAGTTCTTCGACTGTAAGAAATTTCGTGGCGCTCATCGCCGGCAATAATGCCCGCGCCACTAATTACCTCGACGGCGTCAAACTCGCTTCGATCGGCCCGGTTACGTCGTCAACCCTGCGGGAGCTCAATTTACCCGTGAACATCGAAGCAAAGCAATACACCATCCCTGGGCTGATCGAAGCCATCGTCTCCATGACACGTAGCTGAACTTATTTCTGTTTGTAAACGTGCCCATCCTTCATCACGAATTCAACATTTTCCAGAATGGAAACGTCCGAGAGCGGGTCGCCGCTGACAGCAACCAGGTCCGCGTACTTCCCGGGTTTCACCGATCCCAGTAGATCCCGCTTCCCTAGCAGGTCGGCAGCGTTGATGGTTGCAGCCTGGATCGCCTGCATCGGCGTCATTCCGTACTTCACCATGAACCCGAACTGCTTCGCGTTAATGCCATATGGGCACACCCCGGCGTCGGTCCCAAACGACATCTTGACTCCCGCCTGAACAGCTTTGCGAAAATTCTCCCGGTGAATCTGCCCAAGATGCGCATCGTGCTCGAGAAAATCCTGCGGCATGTGACCGGCGCGCCCGGCTTCCTGAATGCATTCTTCGTCATAGATGTCCATGTCGAGATATGTG
>Ga0187777_10000956_pt1 | contig 18920 bp, 19 predicted proteins | sample 1015_Q2_SP5_10_M_FD_132416 | JGI IMG/M metagenome (GOLD analysis project Ga0187777, IMG submission 132416) | Tropical peat soil microbial communities from peatlands in Department of Meta, Colombia - 1015_Q2_SP5_10_MG | ecosystem: Environmental > Terrestrial > Soil > Wetlands > Peat | place... | reverse complement strand
CCAACTCGCGAACTCATTTCGTTTCCGTGGCTGACAACCTATCAGCATATTCAGTTTTCAATCACCGCCACCTGGGAGAAATTGTCGAGCAACTTGGACTCGAGACCGGCACGCTGATGTTCACTCCTCATCTGTTGCCCATTCCGCGTGGCATTCTGTCGACCATTTATGTGCACCTGAACCGATGCACAACCGAAGCAGAGATCGAGACCTGCTTTCGAGACTTCTATTGCGGCCGGCATTGGGTCCGGATTTTTCGTGCTCCGAATCTTCCGCAAATCCAGTTCTCGCTCAATACCAACTATTGCGATATCGGATTCTGCTTGGCGGATGATGGCCGACGAATGGTGCTGGTCTCGTGCATCGACAACCTACTCAAGGGTGCAGCCGGACAGGCCGTCCAGAACATGAACCTGATGTATGGATGGAGCGAGGAAGAGGGCCTGCGTTGAAAGTAGTGATCAAAATCGGCGGTGCTGCGCTGGATGACGCGTCTACACGTCGTAAGTGCGCGCATGCAGTGGCAGAGTTAGCCAAAGATGGCCATCGCGTCGCGGTTGTGCACGGCGGGGGAAGTGCTCTGACGCGCACCCTCAAACAACTAGGTCACGAAAGCGATTTTGTAAACGGCTTACGGGTTACGGATGCCATGACTCGCGACGTCGCGGTGATGGTGTTATCCGGATTCGTGAACAAGAAGCTTGTCTCGGCAATTGAAGCTGAAGGGTTGCCGGCGCTAGGACTTTGCGGTGGCGACGGCATGATGTTCCGGGCTCGCAAAAAGCAAACCTCGGGATTCGATCTCGGCTTTGTCGGCGAAATCTGCGCGGCGGATCCACGCTGGCTCGACATCGTTTGGCAGCAGGGCGCAATCCCGGTCATCTCCTCGATCGCGCTTGGAATTGATGGCGAATATTACAACGTGAATGCCGATCAGATGGCCGCCACCTGTGCGGTCGCCTGCCATGCCGATACTTTGATCTTCCTCACCGACGTGCCTGGAGTGAAAAATGCTGATGGAGCCGTGATGCGCTGGCTGAGCACCAAGGAGGTCGGCGATCTCGTTGCCGGCTCCGTTGTTACTGGTGGCATGCTGCCGAAGTTGGAAGCCTGCACCCAAGCCTTGCGCCGCGGGGTCGGGCGAGTGCGCATCCTTCCTGCTGAACAAGCGGAAATTTTGCCCAACTTTTATTTCAGCAAACTCGAATGTGGGACGGAGGTAACGCACGCGTGAGCCTGGCAACGATCATCCGTTCCGAAGACCAACTTCTCCTGCCTACCTACGATCGTCAGAAGGTCTTGTTCGAAAAAGGTAAAGGAGTTTATCTCTGGGACTCCCGTGGCCAGCGCCATCTGGACTTCTTGAGTGGAATCGGCGTCAATGCGCTGGGCTACGGGCATCCCGCGATTCAGCGAGTTTTAAAGCGCCAAGCCAGCCGCCTGATTCATGTCTGCAATCTGTTCTTTCACGAATACCAGGCCGAACTTGCAAAACGACTCACGCGCATATCCGGCCTGGATCGGGCATTCTTCTGCAATAGCGGTACCGAGGCTTGGGAAGGAGCATTGAAGTTTGCCCGCGCATACGCCCGTACCTTGGGCACAAATGGTCACAAGCCAAAATGGCGGATTCTCGCGCTCGAAAATTCGTTTCATGGCCGCACTTTCGGGGCTCTGGCCACTACGGGTCAAGCGAAGTATCGCGATCCCTTCGGTCCCATGCTGCCAGGTGTGAGCTTCGTCGAGTTTAATGACATCGCCGACCTCAAACGCAAATTCGATGGCAGCGTGTGTGCGGTTTGTATCGAGACCATTCAGGGCGAAGGCGGGATTCGGCCAGTCAGTTCCGAATTTCTGAATGCGGCACGAAGCCTCACAAAACGCAGCGGAGCCTTGCTGCTGCTCGACGAAATTCAATGCGGCCTGGGCCGTACTGGCCGATACTTCGCTTACCAACGTTATGGCGTGCAACCGGACATTGTGACGGTGGCAAAGCCGCTGGCCGGTGGATTACCACTGGGGGCAATTCTCACAACCAATCGGGTCGCGAACGCAATTCATCCCGGCATGCATGGAAGTACGTTTGGCGGCGGACCGCTGGCTTGTGCGGTTGCAATCGAATTCTTAAAGATCCTTGATCAATCTTTAGACCACATAACCGAACTCGGCGAATATTTTCGCAGCAAGCTCGACGCGCTTAAGGCCAAACATGCGTGCGTTGTCGATGTACGTGGAATGGGCCTGATGCTGGCCATGGAACTGAACTCGGCTGATGCTGCCAAGGCAACGGTTGCCCAGATGTTAAAGCGGAAGATCCTGATTAATCGAACCAACGAGACGGCCCTGCGATTCTTGCCGCCTTACACAATTCAGAAAAAGCACGTAGATGAAGTGATTCGAGCACTCGACGACGTGCTCTCACAGAATGCCAGTCGTATTTCGAAACCAAAATCCCTCGCAAGGAGTAAGAGTTGAGCACCCAAACCTTACTGTCGAGCCGCAGTGTTGGCTCGGCAATTCCGAAATTTTCCTGCTGCTCCGATCTGCTTTCTACGACCGACCTTGGGCCGAGCGGCGTTGACGCCGTGCTGCACATGGCCCGAGTCATGAAATCACGTCCGGCCGATTTTCGCAGAGCATTAATGGGCAAGCAGCTGGTGATGTTCTTTGAAAAGCCGTCGCTTCGAACCCGGCTCACATTCGAAAGCGGAATGGCGAGCCTCGGTGGAACCGCGGTTTTCGTAGATCAGACGCAAGCACGCATGGATGCTCGCGAGAAGCTGAGCGATATCGCGCATAACCTGGAGCGCTGGTTTGATGTCATTGTCCTGCGCACGTTCGCGCAAAAGACGATTGAAGACATGGCCCTCTATTCGTCGATTCCGGTCATTAATGCACTCAGTGACCGCGAGCATCCGTGTCAGGCGTTGGCGGATTACTTCACGCTCCAGGAACGCTTCGCGAATCTAAGGGACATTTGCGTGACATATGTGGGCGATGGTAACAATGTCGCCCATTCGCTATTGCTGACGGCGGCGTGCCTGGGATCGTCCATTCGAGTCGCAACTCCGGCGGGATATGAACCTGAGCAGGAGATTCTCACCATCGCCAAGGAAATCGCCGAGTGTACCGGCGCATCCATTGAATTGTTTACTGATCCGTTGGCGGCGGTAAAAGGCGTGGATGCCGTCTACACGGACGCCTGGGCGAGCATGGGGCAGGAAGACGAAGCCGAAGCGAGGTCGCAGATCTTTCCGCCCTTCCAGGTCAACAGCAAACTGCTGAAGCAGGCTGCGCCGCATGCGGCGTTCATGCACTGTCTTCCGGCGCACCGGGGGCAGGAAGTCACCGATGCGGTGATGGACTCCGACCGCTCACTGATATTCGAACAGGCAGAAAATCGCCTGCATGTACAGAAGGCCGTTTTACATCTTCTCGTGGCCGGTGGATCTCGCCTGCCAGCAAGGAGCGCCCATGCGTGAAAAAATTGTCCTCGCCTATTCTGGCGGACTGGATACTTCAATCATCATTCCCTGGCTCAAAGAGAACTACTCCTACGACGTCATTGCCATGGTCGGCGATGTCGGGCAGGGCGATGACATCGAAGCCGTCGTTGAGAAGGCGTATAAAACGGGCGCCTGCAAAGTTCTGGTCGAGGACTTGCGCGAGGAATTCCTGACCGAATACGTTTTCCCGGCGCTAAAAGCCGGCGCTGTGTATGAACATAAATACTTGCTCGGGACTTCCCTTGCGCGCCCGGTCATTGCCAAGCATCAAGTTGAAATTGCGTTGCGCGAAGGAGCGTCTGCAGTAGCTCATGGCTGCACCGGCAAGGGAAACGATCAGGTGCGATTCGAACTTGCATATCAGGCCCTGGCCCCCGAACTGAAAGTCATCGCGCCGTGGCGAGAATGGTCGCTGAAATCACGTGAGGATTGCCTCGATTATGCCGAGCAACATGGAATTCCGGTTGCTGCCAGTCGCGAGAAGATTCACAGCCGCGACCGCAATCTGTGGCACGTCAGCCATGAAGGCGGAGAACTGGAGGATGCCGCCAATGCTCCTCTGCCCACCACCTGGCAGGTGACCAACTCGCCGCAGCAAGCGCCGGATTGCGAAGAACAGGTTAGGATTGGTTTCACGCAAGGCGTTCCGGTTGCAGTGAATGGTATGGATCTCGATCCAGTGTCTCTGGTCGAATTGCTCAACGAAATCGGCGCGCGCAATGCTATTGGCAGAGTTGATTTGGTCGAGAACCGGTTCGTTGGAATCAAGTCACGAGGCTGCTATGAGACTCCGGGTGGAACTTTGCTGATTACCGCACACCGTGAGCTTGAGGCGCTTTGTCTCGAGCGCGATCTGGCGCACTTCAAACAGCGGATCGCCTTGAAATACGCCGAACTCGTATATTTCGGACTGTGGTTCACACCATTGCGCGAGGCGCTGGACGCGTTCATCGATTCCACACAGAAAGAGATCACCGGCGCGGTTACGCTCTCCTTATATAAAGGGAACGTTTCTGTTGTGAGCCGCCAGTCAGAGTTTTCGCTCTACCGCACTGATCTGTCGTCCTTCACGATGGGTGACAGCTATGATCAGAAGGACGCGGCCGGCTTTATTCGCATTCTGGGCTTGCCTTCGCGATCACGTGCGAGAACGCAGGTTGGGGTGACCCGATGAAAATGTGGTCCGGCCGATTTCGGCAGCCGCTTGACCCCCAATTCGACGAATGGCAACGTTCGTTCAAGTTCGACGTTCGATTGCTGCCGTATGAAATTGCGGCCAGTTCCGCCCATGCGCGAGCTCTGAAGGATGCCAGTATTCTGACTTCCCCTGAACTGATTTCGATCCTGGAAGGGTTGGACCAGCTCGGAAAAATGGTTGCTGCGTCTCCTGAGTTAATCGCCAAGGCGGATGCGGAAGATGTTCATCATTTTGTAGAGCAGCAACTGGTGGCGTTAATTGGCGAAACTGGCTACAAGCTTCATAGCGGCCGCAGCCGCAACGAGCAGATTGCCACGGATCTGCGCCTGTATGTGCATGATGCGATAGACCGTTTGCGAACCGGTCTCGCCGAACTCTGCACGGTTTTGATCGAATGCGGCGAGCACAGCGGAAACTCCGCTATGCCTGTGTATACCCACATGCAGCGTGCCGAGCCAGTGCTCGTGGCACATTGGCTGCTTGCCTATTTCGAGATGTTCATCCGAGACGCCGAGAGGTTAGCGGATTGCCGCAAACGAACCAATGTCTGCCCGCTTGGTTCGGGTGCGGCAGCTGGTGCAACTTTGCCGCTCAATCGCCGCGCCATGGCCGATGATCTCGGATTCGACGGAATCACATCCAACAGCATCGACGCAACCTGCGATCGCGACTTCGTCCTGGAATTTGTGAACGCGCTTTCTTTGCTGGCCTTGCACCTGAGTCGCTGGGCCGAAGAGATGATTTTGTTTTCTTCGGAAGAATTTGGCTTTGTGCACCTTCCCGAAGCCTATTCCACCGGGAGCAGCGCCATGCCGCAGAAAAAGAATCCTGACCTCCTCGAACTCACTCGCGCTAAAGCGGCTCGGGTGATCGGCAATGCCACTACTCTCCTGATTACGGTTAAAGGCCTGCCGCTCGCTTACAACAAAGACTTGCAGGAAACACAGGAACCTCTGTTCGACGCCGTCGAGACCATCGAATCGCTGCTTCCGCTGGTCACGAACTGGATCAGGTCGGCGGAGTTTAACTACGCACGCATGCAAGAGGTTGCTGAATCCGGATTCATGAATGCCTGGGCAGCGGCAACATATCTAGTTAACTGCGGCGTTCCCGCACGGCTTGCGCACGAGGCGATCGGCAAGGCTGTTCAGCTGTGCATCGCTCAAAATTGTGAGCTCAAAGATTTATCTTTGGACCAATTGAGAGAGTTCAACCCGAAGTTCGGCCGGGATTTTTACGATTCGCTAAAGCTGGACGCGGTTCTGGCAATCCACAACGTCCCCGGCGGAACGGCGCCGGCACGAGTCGAACAAGCGCTGGCCGATGCAACCCAGAAAGTCGAATCCCTGCGCGAGAGGGTGAATGCGCACGCGTAAAGCGATTCTGCCGGACGCACAGCACGTGCACGAGCTCATCAGCACCTATTCAGGGGACGGTACGCTCTTGCCCCGAAGCCTCGCAGAAATCTGCGAAAACGTCCGCGATTTTGTAGTTCTCGAAGATGCTGGACGGATCATTGGTTGTGGTGCACTTCATCTTTACGGCCCACACCTCGCCGAGATCCGCTCGATTACGGTGGCGCCCTGGGCTCAGGGCAAAGGTGGAGGCCAGCACTTGGTCAAAGCTCTTTTGACTGAGGCCAGGCGGCATTGCGTCGGCTGCATCTGCCTCTTCACTCGAAAACCTGAATTCTTCGCCCGCCTCGGTTTCACCGTTGCGCAGCGGGAGGACCTGCCAGACAAAGTCCGCAAGGACTGCTGGGCCTGTCCACGATTTCATTGCTGCGATGAAGTTGCAATGGTTCGCGGTGAGCTGCCGAACTTTGCCATCCTTCCTGAGCCTCCTGACTGGCTGGTGAAGCTTCAGGCATGAGGCCAGGCGATCGGCTGGAAATCCATCTGCCTGCAGGCTTTCGGTTTTCTGCCGGATCGGCCGGCATCAAGGCCAGCGGCCGCCCCGACCTGGCGCTCGTCGAATCCGCTCCCGCCACCACCGCTACCGCAATGTTCACAAGCAATCGAGTGGTTGCCGCGCCCATCGAGGTTGGGCGGGAATCTCTTCTTGCTTCCCGCGGCCGGGTTCGCGCTCTCATCGTGAATTCTGGCAACGCCAATTGCGCAACTGGCCCCGCAGGTATTCGAAACTGCAAGGCGGTCTGTTCCGCACTCGCAGGACTTCTGCAAGTATCACCGCAAGAAGTCTTCCCTTCTTCGACTGGCATTATTGGCGTGCCTTTGCCGGTTGAGAAGGTCGTTTCACAATTGCCGGAGCTTGTTGCCAAACGGGCAGCAACTCACAAAGCCGTTCGCGCCTTCGCTGAAGCGATTATGACAACTGACACAAAACCTAAAATCGCGTCGGCTCGGTTCGTCGCCAACCATCGCACGATCAACATGCTGGGAATCGCCAAAGGTTCCGGCATGATTCATCCGCAGCTCGCCACGATGCTGGTGTACTTGTTCACCGATCTGGTGGCAACACCTGCGCAGTTAAAGCGTCTGCTGCGAAATACTTGCAGCGGGACTTTCAACTGCATCTCCGTCGATGGCGACACTTCGACCAACGACACGGTCCTGCTGATGGCATCGGGAGAAAGCGGCGTCCATGTGCGCGACGCGGCTGTAGAAGCGAAGTTTCACAATGCGCTTCTCGGCGTGTGTCGCTCGTTATCCGAGCAGATCGTCGCCGATGGCGAGGGCGTGAAGCACGTCGTGCGATTGAAGATTGAGCAAGCGAGAACCCGCGATGAAGCCATGCAGATCGCTCGCACCATCGCTCACTCCTTGCTGGTGAAAACCGCTTTCGCTGGTGCCGATCCGAACTGGGGACGAATCCTGGCTGCGGTGGGAAGGTCAGGTGTGCCAGTCAATCCGCGGCGAGTCAATATCTTCATCGGAAGCGAATTGGTTTGCCGCGGTGGTGTGAGCCTACCCTTTCCCGCAATAAAGGTTCATGCCGAAATGTCCAAGCCGAACTATGAAATCCGCATCCGACTTGGCCGAGGCCGCGCCACAGCCACCTATCTCACCACTGACCTGACCACCGACTACGTACGCATTAATGCCGAGTACTCGACTTGAAGGCGTGAGCCTAAACAGCGGCGGCATTGCGAGTATCTATGGCACTGCCTTTAAGATTGTGTTTGGAAAATTAGAAATGCCGAAATCGAAATCGGTTTTCTCCCCGGCCTTCTTGCCCGGGGCCGGAATCAGCCTTGCCGTAAGCGGCTTGTGCCACTTGAAAGCCAGGCTTGCCATGTCGCCAATAATTCGTTCCATTTGCTGTTGTGAAACGTCTCCGGGCAACGGAACAGCATCCAGCCCCGTGCCACAGACCGCCGAGTAAGCCAGCAGAGAGTCGAGATCGAAAGTGCCTTCGCTCCATCGTTCAGCGAGCACTGGATCTTCAAGGATCGGCAACATCAGACCGGAATACCCTGAGCGCTTGACTGAGATGGAACGTTCCGCCGCAGTGATGACGGCAGCGGCCGAGAGTGTCCCACTGGAACCAAACTTAGCTCCAGTGAGTTCCTCGATCGCGGCCCCAATCGACGAATCCGCGTTCGGCGCGGGCGTAGTGTCCAGGCCCATGTATCTCCAGCCAGTGTGTTTCTCGATGTCGCTGGCTATTCCATCCACTACCTGCGCCTGTTGCTCGAACGCTTTCGATAATAGTTCTTTCGCAAGCTGCATGTCTCCATGAGCGCTTGCGAAGACCTCCTGGACAAATGCGCCAGCTTCCCATCCGATGGAGAACTGGTGGCCTGGTCCGTCATGATTCGAAGAGGGGAAAAATGGGCCGTTCGGTGGCACCATCGCTGCCCCGGCAAAATCAAAGTTCTTCGTGCCATTAGGACCATGGTTCTCGAGATATTTCATGACCTGCGCGGCGGCTCTAATCGAGTCCCACTGCACGCCGTTGTCATCCGCGACGACCACGCTCGCATGCACACGGGTACGTGCCAGAACTTCGCCGAGCAACTTTACCTTTGCGGCATCTCCCGAGTCCGCCGGGGCCAGTGGCCCGATATTCAGCATGAAGGAATCTTTCTTCGATAAATCCTCTAGCCTTTCAATAAATGCCAGAGCCTCGGTCGGGGATCGCCCACCCAAGTATTTTGAAAATGGTTGCGTTGTAATACGGATGGTCTCTAATTCGTAGCCGCCCTTTTCAAATGCGGTCCCCGCCTGATGAAGCATCGATACCGTTTCCGCGATCTGCTTTTCGTAATGGGTGGAATCAATCCTTACGAATGCCGTGATGGTCCGAATTTTCGGTTTGTGATGGAGTTCGGACGCGAAGGCAGGAATGACCGCCAAGCGGAGAGCCAAGCAGGCCGTCAGCCAACAAAATCGCGGGAGCAGGTTCGATTTGCGCAAGAGGTCTCCTTTAGAAAGAACGGACTCGCAGTGCTACCCTTTACCGCCGGACCCTTCGCCAGCGCATTTTCAATGGAGCGTAACATAGTAGTTTCTCTCGATGCGGAGTCAACATGACTACAACTGTAAAAAGAATTTTCATCATGTTCTCAACTTTCACGATCGTTGTGTTCGGCGTCTTTTTATTCAACCAAACCATACAGATCGTCCAATCTGCCCGGGCCGTGAATCCCGTATTCGGAGAAGGTGTGATGTGGGGGCTGGTTTTCACCTACCTCGCTCTGCTGATCGCGCCGCTCATCATCTGGTTTCGCTTGCCGAGGCGAATGGCACCCCCAACGGCCTCCGAGGGTGAGGCTTACGACCGCTTTCTTCTGGATTTCAAGAGACGGCTGTCGCGAAACCCCCGACTGCGTGGAACGGCATTGAATTCGGCATCCGACATCGAGGCCGCTCTTGAGGTACTCGACAAGCACGCCGACAACGTTGTCACATCCACCGCCTCAGCAGTCTTCCTCAGCACCGCGGTTCTGCAAAGCGGTCGCCTGGACGTGCTGGTCGTCTTCGCCGCACAAACCCGGCTTATATGGCAGATCGCACACGTGTACTATCAGCGGCCCTCGCTTCGGGACTTCGTGCAACTTTACGCAAACGTCGCGTCCACAGCCTTTATCGCCGCCGGTATCGAGGACATCGATGTAGATGTTCTGGTCGGAACAATTTTCGGCTCGACTGTGGCAGCGATTCCAGGCATGCACCTGCTGACCAGCTCTGTGCTTTCGGGGTCCGCGAATGCATTCCTGACGCTTCGAGTAGGCATGATCACCAAGGAATATTGCCGTTGCACTGCACGGGTTGAGAAGAAAGGACTGCGGCGCGCCGCCACGGTTCGAGCTGCCAAGCTACTGGGTTCAATCGTACGCGACGGAACGGTAAAGCTTTCTCGGGCGACGCTGAATGCCTCGAAAGCCCGGATGAGCGAAACCTTCCGCCGCATGACGCGGAGAGGTGGGACCGCGGAAGCCAGCTAAATGTCTGGGAGAGTTCGGTAGTGGTGCAGTTTGATAAGGAAGCGGGCCAAACGCGCGATTGTTGTGTCGCAAAAAGCGCGACACGACGCGCGGCTCGCCCAGATCCCTCGCGGCGCAAAAGAGGCTTGCTCGGGATGACAACGAAACTGCACCACTACCGAGAATTCTGCAGGGATGGGGTGCGATGCTCCGCGGTGGCCCTTTGCGAGTCCGACCAGGATGCGGAGGGGAGTCCGGGATCACCGAGAACTATTGCTGGAGTAGCTATCTCGCTCCAGAGACTTCTGGTAAAGATAGCGGCGGGCCCAGTCGCGGCGAACGACATGGGCGATCTCGTGGGACAAGACAGCCGCCCATAATCCAGAGTTCTGGCCGGCCAACTGCGCAAGACCGCTCTCGATGTAGATCGTTCCTTCCGGCGAGGCATAAGCGTTCAGCTGTTTGTCATCAATAATGCGCAGCTCCCAAGGAAATCTTGTGTCGGATGACGGGAGCTGTTTGATGAGCCGTGTGAAAACAACGCCGCCGATTGCGTAACGGCCGGTTGGGGGAGAGCTCTGCGCGAAAAAGCGAGAACGAAGACGAACTCCGGTCTCGACATCGACCTTGAAGTTGGGAGGAACGTCAGGGCGGTCGAGAAAAGGCTCATGAACTTGAGCGAGGCTCGCCGTCAAAAAGACGTTCGGCAAAATGGCAGCGAACAGAAGTGCGAGGGTGACCCGGTTCCTTCTCGTTGTTCCTCCCCGGAGCGGCAAATGGCCGCGTACACTGACCCCCTAGCTCTCTGTATGAACGTCCAAGCAGAGAAAATTCTAAAAAATTTTATCAGGAGTGGCGAGTTCCGCGCGGTGACTGTAATCACATCGGAGCCCGCTGCGCCGAATCGACTTGCGCTGAAACGGACCACAACTAGCTCTGGTTCATGGTTTTTTGGTTGCCATCGCCTGCACGGCAGCCTGTGAAAGCAAGTTCTGATCCTGTTGTTGCAGTGGGTTGGGTAATTTCGCATAGAACAGGCTTTTGGCCTGATTCTGGCCTTGGGTGACGATGTATTCGACAAATTCCTTCACCACTCCGGGCTACCTAAGCAAGAAGATTACGGCTTGAGGTAGAGACAGTCCAAACTGCCGCCAACGATTCCCGTTCGGCTTTGCTGTCTGAGGTCCGAGCACTCTCCGCTGATGCGAGCTAAAACTGGAAGCATGTCATTTGTCGAATCAGTCGGAGCGATGATCGTCCCGATGCATCTCGTCGAGCAGCTTGGCCAATACTTCAGCCCTTTCTGAACTGCCGAGTTCCCGCTGCAGTTCCTGCAGTGCGAGCGCAACAATGTGGTAGTGATGAGCTCCACAAAGTTTCGGGTCGGATGTCACGTCGAGCCATACTTTGTGCATGAGCTCAAGGTCCTGTGTGCGCAGGCGTGGTGTGTGGGGGCCCAGCGAATACTCATACACAGTGCCATTGGGTGCATGGATTTCGAGGGCGAGCCGGGGTCTCGGCTCAGGCAGCCGTTCCCAGGCATCGCCGGTCGACTTTGCCTGCTCATCAGTGGTGAGTTTGTTCGAGAGTCCGCACACGATGCGGCTGGAATCCAGCCGCGTCGCCGTCACCATAATGGCCTCAAACACATCGGTGGCAGGAACCACCAGCAGCGATACCGGTTTGCCTTCTTTTTCAGCCACCGCAACCGCCGCCGTAAACAATTCCTGTTCGTAGTGGTCGAAGACCTGAGAGGCATCCATTACCGCACTGCCACTAAATGAATGCTCACGATGATAAAGGCGCGCGGTCATCACGACTACGTCTTGCCGGAGGGTATCCGTGCTGCGCAAAATATCACGCAAGTAATAAAGATTGCGGGGATCGCGTACGGCTACCAAAATGTTACCCGGCCGCACCCCCAGCGCTCCGCTGCCGAGTTCCTGATTGCCGTAGATGCGAAACTGGTCCAGATTCTCAGGCTTGCCGTGGCGTTCTCTCGCAACCCGGTGCTCTGAGTACGTGAAAATGGCGAAGAATACGAGGCTGAAGGTCACACCGGCGATCGTCGCTTCCGATTTCGTAAAGAGATTCACCATTGCGGTTAGCAACAGTACCGCCGAAATCAGCAGCAAGCCGACGGGAATCTCGCGCCCACCAACATGGAAATTTCCCGGAACCTTCCATTCCCGGTTTTCCGGTTCTGTGTATCGCAGAACCAGAACCGCCAGCGACTTCAGGGCGAAACTCCAGATCACGCCAAAGGCGTACAGGGCGGCCAGCATATAGACGTTACCAAGGCTGGCGATAATCGTCAGCAACTGCATACCGGCAATCAGGTTAATGATGCGATGGCTGGTACCGTATCTGCTGTGCGGCTTCTGAAACCACGAGGTAAGCACTCCGTCTTCGGCCACCCGGTTCAGGACCCCGTTGGCGCCCACGATAGAAGTGTTCTGGGCGCCGGCCAGAATAAGGACTCCCACGATCACCACGAATGCGTGGAAGATCAACTTCAAGCTCGTCGGACCGACCAGGTACATCGTGATTCCGCCGATCAGGTTGGCAAAATAGTTGTGACGTATGCCGTCCGGGATAATCATCACCGCAAAAAATGAAACCAGCGAGGTAAACAGCAAGCTGTAAACGAAGATGACCAGGCCGGTTTTTTCGAGATTCTTGAGTTTGGGATGCTGAATCTCGCGATTGACCTGGGCGAGCGTTTCTTCGCCGCTCATCGCCAGCACGGAATGACCGAAGCCCACAAACATGATGATCCACGTGAGATGAGCAAACGGCGTCCCGAACAGCCAGCCGAGTGACTCCTTATTCAGCTTCATCACTCCCGGATGCAACGGATTGGGAGGGATCTGGATCGGAACGCGCAAGGCCGTGATAGTGCACCAGACAATGAGGATCACCACCATCACGGTCGTGATGACCATAATCTGCAGCGCCTTCTGGCTAGATTCGTGAATACCTTGAATGTTTTTCCACCAGAAATAAAGAACTATGAGCACCGCAAAAGCTGCAGCGAAGTGGTCCTCCGAGAATGTCAGAGGATGATGCAGGTAGCTGCCCATGTCTTCGATGAAACCTGCCAGGTACTGCCCAGCAGACACGGCGCTGATGGGCCCGGTGAGCACATAATCAAAAAGAAGCGCGGATACAGAGAACTTCGCGAGCGTTCCCCCCATGGCTTCTTTAACCACGCGGTACACGCCGCCCCGCACGAACATGCTGCTGGATTCGATGTAGAGAGCTCGAACCGCGTAGCTGAACAACATGACCGCAAGAATGAACCATGGAGCACTCTTGCCAATGACTTTCTCTGCGTCACCGCCCGCGTAATATGCGGACGAGGCCAGATCGGACAGCACAATGGCAGCCGCTCGCCAGAAGGAGATGAAGGTCAGCATCACCGTGGTGGCGACGAACACCTTCGCCACAGGACGGCGCACATTTTGAATAGACGAGGACATTACCTGCAGGCAACCCCAACTGGCTAAGAATAAGAAGTTAACACAGCCGCCGATTTAGTGAGTAACAAGGATGCAAGGGGTGAGCCGCAGCGGACAAGCGAAGTCATTAACGGGCCATTGTCATTCCCAATGGGCTTTCGCGCTCGGGAATCCGACGTTCTAATGCCAAAAGCAGATTCCTCGTCAGCTGCGCTCGGGAATGACAAAGGGCAAATGACGTCATTTTCGTTGTACGGCAGCAACACATTGCAAAGGGCCGCCCGATCCCTTAACCAGCAGCTCGCGATTTTACCGTCCGAAAGGCAACCGTCATATCCAGGAATCATCCAACTGGTCAACAAAGGTGACAATGGCAGTCCGGCGCCAATGTTCACCTTAAGGATGCAACGTGGCGAATGCATTTCCAGTCTTCGTGCCTGTTCGCAAGCGACTGATTGCCGAGTTTATTGCGAAACGGGAAGAGATTTTGAAAGCATGCTCGCAGGGCCGACTAACCGGTGACACTGAGGAGAAACTCAAAGAAATCGACTTGATGCTGGAGGGACTGGCCGCTCAGGAACTACCCAACTGAAGCTTCCACTCATCCCCGTCAAACCTCATATCGCGAGCAAGCCAGCGAGCCTACTTTCATGAATACTGCGTGGCTCTGCGATGTTCGACCGGGACCGATTCCTGGAACTTTGTCGGCGGCTATCCCAAGAACCCAATGCCACAACTCGGCAAGCCATCATTCGCGAGCTGATTGTCATCCTGCGATCGAGCAAAAAGACATTCGCAAAAGGGCACGGAACGCGATCGCGCACCAAGTTTTTTACGCGCTCCTTCTTATTGCTTTGGCAATATTGGCTTTGATTGCATCCTGTTCTTTCGCCAGTAACGCTATCAGTTCGTCAGTTAATTCGATGAGCTTCTGCGGGTTTTTTTCGACAGCTATTCTGCGACACAGTTCAAGCATTCGTTGGTCTGGCATTGTACCTCTGCTTGCGTCCTATTTCGGCTCGGGGTCTAACGACGCACTGACATTGATTTGGCCACTGGAAACGGTGATCGTCCGCTCCCACAACTTGAAGCCACCCTTTTTAATGGAAACGCGGTGCTGGCCGGGCGCAGCCCCGATTGTGGAAGGCGTGCTCCCAACGTAGTTCCCGTCAATTTCAATGTCGGCTCCATCCGGATTAGACGAGACTTGCAGCTGCGCCTGCTGAGCTGCAACGGGAGGGGGAGCAGAGCTCGTCGTAGCTGCCGCGGGCATGAGTTTTGCATCAGCGGCCACGTTGGTGGAAGCCTCAGCTGCTCGGATTTCTTTGGCATGCACCGCCCAATCTTTGTTGATGGCCTCGCAAGCCTCCTGGACCGAACCACCCAGGGACATCGTGGATTTACTGACGATAGAATCGCCGCTGATGCGGTTGAAGACAGCTACCTTGTTCTTGTGCCGCACCCAGCTTTTTCCGCCTTCGTGATCCAGCACCACCACGTAGTCGGATTTCTCTAGTTTGTTATTGGTCACGATCTCGGTACAGCGCTGGCCAAAAGTCTTCACGATCTCGGCGGTTTGCGGGCGCGCTCCTCCGCCGCCATGAGAAGCGAATGCGCCACCGCCACCACCGCTGTTGCTGACATACTCCCACGACTGGCTGTCTGTAATGAAAACTCTGGCCTTGTCTGCCGTTTCAGTTTTGGCTGGCGCCGCTTGTGCCGCGGCCAACTGCATAGCTAGAAATGGCAGGATCAGGGCAAGGCGATTGCGCATGTGTCCCCCTGGACGAAACGCGATTCGCTGGAGAACTGCACACCCCAACGGGCCAAACCTTACCTGCAGCGGAGATGAGTGTCAAGAGGAGGCATGGATGCTGGGTCATTTTTCCAAGGCCATCCCGAAGCGACTCTGCGCCCGCCGATTGCGGACGTCTTCTGGCTCCGGTCCGAGCCGGTTTGCGACTTTGCGCACTGCGGTGCATCAAATAATGGTGCTAAAATTCAATTCGTCTTTATAAGGCTTTGCTCGGCAGGTACAGTGAGTGGGCGCGCGCCAGGGGAGGGTTTATGGCCGGAAATGGAATTCTTGAAGTAACTGATTCGAATTTTGACCAGGACGTGCTTAAGTCCGAGACACCGGTCCTGGTGGATTTTTGGGCGACCTGGTGCGGTCCTTGCCGGGCGATTGCGCCCATTGTTGAGGAGCTTGCCCAGCAGTATCAGGGCAAGGTGAAGATCGGAAAAATGGACGTCGACCGTAACAGCGCGACGCCTATGCGCTACGGTGTTCGTGGCATTCCGACTCTGCTGGTGTTCAAGGGTGGCCAAGTCAAAGAGCAGATCGTTGGCTATGTCCCGAAGGAAACCATTCAGAAGGCACTGGACAAGCACATCAGCTGATGTCCGGTGTGCCCCTGTGGTTTTAACCCGCCCGGCGACCAACCGGGCGTTTCGTTCTAGCGGGACCAGGAAGGCGGAATCCACAAGCCTTCGCCAGCTTCTCCCAGCCCCACATGCCATATGCTGCCGGACCCGGCAAAGGGAAGCCGAGTTGATGAGCTAACATGCAGACTTGTCCCCGGTGGTGCGCATCGTGCGTAATCATGTAAGCAAACATCGCAGCGCCAGGACGCCAGCGCCGCGCCCATCCGTCGCGATGAAAGGTCTGCACTCGGCTTTGCGCTCCCAGAGCATCTTTCAGCATTTCACAGCACACGGCAGCACTCTTAGCTAACGCGCGCTTCGCTTCTTTCTGGGTGCATCGCTTGTAATCAAGCTCGGGCGATAGCTTCAGGTGTGGCGCGGAAAGCCTCAACCATTTCCGCCGAATGTTGTGGACGTGGGCATAAATTGCGGCGATTGTACGCCCGCGGTGACCAGAAAATTCCGCCCGCCAGGCCCGCGGATCGAGACGCTCCAGCAAGAGCTGGTTCATCGCCTCATTGATCGCATAAGCTTCGACCATTTCTTCAGGAAGGGTCAAACTCTGCGTGAAGGAAGCGCGCGGCATAGCAGTGGCCTCAGGAGTCTAAGGATAGGCGCCAGATCAGTATTTTCTCAGAACCCCGATGACCCGGCCTTGAAGGTCGACATTCGCGGCGGGCACAATAATGGGCTGCATGTTGACATTGGATGGCTGCAGTCGAATGTTGTCGCCCTCCCGATAAAAACGTTTGAGCGTAGCGTCGGAGCCGTCCACTAATGCAACCACGATATCGCCATTGTGCGCAGTTTTTGCCTTTTCCACCAGCACGTAATCGCCGCTCAGGATGTGCTCGTCTTGCATGGAGTCGCCGCGCACCTCGAGCACGAATACTTCTTTCGAACGAACAAAGTCCGCAAGCGAAATCGTCTCCGGATTTTCGACAGCTTCGATGGGCTGGCCGGCAGCAATGCGGCCAAGCAGCGGCAATACCATCGTCGTGTTTACGCTCATTGCCTGCTTCAGGCGGCCTTTCGGCGGGAGCAGGTCGATAGAGCGGCTGCGATTGTAGTCGCGCGTCAGCAGCCCTTTTTTCTCGAGATTCGTGATGTGCTTGTGCACCGTGGCCAGTGAGTTCAGCCGCATGCCCATGCGAATCTCGTCGTAAGACGGAGCATACCCGTTTTTCTGCACGAAATCAGAAATGAAGTCGTAGAGTTGCCGCTGTCTCTTGGTGATCGCCATGCCCCAATTGTAGGCGAATATAAAGCGAAGTCAAGACCCTATTACCCTTCAGGAATCCTGGTTACACATCAGACTCTCCGCGGATCAAACAAGATATCTTCCCGCTTTTCTTCGGCCCACGGCACCCGCTTACGCCGGCCGCCGGTGCTCGGCCCGCGCCCGTTCGATGTAGTGGCCGGTCTTGAGCTCGACACGCACCAGCTCACCAGCCGCAATAAACAGAGGAACGCGGATGGACACGCCGTTCTCCAGAACGGCTTCCTTCCACGCGCTGTCTTGTTGCGAATGGGATGGCGCTGCCGTGATCATCACGCGCGCATCCATAATTTCTGGAAGCACTACGCTGATCGGCTCGCCATTGAAGAACTCAACCGGTACCTCCATGCCAGATCCGAGAAATTTTGCACCCAGGCCCAGAACGCTGCTGGGGATCTCAATTTGCTCGAAAGTCTGGGGATTCATAAAGGTGCAGTTCTCCCCTTCGGCAAAAAGAAATTCCATCATGTGACGCTCAAGTTCCACATCCTCCAATCGCTCCTGAGGGCGGAAATGCGGCTCCCATAGTCGCCCGCTCCTGACATTGCTGAGCTTGGTCTTGACCACGCCACCCATCTTCGCGGCGCCAGCTCTTGCTTCAACTTCAAGCACCTTGTAAGTGTCTGCTTCAATGCGCAGTACCATGCCTGCTCTCAATTCTGACGCAATGACCATGAGAGACCTCCAGCGCAGATTCCAATCTGATTGTCGAGCGAACTGGTCGATGGGTGCAATGACGCAAATCACCACGGAGCGTGCTTGGGCGGCCTGGATGCTAAGATTATCCGTTTTGCGGCTACGAAAATGTTTAAGGAAGAAAACTACTGGCTTGAAACCGTAGCGATTCCGCCGGGCGAAAGCGGCCCCTTGCCCGGCAATGTTGATGTTGCCGTTGTCGGCAGCGGCGTGACCGGACTTTCCGCCGCACGGGCGCTCGCGAAGCGCGGCGTGAACGTTGCGGTTCTCGAAGCTCAAACCCTGGGTTGGGGCGCAAGTTCACGAAATGGCGGCATGGTGCTCACCGGAATGAAGCTGCCGGTGCCGACCCTGATCTCACGCTATGGTCGTGAGAAAGTTCAGCGGATGTACGCGGATTCTATAGCCTCCATCGATTGTGTGGAGCAGATCGTTCGAGAAGAGCAAATCGACTGCAATTTCTCGCGTTGTGGTCATCTGGAAGTTGCCTGCAAGCAGGCGCATTTTGACGGCTATGCCAAATCAGCGGAGCTGATTGAAAAAGAATTCAATCACAAGCTGCGAGTGGTTGACCGAGGGCAGCTGCGCAACGAAATTGGTTCCAGCATCTATTTTGGCGGCCTGGTGGATCAAGTCAGTGCCGGTCTGAATCCGGCGCGTTACGTTGCGGGGCTTGCGACCGCGGCAAGGCGCGCCGGGGCATCACTTTTCGATCACACCCGGGCAGAAACCGTGCAGCGCGAGAGCAACAATGGCACACAGAAATTTCGCCTGCGTACATCTAAGGGCAGCATGCTCGCGCGCGATGTACTCCTCGCTAGCGGAGCTTACACCACCAACGCCAGTCCCAAACTGCGCAAGAAAATCATTCCGATTGGCTCTTACATCATCGCGACGGAAGTGCTGAGTGAGGCTCTCGCTCAGGAATTGAGCCCTAAGAATCGCATGATCTACGACTCCAAACACT
>Ga0187777_10000954_pt1 | contig 18930 bp, 20 predicted proteins | sample 1015_Q2_SP5_10_M_FD_132416 | JGI IMG/M metagenome (GOLD analysis project Ga0187777, IMG submission 132416) | Tropical peat soil microbial communities from peatlands in Department of Meta, Colombia - 1015_Q2_SP5_10_MG | ecosystem: Environmental > Terrestrial > Soil > Wetlands > Peat | place... | reverse complement strand
GGGATGGGCATTCGTCAAACGGCGGATGAGCGCTGAACTTGGCATCGATTGGCAAAAGAAGTTCGCCAGTTTCGAGCACCATCCGGCGGCAGCGGCATCGCTTGGGCAGGTACATCGTGCTCGCGCACTCGATGGAGACGAACTTGCCTGCAAGCTGCAGTATCCGGACATGCAGTCGGCAGTCGAAGCCGACCTCAGCCAGTTGCAATTGCTGTTTGCGATCCGCAACCGCTTTGATCCGGCAATCGATACGACAGAGATTGCGATCGAGATCGGCGCGCGGTTGCGCGAGGAGCTCGACTATTGTCGCGAGGCCAAGCACGTCGCGCTTTACGGAAATATGCTGAAAGACAAAGATGCGATCCGCGTGCCGAGGGTTTGGCCCGAGCTATCAACCGGCCGCCTGCTTACTCTGGATTGGATGACGGGCCGTAAGCTGCTTGAGCACAAGGGCGATCCACTCGCCAATCGTAATCGTCTTGCCACTGCCATGTTCTCGGCCTGGTGGTTTCCTTTCAGCCGTTTCGGCGTCATCCATGGCGACCCGCATCTGGGCAACTACACCGTCTTCGATGATGCAAAGGGAAAGCCGTCCGGGATCAATTTGCTGGACTACGGCTGCATTCGCATATTTCCGCCGAGCTTCGTCGGGGGCGTGGTCGACCTTTATCGGGGATTATTGGGTGGCGATGATGCTCAGGTGGTACATGCATACGAGACTTGGGGCTTTAAGCGTCTCACCCGCGAGCTGATCAACGCACTCAATATCTGGGCACGCTTCATCTACGGCCCGCTGCTCGACGATCGCGTGCGCACTGTCGCAGATGGCGTGAAGCCTTCCGAATATGGCCGGAAGGAAGCCTTTCGCGTGCACCAGGCGCTCAAAGCGAAGGGCCCCGTTACGGTGCCGCGCGAATTTGTATTCATGGACCGCGCCGCGATTGGCCTCGGTGCGGTATTCTTACACTTGGCGGCGGAACTCAATTTCTATCGATTGTTCAATGAGGCAATCGAAAATTTCACAGTCGATGAGGTTGCCGCGCGCCAAAGTGCCGCGCTCGGCGAGGCGGGTTTGTTACCATCTAAAGACTGATTAGCGCGGCGTTGCCCTTGGACCGCAATTGCGCTAACCCCTCTGCGCCCGCCTTTTTTTGAGCGACTCAGAGAGCGTCTCCCATGGCCGAACACGGCGCCGTCGAATATTCCACCGCTACTGGCAACGACTACCCGGCGCACGAGCAAGGCTACGAGCGCTTTGTGCATTTAACTCTGGTCGGCATCCTCTATGTCGTCACGATTCTGTTCGGTTTGGCGACTGGCGGTGTCATGGGCCACTGGTTTCTGGCGGCGGCCATTTTCGTGATCGGTCTGCTGGGCGCCATCCCTGGGCTGCTTAGCGCGTCGACAGCCCCGAGCTACGTTGCCTTCGTCATCTGCTTCCTGATCTTTGCCTTCACCGGACTGTCGCCGCACTGACGGATTTCACGACCGGGCGGGGGAGGCACGAATGCGAATTGCCGTAGCGCGCGAAACCGAGGGCGGTGAACCGCGCGTCGCGGCCACCCCGGAAACGATCAAGAAATTCAAATCATTTGGTGCCGACATCGCGGTTGCGCGCGGCGCCGGCATTGCATCCGGCATCCCCGATGCTGAATTCGAGGCGGCGGGTGCCCAAGTAGCCGACTCAGTGACCAAGGACGCCGATGTCGTTTTGAAAGTGCGCCGGCCTGCTTCCAATGAGCTGGCCGCATACAAGAAGGGTGCACTTGTCATCGCCATTATGGATCCTTACGGCAACGAAGCCGCGCTCAAGCAAATGGCAGATGCAGGCGTTGCCGCTATTGCCATGGAGCTGATGCCGCGGATCACGCGCGCGCAGTCAATGGACGTTCTGTCGAGCCAGGCGAATCTGGCCGGTTACCGCGCGGTGATCGACGCCGCCGAGGAATATGGCCGCGCGCTGCCGATGATGATGACCGCGGCCGGTACCGTGCCTGCTGCGAAAGTATTCATCATGGGCGTCGGCGTTGCCGGCTTGCAGGCGATCGCCACTGCAAAACGCCTCGGGGCCATTGTCACGGCCACCGACGTCCGCCCGGCCACCAAAGAGCAGGTCGAGAGCCTTGGCGCCAAATTTCTGGCGGTCGAAGACGAAGAGTTCAAAAACGCGCAAACTGCCGGCGGTTACGCAAAGGAAATGTCGAAGGAATATCAAGCCAAGCAGGCAGCGCTGACCGCCGAGCACATCAAGAAGCAGGATATCGTCATCACTACCGCGCTGATCCCGGGTCGTCCGGCGCCACGGCTGATTTCAAAGGAAATGGTGGCCTCAATGCGTCCCGGCTCGGTAATCGTGGATCTTGCCGTCGAGCGCGGGGGCAATGTCGAAGGCGCCAAGCCCGGCGAAATAGCGCAAGTCGGCGGCGTGAAAATCGTGGGTTACCTGAACGTACCCGGACGTTTGCCCGCATCGGCGTCCGCGCTCTACGCCAAAAACCTGCTGACTTTCGTCGAAACTTTGATCGACAAGAAAGAGAAAAAGCTTGCCGTCAACTGGGAGGACGAGCTGGTGAAAGCGACGCTGCTCACGCGCGACGGTGCCGTCGTGCATCCGGGTTTTCAGCCGAAGACAGCGGCTTGAGGAGAGGCGATATGGAACAGGTAGCAACTGCGGTCGACCCCTTCGTGTTCCGACTCTCGATATTCGTACTCGCAGTGTTCGTCGGCTACTACGTCGTCTGGTCGGTGACGCCGGCTCTGCATACGCCCCTGATGTCGGTGACGAACGCCATCTCTTCGGTGATCGTGGTCGGCGCGCTGCTTGCGGTGGGCGTTGCTCTGGTCGCCAACGATGACGGACCCGTGTGGGCACGCGCGCTTGGCTTCGTCGCGCTTATGTTCGCCTCCGTGAATATTTTCGGCGGGTTCCTCGTCACCCAGCGCATGTTGGCGATGTATCAGAAGAAAAAGAAATGAGCACGCAATGAACCCTAATTTCGCTGCGCTGCTCTATCTCGTCGCCGCTGTTCTTTTCATCCTGGCGCTGCGCGGTCTGTCGAGCCCGGAGTCCAGCCGGCGCGGCAACGTGTTCGGCATGATCGGCATGGCGATCGCCGTGCTGACGACGCTTGGTTGGCACCCGCCCGCGGGTGCAATGGCGTCAGGGCTGGTGGTTGTAGGAATTGCAGTTGGCGGCGGCATCGGTGCGGTCATTGCTCGACGCGTACCGATGACGTCAATGCCTGAACTGGTCGCCGCCTTCCATTCGCTGGTCGGCATGGCCGCGGTGCTTGTCGCAGCTGCCGCGTTTTATGCGCCGGCAGCGTTCGATATCGGGACCCATGGTCATATCCATGGCTCCAGCCTGATCGAAATGTCTTTGGGCGCGGCCATCGGCGCCGTCACCTTCACGGGATCGGTCATTGCGTTTCTGAAACTCTCAGCCCGCATGAGCGGCAAGCCAATCACCATGCCAGGCCGGCATATCATCAATCTCGGGCTCGGCGCCGCACTGATCTTTTTTACCTACGGTTTCTTTGTCTCGCAAAGCGCGTTGGATTTCTGGCTGGTCACCGGCATTTCGCTGCTGCTCGGAGTCCTGATCATAATTCCGATTGGCGGCGCCGACATGCCGGTGGTGATCTCCATGCTCAATTCCTATTCGGGGTGGGCGGCCGCCGGCATCGGGTTCACGCTCGGCAACTCCGCGCTGATCATCACTGGCGCGCTGGTCGGCTCCTCAGGCGCGATTCTGTCCTACATTATGTGCAAGGGCATGAATCGCTCGTTCATCTCGGTGATCCTCGGCGGTTTCGGCGGAGAGACCGCCGGGCCGGGGGCGGGCACGGAACAGCGTCCCGTCAAGCTCGGTTCGGCCGAGGATGCGGCCTACATCATGAAGAACGCTTCCAAAGTCATCGTCGTCCCCGGCTATGGCATGGCCGTCGCACAGGCGCAGCATGCACTCCGCGAAATGGCCGACAAGCTCAAAAAAGAAGGGGTCGAAGTCAAATACGCCATTCATCCGGTGGCGGGCCGCATGCCCGGCCACATGAACGTCCTGCTTGCCGAGGCCAACGTGCCTTATGATGAAGTCTTCGAGCTTGAGGACATCAATTCTGAATTTGCGCAGGCCGATGTTGCCTTCGTTATTGGTGCCAATGACGTTACCAATCCCGCGGCGGAAGAGGACAAAAACTCGCCGATTTACGGCATGCCGGTGTTGCAGGTGTGGAAGGCCGGCACCGTGATGTTCATCAAGCGCTCGCTCGCGTCCGGGTATGCTGGCATCGACAACCCGCTGTTCTATCGCGACAACACAATGATGCTGCTCGGCGACGCCAAGAAGATGACCGAGAGCATCGTGAAGGCTACGTAGCCCGCGCCAGTCTCGTCAGGACCGCAGCGTCTTTATTGTTTTGTCCACGGAAACAGGACCGACGGGAAATCAGCCGCATAACGGCGCTCTTTCCGCTGCTCCGGCAGGGTCGGTGGAGGCCCTGCGTCCGGTCCGACAACCTTGCGATAGAGATGCCAGGTCGCGTGACCAAGGACCGGCACGACTACCGTCAGCCCCAGGAAAAACGGAATCGAGCCGACCAGCAACAGGGCGCCGACTATCAGGCCCCACACGGCCATCGTCAAAGGATTGCGGGCAACGGCACGTATCGATGTCAGCAGGGCGACAGCCGCGCCGACATCGCGATCAAGCAGCAACGGGAACGACACGACACTGATCGTGAGTACGAGGATTGCGAACAGAAGACCAACGCCGTTACCGACAATGATGAGCGTCCATCCAGCACGTGTGGTGAGCACATCATGGAGAAAGTTTTCGATTGATTCGGGCGACGCATAGCCGAAATTGGCTGTGTAGATCGCGTTCGCGAGCGCCACCCAGATGGCGAAAATAACGAGCAAGAGGATTCCCAGTGCAGTGATTGCGCCGATCGACGAGGACTCAAGGACATCGAAAGCGTGCGCTGCCGAGGTGCCGCGACCCGCCTCCCTGCGGCGACTTAGCTCGTAAAGACCGAGCGCAGCTACCGGGCCAACCAGCGCAAAACCGGAAACCAGCGGGTAGAGCAGCGGTAAAATCGAATAACCGAATGTGAGCCGGGCCAATAGGAGGCCGACCACAGGGTAGATTATGCACAGGAACATGGCATGCGTCGGCATTGCCAGAAAATCGTCAATGCCTTTGGTAAGGACTTCGCGCAAATCGGCGAGGCCAATCCTGCGCACCTCGGGCTGTACCGGACGCGTCGCAGCGCCGACAAGAATATTTGAAAAAGCCATAGCACTCACCTCCGTGGCTTATAGCCCGGGTGGCGTGGTGCCTGGAGACGGACTTCAAACTGCCTTGCCGGCTCTTGAGCGGTCACGTCACGAGCCATAAAACATTATAGCGCTTTTGGCCTGCGGGGACCGATCACAAGTTCGCGTACCGTTAGGGTCAAATTTTACCTCGGCCGCTCGCGATGCATGGGCCCGCCGTCTGAGGCGAAATCGTTTTTCCAGCCGACAGAGCGGATCATCAGGTGATTCATGGTTACATTGAAATGGATCGTTGTTGCCGGGCTTCTCGCCTACTGCGGCGTCCTCGCGCTGATGTACGTTTTCCAGCGCACTCTGATGTATTTCCCCGATCCCGTGCGCATACCGCCAGCCGCGGCTGGGCTGCCGCAGGCCGAGGAAGTCACGTTCCAAAGTGACGACGGGGAAACGCTGCTTGCGTGGCATGTGGCGTCACGGGGCGACAAGCCGGTCGTCATCTACTTTCAGGGTAATGCCGAAGGGCTTAAGCCGCGCGTCGGCCGTTTCACCTGGCTTACAGCGGACGGCACCGGCCTCCTGGCACTGTGTTATCGCGGTTATGGCGGCTCGACCGGTCGTCCCAGCGAAGATGGTCTGATCCGTGATGCGCGCGCCGCCTATGACTTCGTTCGCGCGCGCGACCCCGCTAAGCGCATCGTTCTGTTCGGTGAATCGCTCGGCACAGGGGTGGCTGTGGCGCTTGCCGTCGAACGCGAGATCGCCGGTATTATTCTGGATGCGCCCTATACGTCCGCTGCGGAGGTCGGGGCGGCGGCCTACCCGTTCGCACCGGTGCGCTGGCTGATTAAGGACAGCTACCGCTCGGACAAGCGCATCGCGCTGGTCCATGCGCCGCTGCTGGTTTTGCATGGCGAGCGCGACGCTGTTGTTCCTATCAGGTTCGGCGAAAAGCTGTTCAGGCTCGCGCCCGAACCTAAGCGCATGATCCGTTTTCCGCTCGGCGGCCATGTCGACCTCGATGACCACGGCGCCGCAAAATTCGTCAAGGAATTTTTGGCGCAACGTTGAGCTGTTCGCTGCTGCCGCCTAAAATCCACCGGCAAAGGGGGCGGTGGTGCCAAGGTCAATGAACCTAGTCGTTTTGACGGCATTGCTGGTGCCGTCGTCCTTGTTCGCTACCGAGCCAATGCGGCACATCGGAATTCATGTGCAGCCGTTCTATGAATCGGCGCGCACGCCGGGCGAGCGGCCACGGGTAGCGGTGGGCGCACAATTCAACGATCTGCTGAGCTCTAATAAGCGTGAGGATATCCTTGCGGCACGCGACCGTATCCTGGCTGCGCCCAAGCTAGTCACGCCAATGACCATGATGGTGCTCGCCATCCGGCTTTATGATGTCGGTTTGCGTGACGATGCGGTCTTCTGGTTTTACGTCGCGAAGGACCGATATCTCGTGATGTCCGAGGTGCTCGATGTGAAGGCGCCGCAGCTTGTTCTGGCCGACGAAGCCGTGCGCAATTTCGCGACGCTCGCGGGACCTGTGATCAACGGCTACGCCTTTTGTGACCTCGCGAAACAAAGAACGCAACACGCGAAGGCGGTTGAGTGGGTCGAGGCCAATCCTTACGAGGTCATGTTCATGGCCAACGCACCTGCGCTTCCCGGCAGCCGTGCTGACAACGCAAAACGCGCCATTGCGACTGCCAAGGAGCGCGCCGCCAAGGAAAGCGCCTATTTTGACGATGCCGGGAACGTTGAGGCGTACTATGCCACGCGCAAACGTAACGAGGCCGACGTCAAGTTCTGCTGGAAATAGCCGGGGCTACGACTGCTGAAAAACAACAGCGCGGGCCTGAACATGCCCGCGCTACGATCAACTCAAGCTCGCCACTTTAATCTAGCCGAAGCGTCGGTGGCCGCCACGACCCTGTCCGCCGCCACTGTTGCCAGCGCCAGGGCCGGATCCAGGAGCCGGGCGCGGTTTGACGGGTAGCAGACCCTCGCGCTGCATCTTCTTGCGCGCAAGCTTGCGAGCGCGGCGGATCGCTTCCGCCTTTTCCCTTGCCTTCTTTTCCGATGGTTTTTCGTAGTGGCCGCGGAGTTTCATCTCGCGGAAAATGCCCTCGCGCTGCATCTTTTTCTTCAGCGCCTTGAGGGCCTGGTCGACGTTGTTGTCGCGAACGAGAACTTGCACGCTTTCTCCTTTGTTGTTGCTCGGTCGGGTTAAAGGCAAAGCCCCGAAAACGGGGGCTTTGAGTCGCGCGGCTCTAGCAGAAAAGGCGTTAAGAGTCCATTCAAACGCTACCAATTCGGCCCGCCGCACAGGCAATCGTCATATGGGGAGAGGGGTTAGCGGTCACCAGTGCTCACCGCGGCCAAACCCGTGTCACATGCCCCATCTTGCGGCGTGGGCGGGCCGCGCCCTTGCCGTAGACGTGGACCGAGGCTCCGGGAACGCTAAGCCAGCGCGCGGCCTCGTTCACTTCCTCGCCGATCAGGTTCACCATCTCGATCTTGCGGCCGAGCCGCACCGGCTTCGCCAGCGGCCAGCCGGCGACCGCCCGGATGTGCTGCTCGAATTGCGAAACTGTCGCGCCGTCGATGGTCCAGTGGCCGGAATTATGGACGCGCGGGGCGATTTCATTCACAAGCAAGAGGCGCCGACCCCCCTTGCGTAAGACGAACATCTCCACCGCAAGCACGCCGACGTAATCGAAGGCCCTGGCGATACGGCTCGCGATCTGGCGGGCTTCGCGAGCGAGTTCCGGTGTCATCTTCGCCGGCACACGCGAGATCTTCAGAATATGATCGCGGTGCTCGTTCTCGGTAACCTCAAAGCACTCAACCTTGTCGTCGTACGTGCGCGCAGCCACGACCGAAACCTCACGCTCGAAGTCGATGAAACCTTCCAGGATACAGGGCGCCTTAAGGACCGATTGCCAGGCCGCCGCCGGGTCACCGCCTTTGGTGATCTTGGCTTGGCCCTTCCCGTCATAACCGAGCTGCCGGGTCTTCAGCACGGCCGGCAGGCCGACCGTTTTCACAGCCTCGGACAGTTGTGCAGCGCTGTGTACCGGCGCGTAGGGCGCGGTCGCGATTTTCAGCGCACTTATGAAATTCTTCTCGATGAGCCGATCTTGAGTGGTTTCCAGCACCTGAGGGTCGGGCAGTACTGGCCTTCGCCCGGCGAGGAACGCCGCGGTCCTGGCCGGCACATTTTCGAATTCGTAGGTGATGACGTCGACAGCAATGGCAAAACGACCAAGGGCAGCCTCATCTTCATAGTTCGCGCAAGTCTGCACATGCACCACATCGAAAGCGCAAGAATCCTTCTCGGGCGAATAGACGTGACAGCGCAAGCCGAGACGCGCGGCGGCAAGTGCGAGCATACGTGCGAGCTGGCCGCCACCCAGAATGCCGATGGTCGCGCCGGGCTTGAGCAAGGGTCAATCTTTGGGCCGCTTGGCCACTGTTTTGGTCTGGCGCGCACGCCAGGCATCCAGCCGCTTGGCAATTTTGGCGTCTGATAACGCCAGCACGGCCGCCGCGAGCAATGCTGCATTGATCGCGCCTGCCTTGCCGATGGCGAGCGTTCCAACGGGTATGCCGCCCGGCATTTGCATGATGGAAAGCAGCGAATCCTTGCCATCCAACGCGTGCGTGTTCATCGGGACGCCGAAGACCGGCAGCGGCGTCAGCGATGCCGCCATGCCAGGCAGGTGGGCGGCGCCGCCTGCGCCGGCGATAATGATCTTGAAGCCGTTTTTGCGCGCGCTGCCCGCGAACTCGTAGAGTCGCTTGGGTGTGCGGTGGGCGGAAACGATTCGCGCCTGGTAGCCGATCTTGAGGGCGTCAAGTGTCCTAGCGGCGTGCTTCATCGTGGCCCAGTCGGACTGGCTGCCCATGATGATCGCGACTGGTTTTGCGGCCATTTTGCCCCCGAATCCGCGGTTGCCAGCGGAAGGAAGCGGCGCATTATAAGTTGAGGCTCCCCGCTGGCAAGGCGAAACGGGTATTCTCGGTCCTACCGTTAAGATTCGCGATTCGCGAGGACTGACACATGGGACTCCCGCAGCCACGCGTACACGACGAGTTTCCGTCGGCCGCCTCCCTCTTGGCCGAAAACGACAGGCTCAAGCGCGAGCTTGCAATCGCGCGTGCGCGTATTGGCGAGCTTGAAGCACGCGCCGACGTCGATCCGATGCTCGATATCCTCAATCGACGGGGGTTCGAGCGCGAACTCGCGCGCGCCCTTGCGCACGTCAAGCGTTACGGCACGCAAGCGGCGCTGTTGTTCATCGATCTCGACGGCTTCAAGGCGGTCAATGACCGGCACGGGCACGGCGCCGGCGACGCGCTGCTTAAGGCCGTGTCACGCGAGCTCGTCGCGCACGTTCGCGCATCCGATGTGGTCGGGCGGCTCGGCGGCGACGAGTTCGGCGTGCTGATCTGGCGAGTCGACGAGGCCCAGGCCGCGGCCAAAGCGCGTGATCTGGAAGCGCTCATCGCCCGTATCGCCATTCCGCACGGACAGGCGCAGGTTCAGGTCGGCGCAAGCACCGGAACGGCCGCGCTGCTTGCCGACTGTACCCCAACTCAGACCATCGCGGCCGCTGACCGGGCGATGTACGCGCGCAAGGAGGAGAGGCGAGGGCTGCCGCCTGCCGTAAAATGGGGCGAGTGAATCCGCCCGAGGGCGGCGTCTTGCCTATGCAATGATATCGGGGGTGAGCTGATCCTCGATAATGCGGATCTTGTCGCGCAGGATGAGCTTTCGTTTTTTCAGCCTTTGCACCTGGATCAGGTCGGAACCAGGCGAGGTAATCAGCGCCGCGATGGCCGCATCGAGATCGCGGTGTTCCTGCAGCAGGCGCGCCAGCTGTTCCCGCAACGCGCGTTCTTCCTCGTCGGTCATCGCTACCGCTGGTTTGCTTGGCACCGGGCCCGAGTCGGTTAAGCAATGGTAAGTATCGCGTTTTCCACAAGCGCGTTCAAGCTTTCGGAAAACCGACGCCAATCAAAGGCTTTGCGCTGGTTTGCCGCGGAACCCTCACCGCGAATGCCGTCGCTCTTGTGACGACTCTAGGCTACACTCGAATGGTACAGGGCCACTGATTGAGGAGACATGCCGCATGTCGATGCAATCGCACCTTGCGGAATTGGAAAAACGACATCGGGCGCTCGAAGACGAAATCAATGAATGCTTGGCCCACCCAGCGGTGGATGACCTGAAGATCGTGGAGCTCAAGCGACGAAAATTGCAGGTAAAAGACGAGATCGAACGGCTGCGCCTTAGCGGGCGTGCCAGCGTGCACTGACCGGATCGATCTCGAAACTTTAGGCACTTCGGCACAGGCCGAACTCGGGCATGCCCGAGTTCGGCTGTTGTTTCTAAGGTGGGTGCTGCAGCGACATTTTGCGGTATAGTCGCCGACAATAAAAAAATCATCCGACGCCGGGGAGGAAAAGCAATGTCCCGATGCGCCGCCGCGATCATCGCGGTGCTGACCATGATGCTTGCGGCTACAGGCGGGGCCGTTGCTGCCGACTACCCGGCGCGCGTGGTGACGCTCGTGGTGCCTTATCCGCCAGGCGGCGGCGTCGATGCAATGGCGCGTGTGGTCGCCGCCAAGCTGTCCGATGCGTTGCATGCGCAATTCATCGTCGACAACCGGCCGGGCGCCGGCGGCACGATCGGCACTCGCGTTGTCGCGCAGGCAGCGCCCGATGGCTACACACTGCTGCTCGGCCACACCGGCACCATTTCGATTGATCCCAGCCTTTACGTTCATGCGGGTTACGACCCACGCAGGGATTTCGCGCCGATCGGGTTGGTCGCGTCGATGCCGGTCGCGTTGCTGGCGAATCCCTCGTTTCCGGCGAAATCGATCGCCGATGTAATCGGCATGGCCAAGGCGCAGCCAGGCAAGCTCAATCTTGGCACATCTGCGGTTGGCACTGGCGGTTACATGTGTGCCGAGTTGTTCAAATCCGAGGCTGGCGTCGATGTAGCAATCATTCCGTACAAGGGCTCGGCGCCAGTGATGAACGACCTGCTGGGTGGCCATGTGCCGATTGCTTTCAGCGTACTGCCGCCGGCGCTCGGCAATATCCAGGCGGGCAAGCTGCGCGCCATCGCGGTCACCAGCAAGAAACGCTTCTCGCTGTTGCCGGATGTGCCGACCTTCGATGAAGCAGGAATGCCCGGCTTTGAGGCCGTGCTGCACTATGGCCTGCTGGCACCAGCCGGGACCCCGAGAGAGATCGTCGAGATGCTTAACGCGGAATTGCGGAAGCTTGTCGACAACCCGGACGTTCAGAAGCAGATCCACAACGAAGGAGGCGACCCCTTGACGTCGACGGCGACTGAATACGCCGCCGATATAGACCGGGAAGAGAAGAAGTGGGGTGGTCTGGTCCGCAAGCTGGGCTTGAAAGTGGAGTAAGTAGAGTGTTTCGCCACATATTCTGCTCATTCCCGCGCAAGCGCGAATCCGGCGCCCCGCTTTCGCGGGGACGAACGGCCGGATTCGTTGCCCTCAGCTGCCTTGCCTTGGTCGGCGCGACCACTGTCCGTGCCGATGACTATCCGACTCGGCCAATCACTTTGATTGTTCCGTTCCCGCCAGGCGGCAGCACCACGGTGATGGCGCGCAACGTCGCGGACAAGCTGTCGGCAGCGCTTGGCCAGCAGATCGTCGTCGAGAATCGTGGCGGTGCAGGGGGTACAATCGGCACCCGTTTTGTCGCCAAGGCGCCACCGGACGGCTACACCATTTTGCTCAGTTATACCGCCACCATGGCGATCGCGCCCGCCATGAACGCCAATGCCGGCTATGACCCGCACAAGGACCTTGTGCCCATCGGCATGATCGGCTTTGCGCCAAATGTGCTCGTGGTACACCCGTCGCTTCCGGTGCATTCAATTGCCGAGCTGATCGTTTACGCGAAAGCCGCGCCTGACCCGGTGCAGTACGGATCGCCCGGTGTGGGAACGGTAAATCATCTCGCCGGCGAATACCTTGCGAGCGAGGCTGGGCTGAAACTCCAGCACGTCCCTTACAAGGGCAACGGTCCGGCCATCAGCGATCTGCTTGGCGGGCATATTCCGATGATGTTTCTTCCGGTCCCCGTCGCGCTCGGTAACATCAAAGCCGGAACCTTGCGTGGAATAGCGATTACCACCGCGAAGCGATCCAATCTGTTGCCCGACCTGCCCACGCTTGCCGAGAGCGGTGTGCCCGGCTTTGATGCAGCGTTGCGATACGGGTTGATGGCGCCCGCCGGTACGCCGCCCACGATTATTGCGCGGCTGAACAAGGAACTTAATGCCGCGCTTGCGACCTCGGAGGTAAAAGAGCGCCTTGCAACCGAAGGCGCCGAGGCCTTGCCGGGCACGCCGGAGGCCTATGCTGCCGACGTCGCCGAGGATGAAAAAAAGTGGGGCGGGCTGGTGAAAAAGCTTGGGTTGAAGGTAGAATAGCGTTGTGCCGCCATGCGGCCATATTGTCCTGCTGGAATTCGCGAATAGCAACTCTATCGAGGCCACCATGAAATTCCGCGCAACGTCTCGTGCGTTCGTCGTCACCGCAGCATGTCTGGGAGCGCTTTACAGTGCGTTGGCCGCACGGGCCTTCACCATCGAGGACCAGGGCGGCGCGCGCGGCGGCCAGGGTTTCATGGATCAGGACAAGCCGGCGGCGGTGCCGGACCGGCACGTGCCAGTTTCGCCATTCAACACCGACAACAGCCAGAGCACGATCAAGCAGGGCAACACCACGTTGCAATTCGGCCAGCAGCGGTCGTTTAACAGTCGCTACAATGCCGATAATATTTTCAACCCCTACACCCGTGAAGGGCGCTGACGGGGGTCCTGACCCCTACCGTTTTCGCTTGAGGAACGCCGCGAATGCTGCTTGCGCTTCGGGCGAAGCCAGCCGCGTTTTGAAGGCTTCGGTTTCTTCATCAATGCGTGCCAAGATCTCCTCAGGGGAGCCGCGCATCAAGCGCCGTGCCGCTGTGACGCTTTCGGGCGGCAGCGCCGCGATCTCGCGTGCGACGACAAGCGCGTGCGCGTCGAGATTGTCGACCGGAACGATCGAGTTAACGATGCCGGCTGCCTTTGCCTCTTCAGCCGACAGGGACTTGCCCATCACCAGCAGCGAGAATGCGCGGGCATGCCCCATGAGGCGCGGCGCGATAAGACTCGAGCCGTTTTCCGGCACCAGGCCGAGCGAGACGAAGGGCGTCAGGAACATCGCGGTGGTGCTCGCGATCACCTGATCGCAGTGCAAAAGCATCGTCGAGCCGATACCGACCGCAGCGCCGCTGACCGATGCCACCAGTGGCTTTTCGCAACGTGCCAGCGCATGCATAAAGCGGACGATTGGCGCGCCGAGCGCCCCGCTTTTTGCCATCGCCACAAAATCGTTGAGGTCGTTGCCGGCGCAAAACACATCCGGTGCACCAGCGATCAGCAGGCATCGCACAGCCGGCTTAGTGGCGGCGTCCTCGATCGCCGCCGCCATCGTGCCATACATGGAAAGCGTCAGCGCGTTCTTCTTTTCCGGCCTGTTCATCCGGATCGTGCGCACCGGGCCGTCGTTACTTTCAAGAATGTCGGGCATGGATCACTCGATCACGAACAAGAATGGCACGAGTGAGACGCAAGTTTAGGTATGCTAGCGTGAAGAAGCTTTCACACCGCCTTTGCCATCTCGCGCAGTTTGAATTTCTGGATCTTGCCGGTGCTGGTCTTCGGAATGTCCGCAAACACGACGTAGCGCGGGCACTTGTAGCTTGCGAGTTGCTTGCGGCACCACTGTACCAGCTCTTCAGTGCTCGCCTGCGCGCCCGGTTTTAGTTCCACGAAGGCGCAGGGTGTCTCGCCCCATTTTTCATCCGGCTTTGCCACCACGGCCGCGGTGGCGACGGCCGGGTGCTTGTAGAGCGCGTCCTCTACCTCGATGGATGAGATATTCTCGCCGCCGGAAATGATGATGTCCTTGGAGCGGTCCTTGAGCTGGATATAGCCGTCGGCGTGCATCACACCCAGGTCGCCCGTGTGAAACCAGCCGCCGGCAAAAGCCTTTTCCGTCGACGATTTGTTCTTGAGATAGCCCTTCATCACCACATTGCCGCGCATCATCACTTCGCCCAGATGCTCGCCGTCGCGTACTACCGGCGCCATCGTCTCGGGATCGAGCACATCCAGCCCCTCGAGCGCGCCATAGCGCACGCCCTGGCGCGCCTTTTTCACGGCCTGTTCGGCAGGAACCAGCGCGCTCCAATCGGTATGCCAGTCGTTGACCACCGCCGGCCCGTAGGATTCGGTCAGCCCATAGAGGTGGGTGACGTTGAAGCCGGCCTCTTTCATGGCCGCAAGCACGGCTTCCGGCGGCGGCGCCGCCGCGGTGAAGAACTCGACCACATGCGGCAACGGCTTTTTTTCGCCCGCCGGGGCGTTGAGCAGCGTCGCCATCACGATCGGCGCGCCGCACAGATGCGTCACCTTATGCGTAGCGATCGCGTCGTACATCGCCAGTGCGCGCACCGCGCGCAGACAGACATGCGTGCCGGCGACCACCGAAATCGACCACGGGAAACACCAGCCGTTGCAGTGAAACATCGGTAGTGTCCACAGATAGACCGGGTGCTTGGCCATCGAACAAGTGACGACATTGCCGACCGCAAGCAGATGCGCGCCGCGATGATGGTAGACTACGCCCTTTGGGTCTCCAGTGGTGCCCGACGTGTAATTGAGCGTGATCGCGTCCCACTCGTCGTCGGGCATTTTCCAGTCATAGGCCGGATCACCCTGCGCAACGAATTCTTCGTATTCGATCTTTCCCAACCGCTCGCCCGCGCCGCTATATTCCGGGTCATCGTAGTCGATCACCAGCGGTTTGACCTTGCAGAGCGCAAGCGCCTCCTTCATCACCTTCGAATATTCGCGGTCGGTGATGACTACCTTGGCTTCGGCGTGGTCGAGCGAAAAGGCAATGATCGGCGCGTCGAGCCTCGTGTTGAGCGTGTTGAGCACGGCCTGGCACATCGGCACGCCGTAATGGCACTCGAGCATGGCTGGCGTATTGGCCAGCAAGACCGAGACAGTTTCGCCGGGTCTGATGCCGCGTTTCGAGAGCGCCGATCCGAGCCGGCGTGCGCGCGCATAAAAGTCGGCGTAAGAACGCCGCAGCGGCCCGTGGATGATGGCAGCGTGGTCTGGAAATACAGAGGCTGCGCGCTCAAGAAACCCAAGCGGCGTTAGCGGCTGGTAATTGGCCGGATTGCGGTCGAGATCGGTGTCATAAGGCGTCTTCGCCATGCCCTTTCCCCTCGGCGCAACGTTAGCCAAGGGCAGGCGCCTCAATCAATCGTCTCTGAAACCCTCATTTAGACCGGCGCTCGTGGCCTCTCTTACAACCAATGGCTAGTCTTGATTTGCGCAGGATCAAAGCCGGCTGCCGCAAAGTGGGCAACGACGGTCTTTGCAAAGCCGGGCTGCGGCCGCAGAATACCGGCGGGAGGAGAAAATGGACGCCCGTACCAGCCGTTACCACGACGTCTACGCGCATTGGCGGCGCAGTCCCGAGGTGTTCTGGGCGGAGGCCGCCGCCGAAATCGACTGGTACGAGAAACCAAAGAAGATCTTCGACAAGGATGCTGGCATCTATGGCCGCTGGTTTACCGGCGCCACCTGCAACACCTGCTACAACGCGCTTGATCGTCATGTTGCCGCTGGCCGCAACGACCAGCCTGCCCTGATCTATGATTCCCCTGTCACCAACACGGCAAAGACTTTCACCTACGGCCGCATGTTGTCTGAGGTGCAGTTGCTCGGCGCCATCCTGCGCGATTTCGGTGTGCAGAAGGGGGATCGGGTCATCATCTACATGCCGATGGTACCAGAAGCGGTATTCGCCATGCTCGCCTGCGCGCGCATCGGTGCGATTCATTCAGTGGTTTTCGGTGGCTTTGCCGCAAAAGAGCTTGCAACGCGGATCGACGATGCCAAGCCCAAGGTTATCCTGTCCGCAAGCTGCGGTCTCGAGGGCGCGCGAGTCATTCAGTACAAGCCGCTGCTTGATGAAGCGATCAACATCGCGAAGCACAAACCGCAGACCTGCATGATTCTCCAGCGGCCACAATGTGAAGCGCCGCTCACGCCGGGCCGCGACCATGATTGGCGCAAGGTGTGGGAAAACGCGGTCAACTATGCAAAGACCAGCGAATGCGTTCCAGTCGCAGCCACCGACCCGCTCTACATTCTCTACACGTCCGGAACTACGGGAATTCCGAAAGGCGTGGTGCGCGACAATGGCGGCCATATGGTCGCGCTAAAATGGTCGATGCAGAATCTTTATGGCATATCGCCCGGTGAAGTCTGGTGGTCAGGCTCCGACGTCGGCTGGGTGGTTGGCCACTCCTACATCGTCTATGCGCCGCTGTTCCACGGCTGCACGTCGATCCTCTACGAGGGTAAGCCGGTTAGCACGCCCGATGCCGGCGCATTCTGGCGTGTGATTTCTCAACACGGTGTTGTGGCCTTGTTCACCGCGCCCACTGCCTTCCGCGCCATCCGGAAGGAAGACCCTAAAGGCGAGTTCATTAAGAAATACGACTTGTCGAAATTCCGCACTTTGTTCCTTGCCGGCGAGCGTGCCGATCCGCCGACCATCCAATGGGCCGAGGAAGTGCTCAACGTACCGGTAATCGATCACTGGTGGCAGACCGAAACCGGTTGGTGCATTGCGGGAAACCCGGTTGGCCTTGGTGCGCTTCCGGTCCGTTACGGTTCGGCCTGCGTGCCGATGCCGGGTTATGGCATCGACATCGTCGATGAGGCGAACAAGGTACAGCCGGCCAACAAGATTGGCTCGATCGTGGTCAAATTGCCGCTACCGCCCGGAAATTTCCCGACGCTATGGCAGCAGGACGCGCGCTTCAAGGAAAGCTATCTGGCGGAATTTCCCGGCTACTACAAGACAGCGGATGCCGGCTACAAGGACGACGACGGCTACATCTACGTGATGAGCCGCACCGACGACATTATCAATGTCGCAGGCCACCGGCTGTCGACTGGCGGCATGGAGGAAGTCCTGGCCTCGCACCATGATGTCGCCGAATGTGCCGTGCTCGGCATCAAGGACGATCTGAAAGGCGAGGTGCCTTGCGGCTTCATTGTGCTCAAAGCCGGGGTCAACCGTCCGCCGGCGGAGATCGAGAAGGAGATCGTCGCGCTCGTGCGCGATAAGATCGGCCCGGTCGCCGCCTTCAAGCTCGCGATCACGGTGGCGCGGCTGCCGAAGACGCGCTCAGGCAAAATCCTGCGCGGCACCATCAAGAAGATCGCCGACGGCGAGCCTTGGACGATGCCGGCGACGATCGATGATCCGGCAATTCTGGATGAAATCGGGAGTGCGCTTAAGGTGCACGGGGTAAGAGGATAAAAAATCCCGACCGTCTCGGCGGCTTCGCTTTGCGGGAATGGTGCTAACAGAAAAAGCCAGATAACGGCCCAAACAACGAACAACCGCATGTCAGGATTTTCCTGACATGCAGGACCTTTGCAAATGGCGTTGTTACCGGCAACAAACTAATCAGAATTCCGGAACGCTTTTAACTGCGGTTTCGGCGATTGGGGTGGGGGATGCCGAAACAAGCAGGCGTGATCGTTGTTACTTCCCTTGCGCTGGAATCTTTTATCGCGAGGGGACCGGGGATTTCCGTGCTGTGCAGCCACGCTTCGCAACTCAATGGGGTTCTTGGCGCAGCCGTCGAACAAGGCGCTTCAGGTATTATCAGCTTTGGAATCGCGGGTGGACTGGCACCCGATCTCGCCGCTGGTGATTGGATCATAGCCTCCGGGGTCAGGAGCGGCAAAGAACTCATTGCGACCGATCGTATTTGGACCCAAAGGCTCTCTGGCCTTCTTCCAGGAGCAGTTCGAGCCCATGTCGCGGGCGTGGATGCCTTGGTGCTCAGCCCCTCCGAAAAGTTTCGCCTGCACCATGAGACAGGCGCAGTCGCCGTCGATATGGAGTCCCACATTGCGGCGAAAGTTGCTGCTGCCCATGGTATTCCGTTTGTTGCGTTTCGCGTGATCGTCGATGCGGCGCACAGAACATTACCGCCCGCTGCGGCCGTCGGATTGCGCCCGGACGGCACACCCGACATCCTTGCGGTCATTCAGTCGGTGCTGCGAAAGCCAAGCCAGCTTGCAGATCTCGTACGGGTCGCATTGGATGCACGGGTTGCCGAATTGGCCCTTCGCGCGGGGCGTAAGCAGCTCGGGGCCGCGTTTGGGTTCCCCTATTACACAGGCTCGCCTTTACTTCCGGGTTTACCTGATTGCGCTCTTGACTACGGTGCTACGCGATAAGCGTTTTTGCAGCGAATGAGCGTGTTCAGCGTGCCGCGTGTCTCGATGAAGGCCGGATGCGCCGAACCTTCCCATCCGGAACCTTTATTGCCCTCAGCTGCGAAACCGTGGTCTCTACGACGATTTCCAGATGTCCTTCACTCGCGTTCGCGTATTTTCGAACGGCTGATATCGCAGCTTCAGGGTCAGCAATGCGAGCGGCATAGAGTTTGCTCGCCGGCTGAGCGGCATTGGACCGCTTTGAACAGACCGAGATCAACCAGCCTCGC
>Ga0187777_10000952_pt1 | contig 18953 bp, 20 predicted proteins | sample 1015_Q2_SP5_10_M_FD_132416 | JGI IMG/M metagenome (GOLD analysis project Ga0187777, IMG submission 132416) | Tropical peat soil microbial communities from peatlands in Department of Meta, Colombia - 1015_Q2_SP5_10_MG | ecosystem: Environmental > Terrestrial > Soil > Wetlands > Peat | place... | reverse complement strand
CGAACTGCCGCCCCCGATCCTCGCCGCGCTCGACCGACTCTCGCGACGCGTCTATCGCGCGCTCGGCATGTCCGGTTATGCTCGCATGGATTTCCGTGTGACCCCGCAGGGACAGGTGTACGTGCTCGAAGCCAACGCTAACCCCAACCTCGAGGCCGCCGAGGACTTCGCCGAATCCGCGCGCGCGAGCGGGGTGCCCTACAGGGCGCTCATCGAGCGGCTCGTCGATCTCGGGCTCAAGTACCGCGCACAGTGGCGCGCCTCATATGGCTGAGCGCGGGGGTCGGCGTGCCGGCGCACTGGCGCTCGCCGCGGCGGCGGTCCTGCTTTGCGCCTGCAACAATCAGGCGAAGCGCCAGCAGGCCGAGCTTCACGATCTCGGCAGCTGGTTCCCGGGTGCCTATGTCACGGCCACACCCGCTGCCGCCCCGGCTGCCACCGCTCAGACGACTCAGGAGAAGATCGCGCTCGTCATTGTGCAGGTGTTTGCGCCGCGGATCGGCCGTGGCGTGTTCTATGTTCAGGAGATGGCCGCCGCCGATCCGAGCCGCATCATGAGTCAGCTCCTGATGAACTTTAAGCTCGATGAGGAGCACGGACTGATTGCGACCGTCTACACCTTCGTCGAGCCGCGGCGCTGGCGCGACGGACAGCTCAATCGCGACGTCTTCACCGGAATCGTCATGGAGGACGTCGTGCCAAGCTGCGTGCTCGTTTGGACCAAGCAGGGCGAGCAGTACATCGCCCGCTCGCACACCCGCAGCTGCGCGGGCAGCGGCGCCGCGGCCGATGCGCCGGCGATCGCGCTCACCGCCGACACGCTCACGCTCGGGGGCTACCTCTTCGAGCGGGTGCAGTGACGGCGGCGCGCGCTGCGCGTCGGGTCAGTTTTTCAGGTGCGCATCGAGCCAGCCGAGCACGGTGTGGTACCAGAGGATGCTGTTGGCGGGCCTGAGCACCCAGTGATTCTCGTCCGGGAAGACGAGCATCCGGCTCTCGATGCCACGGCGCTGCAGCGCGCTGAAGGTGCCGAGGCCCTGGCTGAGGGGCACGCGGTAGTCGAGGGCGCCGTGAATCACGAGCATCGGCGTGCGCCAGCGCGTAACGAACTCGACGGGGTTGAACTGCGCGTAGCCCTTGGGGTTCTCGTACTCGGGTCCGCCGAACTCCCACTCGGGGAACCAAAGCTCCTCGGTGGTGTAGTACTCCATGCGCTGATCGAAGATGCCGTCGTGATTCACGATACAGCGGAAGCGCTCGGGCCACTGGCCCTCGATCCAATTCATCATGAAGCCACCGTAGGAGGCCCCGAGCGCGCAAGCTCGCTCGCCATCGATCCAGGGATAGCGCGCGAGCGCGGCGGCGAGGCCCTTCTGCAGATCGACGAGCGGCTTTCCGCCCCAGTCATGGCTGATCGAATCGGTAAACGCCTGGCCATAGCCCGGTGAGCCGTGAAAGTCGATCATCACGACGGCGTAGCCACCGCCCGCGAAGGCTTGAGCATTCCAGCGGTAGGTCCAGAGGTTAGCCATGCTGACTTGGGGCCCGCCGTGCACGACGAACGCGAGCGGGTAACGCTTGCCGGTGGCTAAGCCGTAGGGCTTGACGAGATAACCGTAGACCGTCTCTCCGTTCCAGCCGCTGAAGCTGAACTGCTCGAAGTCACTGAGCGAACGCGCGGAGAGGAACTCGCGGTTGACGTCGGTGAGTCGCTCGGGTTGTCCGCCGCCCGCAAGTGGCAGCGCGTAGAGGTCGTCGGGAGCGCCGAGGCTTGCATGCGCGAAGACCACGAGGCCGTGTGCGCCGTTGAAATCGGTGACCTGACCGCTGCCGACGAGGAGCCGCCGCGCCCCGCTACGCGGATCGATCGCATAGAGCGAGCGTTGTCCAAGCTCATCACAGCTTGCGAGCAGGCTCTTGCCATCGGGTGTGGCGGCGAGGTGCGCGATTGAACGGTCCCACTGACCGGTGAGCGAGCGCACGGCCCCCGAGGCCGCATCGCGCAGCATGATGTGAAAGCGATCGGATTCAAATCCGGGCCGATCCTGCGCGAGCCATGCGAGATCGCCGTTGGCGAGAAACACCGGTTGCGTGTCGTTGGCGGGATTGCCGGCGGTGAGATTGCGCGCAGTCCCGCCGCCGTCCGCGGGCACCTCGAAGAGATCGAAGTTCGTGGACCAGGGTTCGGTGCGCCCGGCGAGGCGCGCGCTGAACACGAGCGACTTGCCGTCGGGACTGAAGCTGTAATCGGCGTCCGAGCCGAAGGGCTTGCTCGGGATATCGGCATCGAAGCCCCTCGACACATCGGTCGGGGCGAGGGCCGTGCCTTCCCGAAGCCGCGCGCTGAAGAGGTGGTTGCGTGTCCCGTCGCTCCAGCTGTCCCAGTGACGCACAAAGAGCCGCTCGTAGCTGCGCCCCTTGGCCTTGTCCTTGACGCGCGCATCGAGTCGCTCCCTGGTGCACTCGAGCGTCGCGCAGTCGGGGAACACGGCCAGCGCGAGCGCGAGCGCATCTCCGCGGGGTGAGACCTTCAGTGCAAGCACGTCGAGCGGATAGTCCGTGACGCGCTCGGCGACCGTGTCGCCGAGGCGCGCCCGCCACACCTGTGAGCTCCCGGAGCGGTTCGAGAGGAAAAAGAGCGTGCGGCTGTCGGGCGCCCAGCGCGGACTCAGGTCGTTCGCCTTCGGGTCCCTGAGCAGCCGCTGCGGCTCGCGATGGCGTCCCTTGAGATCGATGAGCCAGAGCCCGGTGCGGCCCTCGTTGGCTTCGAGATCGGTGTCGCGCTCGACGAAAACCAGCCAGCGGCCATCGGCGGAAAGCTGCGGATCGCCGACGCGCTTGAGCGTGACCAGATCCTCGACCGTGAATGCGACCCCATTGGCCTCCGCAAGGGGCGCGTTCGCGCCGAGCATGCACAAGAGGAGCCCGCTCAGCAGGCGCAACTTCACACGCATGGCAGAGTTCTCCGCCTTGTTGGTGTTCTTTCGGGAGGGCGGCGTCATCCTCAGACGCCGGCCTCGTCACTCGCAATGGTCCAGGGCTCGCGCTTCGCCGCCGCCACCCATTCCTTGAGCGCGCTATCCTCGAGCACGCCCCTCACGTAGGAACCCGCGGCCGAGGAAAGTCGCGCCCCGTAGGTATTGAAGCGCAGCACCACCGGGGCGTACATCGCATCGGCGAACGTGAACTCGCCGAAGAGCCATGGTCCCTTGGTGCCGAAGCGGCGGCGGCAGTCGGTCCAAATCGCTTCGATGCGCGCAACCTCCGCCTGCGCGGCGGGGGTCAGCGCCGCATACCGTCCGCTCGCGCGCGCGTTCATCGGCCACTGCGCACGCAGATTCACAAACCCCGAATGCATCTCGGCGCTCACCGCACGCGCCACGGCGCGCGCCTCAGGCGACTCGGGCCAGCCGCGCCCGGTGAGCTCGCCGAGGTACTCGCAGATCGCGAGCGAATCCCACACGGTGAGCTCGCCCTGACGCAACACCGGCACGCGGCCACTCGGGGAGACTTCCGCGAGCCGCGCACGCGTCTCCGGCATATCGAGCGGGATCACGATCTCCTCGAACGCGAGCCCGAGCTTCTTGATGGCGAGCCACCCGCGCAGCGACCAGCTTGAGTAATTCTTGTTGCCGATGACGAGGGTAAGCGGCGCCATGGGATGCTAACCTTCGGAGGCCGTGCTGAGCGACGTTCGCGCCATCGCTTTCGATCTCGATAATACACTCTGGGATGTGGAGCCGGTGCTCGCGCGCGCCGAGGAACGCCTCGCCGCCTGGTTGGCGGAGCATGCCCCGCGCCTTGCCGCGCAGGTTTCGCGCGAGGACATGCGCCGCGCGCGCGACCAACTCGCCCGCGCCGAGCCGCACAACGCCCACGATGTGACCTACCTGCGCCTCACGGCGCTCGCTGCGCACGCTCGCGAGCATGGCTACGACGAGCGCATCGCCGAGCGCGCCTTCGAGGTGTTCCTGAGCGCCCGCAACGAGGTCGCGGTGTTCGCCGACGTCCACCCGGCGCTCACGCGGCTCGGCGCGCGCTATGCGCTCGCCTCCCTCAGCAACGGGAACGCCGATCTCGCACGCATCGGTCTCGAGTCGGTGTTCGCGGTGTCGCTCAATGCGCGGCAGATCGGGGCTGCCAAGCCCGATCCGCGCTGCTTTGCGCGGCTTTCGCACTCGCTCGCGCTCGCGCCAGCGGCGATTCTCTATGTCGGCGACGATCCGCATCTTGACGTCGATGCGGCGCGCAGCGCCGCCCTGCCCACCGCGTGGGTGAATCGGCGCGCACGTGAGTGGCCCTCCGAGCTCGCGCCGGCGGACCTCACAGTGACGGACTTAACGCAGCTGGCGGAAATGCTCGGAGTGTGAAGCGCGGCCGGGCGATTAGCGCAGCGGATCACGGAATTGCCCCCCGCCCTCGGGTGAACCTTTGCTTATCTGGAGCGTTGTGGACATAACTAAGGAGGAGGCGAGCGAACGATGAGCCAGATCGCGAGCCGTGTGTTGCCGGTCGCCAATCTGCGCGAGTTTTTCCGCGATACGCTCCACGGCGCACTCCAGAAACAGCGTGTTGCGGTCGAGGATCAGACCGAGCACTACGTCGTGAATCTGCTCACGCTGTTCGCGCGCTCGGAGCGGCTCTATGAGGACCTCCCCGAGGGCGCGCGCCTGCCGCCACTCTTCGCCATGCTCGCCGCCGCGCTCGAAGCCCCAGGCGCGAGCGAGCGGCACCGCTTGCTGCAGCGCCTCGGCGATGTATCGCTCTTCATCGCGGGATTTTTCGCCCGCGGCTTCGCCGCAAAGCTGATCGACATCGACTATCACATCGCCATGGGCGGCAACGCCTACGGGACGCTCGCCGCCGCTACCGCGCGCGGCAACGGTCGGGTGCTCGCGGCGGTGTTCGCCGAGCTCTCGCGCAAGTTCCAGCCGATGGTGGACGCGCTGAATGAGGTGAGCGAGGGCTCCTACACGCACTCCGACCGCGACATCCTGCGTCTCTATGAAATCTGGCTTAAGACCGGGAGCGAGCGCTGCTATGCGCTCCTCAAACGCCTCGGCGTGAACCCAACCAAAGCGGGCGGCACGCAGTTCGCGCACTGAGCCATGCTCCTCTCGCAGCTGCAGCAGCTCATCGGCGGTATCTACGACGTCCACGTCGGCCACGACGTGTACGAGTTCCTCGTCACCGACCAGGCGCGCCTCCCGCAGGGCGTGCGCCCCGCCCAGGTCGAAGAGCAGCTGATCGTCGAGCAGCCCGCGGCGGGAAGCGGGGAGGTGGCGCTCGCGCTCTACCTCGACCCCGCGCTCCTGGCGCGCCTTGCGCGCGAGAACCCGCTCGTGCGCTTGCACGAAGGCAACGTCGCCGACTGCTGGACCGCGCTCGAGGGGGTGAGTCACTTCCTCTATCTCGCCTGGAACGCGCACCACGACCGAGCGGTCTCACTTCTCGAGCTCGAGATGCAGGCCGAGGTCGACAAGTACATCGCGAGCTACTATCTGCTGCGGCGCCAGCTGCCGGCGCACTTCCCGAAGGAGCTGCACCGCGTGCTCTTCGCGCGCACGCGGCTCGACCCGCGCCTCGGCGACGAGGCGGCGGCGCTCTATCGCGAAGCGAGCCGCTACGCGGAGCGCTTCTGCGGGCGGCTCGAGAAGGCGCTCGCTCCCACGCGCGGGGGTCGCCGCGGGGCGCGCGAGGAGCGTGCGGTGCTCGCGGAACTGCGCAGGTTCTACCGGCTGACAACTGCGCGCAAACGCGCGCATATCGAGCGGACGAGTTGAGGGGACGCGCCGCGTGCGGCGGCCGCTCGGGGCTACTTGTCTTTTTCTTCCTCGCGCTTGCGGGCCTCGAGCTCGCGCATCTTCTTGATGTGCTCCGAGAGCTTGCGCAGGTCGGTTTTGATCGAGGTTGCGCCAGTGCCCTGCCCCCTGCTCGAGTAGGGATCGCAGTTCTGCTCTTCGACCAGTGCGAGCTCGGGCGGGGGCCCGTCCAGGATCTCGAGCACCGGGCGCTCGCCGCTGTCGTTGGGCGAATCGTGCCACTCGAGCATGCCATTGCCGCGATCGTCATGGACGACGACGCCGACGCGACGCCGCTCGGCGCCCTTGCGCTGCTCAGGTGTCTTGGATACGCGTCGGCTCACAAGATTATGCAAAACAACTACAGTTCCCGCAGAGCGAGAGACTAGCTGTCGGTCAGATGTTGCTTCCGAGACCGGCGTCACGGAACGTCGCCGACTCGGCCGGCGAGCGCAGCGCGCGCCCGCAGCAGCCCGATGGCGGTTTTACAATCTGCGATCGTGCCATCGAGTGCCCAGGTACAGGCCTCATCGAGGGCCACCCAATGAACTTCGATGATCTCGGCGCGCTCGTGCGCGGGGGCCGCGGGCGCGATGCCGCTCGCGAGGAAAAGGTGCAGTCGCTCGCTGAAAACGCCCGGGGAGGAGAGCACGGTGCCGAGACTTTGCCAGGAGCGCGCGCTCACTCCTGCCTCCTCGGCGAGCTCGCGTTCGGCGGTCGCGCGCGGCGGTTCATTCGGCTCGAGCTTGCCGGCGGGCAGCTCCCACAGCCAGCCATCGGCGATGTAGCGATACTGGCGCAGCAGACAAATGCGCCGCCTCTCATCGAGGGCGACGGTGGCGGCGCCCCCCGGGTGATGCACCACTTCGAGCCGCGCGCGATGGCCGTTCGGCAGACGCACCTCATCGGTGGTGACACGGATCACACGGCCGCTGAATTCGAGCACCTGGCTGTCGGGTTTCATGCCGAGCATCGTAACTCCCTGAGCGCACAGGTCGCCCAAAGGAGTGGGGCGCCTCACAAACCTGGTCATTTTTTCGCCAGTTGGCCTTGGGGGCACGGTATAGTCGGCCCCCGACTCCCATGAGCACGACGGCGCATCTCGATAAACTCAACGCCGCCCAGCGCAAGGCCGTGACCTACGGCGAGGCGCTCGAGCCGAAGGGTTTCCGCGCGGGACCGCTCCTCATCGTCGCCGGCGCCGGCACCGGCAAGACCGAGATGCTCGCGCACCGCGTCGCGCACCTCGTCCTCCACGGTGTCGACCCGGCGCGCATTCTGATGTTGACGTTCACGCGGCGGGCCGCCCTCGAGATGCGCCGCCGCGCGCACGAGATCGTCCGCAAAGCGCTCAATGACACCCTCGGCGGGCTCACCGCGCAGCTCGCGCAGCGGCTCACCTGGGTGGGCACCTTTCATTCGATCGGCAACCGCCTGCTGCGCCACTACGCGGCGCACCTCGGGCTCGATCCGCAGTTCAGCGTCATCGATCGCGGCGACTCCGCAGACCTCATGGACAGCGTGCGCGAGGAGTTGGGTTTCGCCGAGAAGCAGAAGCGTTTCCCGCGCAAGGAAACCTGCCTGCAGATCTACTCGAACCGCGTCAACACCCGCACCGACCTGAAGGAGATCCTCGCCACCACCTACCCCTGGTGCGCGCAGTGGGAGGAGGATCTCAAGCGTCTCTATCGGCTGTACGTCGAGCAGAAGCAGCACGCGAACCTACTCGACTACGATGATCTGCTCCTCTACTGGCACCACATGATGTCCGAGGCGCGCCTCGCGCAGCACATTGGCGCGCATTTCGACCACGTGCTGGTCGATGAATACCAAGATACCAACCGCCTGCAGGCCGAGATTCTCTACGCCCTCAAGCCCGACGGCGCGGGACTCGCCGTGGTCGGCGATGACGGCCAGGCGATCTACTCATTCCGTGCCGCGGCGGTCGAGAACATCCTCGGCTTTCCCGAGCACTTCAACCCCCCGGCCGAGGTCGTGACGCTCGCTCAGAACTACCGCTCGACTCAGCAGGTGCTCGATGTTGCGAACGCGGTGATGGAAGGCGCACCGCGCCAGTACCGCAAGTACCTCCTCTCGATCCGTGGCCAGGGGATGCGGCCGCGGGTCGTGACGGTGGACGAGCTACAGGTGCAGGCCGAGTACATCTGCAGCGAGGTACTGCGGCGGCGCGAGGCCAACGTGCCGCTCAGCCGCCAGGCCGTGCTCTTTCGGGCCGCGAGCCACAGCGACCTCCTCGAAGTCGAGCTCTCCAAGCGCCAGATACCCTTCGTCAAGTACGGTGGCCTGCGCTTCCTCGAGGCCGCGCACATCAAGGATCTGCTCGCGGTGCTGCGCTGGGCGGACAATCCGCGCAACACGCTCGCCGCCTTCCGCGCGCTGCAGCTGCTGCCGGGGGTCGGACCGGTGCACGCGCGCGAAGCGCTCGAGACGTTCGCGCAGAGCGGCCATTCCTTCGAATCCCTGGTGAGCTGTCAGCCCCCCGAGACCTCGGAGATGGACTGGATGCAGCTGCTCGAACTGCTCGCCACGCTTGCCGATCCCGAACGCCCCTGGCCGGGTCAGGTGCAGATGGCGCGCGAGTGGTACGAGCCGTACCTCGAGCGGCTTTACGAGAGCTCCCGCACCCGTCAGGGGGATCTCGAGCAGCTCGAACTTCTCTCCGGCCAGTACCCCTCACGCGAGCGCTTCCTCACCGAGCTCACGCTCGATCCGCCGAACGCTACGAGCGATCACGCCGGCCGCCCGCGTCTCGATGAGGACTATCTCGTGCTCTCGACGATCCACTCGGCGAAAGGCATGGAGTGGGACAGCGTCTACGTGCTGAACGTCGTCGACGGCAGCTTCCCCTCCGAGTTTGCGACCACGAAGGCCGAGCTCATCGAGGAGGAGCGGCGGCTACTGTATGTCGCGCTCACCCGCGCCCAGAACGATCTCGCCCTCGTCGTGCCGCTCAAATTCCCGCTCACGCAGCAATCGCGCAAGGGTGATGCCCACGTCTACGGCGCGCGCAGCCGCTTCCTCACGGAGAAGGTGTTGAAGACACTCGAGCCGGGTACCTTCAAAGGTACCGCGAGCGCCGATACGCTCGAGGACGGCAGCAGCACCGTCACGGTGGATGTGGGTACGCGGCTGCGCGAGATGTGGTAGCGGTCTCGCACCGCGCGTTATTTGTTCGGCTTGACGAACTTCAGCGTGAAGCGGTCGCTCTCGCCGATGGCCTCGTACTTGTCGTGGTCCTTACCGCCGAGCCGATAGGTCGGCGGAAGCGTCCACACCCCCTGCTCATAGTCCTTGGTGTCTTTGGGGTTGGCGTTGATCTCGCTCTTCGCGACGAGGCGAAAACCCTGTGCCTCGATCAGTTTGATCGCGTAGTCCTCGTTGACGTAGCCGCTTTTCGCCAGTGGATCCTGGGGCAGGGCCGGATTGCCGCGATGTTCGACGACCCCGAGGATCCCCCCGGGCTTGAGCGCGCGATACATCGCCGCGAACGCCGCCGGGGCCTCATTGCGCGCCATCCAGTTATGGATGTTGCGGAAGGTAACGATCATGTCGAGTGAGCCTGGCGGCACGCCCTGGTTCGCATCGAACGCGAAGGCAACCACCGACACGCGGTCGTAGTACTGGGGGCCGGCCGCAAGTCGCCCCTGGTACTCCTCGAGCACGCGCGTGAGGTACTTGTTATCGGGCTGCGCCGGCCACACGCCCGCGTAGTACTTACCGCGCTCGCGCAGGAGCGGGGCGAGGATCGCGGTGTAGTAGCCGGGCGGGGGCCACACCTCGAGCACGCGCATCTCCGGGCGGATGCCGAAGAAGAGCAGCGTCTCTTTGGGGTGGCGGTAGCGATCGCGCGCCCGCTCCGTGTCAGTGCGTTGCGGACCCGCAAGAATCGCGCTCAGCTCGTCGGTCGTGGTCTGGCGCGAACTGTAGGCGGTGCAGCCGGCCACGAGCGCCCCGAGCAGCGCCGCGGTGGCCAGTCTTACTACCGTCGCGTGCATCGTGCGTTCTCGAAAAACCCCCGCCTGCACATTACCTCATATGCACCATAAAAAAACCCCGCAGGAAGCGGGGCTTTTTCGGGCCGCGGCCCGCTAGGCAGTTTCAGCGGCGGAACGGCCCGCCGCCCTGGCGCGGGCGTTGCGGGCGTTCCTGCGCCTCATTCACGCGCAGCGGCCGCCCGTTCATCTGGAAGCCGTTCAGGGCTTGGATCGCGCTCTGCGCCTCCGCCTGCGGCATGTCGACGAAGCCGAAACCGCGCGGTTTGCCGGTCTCGCGATCGTTGATCAGTTTCACCGATTCGACTTTACCGTGTCGTTCAAACAGGGTCTTCACATCCTGTTCGGTGGCATTGAAAGGGAGATTCCCTACGTAGATCGTCGTCATCCGGAAGTCTCTCTTGGCAAGGCGGACAGCGGCGAGCCGCACGCGTCGGTCGCATGTACCGCGTGGACAATCAAACAGGTCAGGGCTTCAAGGCACACGATCGGCAATTTCAGTCAATGCGCAGCGCTTGGGCCGGCGGCCTGCACCTGCGTTCGCGCGCGGCTGATGAGCGCGGGGCGGGAATAGCGTCAACACATGCAAGCAAAGCGCACTCAACCACGACGGATACGAACGCGTGTGGCATGCTACTCCCGGCCTTTGCGCTACGCAAACCAGGGGTGCGATTGGAGGCCTTCCTCGTCTCGGTAGGCGTCGTCGCCCTCGCGGAGATTGGCGACAAGACGCAGCTGCTCGCCATCTTGCTCGGCGCCCGTTTTCGGGCGCCCGTGCCCGTGATCCTTGGGCTCTTCACGGCGGTGCTCGCCAACCACCTCGCCGCGAGCGCCCTCGGCACCTGGCTCGCCATCGTGATCAAACCCGAAGTGCTGCGCTACCTGCTCGTCGTGTCGTTCCTCGCGACCGCGGTATGGATGCTCATTCCTGACAAACTCGAAGGGGGGGCCACTGCGGCACCGGCGCGACTTGGGGTCTATGGCACCTGCGCGCTGTCCTTCTTCCTCGTCGAGTTTGGCGACAAGACCCAGATCGCCACCGTGGCGCTCGCCGCCCGCTACCACGCGCTCCTGCCGGTGGTCGCAGGCACCGTGCTCGGCATGTTGATCGCGGATGTGCCGGCGGTACTACTCGGTGGGGCGACCGCTGCGCGGCTGCCACTTAAGCTCGTGCACCGCATCGCGGCGGCCGTGTTCGTGGTGTTGGCGCTGCTCGTGCTGTTGCGTTTCCCGAGCTAGCGCAGCGCGCGCGGCTCAGGCGCCCGCGGGTTCGAGATACGCGTAGCCGTCGAGCTCGCTTTCGTAGAAGCGCTTGAGGGCCTGGCTCTCCGCGAGTGTCATGCGCCCGTCGCGGATCGCCCGCTCACAGTCGCGCGCGAGCGCCGGGTAGAGCTCGGCGACGTCGTACTCCATGTACTCGAGCACGCGGTTCGCGGTGTCGCCCTTGACGATCTCCTCGATCCACCAGCCGCCCTCATCGTGCAGGCGCACGTGCACGACGTGGGTATCGCCAAAGAGGTTGTGCAGATCGCCGAGCGTCTCCTGGTAAGCGCCGACGAGGAACGCCGCGAGATAGTACTTCTCGTCCGCGCGCAACTCGTGCAGCTCGAGCGTGCGCTTCACATCGCGCAGTGACACGAAGTGATCGATCTTGCCGTCGGAGTCGCAGGTGATGTCGGCGAGCACCGCGGTGCGCGTCGGGCGCTCATCGAGGCGGTGGATCGGCATGATCGGAAACAGCTGATCGATCGCCCAGCTGTCGGGGAGCGACTGGAAGACGGAGAAGTTGCAGAAGTAGGTGTCGGAGAGGATCGATTCGAGGTCCTCGAGCTCCTCGGGGAGGCGCTCGAGCTTGCGGCACGAATCGCGGATCTTGGCACAGGTCGCCCAGTACAGCCGCTCCGCGAGCGCCCGGAACTCGAGCGACAGGAGTCCCAGATTGAACATCTGCAGCACCTGCTCGCGCGCGGTGAGAGCATCGTGATAGCACTCGACGAGGCGCCGCTCGCTCACCGTGCGGTACGCCTCGAAGAGATCGAGCACCGGCTGCGGCAGTTCCTCGGCGCCGCTGTAGTCCTCGGCGCGATCGCCGGTGACGCGGAACTTGTCGAGCGCCGATGAGCCGAGCGCGTCGAAGATGAGCACGCTGTGGTAGGCGGCCACCGCGCGGCCGGATTCACTCACGATCATCGGGTGCGGGATGTCGCGCGCGTTGCAGACGCTCGCGATGCGATACACGACGTCGGACGCATACTCGTTGAGGGTGTAGTTCATCGAGGAGGCGAAGTTCGTGCCGCTGCCGTCATAGTCGACACCGAGTCCGCCGCCGACGTCGATGTAATTGAGCCCCGCACCCATGAGCTTGAGCTCCGCGTACACGTGCGCGAGTTCGTTGATCGCCTCCTTGACGCGGCGGATGTCCTGCAGCTGACTCCCGGGATGGCAGTGCACGAGCTGCAGGCAGTCGAGCATCTCGTGCTGCTTGAGCACCTGGAAGAGCTCGACGATCTCGGTAATGAAGAGCCCGAATTTCGACTTCTCGCCCGCCGACGCACTCCAGCGCCCCGAACCCTCGCTGAAGAGCTTCACGCGCACGCCGATGCGCGGGCGCACCTGATACGTCTGGGCGTGCTTGAGGATCAGGCCGAGCTCCTCGAAGTTCTCGACCACCGGGATGATCGTGCGGCCGAGTTTGGTCGCGAGCGTCACCGCCTCGATATAGCTGTCGTCCTTGAAGCCGTTGCAGATGATGAGTCGCTCGGGGGCGTTCTCGGTCATTGCCATGACCGCAAGCAGCTCGGGCTTTGAGCCCACCTCGAGGCCAAAGCCGAACTCCTTGCCGTAGCGGTAGACCTCCTCGACCACGAGCCGCTGTTGGTTCACCTTGATCGGGTAGACCGCCGCGTAGCGGTTCCGATAGTCGTTCTCGGCGATCGCCTGGGCGAAGGCCTCGTGCAGCCGGCGCAGCCGGTGCGCCAGGATGTCGGAGAAGCGCACCACCACGGGCGTTGTCAGGTCGCGCGCCTTGAGTCCCTCCACCACCTCATAGAGGTCAATCTCGTGCTGCGCGGTCGTGTCGGGGCGCACCACGACGTGACCGCTGTCGTTGATGCCGAAGTAGCCCTTGCCCCAGCCCTGCACGTGATAGAGATCGAGGGAGTCCTCGACCCGCCACGGCTGGGCGGGATTGAACTTGCGGTTGCCGTTGACCGCGCTTTTGGGATCGGCTGCCACGGGCGCCTTATATCAAAATTGCACGTCAAGTAAGAGTGATTCTCTAAACACTTCCGAGACCGCGCGCGATCGCGCGCTGCGGGTCGCGGATCCACTCACTCCACGATCCCGCGTAGAGTCGCGCGCCCTTGAGGCCGAGGAGTTCGAGGGCGAGGAGGTTATCGCAGGCGGTCACGCCCGAGCCGCACATCGAGATCACGGCGGCAGCGCTCTGCCGCGCAAGTGTCGCCTCCCAGAGCGAGCGCAGCTGCGTGCTCGGCAGAAAGCGGCCTTGCGCGTCGTGATTGCGCGCGCTCGGGTGGTTGCGGGCGCCGGGAATGTGGCCGGCCACAGTATCGATAGTTTCCTCTCGCCCCGCGAAGCGCTCGGCGCTGCGCGCATCGATAAGGAGCGGAGCCGCGCGCGCGAGCGCGCCCGAGCCGAGCGCGCGCTCGATCTCGAGCGTGTCGGCGAGCATTCCCGCTTGCACCGCGGGGACGAATTGCCTGTCCGCGCGCGCCCCCGGGGCGCCACTCACCGGGAGCCCGGCGCGCTCCCAGGCGGCGAAGCCGCCGTTGAGGACAGCGACCTCGCGGTGCCCGAGCCAGCGCAGCAGCCACCAAAGCCGGGCGGCGAAGCTGCCCGCGAGCTGATCGTAGGCGACCACCTGCACGGCGCGATCGATGCCGAAGCGGCTGAAGGTGCGAGCGAGCGCCGCCACGGTGGGCAGCGGGTGACGGCCGCTCGCGCTCGTCAGCGCCCCGGACAGATCACGATCGAGGTGCGCGTAGAGCGCGTGGGGGACGTGTGCCATGCGCCAGGCGCGCTCGCCCCAGTCGGGGTCGGCGAGGTCGAAGCGACAATCGACGATCGCCCAGTCGGCGTCCTCGAGGTGGGGGAGAAGTTCCTCGGGTTCGATCAAGGTCGTGGGCATCGGCTCTCTCCGGCGCGCTCGGGCGGTGGGCGCGGATTTTCGGCGCTCTGCGGTTGTCGTTACAATCCGCCCATCACCTCGCACCGGGCAGCGCATGGCAATCGAGGTCTTCTGGGGGAGTGGTAGTCCCTACGCGTGGCGCGTGCTGCTCGCGCTCGAGTACAAGCGCCTGCCCTACACGAGCCGTCTGCTGCAATTCTCCAAGCAGGAGCACAAGTCTCCGCAGATGCTCGCGCTCAATCCCCGCGGGCGGCTGCCGGTGCTCAAGGACGGCGATTACGTCTGCTTTGAATCGCTCGCAATCCTCTATTACCTCGATCTTAAGTACCCGCAGCCGCCGCTCTTTGGGCGTAGCCCCGAGGAGACCGGCACCATTATGCGCGTCGTCTGCGAATACCAGGCGTACATCGAACCGCACGTCACGACCATCACGCGCGGGGTGTTCGCGGGCGATGTGGATCTGCACGCCGATACCATGACCGCCGCAGTGCACGCCGCGGCGAATGAGGCGCGCACGATCGAGGCGCGACTTTCGAAGTCCGACTGGATCGTCGGCGATGCGCCTTCCGCATGCGACATGGTCATCTTTCCCGGCATTCAGCTGCTCAAGCGCGCGCTCGAGCGCCCCGAGGCGCGCGATCTGTCCTCGCGCTTCATGCCGGTCGAGGTGAACTATCCTTCCCTCGGGCGCTGGCTCGCCCGCGTTGCCGCACTCCCAGGCTACGAGCGCACCTACCCGCCGCACTGGCGCTGAACCCCGAACGCTCGCACCGTGCGACGGACACGTACGCGCGCGAGAAAATTGAGCCGCGCTCCACCGATTGATACGCTTCAAGCGCGCCCCCATCGCGCGCGCGTGGATCGGACCCGAACACCTGCATCATGAGCAACACTCATACGACACACGTCGAGTTTCCAGGACGGATCGTCTTCGTCGGTTTCGGCAGCATCGGCCAGGGCGTGCTGCCCCTCGTCCTGCGCCATATCGGCATCGCGCCCGAGCGCATCACCATCGTCACGGCCGAGGACAAGGGGAGCGCCGAGGCGGCGAGCTACGGCATCAAGTTCGTCAAAGAACGCCTGACGCGCGAGAACTACCGCCGCATCTTGAACCCCCTCGTCGGTCGCGGCGATTTCCTCATCAATGTGGCGGTGGAAGTCTCGAGCCTCGCCCTGATCAAGCTCTGCTGGGACAAGGGCGCGATGTACCTCGATACCTGCATCGAGCCCTGGCCGGGCGGTTACACCGATTCCACCGTGCCCCTCGCCCGGCGCACCAACTACGCGCTGCGCGAGGAAGCGCTCGCGCTGCGCGCCGGCAACGAGCGTGCCCCGACCGCGATCCTCACGCACGGCGCGAACCCCGGGCTCGTGTCGCATTTCGTGAAACAGGCGCTGCTCAATCTCGCTGCCGACACCAAGGTAGAGGCGGGGCGGCCGAGTTCGCGCGCCGAGTGGGGCGAGCTCGCGCGCAAACTCGGGGTGCGCGTGATCCACATCGCCGAGCGCGACACCCAGGTCTCGAAAGAGCCGAAGCAGCCGGGGGAGTTCGTGAACACCTGGTCGATCGATGGCTTCGTGAGCGAGGGCTCGCAGCCGAGCGAGATGGGCTGGGGGTCGCACGAGCGCAACTTCCCGCGCGATGGCAAACGGCACGATTCCGGCTGTCTCGCCGCGATCTACCTCACCCAGCCGGGCGCGGGCACGCGGGTGCGTACCTGGACGCCGCGTGCGGGGTTTTTTCACGGCTTCTGCATCACGCACGGCGAGTCGATTTCGATCGCGGATTACTTGACCGTGCGCGAGGGCACCCAGATCGCCTATCGCCCGACGGTGCACTACGCTTACCACCCCTGCGATGCGGCGGTGGTCTCAGTCCACGAGCTCGCCGGCCGCAACTACGAGCAGCAGCCGCGCCAGCGCATTCTCATGGACGACATCACCGATGGCATCGATGAGCTCGGTGTGCTGCTCGCCGGCCACAAGAAGAACGCCTACTGGTACGGCTCGCAGCTCTCGATTGCCGATGCCCGCAGGCTCGTCCCCTACAACAACGCGACCAGCCTCCAGGTATGCGCGGCCGTGCTCTCGGGGGTCATCTGGGCCATGGAGAACCCGAACCTCGGGATCATCGAGCCCGACGAGATGGACTTTAGGCGCAATCTCGAGATCTGCATGCCCTATCTCGGTCCGGTGGTCGGCGAATACACCGAGTGGACACCGCTGCACGATCGCGAGCGGCTCTTCCCCGTGGACATCGACAAGAGCGATCCCTGGCAGTTTAAGAACGTGCGGGTGCTTTGGTAGTGAAGCACTAGGGCACGCTCGCCGGGTATTCGATCGCGACGATCACGTACACGCGGCTGCCGCCCGGGGCTTCGACAGTCACTTCCTCATCGCACGCCTTGCGCATCAGCGCCCGCCCGAGCGGTGAGTCCATGCTGATGTAGCCGGCCGCCATGTCGAATTCGTCGGGACCGACGATGCGGTAGCGCGTGCGCACGCCCTCGGCGGACTCGAGCAGCACCCACGCGCCGAAAAACACGCGGCGGGCATCGGCCGGTGGCCGATCGACGATCACCATCCCATCGAGCCGGCGCCTGAGGAAGCGCACCCGACGATCGATCTCGCGTAGTCGGCGCTTGCCGTAGATGTACTCGGCGTTCTCGGAACGATCCCCCTGCGCCGCGGCGGCGGCGACCGCCTGCGTGACCCGCGGGCGCTCCTCGCGCCAGAGCTGCTCGAGCTCCCCGCGCAGGCGCTGCGCACCCTCGGGCGTGATGTACTTCGAACCCGCCGCCCCGTCCCTCAGCCGCATCCGCACCATCGATGATCCTGTGAATTACGTCGCACCCGCTTTTTACAGAAGCGGGTGGTTCTGTGGAATATCTCACGGACACTTGACAGTGCGGCCAACTAGGCTTTGGACCATGGCCACCAAGTACTACACGCACTTCGTCACCTCGCGCGCCGGCCAAGCCGCGGTCAGCACAGGCGGCGGCAGCGAATGGAGCGGTGTGGTGGAACTGCGGGAGCCACTGAGCAGCACGCGGGCGAATCGGGAGCTGCGGGCGCTGCTGGCACAGAGTTTTGACCTGGATTCGGAAGACATCCGGATCCTGCATTGGGCACGATTGCACTGACGTATCCCCTGGCGGACTTCCTTCCCTTCATCGAAGGTCCGCCCTTACCAACCCCAGGCCTAAAAACCTGGGGTTTTTTTTGACCCGCTGCTGCGGCGCAGGAGTGTGCAAAGTCCCGCCCAGTCATCGCTCAAGCGCGCCCGCGTGGCCCGCGGCTCGATCTCCCCGCAGCGCGGCGACGCGCGAAGTTCGACGCACCTTCCCCGCCATGTGACAATTCACGCCCCCGGATCGGGGCCGGGTCTAAGGAATAAGGAGAACTCGATGCGCGCGTGGTCCCTAACTCTTCTCGCAGCTGCCGCGTTTTTGCTTTCGGGCTGCGGCTACAACAAGCTGCAGGCGCAGGATGAAGCGGTCAAGGCGGCCTGGTCCGAGGTCGTCAACCAGTATCAGCGCCGGGCGGATCTGATCCCGAATCTCGTCAACACCGTCAAGGGCTACGCCGCCCAGGAGCAGAAGGTGCTGATCGGGGTCACCGAGGCGCGCGCCAAGGTCGGCTCGATCCAGGTGACGCCCGAGGTGCTCAACAACCCCGAGCTCTTCCAGAAGTATCAGGCCGCGCAGGGCGAACTCACGCAGGCACTGAAGAGCCTGCTGGTCGTGACCGAAAACTACCCGCAACTGAAATCGGATCAGAACTTCCGCGACCTGCAGGCCCAGCTCGAGGGCACCGAAAACCGCATCGCGGTCGCGCGCAACCGCTATATCACCGCGGTGCAGGACTACAACGTCACGGTGCGTTCATTCCCGACGAATATCACCGCGAAGATATTCGGCTTCCAGGTGAAACCGAACTTCACCGTTGCCAACGAGACGCAGATCGCGACCCCGCCAACGGTCAGCTTCGACACCACGCCGCCGGCGACGCCATCCTCGGGGTCCCCGCCCAAGCAATGACCGACGCCCCGCGCCGCGCCCGCCTGCGGGCGGGACTTGCGCTGCCCGTGCTCCTCGGCCTCGCGCTCGGCGCGGCTGCGCAGGCCCCAAACCCGCTCGGGTTGCAGCCGGTTCCGAAGTTCACCGGCTACATCGTCGATCTCACCGGCACGCTCACCGCTGAGCAGCAGAACGCGCTCGAGCAGAAGCTCGGCGCGTTCGAGGCCGCCAAGGGTTCGCAGCTTGCGGTGCTGATCGTGCCGACCACGCAGCCCGAGGAGATCGAGGCCTATTCCATCCGCGTGGTCGAGCAGTGGAAGGTCGGGCGCAAGAAGGCCGATGACGGGGTGCTCCTGCTGGTCGCCAAGAACGATCGGCGCGTACGCATCGAAGTCGGGAGAGGCCTTGAGGGCGTACTGACCGACGCCACTTCGAACCGCATCATTGATGAGACCATCCGGCCGGCGTTCCGCCAAGGAGATTATTACGGCGGTATCGACGCGAGCCTCGGACAGATGATGAAGCTCATCGAGGGCGAGCCGCTGCCGCCGCCCGACACGAGGTGGCAGTCGGACCGCTCGCGCCACAACGGCGGTTCGCTCCCCGTGATCTTTTTCATGGTGCTGATCGGCTCGGTGCTCTTTAAAGCCATCTTCGGCCGCACGATCGGTTCGCTCCTGACGGGCGGGGGCGCGGGGCTACTCGTCTGGCTCGCAGGTTACGCGGTGGTGTTCGCCGGCGGGGCGGCCTTGGTCGCGTTCCTCCTGGCCATGCTCTCGGGCGCTGCGCGCGGGAGCGGCTGGTCGAGCTACCCCGGCAGCGGGGGATGGGGCGGTTTTGGGGGCGGTGGAGTCGGAGGGGGCGGTGGATTCGGAGGCGGTGGATTTGGCGGCGGTGGCGGTGGCGGCTTTGCCGGTGGCGGTGCCTCGGGGAGCTGGTAGCCGATGAAACTCCTGCGACTTGTCCGTCACAT
>Ga0187777_10000951_pt1 | contig 18956 bp, 17 predicted proteins | sample 1015_Q2_SP5_10_M_FD_132416 | JGI IMG/M metagenome (GOLD analysis project Ga0187777, IMG submission 132416) | Tropical peat soil microbial communities from peatlands in Department of Meta, Colombia - 1015_Q2_SP5_10_MG | ecosystem: Environmental > Terrestrial > Soil > Wetlands > Peat | place... | reverse complement strand
GAGATCCTGCCGAACGCGCGGGGCCCGCTGATCGTCGACATGTGTCTCCGCACCGGCTACAACGTCGTGATCATCGGCGCGCTCGGGTTCCTGGGCATCGGTCTGCCGCCGCCCGATCCGGACTGGGGCGGGATGGTCAAGGACACCTACGGAATGATGTCGGTGTGGCCGCACATGGCCCTCTTTCCCTGCGCGGCGATCTCCTCGCTGGTGATCGGGTTCAATCTCCTGGCGGTCGGGCTGCGCGAGATCGGGCTCCGTGACTGACCGACCGATCCTCGCGTTCGAGAACGTCCGCGTCGGCTTCGAGGGGCGCGGCGGTCCCGTCGAGGTCATTCCCGGTTTGAGCTTCTCGATCGCCCGGGGCGAGGCCATGGGGCTGGTCGGCGAGTCCGGCTGCGGGAAGTCGACGGCGGCGCTGGCCGTCGTTCGCTATCTCGGGCGCACGGGCCGCGTCCTCGGCGGGCGGATCCTCCTCGAGGGGCGCGACGTCGCCGGCCTGACGCCGGCCGAGCTCCGCGCGCTCCGGGGCCGGCGCGTCGCGATGGTGTACCAGGATCCGATGGCGAGCCTCAATCCCGTGATGACCATCGGCCGCCAGCTCACGGAAGGGCCGACGCTCCACGGCGGGCTCGACGAGGCGGCCGCGCGGGCGCGCGCGCTCGCGATGCTCGCGGAGGTGAAGCTGCCAGACGGCGAGCGCCTGCTGGCGCGCTACCCGCACCAGCTCTCGGGGGGCCAGCAGCAGCGAATCGTGATCGCGATGGCCCTCATCGCGGAGCCGGCGTTGCTGATCATGGACGAGCCCACCACCGGCCTGGACGTGACCGTCGAGGCGGCGGTGCTCGATCTGGTGCGCGAACTGCGCCACCGCCACGGCACCGCCGTGCTCTTCATCAGCCACAACCTCGGCACCGTGGTGCGCGTGTGCGACCGGCTCGGCGTGATGTACGCGGGCGAGCTGGTGGAGGAGGGCACGATCCGGCAGGTGTTCGCCAACCCGCGCCATCCCTACACCCGCGGGCTGCTCGACTGCCTGCCCGCGCTGGGCCGCGACAAGCGGCACACTCCGCTGGTGCCGATTCCTGGACAGGTGGCCTCACCGGTCGCGCGGCCCATCGGTTGTGGCTTCGCGGCGCGCTGCGTCCACGCCGAGCCCGGCCGCTGCACGTCCCGGCCCGTTGCGGTACGGCCGGTGGCCGGCGAGCCCGGGCACGCGGTGCGGTGCGTGCGAGAGGCGGAGCTGTCGCGGTGGACGCGCCGGCCGGCCGGGGCCGGAGCGGCCACCGAGCGTCCGCCGGGGGTCGTGGCTCTGCGCGTCGAGGCGCTCGAGAAACGTTACGAGGACACGCGCGGCCTCTTCGGCGCGGGACGTGCCCCCGTTCGTGCGCTCAACGGGATCGATCTCGCCGCCCGGAAGGGCGAGGCGCTGGCGATCGTCGGCGAGTCAGGGTGCGGCAAGTCCACGCTGGCCAAGGTGCTCACGGGCCTCGAGACGGCCAGCCGCGGCCGCGTCGAGATCGAGGGCCACGAGGTCGCCACGATGCGTGTCGAGGCCCGGCCGGCTGCGCTCCGTCGCACCATCCAGATGGTGTTCCAGAACCCCGACAGCACGCTGAACCCGAGTCACACCGTGGGTTACGCGATCGGCCGCGCGCTCCGGCGCCTGCGCCAGGCCGGAGGCGGTCCCGACCAAGGCGCCGATCCGGGCCCCGGCCCGAGCCACGTGGCCCGGCTCCTGGACGTGGTCCAGCTGCCCGCGGCCATCGCCGCGCGCCGCCCGGAGCGGCTGTCGGGAGGCCAGCGGCAGCGCGTGGCCATCGCCCGCGCGCTCGCCGGCAATCCGGATGTGATCGTGGCCGACGAGCCCGTCTCGGCGCTCGACGTGTCGGTGCAGGCGGCGATCATCAACCTGCTCACCGAGATCCAGGCACAGCGCGGCGCCACGCTGATCTTCATCTCCCACGACCTGTCGGTCGTGCGCTATCTCGCCGATCAGGTCGCGGTGATGTACCTGGGCGCGATCGTCGAGCGAGGGCCGGTCGCCGCCATCTTCGCCCCGCCATTTCATCCCTACACGGAGGCGCTGCTCTCCGCGGTGCCGGTGGCCGACCCCGACGCCCAGGCCGACCGCATCGTCCTGGAAGGTCCGCTGCCGAGCGCCACCGCGATCCCCTCCGGCTGCCCGTTCAGCGGCCGCTGTCCGCGCCGGCTGGGCGCGATCTGCGACGAGGCGGAGCCTCCCACTCAGCGGCTCGCGAACGGCCATCACATCGTCTGTCACATCCCGGCGGGGGAGCTGGCCGGTCTTCAGCGCCGGCGGCGATGATGATGGACGGTGATGACTGGCGGGCGCGCGCTACTCGTCGCTCAGGATCAGGGGCGCCTGAGCGGTGGGCTCGGCGACGGCCATCCCGGCCTCCCAGTGCGGGCTGAACTGGGTCGGGATCCCGAACCAGCTCACCCACTGCTCGCGCATCGCCGGCGGCTCGTCCTGCGGCCAGAGGACGCCGAGCGGCAGCGGCCGGAGCGGCGGCCGGAAGCTCGGCAGGGGGATCCGCTCGATCGGGGTGCCGGAGGCGCGCGCCAGGAGCAGGGCGACCTGCTCGCGGCAGCGCCGACTCTGGCAGGGCCCCATGCCCGCGCGCGTGAGCCGCTTGATCTGGTCCTGGTTGACCGGGCCGTCCTGCGCCAGGGTGCCGAGGTTGCGGACGGCCATCTGCGGCGAGCTCCACGCGAGATAGCGCGGCGGCCTGACCTCGATCAACTCCTGCCGCGTGACCTCCTCGCACTGGCAGACGTTCACGTGCCAGCCCCCGGCCTGGATCAGCGACTGTAGCCACGCGTCCCAGTACGCGTAGCAGCTCGCGCCGTCGCCCGGCTCCGGTCGCCGGGGGACGAACGGGACCGGATGCGCCCGGAGGGACTCGGCGGCGGCGATCCCGGCCGCGCGTCCCTGTGAGCGGGCGATGCCGGGATCGGCCAGCATCGCGTCGTGCACGCCCGCGCAGTCCCCTGCGGCGAAGACGCTCGGTGCGCTGGTCTGCATCAGGTCGTCGAGCCGGGGGACCCAGCCCCCGCGCGTGGGGTCGAACGCGAGCTCCGCGCCCACCTGGTGGAGCAGCTCGATGCTGGGCGCCAGGCCGATGGCCAGGCAGATCGTGTCGCACGCCACCTCGCGCTCGCTGCCGGCGATCGGCGCGAGCCTCGCGTCGACCTGCACCAGCTCAACGGACTCGACCTCGCCGACCGTGCCGCGCGCCTGGCGCAGGGTGTGCGAGGTGTAGATGGGGACGCCGCGGCCGCTGAGCGCGGCGACCGCGCTCGCATCCCCGCGCACCGTGTCGGCGACCTCGACGACGCCCACGACGTCGATCCCGTGCTGGAGCGCGAGCGCCGCGGTGCCGAGGGCGAGGGGCCCCGATCCCAGGACGAGCAGCCGCCGCGCGCCGAGCGCGCGATAGCGGGTGAGGAGGGTGAACGCGCCGCTGGCGCCCATGCTGCCGGCTCGCTCCCAGCCTGGGAAGCCGAGGGCCACGTCGCGGGCCCCGGCGGCGACGATCAGGCGGTCGTAGCCGACCAGCCAGGAGCGGCGATCGTCGGCGAGGCCCAGCACCGGGCCTGCCAGGGCGCGGCTGGTCGGGCCGTCGACGAAGGCGCCCCAGACCGCGGTGCCCAGCTGCACGTCGACGCCGGCCTCGTACGCCTCGGCCAGGGTGGGATTGGCTTCCACGACGCGCTCCAGCATGAGCGCGCGGTTGCGGACGGCTGGCTGCATGCGCTGACCGAAGTAGAGCGGGACGTCCATGGCCATGAGCTCGAGGTCCACCGGATGTTCGTCGACCAGAAGGACCTCGGCGCCCCGCCGGGCCGCGGCGACCGCCGCGGCCACGCCCGCAGGTCCCGCTCCGACCACCACGAGGCCGACGTGCCGCTCCGGACGCGGCGCCTTCTCCGCGATGGAGCGCGGGTCGAAGGCACCCGTCATCGCGGCACTCCGAAGGCCGTGCCGGCGATCGAGGCGTCGGCGGCGATCCATCCGGCCCGCTCGCGCCAGTCCGGTGGGGTGTTCGCGAAGCGGCTCAGCGCCAGCGCGGAGAGATCGGCGAAAAGGCAGCGCCCGTGCAGCACCAGCTCGCAGAGCGCCTTGCCTACCGCGGGCGAGAGTCCGAAGCCGACGCTCGACATCGTGGCGATGATCACGTTGTCGGGAGCGGCGAGCCGCTCGATGACCGGCAGCCCGTCGGGCGTGTTCTCGACGATGCCGGCCCAGGAGCGGATCACCCGGAGGTGCGCGGCGCCCGGCAGCAGCTCGGCGAGCCGCCGCGCGAGGTTGCGCACGAGCGGCGTGTTCGGATGATCGGGCGTGGCCATGTCGGGCACGTTGATCCACTCGTGCGGCCCGCCGCCGTAGACGAGATTGCCGCGGAGGGTCTGCCGGCCGTAGAGGCCGTTTCCCGCCACGCCGCCGTGACGCAGGAGCGGCAGAGGCTCCGTGGCGATCATCTCGACGCGCGCGGGCGCCAGCGGCAGCCACACGCCGAGCATGTCCGCGAAGAGTCCCGTCTGCGGGCCCGCGGCGACGATCACGGTGTCCGCCCCGAAGGATCCGCGCGTGGTCTCGACCGCCGCCACGCGGCCGCCGCGCATCGTGAGGCCGGTCACCGTCGTGTGCTGGAGGATGCGGCCGCCGTGGTCCTGCAGGGCCCAGGCATAGGCCTGCACGGTTCGCTGCGGGTTGGCGTGGCCACCGAAGTGGAGGAACGTGCCGCCGATCGCGTTGTCGCCGGCCAGCGGGACCAGCTCTCGGAGCTGGCGCCGATCCAGCAGCTCCCAGCGGAAGCCCCGCGCTTCCCCGATCTCCGCCCAGCGCCGGGCCAGCGCGAGCTGCGCCTCGCTGAGCGCGATGCCGATCCGCGTGGGCTGGTGCTCCGTCGGGTAGCCGAGCAGCTCGTCCATCTGGGGCCAGAGCCGCTGCTCCTCGAGGCCGAAGGGGCTGTAGACGTGCGTGGCGCCGCCGCCGTTGCGTCCGGAGGCCTCCCAGCCGACGATGCCCTTGTCGAGCACGAGGACATCGACCCCGGACCGGGCGAGCCACCAGCCAGCGCTCAGCCCGGTGACGCCACCGCCGACGATGACGACGGAGGCGCCGGTCGCGGACATCGCGCGAGCCCGGCTAGCGCGCGGCGGGGCCGGCCGCCCCGTACGTCTGCCGCCCGTACTCGAGGTTCTTCTGCCAGAGGCGCTTGTCCGAGCCGAACAGGATGTGCTTGGACATGTCGGGTGAGAACCGGCTCGCGGGCGGCCGTCGGCCCAGCGCCTCGGCGAGGCTCCGGATGTGGTGCGGGCCCGCCCCGCAGCACACGCCCAGGTACCGCACGTCGAGGGCTCGCGCCGCCTTGCCGAACTCCGCGATCTCGTAGCGGTTGCAGAGGAACGGGTCGAGCGCGGTCGGGAAGGCGCGGTGGTCCGGACGGGAGGGATCGCTGAGGCTCTGGAACACGGGCTCGGCCACCGTGGTGTGGTAGGGGACGGGCAGCGCCGCCACCGGGCAGCTCACCGCGGCGCGAATCTCCCGCAGCAGCGGCAGCATCGTGGCGGGGCCACGCGCGCAGTTCAGGCCGACGACGGCGGCCCCGGCGGCCTCGAGGCGCCGGCACGCCTCCGCGGGCGTCCAGCCCTCCCGCGTGGTGCCGTCGCGCGGGACGGCGAGCGTGACCACGGCCGGGCGCCCGGTGCGCATGATCGCCTCGAGGGCCAGCAGCGCCTCGCTCCCGAACGCGTAGGTCTCCGCGACGACGTAGTCGACGCCGGCGTCGACGGCCCAGCCGAGCTGCTCGTCGAAGATGCGGCGGACCTGCTTCTGGGCGCGCGCGTCGTCCGGATCGTAGATGCTGGTATTGCAGATGTCGCCGGCCAGCAGCGTCCCGGTGCTGCGCGCGACTTTCTTGGCGATCCGGAGCGCGGTCCGATTGATCGTGGCGAGGTCGCCCTCGCGCCCGACCATCCGGAGCTTGGCGCGGTGCGCGTAGTAGGTGAAGGCCTCGACCACGTCCGAGCCGGCGTGAACGAACTCGCGGTGGAGCGATTCGACCAGATCCGGCCGCTCGAGCACGATCTCGGGGACGAAGGCGCCGGCCTGGAGATAGCCGCGGCGCTCGAACTCGAAGAGATAGCCCTCGGCGCAGATGACCGGGCCCTCGGCCAGGCGCTCGAGCAGCCCGCGCGGCTTGGCGACCCGCCGGCTGCCGCGGCCTCGCCGAACGCGTGCCCGCTTGCCCATCACGCCTGGATCGCCAGCTGGTGGCCGAAGATGTAGAGGGTCGGGTGCGGCTTGAAGCCCAGCACGCGTTTGTGGTGGAAGGTGAAGATGGCCCTCCACACCGGCTGCACGATCGGGCCGTCGTCCTGGAGGATGGTCTCGAGCCGGGCCATGATCTCGCGCCGGGACGCGATGTCGATGGTGCCCTCGGCCTGGGTCAGCAGGCGGTCGAACTCCGGGTTCGAATACTTGGACTCGTTCCACGGGCCACCCGAGCGGTACGCGAGCGCGAGGCTCATGATGCCGAGCGGGCGATGGGCCCACGTCGTGAAGCCAAAGGGGACCTTGGTCCAGACCTCCCAGTACTGCGTCGAGGGCATCACGTTGATCTTGACGCGGATGCCGGCGTCCTTCCACTGCTCGACCATGGTCTGCACGGCGATCAGCTCCCAGGCCGGCTGGGGTCGGCAGACGATCTCGACGTCGATACCGTTCGGGTAGCCAGCGTCGGCGAGGAGCTTCCGGGCGCGGGCGACGTCGCGCGTCAGAGCCGGGAGCTTCGCGTACTCCGGGTGCACTGGGCTCACGTGGTGGTGCTCGCCGGCCTGACCGAGCCCGCGATGCGCGACCTGGAGCACCACGTTGGAATCGATCGCGTAGCGCATCGCCTGGCGGACGCGCTTGTCGTCGAACGGCTTCACCGGCTGCATGCGGGCGGTCGCGGTGTAGGCGGTCGTCACCTGGTACATCTGCACGTGCGGGATCTTCTGCAGGGCGTCCAGCTGGACGATGTCGGCGCCGTAGAGGCCGTCGACCTGCTTGGAGGCCAGCGCGGCCACCGACGCCGCCGGGTCGTCGCCCAGGTCGATGAACTCGAGCTGGTCGAGATTCGGGCCGCCGCCCCAGTAGCCGGGCTTGCGCGCTCTCAGGACTTGACGTCGGCCGACCTCGTTCTCGACCAGCGTGAAGGCCCCGGTCCCGTTCGAGCCCACCTTGAACTCGCCGTTCTCGGCCGGATCGAGGATCAAGAGCGGGTAGTGGAAGAGCTGCTCGGGCACCGCGAGCTGCGGCGTCTTGCCGTTCAGGCGGACGGTGAAGTCGTCGACCTTCTGGATGGCGTTGGCGTCCCAGAGCCGGGTGGACTTCTTCGGATTCCCCTTCTCGTCCTTCTCACCGGTCTCGTACTCCTCGAGGAGGAAGCCCTTCATGAGGCCCAGCACCGACGAGCCCGTCTTGGGGTCGAGCACGCGCTTGAGGTTCCAGGTCACGTCGTCGGCGGTGAACTGCCGGCCGCTGTGCCACTTGACGCTCTTGCGCACGCGCAGCGTCCAGGTCTTGAGATCGGGGCTCGGCTCCCACTTCTCGATCAGGCTCGGACGCGTGACGTTGTCCGGGCCGGTCACGGTCAGGTAGTCGAGCACCTGCCGCGCGGAGTTGGCGGATTCGATCCAGCTGTAGGTGTGCGGGCTCTTGAGGTCCTGGCAGCGCATGGCGAGGCGAAGGGTCCCGCCCTTGGGCAGGGCCGTCTGCGCTTCCGCCGGAGCGATCAGCCGGGTCCCCGTGGCCCGGGCCGCGAAGGCGTAGGCGGCCGGCGCCGCCATGCCGAGCAGCGTCGCGTAGCGGATGAACTCGCGCCGATCGATCTGGCGCTCGACGAGCTGGCGCTTCAGCGTGGGGACGAGGGCATGGTCGTCAGCGACTCGCATGGTCAGGTCCTCCGTAAGCCGGTAGTCTCGACGGGGACCCGACGCTTGTCAATGCGGCCGGCTAGTCGGCCCGGCTGAGCGGGAACGACCAGGGGCTCATCTCCTCCGCCGAGCGGTGGAGCGGATCCCACTCCTGAAGGCGTTGCCAGACCCCCTCGCCGGCCTCCTGGGCCTGGCGCCGTAGCGCGGCCAGGTCCACTCCGGGGATTTGCCGCTCGTGCATGCGCACGACGCCGCCGACGATGACGGTGACGACGTCGTCGCCGATACCGCACTCCACGAGCGCCTTGATCGGATCGCGGACCGGCCCGAAACGGAGCGAGTCGCGGGTCGCCAGGTCGATCAGCACGATGTCGGCCTTGGCCCCGGGCGCGAGGCGGCCGAGGTCCTCGCGCCCCAGGGCGCGGGCCCCACCCAGGGTGGCCGCCCCGAAGACCTCGGCGGCCGGCGCCGCGAAGAGGTCGTGGCTGATCACCTTGCCGAAGTAGGACGCGACCCGCATCTGCATGATGAGGTCGCGCGGGTAGGTGTCGCTGCCGAGCGCGAGGTTGACGCCGGCCGCGCGATACCGAGGCCAGGAGTCGAGGTATCGCGCGCGTCGCGCGATGTTCACCGGGCAGTGGGAGACGGTCACTCGGTGGCGACCCATGAGCTCGAGGTCCCGTCCGCCGGAGTAGTTCAGCAGCGCGTTGTCGGCGATGAGGTTCCCGTGGCCGACCGTGAGGTCGGGTCCGAGGAGCCCGACGCTGTCCATGAGCTCGACCGGCGTCATGCGGTGCTCGCGGAGGAGCTCGTAGAACTCGATGACGTTGTAGGCGGCGTGGGTCACGATGGGCAGCCGCAGCTCGTCGGCGGCGGCCCGCGTCGCGCGAAGGAGCTCGAGCGCGCAGGTCTCGACCTCGCGCGGGGCGAGGAGGCCCCGCACCCGTCCGCCCACCGTGCCGTCGACGCGACGGATGAACGCCAGCGCGGCCTCGAACTCGCGACGCCCGGCCGGCTCGTCGAGGGCTCGCTGCAAGCGGCCCTGCGCATCGCCCACCCAGCGTCCCGAGTCGTAGCCGGCTCCGAGATACGCACGGATCCCCAGCCGCTCGACCTCCGCCAGGAGCGCCTCCTGCACGCGTAGCTGGCTGCCGAACTCCATGAACGTGGTGATGCCGTTTCGCAGTAGCTCGGCGATCGTGAACGTCGCGAGGAGGCGGGTCCCGTCGTCGGCCTGGGGGTCGGTGGGACGGGCGTAGCGCGGGTCGCCGCCCACCCGCGTGCCCTCGCGCGGCACCGTGATCTCGAGGAACGGCTGTCCGAAGAGATCGGGCCGGCCCGTGTCGGTGATCAGCCGGTGCGAGGCCCGGTGGCCGGAATGCACGTGCGTGTCGATGAAGCCCGGGCAGACGAGCAGTCCGCGCGCGTCGAGCTCGTGGTCGACGCGCCCGTCGAACCGGCGCCCCACGTGCACGATGCGATCGGCCTCGTAGACCACGACCCCGTCAGGGACGAGGGTGTGGCCACCGCCGGCGAAGCCGACGACCCAGCCGCCGCGGATCAGCGTGCGCATTCAGGCGAGCGCGGCGTAGCCGGCCGCCTCCGCCGCGCGGGCGCGCTGCAGGAACACGTCCAGGTCCGCCTCGACGACGCGCACGAACCGCGCGAGCAGCAGCTCGGCGAGTGTCTGGGCCAGCTCGGGGGCGTGGTGCGCGTCCAGGAGCGCTGCGGTGAGCCGCTCCCGCGAGCCCGCGTCCAGCACCGGCGAGGCCACGAGGGGCGCGCTCGGCGCCGGGGCGGTCGTGGCCACCACGCGGATCCGGCGGAGGCGGGCGTCACCGTGCCGGCGCAGGAGGTCGAGCGCGTAGCTGTCGATCGGCCCCACGTCGGCGCGCCCGTCGATGACCGCGTCGATCACCGGGATCTGCCGCTGGAGCGGCCCCAGCACCCGCGCGTAGAGCGTCGGGCGGGCGGGCGTGCGATGGGCCAGGAGATGGAACCGCGCCGCGTTGTAGCCCGAGTGCGAGTGCTCCGTCGAGTAGGCGAGACAGCCGCCGAAGGTGTCCTCGAGGCGGACGTGAGGACTGTCGTCGCGCACGATGAAGTCCGTGAAGTAGACCGGCCGACCGCCGTAGCGCGGCGGCGAGGGCACGGGCGAGGCGAGCAGATGGGGACGATCGCGCCGCATCGCCCACGGGTAGCCGCACATGAACACGCAGCCGAGATCCTCGCGCTGCCAGATGTCGTCGAGCGGCAAGGCATCGCCCCGGTCCAGCATCTCGAGCGGGACCTCGGCCCGGGTCGACACCCAGGCCAGCAACCGGTGCCACGCCGCGGTGAGCGATGGCGCCCAGCAGTACATGCGCGCGGACGCGACCGGCATCTCGGCCATGGGGCTCGAAGAATACCATCTCCGGTGCCGGACTTGACCCCTCCCGGGTCCCGTGACTAAGCTCTCGCCACTTCCCCGTTCCCGCTCCGATCAGGAGGAAGGAGGACCCGCGATGCCTCGCTACGAGTACCAGTGTGAAGCATGCAATCGAAAGGTCACCCTCCGGCTGTCCGTCACCCAGCACGACAGGCACCCTGCCTGTCCCAAGTGCGGGAGCAAGAAGCTGACCCAGCTCCTCAGCGCGTTCCTGACCCAGACGTCGCGCAAGGCCTGAGCGTCGGGACGCGGCCACTGCGCGTGCGCGCCGGCGCGCTCGCGGTCGCTGCGACGCTGCTCGCGAGCGGTCTCGGGCTCGCGGAGGCGCAGTCGTCCGCGGACCTCACGCTGTCGCTCACGGTCCACGGCCGGACGCGCGTCGCGTACGTGCACGTGCCACCCCGGCTCGATCCGGCGGTCCCGGCCGCGGTGGTCCTGGGCTACCACGGCGGGGCCGGCACCGCGCAGGGTTACATCCGGCACTCGCAGCTCTTCGTCAAGGGCGAGCGAGGCGGCGTCGTGGTGGTGTGCCCGGAGGGGACTCTGCTGCCGGGGTCTGGCGAGCACCGCGTCTGGAATTCGGGTCCGGAGTACGCGCGCGCCGCGCGGGATGCCGACGACGTGGCGTTCACCGCAGCGCTCATCGACGAGATCGCCCGGCGCTACCCGATCGATGGCAAGCGCGTCTACGCGACGGGCTTTTCGAACGGCGGGCAGATGGCGTACCGCCTGGCGCTGGAGCTCGCGAGCCGGATCGCCGCCATCGCGCCCATGAGTGGCGGCCGGCTCGTGGATGGTCCTCCGTCGGCCCGAGCGGTCCCGGTCCTGCACATCCACGGGACGGCTGACAGCCTGTACCCGCTGGCCGGTGGCCTCGGCTCGCACAGCATCGGCCGCACGCCCCACGTGGCGATCCTGCCGATGATCGCCGACTGGGCCGCCCGCAACGGGGACGCTGCCGTGGCGCAGGTCGAGGCTCACTCGGGCTGGACGCGCCAGGCCTACGTGGGGCCCGCGCCGATCGAGCTGGTGCTGGTGGAGGGGCTAGGGCACCAGATCGCGGGAGGCGAGGACGACCGGCTGCCCGGTCAGGCGCTGCGGGATCAGCCCGACGCCGTCGCCCTCGCGCTCGAGTTCTTCCGGGCCCATCCGATGCGATGAGGCCCCGCGGCTGCCGTCTACTGCTGCGGCATCGGAGGTGGCGGCGGCGGTGACATCACCGCCGGCACCCAGACCCACTGCCAGGGCTGGCGCACGCCGTCTCCATAGAGGACGTACCGGCCGTTGGGGTAGGTGACTACCCGCTGCACCGCCGGGGCCGCCACAGGGGGAGGCGCCTGGTACGTCACCGGAGGCGGTGCGTAGGTCGCCGGCGGGCTATATGCAACCGGAGGCGGTGCGTAGGTCGCCGGCGGGCTGTATACGACGGGAGGCGGTGCATAGGTGACAGCCGGTGGCGCGGCGGCCACCGCCGAGAGCGCGACGAAGGGGGCCGTGACCACGGCCACCGCGCCGAGGGCCAGCCCACCGATGATCGCGCCCGGGAGCCACCAGATTCCGCGGCCGCCGTGCCAGGGACCCGCAGCGGCGGGGCTAGGCAGCATCATCGCGAAAAGCATGACCAATATGAGCGGCACCGCGAGCGCTCGTTTCATTGGAATCCTCCTCGGCTGTCCCTTAGACGCCGCTAGCCTATCGAATGTTTACAGAGCCCGCCACTGCGCGAGGCCGAGGCGGACCACCTCCTGGAACCCGGCTCTATCCGGCCGGACCACCGCGGCCTCCCCCTCGTCCAGATACTGCCCGCCGACCAGACTGTAATACGGATAGGCGTGGCCCACGATCACCGTGTTCGCGCCGGTCGGGGGCACGGTCGAGAGCAGGCGCCGGAGCTCAGTGAACCGCTCTCGGCTCCCGGCCGGTGCCGACCCGGGCTCCCGCGCTCCCGGGGAGCGCTCCGCTCTCCCGAAGGCCAGCATCGCGGTCTCGACGGTACGACAGAGCGGGCTCGCCAGAACGGGACCGATCGGGATGGCGAGCGCCTGGATCGCCTGGCCGATGGCGCGGGCGTGCTCGCGGCCGCGGTCGGTCAGGTTGCGCTGCTTGCTGCAGTCCTCCGGAGGTTGACCCCGCACATCGAGCTGGCGGTGATCGGTGTCCGCGTGGCGGAAGTAGATGACGTAGCGGCCCCCGCGGAGGGCAGCCAGCAGATCCGCGCCGTGAAGGGCTCCCGGGGAAGCGGGCTGGGCGGCGAGCGGCGCGGCGGCGAGGAGCCCCGCGACGAGCGCCAACAGTGCGGCGGCCGCGAGCGTCCGATCAGGACCGGAGGGCGAGGTAGTGCACGTAGACCGCCCGCCCGCTCTCGTCGGTCTCCGTCTCCTGCTTGATCAGGTTGATTGCCTTGTTCGCCTTGGCCCAGCCCTGCATGTCGAGGACCGATCCCTTGTCGGTCGCCAGCACCTTGAGCACGTCGTGCTGGCCGAGGGACTCGAGCTCCTTCTTGGCCTTGGCGATCGGCATCGGGCACTTCAGAGCGCGCGCGTCGAGGATTCTCTCCACGGGCCCCTCCTTTCCACGAGCTTCTTCTTCCGTCGTCGGTCGTGACTCAACCGTGGCGCCCCGTCGAGAAGGCCGCGGCGCACTGGTTCTTGCCCAGCTCCCATTCCGAGGCCTGGGCGTCGGGCACCGCCGCGGGTGAATTGTTGGCCGCGATGATCTGCTGGTACACCTCCGGCGGGGGCTTCACGGCCGCGCGCATCGCCTCGACGAAGGCGCTCTCCGTCCCGAGCCGGAGCTCCGGTGAGGCCGCGCGGATGTCGCCCAGTCGCCGCCGCACGACGCCGTCGGCGTCCAGCTCGGCGGGGGCCGCGAAGTGGGCGGGCAGGACGACGACCTCGTCGGACAGCCGGCTCAGCGGGCCAGTGTGGAGCGTGCGGAACAGCGCGCGGCCCCAGGCCTCGACCTGCCCTCCTAGATCCGGCCGCCCGATGCCGTTCACGAAGAGCGTGTCCCCGGAGAGGAGCCAGCGGCCGTCCACCAGGTAGCAGGTGGAGCCCGGCGTGTGGCCCGGCGTCGCGATCACGGAGACCACGACCCCATCGCTCCCGCCCAGCCGCATCTCGGCGCCGTCGGCGAGCGGGCGGACGTCGGCGCGCGGCGCGACGCCCTCGCCCACCGCCACGAAGAACGGCGCCCCGGCCCGCCGGGCGAGGGCCGCGCCCCCGGAGAGATGATCGGCGTGGACGTGCGTGTCCAGCGCGTGCACGAGCTTGGCACCCCGCTGCTGGAGGAAGCTCTCGTAGACCTCGAGGTGACGAGAGGCATCGACGACGATGGCCTGCCCGGCGGCGATGACCACGTAGGAGAGACACCCCTTGCCGTAGCGGTCGATCTGCCAGAGCTCGAAGTTGTGGGCCCCGCCCACACGCACCGGCACGTGCAGGTTCCCCCAGGCTTCCATCCCGCCCAGCAGGTTCACCGCCCGCATGCCCCGCTCGCGGAGGATCTCGGCGACGAACGCCGAGGAATCGCCCTTCGCGCACACGGTGATCCAGGTGTCACCGACCGCGGCCACCTGCTCGGCGCTCCGCTCCGGCTCGTCGATGAAGCCGAAATAGGGCACGTTGAGATAGGCGAGCGGCCGGCGCCCTTCGATCTTCCACGCGGCGGACTCCTCCGCGTTGCGCACGTCCAGGATCGCGGGCGATTCGCCGCGCGTCACGACGCACTCGAAGAGCGCGCGCGGCGTGATCTCGGAGCCCGCCTCGGTGGCCACGTCTCCGCTCGCGCCGCTGATCAGATGAACAGCGTGACCTTCGAGTCCGAGGCGTCGCCCAGATAGGTCGCCACGCCGCCGAGCTCGAGGTTGTCGATCAGCTCTTCTTCCTTCACGCTCATGATGTCCATGGTCATGCTGCACGCGACCATTCGAACTCCCATCTCTCTGGCCAGCGCGAACAGCTCCTCGACGCTGGCCACGTCCTTGTCCTTCATCATCTTGCGCAGCATCAGGGCGCCTGCGCCGCCGAAGTTCATCTTCGAGACGCCTAGGCCCCGGATGCCGGCGGGGGTCATGAGCGAGAAGGCCTTCTCGAGCAGGTTCTTCCCGCCGAGCTGGCGCTCCTTCTTGAGCGCGGAGAGTCCCCAGAAGGTGAAGAACATGGAGACCTCCATGCCCATCGAGGCCGCGCCCGTCGCGATCACCAGCGCCGCGATCACGCGATCGAGGTCGCCGCTGAACACGACCATGGTGACGCGGTTCCCCACGGTGCGATCGCGGAGCGCGTCGAGCTCCTCCTTCAGCTCCTTCCGGAGGTCGCCCACCCGGCGCTCGACCTCCTGGGTCACCAGTGCTTCCAGCCGCGCGTGATCCGCCGGATCCAGTGTCATGGTGATCCTCCGTGTGACGCGAGAGCTCAGTTCGCTCCGGCGGGATCGGGGAAGTCCACGTGCGTCATCCACCCGTAGATGACCGGCCGGAACTGCCCGCCGGCCGCGGCGCACGCGGCGGCCGTGGCAATCGAGCCGTTCGGGCCGAACCGCGAATCCGGCCCGCCGCTCGCTCGACGCTGGTTACCACGCACGGGGATGCACATGTTCGTGTGCAGATGCCACGGGGCCACGCTGATCGGGAAGCGCGCGTCGAGGCTCTCCTCGCTGGCGTGCTGCGGCGCCATGTACATGACGCCGACCAGCCTGAAGCCGGTCTTCTGCTTCTCGTAGAGCAGTGAGACCGGTCGCAGCGGGTCGAAGTCCTGGTGATAGCTCGCGGCCGCGTTGGCCGAGTTGCTGAAGTGATAGATCTTCTGCTGCACGTTCGGGAATCGGATCTCGAAACCGTCCCGCTCGGCCAGGCGATAGTCCTCGTACTTGGCGAGCGCCTGGCGAATCTGGGCGCGGATCTCGCCGGCCCGGGCAAGGTCGGCCGGGGTCGGCTCACGATGCGTGGTGACCCTGAGATGGGGACCGGGGACCAGCAGCTTGCAGGACATCGACCTGGTGGCCTGGCCGAGGCCGCCCGGCTCGCTGTCGCGCAGGAGCCCCTCGGCGGTCGCGTCGAACTCGTCTCCCACGTCGCACGCGGCGGCGCGCGGCGCGCCCGTAGTCAGGAACCCGATGGCCACGATCCCGATAAAGAGGAGGAAGCCCCCGCCTCGGGTCGGGTGAATCGGGCCGGAGAACCCCGGGTGGTCGGCGCGACGATGGACCACGAAACGACCTCCGCGGCGTGAGACGCCGCGAGGGACTATATCACGCGGCGGCTCACCACTTCCCGCGTGAAGAATTCCCTCCGGCTACACTGGAGACGATGCCGCCGCGCACCGTTGGACGGCTTTCGATCGCGCTCCTGGTCGGGCTGGCGCTGGCCTCCCCGGCCACGGCGGGGGACGCGTGGATCCTCTGGCAGAAGCCGGAGGGACCGGTCGGCGGCCGGTTCAGGGACACCTGGACGCCGCTCGGGGGGTATGAGAGTGAGCGGGAATGCGTGGCCGCGCGCCGGGAGATCCTGGTGGCGCTGCGCCGAACGCACCCGGTCAAGTCCGAGGCCGACGCGGTGACCGTCGAGGGCTCGCAGGGCTGGCGGCTCACCTACACGTGCCTGCCGGGCGGGGTCAACCCGAAGTGACGCGACGGTCCTCGTGTAGCAGCGTGGGGACGAAGACAGCCTCCCTGCCCGTGACGAGCGCGCCGGCCCGGGTGTAGACGCCGGCGACCTGCCGGTCCGCCAGGAAGACTCCGAAGACGAGCGATCGTTGCTCCCTGCGCCAGCCGGTTCCGCTGCCCACCGGCAGGCGGACCCGCGTCAGGTCGAGCCGTTCCTGGTAGACCGCGTCCGCTTGCCGGGCGCGCCGACGTGCCCGGGCACCGAGATCCCGCGAGAAGACGACGCCCCGCCCCTCGTGCTCGAGATACGGTTTGACGACATGAGGAGCGCGACCGAGCTGGCGCGGGTCGAGGGTGGTCCGGGGGACGTGCCGGCGGATCGCCGCCGCCTCGGCGGGCGGGAAGAAGCCGCGGTCGAGTAGCTCGCCGAGCAGCGCGAGGAAGGCCTTGCTCTGCGGCACCAGGCTGGCCGCCGCCGGCAGCATGGGCAGGGCGCCGGCTCGAACCAGGTCGAGGAGCGGCGCGAAGCGCGGCCGGGCCAGCCAGTGCAGCGGCGTGTAACGGAAGAGCAGATCGAGCCGCCGCCGCGCGAGCCAGGCGCCTCCGCGCCGCACCACGATCTCTTCCGGCGCGCCCTGAACGATCTCGACGTGTGGCAGCACCTCGCGGGCCACGCACGCGTGGGCTCTCAGCTGATCCTGATCCTCCGGGCTGTCGAGCGCGCCGACCATGCCGATGGTGAGCGGCCGGTCGACGCGGCCTCCCAGGGCCGCTCGCGCCGAGCGGCGCCAGCTCGCGGTGAGGGCGGGCCAGAAGTCGCCACCGAGGGAATCCGCGCGCCCGTGGAGCCGCGCCACCTCCTGCGCGACCGAGCCCGTTTCCCACAAACCGGCCGGGGTGTCGCTGTTGATCTCCATGAGCTTCCACTGCCCGTCCGTCATGAGCGCCCAGTCCAGGCGCGAGAGAAAGCTCCAGTCACGGGGCGACTCCACTCGGGAGACGAGCGCGGCCAGCACCCCGGGGATCCCGAGCGAGCCCGTGAGCTCGGGACGGCCGCTCAGGTGGACGAGCACCCGGTCGACGGCGTGGCCGATCACGAGATTCGCGTGCGCCAGGTCGTCCCACGCGGCATGGCTCAGGCCGATGGCCGCCAGCGTGAAGTTGGCGAGCCCGTCGGTCCACACGTTGGTGTAGCCCGCGAGAGCCTTCCGATCGGCGATCGCCCGCCAGCAATCACCGATGCCGCGCGCTCCCATCGACACGCCGGCGGGCTCCAGCACCAGCGGCGGCTCGGGCCGGGTGCGGCGCGCGACGATCGGCGCCCACCAGACCCGGCCGTCCTCGGTGAGCGGCGTGGGCTGAAAGCGTGGACAGATCCCGGCAGGCTCTCCGTCCGCGAGATAGACACCCCAGTTGACGTAGCCGGCGCGTCCGGCGGCGCGCTCCGCCCCTGCGTGGGGGAGCCAGCGCCGCCGTGGCGGCACGTAGGTCTGGATCACCCAGTCCTCAGGGCTGGCCGCAGCCTCGTCGAGCCCGCGTCGCCACTGCTCGGCGGTGCAGAGGGCCCCGACCCGCACGTTGTCGGAGTACCGCCCGAGCACGGGCTTGAGCACGTAGTCCTCCGGCCGCGCCCGCGCCCTGGCGAGCCAGCCCGGGCTCGAGGCGAGACCGGTCGGCGGGACGACGGCTCTGACGAGCGCGGCCTCGGCGCGCGTGAGCCAGCGGCGCTCCTCCGCGAGCACCCGGAGGTGGGCAAAGGCGCTCTTGGCCTGCGCCACCACGGCGCGCGGATCGTTGAGCCAGAGGAGCCGGCCCTCGAGCGTGGCGGTCCAGAGCGCGGGGGCCGCCGGCAGCTCGTGCAGGTACTCGGCCGGGTACTCCCGGAGGACCACGTCGATGGGCTCCCCGTAGGCGGTGGGGACGCCCGAATCCACGACGAGATTGTCGGGCCCGACAACCTCCCATGGCCAGCCGAGCGCCGTGGCCTCGCGGCCGAAGAGGTAGGCGAGGCGAAACTCCTCGCGGTGCGCCGGATCCGCGAGGATCGCGAGCCGGGGGACGCGAGCGGCCGCGCCGACCCGACCCCCGTGATCACGCCAGGCCGAGACGAGAGCCCGTCGGAAGCGGCTCCGCGCGCCGCGGTTCGGATTGTCGCGGCGGGGCCCCAGTGCCTCCCCGGCCCAGATCTCGCGCTGGCCGGCGGGCTTGTCGCAGTTGTACTCGAGTACCGCGAGCCCGCCGTCTGCCCGCTCGAAGACGTCAAAGCGGCCCCAGAAGAACGACGAGGGCAGGGGGCCCGCCGCGAAGATCTCCTTGGCGAGCGGGAAAGCGGGGAGACGGAAGTCGGCGAGCTGCACGTCCCCGGAGAGCACGCCGTTCGACCAGCGCCGGAGCAGCCGATCGAGGGAGCGGCCGATCCTGGCCAGCTCGTCGGCGAGCCGCGGATCGGTGCGGAGTGGCTCGCGCGCCGCGACGCTCTCCTCGCCGGGAGCGCTCTGCTGGCACCAGTGGAGCAGCAGCCGATCCACCAGCGTGCGGCGGCCGGAGGCCATCCGCTAGCCGGCGCCGCTCGGTGCGCCGTGGTAGCCGGAGCCCGCGTGGCTCGTGCTGGAGAACCAGCGGGAGCCGCGCACGGAGGTCTCCGGTTCGTAGTACCGCGAGTAGTACGGAGGCGAGGGGTTGTAGTAGTAGTGACCGCCCCAGGTCGTGCGATAGAGGCGCTGGCCGTCCGGGCGGCTCTCCCAGCATCCGTTGGGATCGTCCCAGGACACTTCGTACGGCGAGGTGGTCGGGGGCGGGCAGTCGGGGGCACGCCCGGCCACGCCGCGCGTGGGCGGGCTGTCGCAGCCGACCAGCGCGGATGCCGCCAGTGCACTCGCCGTGAGGGCGAGTGCGAGGCGACGCTCGCGCCGAGTCGGGACCCGCCTGGCCCGCCGGCCGCGCTGGCTAGGCACGGGCGCTGGCCCCGGCATGG
>Ga0187777_10000950_pt1 | contig 18960 bp, 17 predicted proteins | sample 1015_Q2_SP5_10_M_FD_132416 | JGI IMG/M metagenome (GOLD analysis project Ga0187777, IMG submission 132416) | Tropical peat soil microbial communities from peatlands in Department of Meta, Colombia - 1015_Q2_SP5_10_MG | ecosystem: Environmental > Terrestrial > Soil > Wetlands > Peat | place... | reverse complement strand
GGCATCCTTATCGTGATCGCGATCGGCGGTCTCGTGGAAATCGTGCCGCTCTTTTATCTGAAGAACACGATCGAGAAAGTCGACGGCGTGCGCCCTTATACGCCGCTCGAGCTCGCCGGCCGAAACATCTACGTGCGTGAGGGCTGTTATCTCTGCCATTCGCAGATGATCCGGCCGCTGCGGGATGAGGTCGAGCGCTACGGTCACTACTCGCTTGCAGCCGAGAGCATGTACGACAAGCCCTTCCAGTGGGGCTCAAAGCGCACCGGGCCGGATCTTGCCCGCATCGGTGGCAAGTATTCCGACGAGTGGCATAGCGACCATCTGAAGAATCCGCGCTCGGTAGTGCCGGGTTCGGTCATGCCGGATTACTCATGGCTAGCTGCGACTGATCTCGATTTCGCGCACATCGCGCAGGACCTGAAGGTGCAGGCGATGCTCGGCGTGCCATATACAACGGACATGATCGAGAAGGCAGGTGCCGATGTCGTGGCGCAGGCGACCAACGATAGCCCCGACGCTGCGGATCTCATCAAGCGCTATCCGAAGACGAATGCGCGCGACTTTGACGGCAATCCGGGCCGCGTCACCGAAGCCGATGCATTGATTGCCTACCTGCAAATGCTCGGCACGCTCGTCGACTTCAAGCTCTACAACGACAAAGCCAACATCCGGTGAACGCGATGGACCCAACTTACCGAGCCGTGGCCGAGTTCGCCCAGACCTGGGGCCTCGCATATTTCGTGGTGATCTTCGCTCTGGTACTGCTCTACGCGCTGTGGCCTTCGCGCAAGAAACAGTTCGATGACGCGGCGCGCATTCCGTTGCGGGAGGATTGAGCCGTGGCCGAAGAACATAAAGAAATCGACGCTATGTCGGGAACACCGACGACGGGCCATGAATGGGACGGCTTGCGCGAATTGAACACGCCATTGCCGCGCTGGTGGCTCTGGCTGTTCTACATCACCATAATCTGGTCGATTGGCTACTGGATCGTCTATCCGGCCTGGCCGTTGCTAACCAACTCCACGCAAGGCGTGTTTGGCTATCATACGCGCAGTGCGGTTGCCGATGATCTCGAAGCGCTCAAGCAACAGCGCGGGCCGATGGTCGAAAAACTGGCGTCCGCTTCCCTGTCCAGCATTGTCGCCGATCCGCAGCTGCTCGATTTTGCGCGTGCGCAGGGGCGGGTCGCCTTTGCGGATAATTGCGCTCCTTGTCACGGCTCTGGAGGCGGCGGCGCCAAGGGTTATCCCAATCTAAATGACGACGACTGGCTGTACGGCGGGAAGCTGGAAGATATTTTGCGGACCATCAAATTCGGCGTGCGCGCGACCGATCCGAATTCGCGCACCGGTTCCATGCCGGCCTTCGGCCGCGACGGCATCCTCAAGCCTGATCAGATTTCGCTCGTTGCCGACTATGTCCGCTCGTTGTCAGGCCTGCCAGCGGAACCGGGAGCTGACCTTGCCGCCGGAAAGAAAATCTTCGCGGACAATTGCGTGGTTTGTCACGGCCCGGAAGGCAAGGGCAATCGTGAAGTAGGTGCGCCGAACCTGACCGACAAGATCTGGCTTTATGGGTCTGATAAGCAGACCATCATGGAAGGCCTGCGTATCGGCCGCGGCAATATAATGCCGGCCTGGGGAGGCCGCCTGAGCGAGTCAACCATCAAGGCGCTGACCGTTTACGTGCACACCTTTGGCGGCGGAGAAAAATGACGGCGCAAGTGCGCATGATGTCGATCGACCAGCCGGCGCCCGGTGCGCCGGCTCTTGTGCAATTGGTGGCCGAGGCGGAAATCGGCAGCGCACCGCCCGATGACGATATTCCGCTCTATGCGCCGCGGCGGGAGATCTATCCGCAGAGCGTGCACGGCTGGTTCCGCAACATCAAATGGGCGGTGCTCGTGGTCACGCTCGCGATCTACTACCTGCTGCCGTTCGTGCGGTGGGATCGCGGTCCGAACGCGCCCTCGCAGGCAGTGCTGATCGATTTTCCGAGCCGGCGTTTCTATTTCTTCTTCATCGAGATCTGGCCGCAAGAAGTCTACTACCTCACCGGCCTGCTGATCATTGCCGCGATCGTTCTGTTCCTGATGAATGCAATTGCAGGCCGCGTTTGGTGCGGCTATCTGTGTCCACAGACCGTCTGGACCGATCTGTTCTTCGCCATCGAACGGCTTGTCGAGGGTGACCGGCGCGAGCATATGCTGCGCGACGTCCGCAAATGGACGGTCGCGACCTATGCCCGCAAGGGCATCAAGCATTTCCTCTGGCTGATGGTCGCGTGGTGGACCGGCGGCGCCTGGGTACTGTATTTCGCCGATGCGCCGACGCTGGTGAAGGAACTTGCGACCGGTGAAGCGCCGTTCGTCGCCTATGTCTGGATCGGCATCCTCACCTTCACGACTTACTCGCTCGCCGGGCAGATGCGCGAGCAGGTTTGTCTCTATATGTGCCCGTGGCCGCGCATTCAGGCCGCGTTAACCGACGAACACGCGCTCAATGTCACGTACCGCTACGACCGTGGCGAGCCGCGCTGCTCGGCCAAGAAAGCCGAGCAACTCCGCTCACACGGGCAACCGGCCGGCGACTGCGTCGATTGCCTGCAATGCGTGCATGTCTGCCCGACCGGCGTCGACATTCGCGGCGGTGCCAATCTGGGCTGCATCCAGTGCGGCCTGTGCATCGATGCCTGTGACGCGATCATGCGCAAGCTTGGCCGGGCCACCGGCTTGATCGCCTACGACACCGACCTCAATATCAAGCAGCGGATCGAGGGCAAGCCGGCATTTTACAAATTTGTCCGGACCCGTACCGCGCTTTATGCAGCCATTATCGCAGTGGTCGGGGGCATCATGCTCTACACGCTCGCCACCCGCGACAGCGAAGGCATTACCGTTATCCACGACCGCAATCCCATGTATGTGCGGCTCACCGATGGCGCGCTGCGCAACGGCTACACGATCCGCATCGTCAACAAGCAGCTCAAGTCTCGCGACTTCATCGTCAGTATCGCCGGCCTGCCATCGACGCTCGTTGATTTTGTAGGTCTACCGCCACGCGCCGACGGGCGGCAGCTGGTCACTGTTGGACCGGATCAGACCAGGGAAGTCCGCGTCGTGGTGACCGACTACAGCAGCACGCCTCCGCCGCCATCGACCTCCATTCTGTTCAGGCTCATTGATATCGATACCGGCGAAACCGCCGAAATGCGCGATCACTTTTTCGGGCCGTGAGGGAGGTCAGGGATGGAAATTCGTCGCAAGCCGCGCGAACTGACCGGAAAGCATGTCCTTTGCTGCTTTCTTGGATTTTTTGGCCTGGTGTTCACGGTCAATGCGGTGATGGTGAAAGTCGCGACTTCCACATTCGGCGGCGTCGAGACAACAAGCTCCTACAAAGCCGGCCTGATGTTCGAGAAGGAGATTGCCAGGGTGGAGCAACAGGACGCCCTTCATTGGCAGGTCCGGGGTAATCTCGGGCGCAGCCGTGCCGGCGAAGCCGTGCTTGATTTGTCCGCGCGCGATGCCAAGGGCGTTCCGCTCGGCGGGCTTGCCGCGCAGGCGCGGCTTGCGCATCCGGCTGATGAACGGCTCGACCATGTCATCGCGCTCAACGCCATCGGCGCCGGCCAGTTTCGTGGGGAAACACAGGCGCAGCCCGGCCAGTGGGAACTGATCGTCGATCTCTACCGTGACGAAATCCGCGTCTTTCGGTCGCGCAGCCGCCTCACGCTGAGGTGAGCGCATTCTCGTTCATCCCCGCGAAAGCGGGGATCCAGAGCGGAATTGGATGAGGTTGAAAGGCAGCACTGGATTCCCGCGCACGCGGGAATGAGCGGAACAAGGTGAAGGTACGAAAGCATGGCTGAAACGCTCGATCTCTCGCTCTACGCCAAGCCTGCCGGTAATGGCATCCTCGGCATGGAGCTTGCCGTCGAGGGTATCGCCTGTGGCGCCTGCATTGCGCGCGTCGAAGCCGCGGTGAAGCGCCTGCCCGGCGTCACCGAGGCGCGGCTTAACTTCACCAACCGCCGCCTGCATGTCGCGTGGGCGAACGGCGCCGTGCAGCCGGCGCAAATCCTGGAGGCGCTGGAAGCAAGCGGCTATCACGGTTACCCGTTCGTGCCGTTGCGTGCCGAGGAGGAAGAGGCGGCCAAGGCGCGCCAGCTGACCCGGTGCATGGCAGCCGCCGGCTTTGCAGCCATGAACATCATGTTGCTTTCGGTATCGGTCTGGTCGGGCAATGTCACAGACATCACGCCGGAAACGCGCGACTTCTTCCATTGGGCCTCGGCGCTGATCGCGCTGCCGGCGGCAGCCTATGCCGGACGGCCGTTCTTTGCGAGCGCCTGGCGCGCGCTCAAATCAAGCTCGCTCAACATGGACGTGCCGATCTCGCTCGGCGTCATTCTGGCGCTCGGAATGTCGCTCGTGGAAACGGCCAATCACGCCGAACATGCCTATTTCGATTCCGCCATCATGTTGTTGTTCTTCCTGCTGGTCGGGCGCACACTCGACCACGCCATGCGCCGCAAGACGCGGGCGGTGGCCGGAAATCTGGCGGCCCTGAAGGCGGACACCGCGCGGCGTTTTGCCGGCGACGAGCTGGTGAGCGTGCCGGTTGCCGTACTGAGAGCCGGCGACCGCATTCTGGTCAAGCCGGGCGAACGGGTCGCGGCCGACGGAACGGTGCTCAGCGGCGCGTCCGAGATCGACGAAAGCCTGATCACGGGTGAAACCACGCGCCGCAAGATCGCATCAGGTGCGATGATCTATGCCGGCAGCATGAACTACTCCGGCGCGCTCACCCTGAAAGTGACCGCGGCAGGCGGCGCCGCGCTGATCGATGAAATCGAGAAGCTGCTCGACAGGGCGGCAAGCGCGAAGTCGCATGTCATGCGGCTTGCCGACCGCGCGTCCCGCATCTACGCGCCGGTGGTACATGTCACTGCCGCCCTGACTTTCACCGGCTGGCTGATCGCCGGCGCATCCGCGCATGATGCGATGGTGACGGCGATTGCCGTGCTCATTATTACCTGTCCCTGCGCGCTTGCTCTGGCGATCCCCGCCGTGCAGGTGGTCGCTTCCGGCGCGCTGTTTCGCGCCGGCGTCATCCTCAACGCCGGGGAGACCATCGAACGGCTGGCGCAGGTCGACACTGTGATCTTCGACAAAACTGGCACGCTGACGCTGCCCGAGCCGCGGGTCGTCAATGCCTCGGCGCTCGATCCGGATCTTCTGCAAAAGGCAGCACGGCTGGCGCTGTCGAGCCGGCATCCGCTGGCGGTCGCCCTTTCCCGTGAGATAGCAACACACACGCCGTTCGATGGCGCCGTCGAGGAACCGGGGCGAGGCGTGCGTACTGTGATCGACGGTATCGAGGCGCGCCTCGGCAGTGCCGAATTCTGTGGCATCGTGCATCCTGCATGTACTGGGAGCAATCTAACGCGTATCTGGTTTGCCCATGGCGCGCGCGCGATCAGTATTGCGATTGCCCAGAAACTGCGCCCCGATGCGGTGGAAGTCGTTCAGGCGCTGGCGCGGCGCGGGCTTGACCTGCGCATCCTTTCCGGCGACCACGATGAGGCGGTGGCGCCGGTTGCCCGCGCGCTCGGCATCGGCGATTGGCGGGGCCGTCTCAAGCCGGCTGACAAAATCACCTTGATCGAAGCGCTGAAAGCCAATGGCCGGCGCGTTCTCATGATCGGTGACGGCCTCAACGATGCACCATCGCTTGCCGCCGCGGATGTATCGCTGTCGCCGATCAGCGCGGCCGACGTCACGCAAGCGCATGCCGACGCGGTGTTTCTCGGCGAGCGGCTCCAGCCGGTGCTCGATGCCGTCGACATCGCGCATCGCGCACATGCGCTGATGAAGCAAAATCTCTGGCTGGCGGCGGTCTATAACGCGATTGCGGTTCCGGTCGCCATTGCCGGTGCAGTCACGCCATTGATCGCGGCGCTCGCAATGTCGGGATCTTCGCTGCTGGTGACGCTGAACGCATTGCGGGCCGGAGGCCGAAGACAATGAACGTCCTGGTCTATCTGGTGCCGATGGCGCTCGGGCTTGGCCTTGCCGGTCTGTTCGCGTTTCTGTGGGCGCTCAAGAGCGGCCAATACAGCGACGTCGACGGCGCTGCCCTGCGCGTCCTGTCGGATGACGATTTGGAGAACTAGTTCCTCGTGAGGTGTCCCAGACGCGTCGCAGCACGGAGCGTAGCGAAGTGATGCGACGCAGTTCCGGGGCCGTTACGACGATGGACCCTCTCGCTCTCGCTCACGCTGCGCTGCACCCGGGAAATGTTTAGCGATCGTCACTCCCCAGCGTCACCGTCTCGAAATTGGCCGGCAAGACAATCTCCAGCAGTTCACAATCGTCGGAATAGCCGCGCACCGTATGCTTGATCTTCGGCGGCTGAATCCAGCATGAGCCGGCGTAAAACGTGTGCACGCCGTGACCCTCGAACTCGCTGGTAAAGGAGCCCTTGAGCACATAGACCATCTGGAATTCGACGTCGTGGAAGTGCGGGATCGCGACTTCTTCGGCATTGAATGGCTTGGTCATGCGGATGACGTGGGCCTGCACCATGCCGCTGGTTGCCGGCGCGATGCCGAGATCGCGGTAAGCGGAATAGGGCCGCAGGCCCTGGTCGAAATCCTCATCGCGATGGTGGCTGAATGTGAAGCGCTGCGGTTTTGCGCGCGTTGCCGATTTTACCCTGACAGTCTTCGCGCGTTTTTTCGCCTTTGCCCTGGTTGCCTTCGCCTTGCGTTTTGCTTTCGCCATGACAGGCCTCCGTTTTGCGGGATTGGATCACGATGGGCGAGAGCAGGGAAGGGGCGGCACGACAAGTGCTCCCTCTCCCCGCCGGGGAGAGGGTTGGGGTGAGGGGGTTCAGGACTCTCGAGAGTGGTAACCCCTCACCCGGATCGCTTCGCGATCCGACCTCTCCCTATGGGGGGAGGTGACTGTAGATTACTCCGCGGCCTCAGCGGCGCCGCCGTGCGCCTTCGACCAGCCGGCCGGGTCGCCGATGAACTTCTCCACCTCGGCCAGCATCTTGGGCTCGAATTTTCCGCTGGTTTTGGCCACGGTCAGGACATCCTTCCAGGTGGTCAGCGCGTGCAGCGTCACGCCAAGATCGGAAAAGATCTTCCTGCCCTGCGGATAGATGTCATAGAAGAAGATAACGAAGCAGTGCTCGCATTTGCCACCGGCCTCGCGCAGCGCGTTGATGAAATTCACTTTGCTCTTGCCGTCGGTGGCGAGATCCTCGACCAGCAACACCCGCTGTCCGGGGATCAGCAGCCCCTCGATTTGCTCGCCGCGGCCGAAGCCCTTCGGCTTCTTGCGTACATATTGCATCGGCAGATGCATGCGGTCGGCAACCCAGGCGGCGAAAGGAATGCCGGCGGTTTCACCGCCCGCCACCGCGTCGATCTTGTCGCGGCCGATGTCGCGCTCGATGGTGTGGACGGCGAAATCCATCAGCGCCGAGCGCACGTCGGGAAACGAGATCAGCCAGCGCGAGTCGTTATAGACTGGGCTTGCCCAGCCGGACGTGAAGATGAAAGGCTTGTCCTTCATGAAGCGCACGGCGCCGGTGTCGAGATACATCCGCGCGGTCAGCTCGGCGATGGTCTTCTTGTCGAGGAATTGGGCGGCCATGGCCTAACGGATAGTCCAGTGCCGCGGCGAAACCAAGGGGCGGGCTGTTGTTATCCGCTCATTCCCGCGCAAGCAGGAATCCAGAGGCGTTGGAGAGCCTACTTTGAGAATCTGGATCCCCGCTTTCACGGGGATGAGCGGTATTTATTATTCACCCAGCCATGCCGCAGTGGCGCGACAGTTCGCAGGCAAGGTCGAGCAGCGCCTCATCGCCGCCTGCCCAGCCGATGAATGACAGGCCCACGGGGCATCCATGCATTGTCCCGGCCGGGATGCTCATCTGCGGCAGGCCGGAAATGCCCGACGTGCAGGTCAGCCGCATGACGCGCGTGCGGAATTTCTCCAGCTCACTGCCTGATATTTCGATTTTGGGCGCAATACCGGGGGCGGTCGGCAGCGCGAGAACGGTGCCCTTCGCGGCAATTTTCCGGATGTGCTCGCGCGCTCTGGCGATGGTTTCGCGGTTTGCGTCCGCCCGCGGCTTGGTGACGGTTGCGGCAAACGCCATCCGCTCGCGCACGCCGGGGCCAAGTTTTGGTTTCTGCGCCTCGATAAATTCGCCGAAGGTTTGCCAGGTCTCGTAGGCCTGCACGATCCGGAAGGCCTCGCGCCATGGATCGAATCCATCCGGTGCGATCTTGCCGTGCACGATCTCCGGTAGGTCGTCGCTCATGAGCTCCAGCAGTGTGCGCAGCAGATCGGCCACCGGTTCTTCCGCCTGCTCGAAGGCATCTTCCAGCAACACGATGCGGTCGATCTTTGCCGCAACACGCCGTTTGTCCAGCAACACCGCTCCGACATTTTGGAATACGCCGGGCGTCGCCGCGAACCAGCCCGGCACGTCGAAACTCGGTGCCATGTCGGCAACGCCCGCGTGTTCGATGCGCTCGTGGGTCGGGCGCAGGCCGTAAATGCCGTTGAAGGATGCCGGCACCCGCACTGATCCACCGGTATCGCTGCCAAGCGCGAAATCGCACAGGCCCGCGCCGCAGGCGGCGGCCGATCCCGCCGACGAGCCGCCCGGCAGGCGGCCCGGCGCGCGGGCATTGACCGGCGTTCCGTAATGCGCGTTGGCGCCACTGACGCTGTAGAAGAACTCATCGCACACCGTCTTGCCGATGATGGTCGCGCCGGCGTCGAGGATTTTCTGAACCGGCGGGCAGTGCCGGGCGGCGGGCGGGTGAGTTGCGAGCCATTCCGGACTGCCGCAGCCCGTGCGCTCGCTGGCGATGTCGTACATATCCTTTACGACAGCGTTCAATCCGGCGAGCGGTCCCGTTGCCGTCCCTTTAAGGGGAGCTTGAAGATCGTGCGGAACAAAGCAACTGCGGTAACCCTGCGCCGGCATTACGCAGCGTCCCGCAATTTGCCCTCGGCCAGATACCAGTCCAAGATTCTGCAGCCGTCCCAAGCCACCACGCCCTCACGCGAGAGGATTTCCGCGAAGGTGCGTTCAACGTGGCCGATACGATGCGGCACGCCCGAGAGATAAGGGTGGCAGGCGAGCGCCATGAATTTCGGCCGCTCCGCCGCCTCGGCATAGAGCGTCTCGAAATGGTCGAGCGCCCGCAATTGCCATTCGTCCGCGGGATGATTTTGCAGCGCCATCATGACGATGTCATGGATCTCGAAATTGTAGGGCAGCGCCACGACCGGATTGAAACGGGTCTTCAGCGTCACCGGTTCGTCATCGAGCACCCAGTCGCCGATGTATTCCACACCCGCCTCGGACAGATAGTCGAGCGTGTCGAATGTCTGCGTAAGTCCGGGGCCAAACCAGCCGCGCGGCCGATTGCCGGAGAACTTCTCGATGATGTCCATGGATTTCGCGATTACCGCGCGCTGGTCGTCCAGCTTGTGCATCGGCACCTGATCGTAGCTGTGGGCGTTGAGCTCCCAACCGCTGTCCATGCAGGCCTTCACGACCGACGGATAGGTCTCGCAAACCTTGGCATTGAGCGTGACAGTCGGGCTGATGCCGAGCTTGAGCATCACCTTGCGCAGGCGCCAGAAGCCGACGCGCATGCCGTATTCGTGCCAGCTCCAGTTCGGATGGTCGGGTAACATCGGCTGGCCCTGCGGCGGGGAAATAACCATGCGCGCCATCGGCCGGCTCATGTCCCATTCCTCGAGCGCGAGCACCGGCCAGACCACCAGCCGCACGCCTTTCGGCAAGGCAAGGGGCGCCCGTCCTTCGATTGGCGAATAGGGCAATCGTTCGCGTGGATGCATAATCAACCCTCCCCAGGGCAACTTTACATGGCCGGTTTTGGCCCTACTTTCATGTACCAATCGGCAATCTGCGATCCGGTCCAGAACAGCACGTCGCGTTTCTTACGGATCTTTTCGTAGATCTTGCGGAAATATTTCGCGCGATGCGGCGCACCCATGATGTAGGGGTGCACCGAGATCGCCATCACTCGCGTCGAGCCCTTGGCGTCCCTGTAGATCTGCTCGAACTGGTCCATCGCACGCTCGTAGAATTCGGATGCCTTGTGATGTTGTATCAGCATCATCGCGACGTCGTTGCATTCCTGCGTGTAGGGAATGTTGAGGATCGGCTTGCCGCGCGTCTTCATCCACACCGGCTGGTCATCGAGCACCCAGTCGGCGACGTAGTCGTAGCCTTCCTCAGCGAGGATATCCGGCGTCTCCCAGGTTTCGGTCAGGCCGGGCCCAAGCCAGCCGCGCGGGCACTTCCCGGTTGCGCGTTCGATTACCTCGGCGCTCTTGCGGATGTCCGTACGCTCATTCTCGACCTTCTGCATGTTGCGCTGGGTGTAGCCGTGACCGATGAATTCCCAGTTGCGCTCGACGCAAGCCTTCACGACGTCGGGATAGGCCTCGACCGCGACGCCGTTGATGTTCATCACGCCAGGAATTTTGAAATCATCGTAGACCTGCAACAGCCGCCAGAAGCCGACGCGGTTGCCGTATTCATGCCAGCACCAGTTCGGGATGTCGGGCATCGGCGACCCGCCGGCCGGCGGCGTAAGCACGGTGCGAGGCATCGCCTGCGTCGGATCCCATTCCTCGACGTTGGTGATCGTCCACACCACCATGCGTGCGCCTCTCGGCAGCTTCAGCGGTTTGCGTGACGGAATCGCGGAATAATCGAGGCGGTCGTTCGGCAGCATGCCGACGCTAGGCTTGGGGAAATTCATGCACGGCGTTCCTCGAATTAATTGTTTGGTTGGCAGTTTTGCAGGTGCGCCAGTGGTTGTACAGGCATGCTACGGTGCCCGTCGCAACCACACGTACCTGATGGGCTCCGGATCGGCAGATGTCGCGCCGAAGCCAGGACACCATCAACTCCCCTTCTCGTTGTAGATCTCCGCGAAGAAATAATCCTTCCAGGATGCCGGCTTGGTCTTGAGAGTGCCGACTTCGGCCATGAAATCTGCATATTTCATGGTGCTTTCGGGCGTCATGGTCCAGCGCACCTGCGGCCCGGCGACAATCCTGCCGACCATGTCGAGCGGTAGTTTCGATTTCGAATCCTCGATCCACAGCGCGGCCGCCGCCGTCTTGTCCTTGTTGACGATCTCGGTTGCTTCCTTGAGCGCGGCGATCAGCGCTTTGTACAGCACCGGATTGCCGTCGCGGAATTTCGCCGTGGTCCAGGCCACCGTGAAAGTGTGCGATCCCCCCATTACGTCGAACGAATTGAGCACGGTATGGACGGCGGGATTTTCAAGCTGCTGATACTGGAAGGGCGGCACACTGAACACCGAGGTTACTTCGGACTTGCCACCCAGCAAGGCGATCGTCGCGTCGGGCGGCGACATCGACACCGTGAGCGGATCGAGTGTGTCGAAACCCTTGATGCCATATTGCTTAGCTGCCGCCATCTGCAGCGTGATCGCCTGCACCGAAACCTTGATCGCCGGCACCGCGATGCGGTCGCTGTCCTTGAAGTCCTTCACACCCTTGATCGCAGGGTCGCGGCTGTTGAGCAGGAACGGCTGCGAGCTCAGCGCCGAAATGCCACGCACTTCCTGCGGCGTGCCCTTGGTGCGCGCCCACAGAACGAGGAGACCGGGGACGCCGCCGGTGGCGATGTCGATATTGCCGGAGATAAGCGCGTCATTGATCGCGGCGGGACCATTGAAGGTCGACCAGGACACCTTCACGTCACCAAGGCCGAGCGCTTTCGCCTGTTTCTCGATGAGCTGCTGATGCTCCATCACATTGAGCTGCAGGTAGCCCATGGAAAACTGCCGCGCGAGGCGGATTTCCGCGGCGTGCGCCGGCGATAGTCCGAGCAGCGCGAACGCGCCGGCGATGATTACCTTGATACGCATGTGGGTCCTCCCAGGTCGGCTGATTTTGTTGTTATGATGGCGCAGAAGCAAGACGTGATGGTGTCGTAACAAACTCCGAATTTGCAATGGTCCCGGGTCTGCAGCGCACCACTAGCGTGCTGCGCTGCGCCCGGGACACGAGTGCGCTACGCGGCGGCCTCGATCTTCGCAATGCTGCGGTACCAGTCGTAGATCTGCTCGCCGTTCCAGTGCAGCACGCCCTGGTGCCTGTTCACGTAGTCGTAGATCTGCTCGAGATATTTGATACGGTGCGGCTGCCCGCTGATGTAGGGATGGATCGCCAGCACGCAGAATTTCGCGCGCTTTTCGCTCTCGGCGTAGAGCCGGTCGAACTGATCGGCGGTGCGCTTGAGCAGATAGTCGCTCTCGTGATGCTGGATCAGCATCATCGGGATGTCGTTGCACTCAACGGTATAGGGCAACGTGACAAGCGGCCCCTTGGCGGTACGGATCACCGTCGGCTCATCGTCATAGACCCAGTCGCCGATATATTTCACGCCCGCGGCGGCGAGCAGCTCTGGCGTATCGAGCGTTTGCGTGAGACCGGGGCCAAGCCAGCCGACCGGTTTCTTGCCGGTGTACTTCGTCAGAATGTCCATGGTGCGCTTGATCATGCCGGCCTGATCCGTTTCCTTGTGGATCGGGCCCTGTTCATAGGCATGGCCCATGAACTCCCAGCCAGCATCGTGCGCAGCTCCAGCGACACGCGGATAATCCTCGCAGATACGCGCATTGGCGGCGACGGTAGGCTTGATGCCGAGGCGCTTGAACAGTTCGAAGAAGCGCCAGCATCCGACCCGCATGCCATATTCGTGGAAGGCCCAGTGCACCACGTCGGGCATCAACTGCACGCCGGTCGGCGGCGGCAGCAACTGGCGCGCCATCGGCTTGCCGATATCCCAGACCTCGTAGTTGACAATGGTCCAGAACACGATGCGGGCGTTGCCCGGCAATTTCAGCGGCGGGCGGTCCACAATCGCCGAATATTCGGCGCGATCTTTCGGGATCATCGGGTCGGGCATGCAAGACTTCCTTTGGTGGCAGGTACTTTCTCACGCCGTCGCAGCCACGCGCAAGCCGACGTTCCCCGGACGCGGCGCAGCACGGAGCGTTGGCGAAGTGATGCGCTGCAACCCGGGCCGTACCAAGCGCCGAATTCGCAACGATCCCGGGCCTGCAGCGCACCACTATCGTGCAGCGCTGCGCCCGGGAAACATTGCTGTCATGCCGTCGCGGCCACGCGCAAGCCGACCAGCCGTTCGAGCGTGGCGGTGTCCTTCTGCAGCTGCGGCGAAGTTGCGCGGTGAGCCACCGCGCCGCGCTCGAGCACGATCGCCTCGGCGGTCAGTTCCAGCGCAATGTCGGTGTGTTGCTCGACCAGGATAATGGCGGTGCGGCGATCGGCGAGCATCGTCTTCATCGCCGCGGTCAATTCGTCGACAATCACCGGCGCCAACCCTTCGAAGGGCTCATCAAGCAGCATCAATGCCGGATTGGTCATGAGCGCGCGTGCAATCGCCAGCATCTGCTGCTCGCCACCGGAGAGCTGGTTGCCCATGTTGCGGCTGCGCTCGGCGAGGCGTGGAAACAGATTGAACGCTGCAGCGAGATTCCAAGCGCCCGGCCGCGCCGCGACGGTGAGATTCTCCTCAACCGATAATGATGGGAAAATCTCCCGTTCCTGCGCTACCCAGCCGATGCCATTCACCGCGCGGCGGTTTGACGCAAGGCATGAAACATCCTGGCCGCGCCAGTTCACCCGGCCACCACGCAATTGCGTGTAGCCCATGATGGTGAGCAGCAGCGTCGATTTGCCGACACCATTACGTCCGAGGACTGCAAGGCTGCCATGCTCCGGCAATTCCAGCGAAATGCCGTGCAGGACTACGGCATCGCCATAGCCGGCGGTCACGTTCTCGAGTTTGAGCAAAACGTCAGCCATGTTTGCGCTTGCCCAGATAGACTTCGCGCACACCCGCATCGGCGGAGATCTTTGCCGGCGGACCTTCGGTGAAGATCGCGCCGCTCACCATCACGATGATGTGGCTGGCGAAGCGGAAAACGACATGCATGTCGTGCTCGATGAACAGCAACGTGAGATCGTCGGAGAGGCTCGCGACCGCTTCGAAAACCTCGCCGGTTTCTTCCGGCGGCACGCCGGCGGCCGGCTCATCGAGCAACAGCACCTTCGGTCTGGTCGCGAGCGCCAGCGCGATCTCAAGCAGCCGCTGGCGTCCATAGGGGAGCTCGCGCGTGATCTGGTAGCAGGAATCTCCTAGGCGCAGCTTGCGCAGGACTTCGTAAGCCTCGTCGATTGTCTCGCTGTGGGAGCCGACGCGCCGCCAGAATTGCCCGGCAAGCCCGCGCCGCTCGGCCACGGCGAGGGTCACGGCTTCAAGCGCATTGAGACCGGCAAACAGCGTGTTGATCTGGAAAGTTCGCGCAAGCCCGCGCCGCACTCGCTCCTGCGGCCCCAGCGAGGTGATGTCCTCGCCGCCGAGGAGGATCTGCCCGGCATTGGGCGCGAGCATGCCCGTTATCAGATTGATGAGCGTGGTCTTGCCGGCGCCGTTCGGGCCGATCAGGGCGTAGCGTGCGCCAACCGGCAGATTGATCTCGATATCGCGCGCAACCCTCAGCGAGCCGAACGCTTTCGACAAGGCGCGAGCGCTTAAAGCGATCGCGCGACTAGCGATCGCGTCTTTTGCCTCAAGCGCAGACGTGCTCATTTGCGTTTCCACCGCGCATAGACTTGTGACATGCCACCGAGGATGCCGTTGGGAAGGATCATCACAACCGTCACCAGCAGCACGCCGATCCAGAAATACCAGTACTGAGGTGCAATTCCGGAAAACTGGTCGCGCGCAACCATAAAGATCACCGCGCCGATCAGCCCGCCATAGAGGCGTCCGGCGCCGCCAAGCACTAGCATCACCAGCACGTCCGCAGAGCGCTGGAAGCTGATCGATTCAAGCGAGACATTTTCAGTCGTCTGCGCCAGCACCGCGCCGGCAAGTCCGGCGATCGCGGCCGCGATCGTAAAGGCCTTGCGAATATGCGCGCGGCTGTCGGCCCCAATTGCCGGCATGCGCACCCAGTTCTCGCGGATGCCGCGTAGTGCGAGGCCGAAGGGAGAATTGATCAGCCGGCGCGCACCCAGGAAGACGACGAACAGCGCGATCAGCGAATAGGTGTAGGCGGTGTAGCCGTAGAGGTCGAACTTGAACAGGCCGAGCACCGGCCAGATCGATACGCCTTGCAATCCGTCGCTGCCGCCGGTCAGCCAATGCGCGCGATTTGCGGCCTCGAACGCGAGCAGGCCGAGGCCAAGCGTGATCATGATCAGGGTGAAATGGCGAAAGCGAGAAATGATGAAACTTACGGCGAAACCGGCAAGCCCGGCCGCGGCCGCGGCCAGGATGAGGCCGCTGAGCGGCTCGCCCCAGCCGAATTTGGAGATCAGGCCGGCGCTGTAGGCGCCGATGCCGAAAAAAGCAGCATGGCCGAGCGAAACGATGCCCGCGTAGCCAAGGATAATGTCGAGCGAGAGCGCGAAAAGCGCGGTGATCGCAATCTGGCTCGCGAGCGACAGGTAATCCGGGAACAGCACGAAGGGCAGCAGCGTCGCCAGCCAAAATACGATTTCCAGTGGATGCCAGCGGCTTTGCGCCCGGAGATAGCCCTGGGGGGTCATTGCTGTAGTGGCGGTCATGGCTGAACCTGCTCTACCCGCCCATCCCCGCGAAAGCGGGGATCCAGGGCCACAACGTCAGATTCGGCAGCTAACTGTTCTGAATTCCCGCGTGCGCGGGAATGAGCGGCGTACGTGGACCCCAAAACCCGCATCACCGCCTCCCGAACAGGCCGAGCGGCCGCCACATCAGCACCACCACCATGACCAGATAGATCAGGAAGGCGCCGAGCTCCGGCGCGTAATATTTGCCGGCAACGTCGCTGACGCCGATCAGGATTGCGGCGATGAACGAGCCTGCGATGGAGCCGAGGCCGCCGACCGAAACGATGATCAGCACGTAGACCAGATAGGTGAAGGCGAAATTCGGATCGAGGCCGACGATCTCGGTTGCCAGCGCACCGCCGAGCCCTGCGAGGCCGGAGCCGAGCGCAAAGGTCGAGGCGAAAGTATGGTCGACATCGATGCCGAGCCCGCGCGCCATGCGCTGATTATCGACCGCGGCGCGCACCTGCGCGCCGAAGCGGGTGTATTCAAGGCCGACGATCAGAAGCATGGTCACCGCCAGCGCGACGCCAATCAGAAAAAGCCGGTACTTGCCGAGGTCTAAACCGAGAATACTAACCGGGCCGCGCAAAATCGCGGGTGTTTCAACAGGCTGTTGGGTCGTGCCGAAAACGTAGGCAGCGATGGCGACAGAAATAAACGCGAGCCCGATCGTCAGGAGGACTTGGTCAAGATCGCTGGCGCGGTAGAGCCGGCGATAAAGGATACGTTCAAGCGCGACGCTCACTATCGCCGCGGCGATAAATGCCACCGGCAACGTCGCCAGGAATGGCCATTGAAAATCGTTCACCAGCGTGATGGTGACGTAGCCGCCGAGCATGGCAAAGGCGCAGTGGGCGAGGTTGACGAAATTCATCAGCCCGAGCGTCACCGATAGCCCGACCGACAGTACGAACAGCAACATGCCGTAGGCGATGCCGTCGAACAGGACACCGAAGATCGGGGGAAGCATGGGCGGGCTGCTTGCTCGTTATTCGTTCCTCCCCGCGGAAGCGGGGATCCAGAATCAAACGTTGGGATTCCTGCAATCATATCACCGGATTCCCGCTTGCGCGGGAATGAGCGGATTCGTCGCTCTGAATAAGTGAATGGGACGACCTTGCGATCGCCCCATTCGAAATATTTGCGTGCCCCGGATGCGGCGCGATGAGCGAAGCGAATGATGCGCTGCGCCCGGGATACGCAACTGGCGATGGCTACTTGTGCGTCGGATCTTTCACGTTCGGAATTGTCTCAAATTCGACATTGACGATGTTATTGCCGACCTTTTCCACCCGGCGGATATAGATATTCTGGACAACGTCGCGGGTTGCCGGATCGATGGAAATCGGTCCGCGCGGGCTCTCCCATTTCATCCCCTTGGCGGCTGCAATCAAGGCATCGCCGTCGGTCTTGCCGCCGGTCTTCTTCAGCGCTTCGTAGATCAGGTGCATGCCGTCATAGCCGCCGACCGCGAAGAAGTCCGGGTTGCGTTTATACTCGGCATTGAAGGCCTTCACGAAGTCCGTATTCATCTTTGATTTGTGATTGTAGTCGTAGTGCCATGCGCTCAGACGGCCGAGCGCGAGATCGCCCAGACTCTTGATGGCGGTTTCATCTACCGGTTCGCCGGTCGACAAGATCTTGATCTTCTTTGGATCCATGCCTCGTTCGGCGAAGGCCTTGCCAAGAGCCGCGGGTTGTGCACCGCCCGGGATGAACACGAAGATCGATTCCGGATTAAGGTCTTTCGCGCGCTGCACGAATGCCGAAAAATCCGGATTGGCGATCGGCATGCGCACCGATCCGACAATCTCGCCCCCGGCCGCCTTGAATGCACGCTGGAAAGCAGCCTCGGCATCAAGGCCGGGGCCGTAGTCGGTGACCATCGTATAGACCTTTTTCACCCCGCCTTTCTTGGCTGCCCAGGTGCCGAGCGTTTCGCCGATCATCGGTAAGGTCAGCGACACTCGAACAATGTAGGGGGATTTCTCTGTAATGACCGCCGTCGCTGCGTTCATGACGACCATCAGCTTTTTGGCTTCGTCGGCAACGCTCGCCGCGCCGAGCGCTTCAGGTGTCAGAGCAAATCCGGCCAGAATATCGGCCTTGTCGCGGACAACGAGCTCCTGGGCAAGGCGCTTGGAAACATCTGGATTCGGGCCACCAGTATCCTTGCGGATGATCTCGATCTTCTTGCCGGCGACCTTGTCGCCGTGCTGCTTCATATAGAGCTTGATGCCGTTGTCGATCTGCGCCGACGTGTCGGCGAACTGGCCTGAAAAGGCAGTGATGACACCGATCTTGATCGTGTCTTGGGCATTGGCGCTGACCGGCAGCATGGCCGCAAGCAAGATGGCGCCGGCAAATAGCGAGCGTTTCATTGTGGTCCTCCCCTTTGGTCCCCAAAAATCGTTACTTCTATTGTTGTCGTTACAATGCCTGACCGTTCACGCAAAGAAAAGCGCCGCGAACACAGGGTTCGCGGCGCATTGGCTGGGTGCCTGACTATTAGCGTGCAAACGGTTGTTGGTCGCTGGCCTCTGCGCGGGAATGCGTGGAATATTCAAACCAGCGACAGCGTCGCCTGCTCGTAGCGGCTGCTGCCCATCTTTCCTTCCGGGAAGATTCCGTGGGCAGCGATCCACTCGAACGATTCCTCATAGACTTCCTTAGTGTAGGGCTCGAACACCAGCCGCTCGCCGGGTCCCCAGCGCCGGGTATCCATCTTGGCGTGGAAGCGGTCGGGGAATTCCTTCTTGTAATAATGGGTATAGAGCTCAGGCCGCAGGTCGATATCGCGCTGGGCCTTGCGCAGCGCCCGGAAGAACTTGCGCAGGTCCTCCGGATCGGGATCGCCGTGGATCATGGTGCCGATCATGAAGGTGCAATCGATTATCTTCCGGAAGTCGAGCTGCTCGGCAAAGTAATAAGGCCCACCGAACAGATGAACGGCCGGTGCCTTTCCCTCGAACAGCTTCTCCATGCGAGCGAACAGCATGCCGTCGGAATAGGCAAGGTTGATCTGCTCGGGTTTGAGGTACTGCTCGAGCGCCTGCACGGTGGAATAATGACTTCCTGACTGATAGCCGACCGAGACCGGAACGCCGGCAAGATCAGACGGATCCTTGATCTTTGAACCGGCGGCAACGAACACGCCTGCCGGCGCCACCGAATACACGTCGGTGTACATCTTGCCATGGCCGTTGGAGGCCGCGACGTTG
>Ga0187777_10000949_pt1 | contig 18975 bp, 13 predicted proteins | sample 1015_Q2_SP5_10_M_FD_132416 | JGI IMG/M metagenome (GOLD analysis project Ga0187777, IMG submission 132416) | Tropical peat soil microbial communities from peatlands in Department of Meta, Colombia - 1015_Q2_SP5_10_MG | ecosystem: Environmental > Terrestrial > Soil > Wetlands > Peat | place... | reverse complement strand
CGTTCGACGCCTACTACACGCCGCGCCAGCTTTGGCCAGCTGAAAGCCTCCGGCGTCTGGAGGCTATTCACCGCGAACAACGGAGGTCAGCATGAGCACCATCGACGACGAGCTGGTCTTGGCTCATTTCATTGTTTCAGATGATGTAGAGCGTTCCCGCCGCTTCTACACCGAAGTACTTGGCGGCAAGACCGTCATCTCCGGCGAGCTGAATGACGAGGTGACCTACGTCGCGCTCGCCAACAGTTGGATTATCATCAACGTCGGAGGAGGTCCGACGGACGACAAGCCGACCGTCACGCTTGAGACGCCGGCCGACCCAGATCGGGTGAGCAGCTTCCTCAACATCCGGGTCGCGGACATCCAAGCCGTGTACACCGAGTGGAGCGCGCGAGGCGCCCAATTCCTGACGCCGCCGAAGCAGCACGAGACCGAGATACGCTGCTACATCCGCGATCCCGACGGCTACGTGATCGAGGTGGGTCAGACGACCCTGCCCAGAGGTTGGCGTCCACCGTCGTGACCACCTGTCCACGCGCGCTGTCTGTCGAGCCGCACTCGGCCAGAACGAACCGACGCGCGCGGTGCATCGGGCGCTCATAGATCGAGCACTATGTCGCCGTGTGGCTGTGAGCAACAGATGAGCGCGCTCCCGTCAGCGGGTGGCTCTACGGGATCCGGGTTGTAGTCGAGCTCGCCGGCGATCAGCGTCGTCTCGCAGGTGTGGCAGACGCCGGTGCGGCACGACCAACGTACAGGTACGTCGCATGCCTCGGCAAGTTCGAGCAGGCTGTCGTAGTCGCGGCTCCATGGGATGGCGAGGTTGCTGCGGGCGAACTCGATGGTTGGTCCGTTTCCAGGTTGGCCGGCGGGTGGGTGAGACGTCCGCGCCGGTGTTGCTGCAATGCCCGGCGTCACTCCCGGTGCGGGCCCGAACGGCTCGGTATGGATGCGTGAGGCATCGATCCCCAGCGCCGCCAGACCTGCGCTGATTTCGTCCATGAACGGTGTAGGTCCGCACAGGTATGCCTCGGCATCGCGGGGCGGTTCGAGTTGGGCGAGCAGTGATCCGGTGAGACGGCCGGCGCTGTCGAAGTCGCGGCCTTTGAGGTCATCCGGATCGGGTCGGCTGTAGTAGACGTGGGTGTGTACGTTCGGGAGCGAGGCGAGGAGACTGTGGACCTCCGCGGCGAATGAGTGCTCTCGCCGGTTGCGTGCGCCATGCAGCCACCAGATCTCGCGATCGGAATGTTCCTCCGCCAAGGCCTGAAGCATGGCGAGAACTGGGGTGGCACCGATCCCGGCGCTGATCAGCAGCACAGGTGCATGGGTCCGGTCGAGGATGAAGGTGCCACGCGGCGCTCCGATGTCGAGTTGGTCGCCGACGGCGAGCCGCGTGTGCAGATAGCCACTGGCGGCGCCGTCGTGTTCGCGCTTGACGGCGATCCGGTAGTACCCGGCGTCGGGCCGTCCGGAGAGGGAGTAGTTGCGGAGCACCGACCTCTGCTGCCCGTCGGGCAGGACCCGCAGCGTGAGGTACTGGCCTGGGCGGGCGGCTGGCAGTGGTGCGCCGTTTGGGTCGTCGAGGCGTATGGAGATCACCGATTCGCTCTCGCGGGTGATTGCGGCGACGATCAGTCGGCGGAAGCCCGGCCAGGCCGGAGGCGGGCTCGTCATCGCAAGCCCGGCGTTGCCGCTGCCGGGTTCTTCCTTGAGCAAAGCTTGGAACGAGGCCTGCCAGCCGGGGCTGAGGGCAGGGATCCGGAGCGCTCGCAGCAGTTGCTGGCGTGGGTGCCCAGGGAGGTAGAGCAGGGCATCCGCCTCAGCGACCGGCAGCTGCTCGGGGCCGGAAGCAAGCTTGATGATCTCGTCTCCCGCTTGTACCTCGCCCTCTTCGAGCACGCGAAAGTAGAAGCCCGGGCGATGGTGTGAAACGAGCAAGGCGGGGATGCGCGGGTCGTTCATGCGGATCCCGACGCGGTAGCAGGTGACGCGGGGTTGCGTTACCTCGAAGGTGGCGGTGCCGATCTGGTAGCGGTCGCCGATGCAGACCTCGTCGTCACCCGGTCCTTCGACGGTGAAGTTCTCGCCGAACTGTCCGTAGACGAAGTCGTTTCGGTCGAGCTCGCGTTCCCAGTACCGATAGGAGTCGATCTGGTAAACGAACACGGCGCGCTGCTCGCCGCCGTGCCCCGCCCGATCGCCTTGACCGTCGCCCTCGATGTTCAGCTTGCCGACTCGGCGGTGACCGCTGACGGGGTCCTTGAAGACGCCGGTATAGATGTGCTTCCCTTGCCAGGGCACGTTCTTCGGCATGCCAACATTGACCGACAGCAACCTGCCCACAGACCGGGCGACGGGCTGGGCCGACTCGGGCTGCTGGGGCTCAGAGCGCACGCTCACGCGGCTGACGCAGCCCGACCATCGACGAGTCAGATGCTGCCGACCTCGTCGACGCCGAGACCGCAGTCGGGGCTGCGGGGCAGGACAGGGCGACCGGCAGTAGGTCCCAGACCTCCGACGACATCGTCCGCGAAGTATCCCGCAATGAGGCAAGACCTAGAACCGGCCCGGTGCGGCCGAGTGACGGCGGCAGGTTACGCACCGCGGACGGGGGCCGAAGCGTACAGCTAGCTGGAGCTCGCCGAACGCCGGCAGCAGCATCGAGCGGACCATGACGTTGGAGCGGGTGACGGCCGACGGCTTCCGCCCGCGGTCGCGCTCGATGTAGCGCAATCAGTCCCCGGCGAGCCGCTTGGTCACGTAGCCGGTGGCCCGGCGTCGTCGGCCAGACCATGCCGGCGCGATCTTCGGCTGGACCGGCGACCGTCCGGCAGCCGGCACGTGGCGTACCAGACCGGTCCGCGTTTACGCTCGACCGGGAGGTCGCGCGCTGGGATCGGCAGGTACTTCTAATCTAAGAGAGTGGTGCCGGTTGGCCGCGCTCGCTCTCGTTCTGCCTTCGCTTCAACTGAGCGGACGGTCCGCTTGGATCACTGCGGTGGTCATCCAAGTTTCGCTCGTTACGGCCGCCCGTGTGCAGCCGGTCGCGAGTGCCGCCACATGGACGATCGTCGCGAGTGCAGAGGTCGTGGCCCCTCGAGGCGTCATCAAGCGGCGCGACTTTCGGCGAGTCTCATGGCCGCTTTCAGGCGCGGCATGTTGTCGACGCGGACGAAGGCTTTGGTCATCCGACCCGCGCCGATGCGACGAGCGCTTTGGTGACCCGGGCGACCAGGACTAGCGCGACTCCTTTACCACGAGAGGACTCGCGAGTTCGGCGGCCGCCGTCGAGTTCCGAAGCACCGGGGGTGTCGCGGGGGACGGGGCTCTACGGCGACAGGCGATGGTGCCGGTGGCGCGGGGCGTCCCGCACCACCGGCAGTGGTGAACTACAGCCCGGGCCTCATTGCCTTATGCAGTCGCCGCGGTGCTCGCTCCGGCCGACGGCGCGTTCGACGGGCGAAGCACGCTTGCGCACGCGCGGCTCACGGCCTGGAACTTTGTGTTGGACTCGACGCTCCGTGGGAAGATCGAGCCCGTGCCCGAGAAGTTCGGGTTCGGCATCTGCGCGTAGCCGTTCTTCCGCACGCAGGTGACGAAGTTGTCAACCGCGGTGTGCGAGAGCCCGGCGCCGGTCCTAGTGCCAGGGTGGACGTTGCCGCCGCCGCAGGCCTGGATGGCGGTCCTGAGCTTCGGGTTTGACGCGAAGCCACCGCCACCGGTTGAAGAACCGCCGCCGGCGGGACCGTTGGGCGTCGTTCCCGTGCCCGAGCCAGTGCGCGCTGCTGATCGCCCCCGGTGCCGGGCGCTCGCTGTGGGCCTGGCTGGGTGGACGTCCGCGGATCGAGGCCGCGGCGGCGCGGGCACTGGACCGGTTCTCGCCCCCGGAGGGAACGTTTCTGGCGTGCGGCGATGTGGCCTTCGGTGAGCAGGGGTTCGTCCAAACCCACCGGCAGGCTCTCCAGGCCTAGAAGGTCGCTGCGATCGGCGGCGCGCCGGTCACCCGGTACGAAAATGTCGCGCTCGAGGCGCTCGTCGTCCAGGATGAGCGCCTCGCGCGCGAGTTCGTCGCACGCGAGCTTGGGCCGCTGGCGGCCCCTGACGCCAAGTCCGCCCGGCTGCGTGCGACGCTGCGGGCCTATTTCAGCCTGGGGCAGAATGCGTCCGCGACTGGCGCCCTGCTGCCGGAACGGCAGCGGGAGGCGCTCGCGGCGGCACTCGGCATGGTCGCCGGGCACGGATCCGACCGGTTTCTGGTGTCGGCTTGCGCGTTGTCGCGGCTCGCCGCCGCAGCGGAGCCCGGACCAATTCTGTGTCTCGTCGATGATGCGCAGTGGCTCGATCTTCCCTCTGCGGCCGCTCTGGCGTTCGCGGGGCGTCGGCTCGTGGCGGAAGGGGTCACGATCCTGTTCGGTGCGCGCGAAGGGGAGAATCGCCGATTCGCGGAGCCGGGGTTTCGCGAGCTGGTCCTCGAGGCGCTCGATCGGGACTCGGCGCTGGCGCTCCTTGATCGGTCCTCCCCGCAGGCGGTGCCGCGTGTACGTCAGCGGTTGCTGAATGAGGCGCGTGGCAATCCGCTGGCGCTGCTCGAGCTCCAAGCGGCTCTCACCGAAGCGCAGCTGGCCGGACGCGCGCCGCTGCTCGAGGCGCTGCCCCTGACGGCAAGACTGCGGTCGGCGTTCACCCAGCGGCTCAAGCGGTTGCCGGCGGCGACGCAGACCGCGCTGCTGATCGCCGGCGCGGAGAACGCTGGGGAGCTCAGGGTGATCCGTCGCGCGCTCGCGGGGGCCACGCTGCCGGATGACGCGCTCGATCCGGCCGAGGAGGTGGGGATGATTCGGACGCAGGACGGAACGCTCATGTTTCGTCATCCACTGGTTCGCTCGGCCGTCTACGAGTCCGCTCCGCTCGCTCGGCGCCAGCGGGCCCACGCGGCGGTGGCGGACGTGCTCGAGTCCGAGCAGCGAGCGGACCGCGCGCTGTGGCATCGGGCAATGGCCACGGATGGGCCTGACGAGCAGGTCGCAGCCGCGCTCGAAGTATCGGCCCGGCAGTCTGAGCTGCGCAGCGGTCACGGCTCGGCGGCGAGCGGATTCGAGCGTGCGGCGGAGTTGAGCCAAACCGTCGATCGGCGAGGGGAGCGCCTGGCCCTGGCGGCCGAAGCATCGGCGATGGCTGGACAGGTGGATCGTGCTCGAAATTTGATCCAGCGCTCGCTGCCGCTGGCCGATCGTTCCCGGCGCGGTCGCTTGCTGTTCCTAAAGGGAGCCACCGACGGACGACACGGCTGGCTGAAGGATGGCGTGGCTGCCCTGCAGGAGGCCGCCCCCCTCAGCGAAGGGACAACGCTGACGCTCCAGATTCTGCTTGAGGCATGCGCGATGACGTTCTACGCGGCCGACTACGACGCGTTCGTCCCGTTCGCCATGCGCGCTGACGAGGTCGCGTGCGAAACCGACGCTCACCGGTTCACCGTGGCGACGCTGACAGCGGCCGCGGCAGAGATATCCGGCGACCATCAGCGCGGTGCGGCACTGTCGGCCACGGCGCTTGATCTGGCAGGAGGGCTCGATGATCCGATCTGCCTGGTGTGGGCAGCACGGACGGCGTCGCGCGAGCTCGGCTCCGGGCAGGGGTTGCGGTACGCGAATCGGGCGGTCGACATCGCCCGCGAGCGCGGCATCGTCGGCTCGCTGGCCTTCCAGCTGCAGATGCAGGCCGAGGAGCTGATTGGCCAGAGCGAGTTCGACCGCGCATATTCATCGGCGCTTGAGGGCTTCCGGCTAGCGCTCGATATCGACCAGCCGTGGGCGGCGAGCTGGAACCTGTCCGAGCTCGTGACGATCGACGCGCTGCGCGGCGACGAGGAGACGGCGTCTCGGCATGCCGAAGACCTGCGAGCGCTCGTCGCCAAGAGCGGCGCGAGGCTCATCAGCGGCCAGGTCTCGCGCGCTGTCGGTCTGCTCGCACTTGCCTTGGGCAGACCGAGCGAGGCGCTCGACCGCCTGCTGGACGCGATCGCCGTGGCCCGCTACGAATCGCATCCCCTGTTCGTACTCGCGCTCCCCGGTGCGGTCGAGGCGGCGGTACGCTCCGATCGTGTGAGCGAGATCGCTGCGCCGCTGAGCCGCTTCGAGGACTGGGCGACGCGGTTTCCGACACCGCGCAGGCAGGCGCTTCTGGCGCGATGCCTCGCCCTTGTGCAGGAGGCGGCTGCGGACCGGCATTTCGTGCAGGCGCTGGAGCTCGCCGACGCGCTCTCGCTGTTTGATCGCGCGCGAAGCGAGCTGCTCTACGGCGAATGGCTGCGCCGCCATCGCCGACGGGTTGATGCCCGGCCTCATCTGCGTGGTGCACTTGAGGTCTTCCAGCATCTCAGCGTCCCACCCTGGGCAGAGAGAGCTCGATCCGAGCTGCGTGCCAGCGGCGAGACTGCGCGTAAGCGCGATCCTGCCTCGCGCGACCGGTTAACGGCGCAGGAGTTGCAGATCACGCGGCTGGTGGCGGGCGGGATGTCCAACCCGGACGTGGAAGCACAGCTGTTCCTGGGCCCGCGCAGGATCGACTACCACTTGCGCAAGGTGTTCACGAAGCTTGGCATCTCCTCCCGCGGGGAGCTGGCGGCGGCTGATCTCGGTCACCCCGGAGCGGCGCAGTCACTGGCGAATCCACCGGCGATTTCCCCGACGCGACCGGCCCAGCTCCGGGGGCACTGTGGAGTTACACCCTCACCGCCCAAGGAGCGTGAACTCCCGATGGATCAAGATCTCTACGGCTACAGCCCGATCACCGCGCGCGAGCCGATCGATTGGCCGGGTGATGCCCGCGTCGCGTTCTACGTCGGGCTGAACATCGAGCATTTCCATGTCGACAGCCCGTCGACGAGCATCTGGGAGGGCACCGTCTCGCTGGTGCACGATCCGCTGAACTACGGCTGGCGCGACTATGGCCCGCGGGTTGCGATCTGGCGGCTGATCGAGAGTCTCGACCGGCACGGCGTTCGGGCCAGCGCGCTGCTGAACTCGGAGGCCGCGCAGCGGTACCCGCAGATCGTCGAGGCCGGCCGGGCTCGGGAGTGGACGTGGCTCGCCCACGGGAAGACCAACTCCACGCTGCAGACCTGCATGACTGCCGATGAGGAGCGCATCGCCCTAACCGAGGTCGTCGACACGATCGAGGAGGCAACCGGTCAGCGGCCGCGTGGATGGCTCGGGCCTGGCCTTACCGAGACCTTTCAGACACCTGCGCTCCTGGCTAAGCTCGGCGTCCGCTATCTCCTGGACTGGACAAACGACGACCAGCCGTACCGCCTGAACGTGCCGGGGATGTTGAGCGTGCCCTACTCGGTGGAACTCAACGACCTCAGCGTGTTCCTCGCCGGTGGCCTTAGCGGTCCGGACTTCGTTCAGCTCGTGAAAGATCAGCTGGACCAGCTCTACGCCGACTCAGCGTCCAGTGGTCGCGTCATGGCTCTGGCGCTTCACCCGTTCGTCGTTGGCCAACCGTTTCGCACCAAGTACCTCGACGAGGCGCTCGACTACGTCGCGAGCCACCCCGGCGTCTGGCTGACGACGAGCGACGAGATCGCCGAGCACTACGACCGAGGCTCGTGATGCGTCTCGCCGTGCTTGCCGACGTCCATGGGAATCTGCCCGCCTGCCGGCGGTCCTCGCGGATGTCGACCGGGAGAGCGGCCAGGCGGAGCGAGGACGCGCTCGATCAGCGCTGGCGGGACGAGTTCGCCGCCTGGCCTGACCCTGGCGCTCGACCGCGTTCGCTTCTGCCACGGCTCACCGCGCTGTGACGACGAGATCCTGACCACTGCCAGATCGGACGCCGCGTTCACGGTATGAAGTTCGACGAGCAGCCGGAGCGATCGCTTGTGCAACCGGCCGATCCTGACTGGCTAAGCGTGTTCCTGGGTCCGCGCGTCGCGGCTGAGACCGCCACAGGACCACCCACCGCCCCGGCGCATCGACTGCGCGACGGCCACCGGCCGGTGAAATCGTTGCCTCGTGCGTGAGGCGCACGACAGGGGCCTACGAGCGCGGAACGAGCATGATGATCCTCGACAACCCCCCGGAACTGACCGCGGAGCTGGTCGCGCTTCATTGCGAATGGCCTACAGCTGCGAGTAGGTCTGCGCGAGCTATGAGCGCTTCGTGAGCGCACGCAGAGCCGATCGGCGCTGGCGTTCGCAGCCCTCGACACCTCGCCGGACCACCAGGAGTCTGCGGCCGAGGCGGGCGCCGCGCAGATCCCCCGGATCGCGATCGCGGCGTGACGCGCGAGGAGCGCGCTACGGATCGCTCGCGTCGGCTCCGCGTGACTGGCGAATTCCCCGGTGAGTCCGCGGACGCGAGCAGTCCACAGTCGTGGGAGCGTTGCGAGCACGCCGTTCGCCCCCTTCGAAACCGCTCAGGCCATGAACCCCAACTTGACCAGTCAGCTACCTCGCAAAGGCCCACACCGACGATCTGCTTCGGGAAGCCAGGAAGCCCACAGCGGTCGCGTATCGACGAGAGGGACGTCGTCAATCGCTCACTGCCGTGGCGCGTCACGCGCTGACTGAGGTCCGTTGGCCGCATTCCGCACGTCAAGAGCCCGGATCCTCAACGGATCACGACGTCACGATTCGCTTCGCGGCTCCGGCTGACGGCGTACGAGCCGCGCAACTCGACAAGCGCAGCGCGCAGCGCCGGTGCGAGCACACTTCACGACCTCCGCACACGACCCTGTCTTCCCGGCAGGAGGCGGTCTGACCATGATGCCCGTCCTGCGCGGGCCCCAGCGGCCGCTCGATGCCTGGCGATCCGGCCGGAGCTGCTCCTCGCCAACGGCTAGTGCGATGCCGCGAGCCTCCGCGCGCTGGCGACATGGCGTGCGGGAACGGAACGCGCGGGCTTATTCGCTGTACGCAACTCGTCCTCACTCCGCAGCCGGCCAACGCCGATCCTCTGGACGCCGACCGAGCTGACGTCACCTCGTCGCAAGTCGACCTGGAACGAAGGGGAAACGCATGAGTATCCAGTGCCCCACCCATCCCGAATCCCCGCCCGTCTCTCACGACCGCCAGAGTGTCGGCCGTGGCTTGGAGGACACGCGTGGCCGAACCATCTTCGGCGATCTAAAGCGGCTCGTCAGCGGCTACCTCGCGCTGAGTTTGGTCACCCTGGTCGTGATCGCGGTGTTGCGCAACGACCGCGGCACGGTCAATTCGGCCGTATGTATGCGAGCGACGATCGTGGCGCTCAGCGCGCTGTTGACGGTCTCGTTCGCTGTCCGCGCGGCGCGCGGCTCAGCACGCTCATTCCTCCGTCTGCGGATCGTCAGCGCGGTCATGCTCGTCGCGATCGTCGTGATCATCGCCGTGCCGGGCACGTTTCCTCTGTGGATGAAGCTCGAGCAGGCCGCGTGCGGGCTTCTGCTCGTGTCAGTCGTCGGACTGGTCAATGACGACCGGCGCGCTGCGTCCACCGACGCGGTGGAGAGCAACAAGTGCGTGTCCGCATTCGCAACCACGCCCCCAACCACACGCGAATCCTCAACAAGGCCTCCGACACCGTGGTCGCCGCAATCGAGGACGCCATCCACAGGTCTTCCTAATCAGCGTTCGACCGCTCGACGCATCGTCACGCGAGGCACGGCTCGGCAGCAATCCGCTAAGACTAAGCCGGAGGTCCCGGTGGGGCGAGGGTTGGATCGCACGTGAGCTGGCGTGCTTCCTCTGGGGCGCCGCCACCGCCCCCTAACCACCGACAACACCCCGGTTCAGGAGGCCGGGGCGCCGAGCGGGCGACCGGCCGCTGCGTGACGAGCGCATCTGATCACCCCGCGTTGTGCCATTTCGAGAAGTGAAAGGAGAGTCTGTGACGCATCGGGTCCGGGTCACCTCGCGGTATCCGCGGTAGCTGGAGGGCGGCACACACCGCCGTAGCTGGAGCGCCCCGCTGGGCACGGCTCGCCGCGTACGCGATCCCGTTCACCGTGCTGCCGTCGAGCCTCTGGCGGATCGCCGCATACACCCCCTCACGCCCCGATCGTCGACGGGCCCACGCACGCCCCGTCGGGACTCCGGGAGTGTCGCTTGAGCTACACGTCGTCCTGCTCTCACTCATCTCCGAATTGGCGGCCTTCACCGGCCTCGGGCTCGTCGCCTGGTGGGGTGAGGTGATCCCGGGTTGGGTTCCCATCCTGGGTGGCCGCAGCGTGCCGATGCGCGCGGCTGTGGGCGTCGGTGCACTCGGCGCAGCCGTCCTGACAGTGCTCTGGGCGTGGGTGGCGGTCCACCTCGCTCTTGGGCAACGGATCGACGGTAGCCCGCAGTCGGGAAGCGCTCCGCTCAACCTCAGCAACCGGCGAGGCGTGCTCGCGGTCGCTGCCTACGCACCGCTCGTGCTGTGGGGACCGCCGCTGGCAGCGGCCACGGCTGCGTACCACAAGCGTCGCCGATGAGCGCCACCAGAAGAACCGTTCCCTCAACCGCAAACATCCTCGGCGGCTCGCCCAGCGAGCAGAAGAACCTGGCCGGGTCCAATGCGTAGCGCTCGATTCCTCCGGCGACTCCGCCGCGTCAGATGCGCCCGGCGGCCAGACGCCGGCATCTCGTCGTCCGGCTCAGAGGCGCGGGTCGTCTCTGGTCCGTTCAGGTTCGCGGACGCGAGCCCATTCGGGCACACATCGGGCACAGCGCCGTGGGTGGACCGCCGCACCGCACCGCGGCTGTCGGTGCGCGCTACGGTTCGAAATCCCTGCTCACCGGCGCATTTCGAGCCTGCTCAACGGCCCCGGAGGACCGTTTGTGCCCAATCCCTGCCCAATCGAGAGGCCGTCTCACCCAACAAAAAACCCCGCATTCGCGGGGCTTTCTTGAGTCGGGCCGCCCGGATTTGAACCGGGGATCTCACCGACCCGAATAACGCGCGCACCCACGCCCGGCGAGCAGGAGATACCTGCAAACCGGCGTTTTGCTTCGCAACCGTTCCCGCAGGGGTCAAGCCAGGCGAGAACGTCACGGTCTCCGTAGTCGGCACGAACGGCGCGACGCGCACCATTACGGTCACGCTCGAGCAACTCCCGGCAGCTGACACCCGGCGGGCGCTCGGTCGGCAAACGGGCTCGCCGTCGGCGATCGCACCCGCACGGCAGTCGCGAGATTGTGCCGTCATCGTTGCGACCACCGCTCGGTTGTGCTCTGGTAGCCCTCGCTGGGGTCTTGAAGGAGACGAGTGTGCTGTCCTCGACCGTGAGTGCCTTGCTCGGGACGCCCACGATCACCGAGCATTCGTCAAGACGACACCCGGCGCCGACCCACTTGCCGCTCGGGTTCGCTGCCCTGCGTAAGCGGCCGGGCGAGAGATCCGCCCGCTCACACGCGATGCTCAGGATTGTCGTAGTCAAACCGGGTGCCCGCCGCCCACAGCTCGGGCTGATTGCCATAGGCCGGGATGGCGCCGGCGTCCTTGAGCATCCGCGCAAGGTGCAGCAAGTTCCAGGTCATGAACGTCGTATTGCGCGCGGTGAAATCGTTCTCAGGCCCCCCCGAGCCTGCGTCGAGGTAGCTCGGCCCAGGGCCGGCCTCGCCGATCCACCCGGCGTCGGCCTGCGGCGGGATCACGAAGCCCAGGTGCTGCAGCGAGTACAGGATGTTCATCGCGCAATGTTTGATCCCGTCCTCGTTGCCGGTCACGATGCAGCCGCCCACGCGGCCGTAGTAGGCCCACTGCCCGTTCTCGTTGATCAGATGGCTATTGCCATACAGACGCTCAATCACCCGCGTGCACACCGAGGATTTCTCACCGAGCCAGATCGGAGTGAGCAACACGAGGATGTCGGCGGCCATGACCTTCTCATACATCGCCGGCCATTCATCGCGCTCCCAGCCGTGCTCGGTCATATCCGGCCACACCCCGGTCGCGATCTCATGGTCAATCGCGCGGACCACCTCGACCGACACGCCAAGCCTCTTCATGATCGCGATCGAATGGTCGGCCAACCCCTGCGTATTGGAGACCTCAGGCGAGCGCTTCAACGTGCAATTGATGTACATCGCGCCCAGGTCGCTGAAATCCCACCGCGACTGCTCACAGAGCTGCTCATCCTTCTCGCGCAACACGATCTCCTCCGACTAAGTGCCCACATCTGCCACTGGGCCACCCTACGCCGTCGGCACCGACATGGCAACCACGCGACATCTCGCGTGCCGACCAATCGGATCAGCGCCATACACGGCGTGTGGGCGGCATGACGCTGCTCGTCCGCGGGGCGGAGCGGGAGGGCGCTCGTCCAGCGAATCGCCAGCAGCGCTTCGGACGGCACCGCGTGGGGAAAGATCGTGCTCGGTGTCCTGTTGTTGGTCCTCGCCGCGAGCAATTGGCGAAACCGGCGGCGGCGAGGCGAGCAACCCGCGATGCCGAGGTGGATGGCGGGCGTCGACGCGCTACATCCGGCTTGAGCGTTCGTCCTGGGGCTGCTGCTGGCTGGGGTGAACCCCAAGAATCTGATCCTGACGATCGGAGCTGCGACGGGGCTGGCTCAGCTTGGTCCCACGACCGCCGGTTCGGTCGTTTCGCTGATCGCATTCGTGGCCGTGGCCAGCATCACGATCGTGGGCTCAGTGGCGTACTACTCACTCGGCGGTGAGAGGGCAAAGACGGTCCTTGACGAGCTGAAGGATTGGCTACCCTGCACAACACGGCGGTCATAGCGGTTCTCTTCCTTGTCTTGGCGTCAACCTCATCGCAAAGGGCATCCCGCTGCTGACCTAGAAGCGCGTGAAACCTGTTGCCTGCTCGCGAGCGGTTACGAATCCCGCTGTCGCTGGTGGCGTTCGAGGCTTGTCGCGCGGCGCGGGTGTGTGCAGGGAGGTCGATCTGCCCGGTGGATTTGCGGACGAGAAGCTCGAGGCTGACCAGCGTGACCCAGGCAGGGAAGACGTAGAGCGCCGGCTCGCTGATCATGACGTTGAGAAGCTCTGCGGCGCCGACCGGGTATGTCACTGCGACTAGCCAGGTGGGCGTGCTCTGGTCTTCCGTCCGAGACTGGCGGTGGCGAACATGACGAGGGTCGCGATGCGGGGTGTGAACACGGACAGGATCGTGACGGCCAGGGCGCGGGTGATGGAGGCCTCGCCCGGGCTTGGGATCTTGCCGCCTGCTTCCACGAGCACGGCCGGAGGGGCGAGCGCGGCCGTGTCCGCGAACAACAGACCGGCGGTAAGGATCCTCCGGCGAAGAAGACGGTGACTAGCGGGCGATGTCGGCGGCGGTTGCGTCGATTGGCGGCGCGGCGAGCAGGCCACGGAGGCTCACCGACCAGCCGACTGCGCAGACGATTCCGGCCAACGCTGCGGCTTCGATCGATCCCAGCCGCTGTCGCCACAGACGGGAGGGGGAGCGTGCTCGTGCCGTCGACCGGGTGCCTTGCAACTGTGATTGGTCAGGCACGACGGTCCGGATGCTCGGCGTGTCGGCGACGGCAGAGCTTGACCTCACCGCATCAGGGCGACGCGTCGTCGCGTCATCGATGGCGGGGTGCGGGGTGTGATCCAGCTCGCGCGCGTCCGGCGGGAGTCTCGCCGCCCACGAGCCGTAGCGGCGGGTGAGTGGCGCGGCGGGAGCGCTGATGCCCGTGTCTGTCCCCCATCGCTGCCGTGTGTCCCCCATCGCTGCCGTGTTCAGCCGACCCGCGAAACGCCCTGGGCGATCAACACGACCCCGACCACGTCGACCACCACCGCCACGAACGTCATGTGATGCGCCCTCATCCACGTCGAGAACCGCCCGACCCGGGCCGCTGTACCGTCGGGGTTGAGCATGTAGCTCGCGATCGGTATCTCGATCAACACGAACTTCACGACGCTGAACGCGATGATCGTCAGCACCGCCGCGAGCACCGCATAGCCACCCCGCGCCAGACGGCCGAGAGCGAGCGTGTCGAACGGGCCGAGAATCCCAAGGGCGGTCCCCACGGCGACACCGATCGGCACTGACCCGCGCGCCAGCGCGCCGTGCGCGTGCGCCATCTGCCGCTCGACCAATCCAGATCCGCGTGGGTGCGTTCCGCGACGGAGCCTTTCTGTGGACACGCTGCTCAGCAGTCGACGGCCGCCTGCGGTGAGCATCAAGATCGCGATCAACACTGCGATCACGCCGACGCTCAGGAACACCGACGCGCCAACCCGGTGAGACGTCGACCCGGCGACGCCACCCCGATCGCGAAACACCAGCAGGATCAGAACACTGCAGGCCACACTCATCCAGAAAGCGGCCAGATAACAGGCCAACAGAAGCCGCCTCGGATCAGGACGCGTGAGGATCACGACCACGATTGCGAGCAGCTGCGGATAGACCGCTGCGGCAAGGGCAAGCCAGACGATCGTCGGCACACGCGCAGTCTCCTCAGCCAACCCCTCCGCCCGAGGCGGCGCAGCCCACCACTGTCGTCGACGCGCACGATCTGCGTCTGCTATGTGACGAGGGACGCGGCCGCGACGCGATCTTTCCCGCCGTGCACGGCTCGCCTGGCGCAGGCGTCGGTCTGCAAGAGGGTTGTGGGCGGATTCGTAGGGGGACGGCTCCGGTCACTGGCGGGCGAGGAGGGCGGCGGCTTCTCGCGCCAGGCGAACAGCTCGCCGCTGACGTCGACGAAGACGCGTTTGACCGTCCCGCCGAGGAACGGCCACGGCGCCTCGCCGATGTAATCGTCGGTCACCTGCTCGATGCCGGAGCGGCCGATCGTCAGGCCGCCGCCGGCGAGCCCGAACTTCCCCTTGGGTGCGGATCGTCGCCTCCCCGACCTTCTGGTCTCTAATGTAGAGGGCCGAGGGTCCCTTCGGCCGGAATCGCATCGCCGTGCTTCTCGAACGAGGCCGACAGCACCACGTGGCCGGTCGGGATCGTCTCCTCAGCCTCGACCGTCTGAACCTGGTCGCCGAGGAAGCTGTAGACGTACTTGAGCTTGCCGTCCTTGACGTAGGTTAGGTCTGACGGCCTGAGTCTTTACCGAATAAGCGCGCGATCCCTGCTCCCAACAACTGGCTTAGGGGTACCAGGAACAAGAGCTTGTATACGAGCACGAGCGCCCCCCCGACGGCGGTTGTGTACTCGAATGGGTAATCCCAGTGAAGGGTGCTTGGTGCATCAACCAAGGGGATGGCGTTGACCACGTTCCAGATCAGCAGATCGACTATCTTGAGCACTAGCAGTGGATCGTGCGGCGAGATCCCATCTACCGCCGCGACGTGGTTTATGACGAGTACCGCTTCCACGCACGCGAAACCGAGCGCAGGAACCAGCAAGATCAGCATCATTATCCAAACGACATCCGGGAGCGTCTTACGGATTGCGCCCGCCAGCGCCAAACGCAGCACCATGATGCTGAGCGGCGGAAACACCAGGGCTGCTCCGATCTGCCATCCGATCCCGTTCGCGAGCGTTACGGAAAGATAGAAGAGGCATACCGCGACCGCCACGGGCGGCGTCAACCAGATGGCGACACGAATGCCAAGTGGCCGCCGCAGGGCTCGTAACAGGAAGGAGAGACCGACCAGGAGCAGCGCGAGACCTCGGAAATACAGCAGCACCGGCCGGAACCCGAGTGCTCGTAATGGAGGCCGGAGTTCGTCCGCAACATCTGCGACCGTGAAGGTGCTGAATTCGCCGCAGGCCCACCGGTCGATGGCACGCAGGACGCCTTGCTCCGCGGCACAGACCTTGAACGCGTGGATGGATTCAGCATCGGCCCCCCGAGCCGCCCGTCGCCCGTTGACACCCCGCCAGTTCTTGCGCGGATGCCAGAGGCCTTCCCGGTCTATCTCTTGAGCAGGCTTGACCGGCGTCTCTTGCATGATCGGCAATCCCCTCCCGGGCTCCGGATTTCCGGGGCCCGACTAAGAGAGACATGACGTTCGCGTCCTGATACACACGGCGATCGCTGGTGCCACCACGCATCCGCCCCGGCGCCGGCACCGGATGGATGGCCCGAGTTCGGCCGACTCGAACGCTCGCAGGATCGCCCCCGGACGCGACGCGAACTGTCCAGCGCGTTGATCTCGAGCGCGAATGACCGCCCGCCCCTTCTGCCCGAAATAGCCGGGTTGCTCCCGCCCGGCAACCATCAGCGCCTCGTACGAGGTCGCCGACGGGCAGGCCTTCGACCGCCGCTGCTGGTTCGCCTGGCGGACCGGCATGGTGCGTGGACGATTCCGGCTCGGTCTGCATTGGCTTGCCGCTCGCGAGGGCGACCAGCTGCCTGCCACGCACTGTCAGCCTGCTCCTAGTGCACAATGATGTCGTTTCGCACCTCTGTGACCCCGTCCGCACCTTGGGATTTCAACAGCCACCGTGTGGCGGCCGTACTCGATCATCGGCTCCAAGGCTCACGAAGGTCGAGCGGCGCGGTGTGCAGCGAGCTGGCACGCATGTTGTGGCGAGCAGTTTGCCGCGCCTCGCCTAGCTAAGCGACCGCGATCTCGGCTTGCCCTTCCGGTCGCTTGCGCAGTATCGCGTGTTCGACAGCATCCGTGGCCCATGTCGACTCAACGGACCATCCGACGTTCAGAGCCATTGTCGGCGTCTGAGGACCCGGCCTAAGTCCGAAGCCCACGTGCTCTCTAGCGACGACCGAGCAGTCGGAGGACGACATCGACAACCCGGACTGGTGCTTCCTCCGTCATCGTGTCGTCGCCGGCGAGGGAATCGACCGACCAGCTCAGAAGGCGACGGAAGGCTGGGAAATCCACGCGCTCCCGGGCAACGCGAGGCGTCTTCCTGGCTGCATACCGTTGGTTGGTCAAGCTCCGTGTGACGCGCGCCGATAAACAGAGATCGTGTGGAAGCGATTTCCGCATCCAAACCACGCCACGGTGGTCGCATACATAGCGCTATTCGTAGCCCTCGGCGGGAGCGCATATGCCGTCACGGGCACCTCTTCTCCGGTGATCCAGGCCTGTTATGCAAGGAAGACGGGCGCCTTGCGACTGTTGCGCTCGGGTCGTTGCGCTCATGACGAGCGCTTGCTGTCCTGGAACCAAGAAGGGCTCCCCGGGGCAACGGGACCGCAGGGACCCCCCGGGACGGCCGATACATCGCAGTTCTTTACAAAGAGCCAGGCCGATGGACGGTACCTTCCGCTCGCCGGCATCGCGGCGAACTCCTCCGAGCTAGGGGGACAGCCGCCATCAGCGTTCGCTCAGTCCGCAGATGTCTACACCGAGAGTCAGAGCGACGCCCGATACCTGCCGATCGGCGGGACGGCTGCGAACTCTTCCGAGCTCGGCGGGCTCGGGCCTGCAGCGTTCGCAGGGTCGAACCTGTTTGGCAGCCCAGCCTCGGTTAGCGCCGGAAGTGCCGGCGACCCGTCGTGCATTCTCGGGGAGATCAAGCTGACGGCAACGACCCTTGCCAGCCTGCCCACGAACTGGACGCTGGCGCACGGCCAAGCGCTCTCGATCTCTGGCAACACGGCACTATTCTCGCTGCTCGGGACGACCTACGGGGGCAACGGAACTACTACCTTTGACCTGCCAAACCTCCAAGGGGCAGAGCCGAAGGGCGCAGGCCCAACCGGCGCCAACTACGCGATCTGCACCTCCGGAATCTTCCCGTAGGCGCTCCGAGCACCGCCATACGCTGCACCTAGTCCTAGTCGGTCTGCGCGGTGCGTGATCAAAGACCCTTCCCGCCGATCGCTGTGACGCGCGGCGGTTGATCGACTCAGATCGCGGGGAGCGCCTGTGTGCGGATACCTCGTGCGGGGCGAGCACGTGCGCGGCGATGAGGCTCAGTCTCGAGCTCGAGTCGCTGGTGGCGGAGCCAGTCAGGCCCGCTGACAAGCGAGAACGCCAGCGGTGCGTTCGCGCGGAGCGCGTCGCCCCGAGGGGTCGCCGTCTGGAGCGTCGCGGCATAGGCGAGGAGCCGTGGCCAGATCGCGCCCTCACCGATGTAGGCGAGTTGTGCCCCGCTCGTCCTCGGACGGTACAGTCCGCTCGCGGCGTCGAGCCGCACGATCGCCTTGATCGTCAGCGGCGACCAGTCCGTCCACGCGTGCCCGCACCAGCCCGGGCTCGCGAGGTCCTCGCCGAGCGGCCCGATGGGCGGCAGCCCGGGCGCGTGGGGGAGTCGTCGAGCTGGTCGGTCGGACCGCCGCGGAACGCTGGAGCGCCTTGGAGAGGGTGGGTCGATTTCTTGATCGTCGGGGGCGGAAGACGACGGATCGCTGATCCCTTGCGCGCCTGTGTCTGCACGGAGCGCCGAACGCAGCACCGCTACCGCTCGGCGGACCCGCCAGAGCACGCGTCGTTGGAGCCTACCCGCTGCTTGTTCATCTCATCGAACAATGGCGCTGAGCTCCCCGTTCCAATAGCTACCGCTCGGCAGTGTGTCCCACGGATTCGGCAACGCGTCGGGGGTTACATAAACGTATCCGGCATTCCGTTGCTTGCTGAGCGAAATAGCTTGAGTCATCGCAGACAGGCTCGATGTGCTGTAGATGAGATGCCAGAAGTGGCTCGGCGGGTATCTGCGGACCCACGATGGTGCCGAATAGGATTGCACGTACTGGCTGTCCGTGCCCTCGAAAGTCAGGAGGATGTCGGAGTCGGGGACGTAGCACGCTTGGGTTTGGGTTCCCGGGTTCAGAATCACGGTGCCGCCCTTGCCCTTCACGTAAGCGTATAGCTGGGCGTAGTAGGGCTGCTCGCTGCAGTCGGCGCTGTACGCCTGGTCTAGAAAGATGCCGTTGACGCCGTACCAGCCGTAGTAAGCGTTGACGTCCGACTCAACGTCGGACAAGCTCCGTTGACCGTAGCTTGTATAAACGTAGCCCAGGACGGTGATTCCTGCCTTTTGCGGGGCTCCGGGCATCGATGTGGACACGGTGAGAGCCGGATTGCGGGGTTGAGCAGGGCTTTCGGCGGCTGAAGAAGTTCTCGGAAGTTGCGCGCTGGTTGGCGACGCGCCGCCGCCCTCACCG